>ERZ761602.1080-NODE-1080-length-52263-cov-5.813094_pt1 | contig 52263 bp, 39 predicted proteins | sample MGYA00512165_ERZ761602 | MGnify/ENA primary metagenome ERZ761602 (study PRJEB28899, sample SAMN02445085) | bioreactor sludge metagenome | biome: EBPR sludge; isolation source: Thorneside wastewater treatment plant | place: Australia: Brisbane, Thorneside...
GGCTCGCGCGGCGCGCCGAGGAGCCGCCCGCGGCGCTCGTCGTCGTGTCCGACGGCAGGCTCGACCGGCCCAGCGCCGACGAGCTCGGGCTGCGCGGCGGGCTCGGGCTCGGGCCTCGGGAGATCCCCGTCCACACCGTGCGCGTCGCCGAGCGCGCGCCCAAAGACGCCGCCATCCGCAGCGTGCGCGCGGCGGGCGCCGCCGTCGCGCACCAGCCCTTCGCGGTGCGGGTCGAGGTCGCCTGCTCCGGTGGCCTCGCCTGCGGCACGATCTCCGTCGTGGCGCGCGAGCTCGAGGACAAGGGCGCGCCCGAGGTGCTCGCGCGTGGCAAGGCGGAGCTCGGCGGCGGCGCCGACGCGAGCGGCACCGTGGAGCTCTCGCTCACCCTGCACCGCGCGGGTGCACGCGTCGTCGAGCTCGCCATCGAGGCGCCCGAGGGCGACACGATCCCCGAGAACGACCGCCGCTTCGTCGTGCTCGACGTCTCGCGTGATCGCGTACGCATCCTGCACATCGCGGGCCGCCCCACCTACGACGTGCGCGCGATGCGCACCTGGCTCAAGGGCGACGGCTCGGTCGACGTCGTCGCGTTCTTCATCCTGCGCACGCTGAGCGACCACGTCGGCGCGCCGCCCAGCGAGCTCGCGCTCATCCCCTTCCCGGTGGACGAGCTCTTCACCGTGCACCTGCCGAGCTTCGACGCCGTGGTGCTGCAGGACTTCGACGCCGAGGCCTACGCGCTCACGCCGCACCTCGGCGCGCTCGCTCGCTACGTCGACGCTGGCGGTGGGCTCATCATGGTCGGAGGGCCGACCTCCTTCGGCTCGGGCAAATACGCAGGCTCCGAGCTCGCGGAGGTGCTGCCCGTCGCGCTCGGCCCCGAGCACGAGCGCGAAGGCGCGGATCTGGGCTGGTTCGTCCCGGACTTCACGCCGTCTGCCCAGGTCGCGCCCGTGCTCGCGCCGCTGCGCGCGGTCGTGGGCGAGCGCCTGCCGAGCATGCCCGGTACGAACCTCGTGGGCTCCGCGCGCTCCGGCGCGACGGTGCTCTTCACCCACCCGACGCTGAAGGCCGAGGGGCAGCCGATGCCCGTGCTCGCGCTCGGTGAGCACGGCACGGGGCGCACGATCGCGCTCACGATCGACGGCACGCACCGCCTCGCCTTCGGCACCGACGCCGCCGAGCACGCTGGGCGCGCCTACGGTGCGCTCTGGGACGGCCTGCTCGGCTGGTTGATGCGCGATCCCAAGTACGAGTCGACCACGATCGACCTGCCGGCCGGGTGCGTCGCCGGCCACAGCTCGGAGCTCGTGCTCCGTCCGCTGCCCGGCACGAAGGGCGAGGCGCGCGTCGTCGTGACGCGGCTCGGCGGCGACGCCGAGGTGGTGCACGAGGCGCGCGTGCCGATCGACACGGCCTCGCGCGGCACGAGCCTCAGCCTGCCGCCGCTCGGCGCGGGAGGCTACGCGGTGAGCGTGCGCACCGGCGACGACGACGCGCTCGGTCCGGCTACGCGTCGCGACTTCGCCTGCGAGCGGGGAGGCCCGGAGTGGGCCGACGTTCGCCCGGACCCCGCGCGGCTCGAGGCGATCGCCCGCGCCACGGGCGGCGTGGCGGTGAGCCACGACGACGTGGCCTCGATCCCGAGGCCGCCCACGGTGGTCGTGAGCACGCAGCGTCGCGCGAAGCCGCTCGCCCCTCCATGGCTGTGGACGAGCCTCGCCGCCGGGCTCGTCGGCCTGCACTGGATCGTGCGCCGCAAGGGCGGCCTCGCCTGAGCGGCGCCAGCGCTCGCAGTCAGCGCAGCTCGACGTCAGCGCAGCTCGTAGTCGAGCGTCATCTCCTTGCCGCCGCGCTCGATGCGCACCTGCACCTTGCGGGCGGTCTTCATCTTCCCGTAGGCCTCGACCGCTTGGTCGGGGTCGGTCATGTCGAAGCCGTTGACCGTCTTGACCAGATCGTTGCGCTCGAAGCCTAGCATGCTGAGGTTCGTGGCTCGGGTGATGCGCACGCCTTGGCCGGCCACCACACGCGCCCCCTTCATCATCGCGCCCTGCAGGTTGCGCATCTCCTCGGTCGCCTTGCCCTCGAGCGCGAAGCTGTTCTCGCCCACGCGCGTCACACCCGCGGCGAGGTTGACGGGCGCGCTCGCCGCGGCCGCCTGAGGCTTCGCCGCGCCGGTGTCGGCGTCGGCCGCCGGCTTCGGCGAGCCTCCCGCCGCCAGGCCCGGGCCTCCCAGCCTCAGCCAGCAGCTCGCGCCGCCCGAGCTCAGCCAGATGCGGTCCCACTCGATGCGCTCGAGGCGCTTTCCCTCGACGTCGTCGCCGAGGCGCACGAGCCGGCTCCTCGCGTTGTAGACCACCGTGGCGAAGCTGAAGGCCGGGTCGTCGGCCTCGGTGATCACGCGCACCTCGCCTTGGCTGCAGGGCCCCGTCTCACCCTTCTCCTGCGCCTCTTCCGTGGCCTTCGGGGGCGGCCGCCCCTCGAGCGGGCCGGTCACCGAGTCGAAGGCGTTGCGCTTGAGGATCGCGCTCGCCGAGCGCTCGGCGCGGCTCGGGGTCGCGCTCGTCGCCGAGGCCGGTGGGCGCGACGGCGCGGCCTCGGTGCTCGCGCCCCCTCCGAGGTGCGCGGCGACGATCGCTGCGAGGCCCCGCGCCTGCAACGAGGCCGCGATCGCGACGAGCAGCGCGACGACGAAGGGGTGACCCCGTCGGATGGAGTTCTCGAGGCCGAACACGGGATCTCGATCGATCCTCTAGCTTCGAGGCCGCCGGCTGACGAGCCCGATCGACGGTGGACGGGCTCGGGGCACGGCGGGCCGGCCTCAGCGGCACATGTCGATGACCAAGGTCTCCACCGTGGCGCGCTCGCTGCGCCGGCTCCCGCCCTTCAGATCGAGATCGGCCTGCGCCAGGAGGCCGAGCCAGCGCTCGAGCGTGCCTGGCCGCATCGACTGCACCGCCTGCACCGAGCTGCGGATCTTGAACGGCGCGATCTGGGCCTGCTGCCCGGCACGCTCGGCCGGCACGCCCTCCTGCAGCGCCGCCTCGAGCTTCGCGAGCTTGCGCACGTTCGACGCGATGGCGCCCAGCATCATGATGCCCTCCGAGCGGCCGATCTCGAGATCCGCGACGAGCCGGATCGCTCGGTCGGTGCGCCTCGCGGTGAGCGCGTCGACCAGATCCCACACCGAGGCGTGCTTCACCCTGGCGACGACGGCGCTCACGGCCTCTTCGTCGATCGGCTTGCCAGGTCCGACGTAGAGAGACAGCCGCTCGAGCGCGTCGGCGAGCGGCCCGAGCTCCGCGCCGACGAGATCCGCGATGTGCTCTGCGAGCGCCTCGCCGAGCGGGTGGCCGAGGCGCTTGGCCCGGCGCAGCAGCCACGAGGGCACCGCGCCGCCTTTGAGCGGGCTCGCGTCGACGAGGTAGCCGGCCTTCTTGGCGTGCGTGACCAGCCTGCGCTGGCCATGGAGCTTGCTCGCGACGAGCACCAGCACCGTCGAAGGGTTCGGGTCCTTCGCGTAGTCGGCGAGCAGATCGAGCGGCGGCTCGTGCACACCCTTCTTCGCCTTGGCGCCCTCGTCGGCGCCTGCGCGCGGCTCCCAGCGCTCCACGCCACGCACGGCGACGAAGCGGTACTTCGCCATCATCGGCAAGCACTTCGCGGCGGCGAGCACGGCGTCGACGCTCCCTTGCGGCTCGCCCACGGTGAAACGATCCTCGTTGAAGCCCGGGATCTGACCGGCGGTCACGACCTCCCGCAGCTTGCGCACCGCGACGTCCGCGGCGTAGTCCTCCTCGCCGAGCACGAGGTACACCGGCCGGATCTCGCCTCGGTCGAGCTCCTCGAGCAGCTCCTCGGGCGTCATGGGCCTCGGGGTGCCCCGAGCCTCCCGCCGGGTCAACCGCGAAAGCGAGCCTACCCCAGCCGCCGAGCACCCAGGCCCGGGCTCGCATGACCAACGATTGACTTAGACAAAAGTGCTACTACGTTCTCCCCTGACTGGACAACGGGTCCCGTGATGAGGCCCGCGGTGCTAGACCTACTTCGTTGACCCTGGGCGCGAGCCCTACGACCCCTGACCACGAGGAGAGCGAGATGTACGTTGCCCAATCGGCGATCCGGCCTCAGCTCCGAGTTCGAGCCGAGACGAAGCTTCCCACCCGGTACGGCGATCTGCAGATGATCGTCTTCAACTACGGCGAGCACGACGGCCACAGTGGCCTCTCGCCCGACCACGTGGCGCTCGTCGGCGGCGATGTCTCGGGTCAAGCGGGGGTGCTCTGCCGCGTGCACTCGGAGTGCCTCACCAGCGAGGTCTTCGGCTCGCTCAAGTGCGACTGCCGCGAGCAGCTCGAGGCCGCGCAGCGCGAGATCGCGACGCGTGGCGGTGTGGTGCTCTACCTCCGCCAGGAGGGCAGGGGCATCGGGCTCGCGAACAAGATCCGCGCCTACAACCTCCAGGCCGTCGGGCACGACACGGTCGACGCCAACCGGCTGCTCGACCTGCCCGACGACGCGCGCGAGTACGACGGCGCCGCTGCGATGCTCGAGTACCTGGGCGTCGAGTCGATCCGTCTGTTGACGAACAACCCCGAGAAGGTCGAGGCGATGCGTCGACTCGGCGTCACGGTCGAGGGGCGCGAGCCGAGCCACATCCGCCCCAACCCCTTCTCGCGCCCCTACCTGGACGCCAAGCGTCAGCGCATGAACCACGCGCTGCCGACCTACGACGATCTCGCCTGAAGCGCGCCTCCACGGCATCGAAGGCGGCCACCCCGAGCGGGAGGCCGCCTTCGATCATTTCTTGCCGGAGGCGGCCTTCAGCCGGCCTCGCAGTCGCGACGCGTAGCCCTCCTTGTTCTCCTGCTTCGCGCGCCCGATCGCGAGCGCGTCGTCGGGCACGTCGCGCGTCACCGTCGTTCCGGTCGCGACGTAGGCCCCCTCGCCGATGCTCACGGGCGCGACGAGCTGCGAGTCGCTGCCGATGAACGCGCCCTTGCCGATCGTCGTCTTGTGCTTCGCGAAGCCGTCGTAGTTGCAGAAGATCGTGCCGGCTCCGACGTTCGCGCCTTCGCCGATCTCGCCGTCGCCCAGGTAGGCGAGGTGGTTCGCCTTCGCGCCGCGGTGCATCGTCGTCTTCTTCGTCTCGACGAAGTTGCCGACGTGCGCTTCCGAGCCGATGTCGCTCTCGGGCCGCAGGTGCGAGAAGGGCCCCGTCTGGGCGCGGCTGCGGATGATCGAGCGGGTCGCGACGGTGTACGGCAAGAGCTGCGCCCCTTCCTCGACCACGACGTCGCTGAGCACCGAGCCGACGTCGACCTTGGCGCCTCGTCCGACCTTGGTGCGTCCTCGCAGCACCACGCCGTGCTCGAGCACCGCGTCGGGCTCGAGCTCCACCTCGGCGTCGACGATCGCGCTCGAGCGGATCGTCACGCCGGCCCTGCGGTGCGCGTCGGCGATGCGTGCGTGCAGCACGCTCTCGGCGCGCGCGAGCTGCGCGCGGTCGTTGATGCCCACGAGCGAGCCCGGATCCGAGGCTCGGACGGCGATGGCTCCGCCCTCGCTCGCGGCGAGCGCGACCGCGTCGGTGAAGTAGAGCTCACCCTGCGCGTTGTTGGGCTCGAGGCCGCTCACCGCCCGACGCAGGAAGGCCGCGCGCACGGCGTACATCGCGGGGTTGACCTCCCTCACCGCGAGCTCTTCCGCCGAGCAGTCGCGGTGCTCCCGGATCGCGCGCACCCTGTCCGAGGCGTCGCGCAGGATGCGCCCGTAGCCGGTCGGATCCTCGAGCTCCGAGGTGAGCAGCGCCAGCGAGCTCGCGGGCTCCGCCTCGGCGAGCGCGCCGCCGAGCGCGCGTAGCAGCTCGGCGGTGACGAGCGGCGTATCGCCGCAGAGCACGAGGGCGAGCTCGGTGTCGCCGGCGAGCGCTTCGAGCGCGCAGCCGACGGCGTGCCCCGTGCCGAGCTGGCGGTCTTGCACGGCGGTGCGCACCCGATCGCCATAGCGCTCGAGCGAGGCCGTGACGCGCTCGCGGTCGTGGCCGACGACGACGACCGCGTCACGCACGCCGGCTTCGAAGGCCGCGGCGAGCACGTGGTGCAGCATCGGGCGGCCAGCGATCTCGTGGAGCACCTTGGCCCGCTCGCTCTTCATGCGGGTGCCCTGGCCGGCGGCGAGGACGATGGCGGTCGTTCGTTCGAGGCTCATGGGGCGCGCAGACTACCGCGCAGTCGAAGCCCGCGCGACGCCCGCGCCAGACCGGCGGTGCGTCGCGGAGCCCTCCCATCGAGGCGCACCCTGCGGTCGCATGTGCGCAACCATGACGCGTTGCGTCGGCCGGTTTTTTGAGCCGCCCGTCCCGTGCCGCGGGCGATCACGAGGCGCGCCTATCGTCTACGCTTGCCTCGGAGCCTCTCGATTTATGCAGCACCAACGATCTCCTCTCCGGAGCGCCGGCGCGGCGCGCACGTGGACTCGGCGAGCCAGGGGCGGGGCGGCGCGCGCGGCCAGGTGGCTCGGCTGCGCCTCCGTCGCGCTCTGGGCGGGCGCCTGCCACACGCCGCTCGACACCGCGCGCGACGAGCCCATCCGCGCGACCTTCGGTGACGACCTCTACGGCGTGCTCTGCGACAGGCTCGGCGCCTCGGTGCTCTCGGAGGACCTCGACGGCGCCAGCTACCAAGGCATCTGCCACTACGACGCCCAGGGGCGTTACGCCGACACCGTCGACGTCTCCGGCCTGCCGAGCCCCGCGGGGGAGCGCGCCGTCGAGGCCCGCCGCCTCTCGGTCGCGAAGCTCGAGCGCCTCGCGGCGCGGCGCAGCGAGCTGGTCCGAGCCTTCAACGCCGCCTTCCCCGACGTCGACATCCCCGACCCGACGACGAGCGATCCGGCCGACACCGTGCGTCTGCTCGACGCCTTGATGGTGTTCTCGCAGAACCTCTCCCCGCTCTACGAAGAGAACCCCTACGACTCCGCACCCTACGCGGAGCCGCTCGCGCCCGCGACGACGCGCGCGCTCGGCAAGCTCTTCGATGCGCTCGCGGAGAGCGGAGAGGCTCGCGAGATGCTCTCGCGCATCTGGGGGCGCCAAGGCTATCGCCCGAGCGACGTCGGCCTCGGCGCGGTGCGCTCCACCCTGGCCTATCCAGAGCTGCGCGACTTCACGCTCGCGGCCGTCGGCCACCTCGGCCCCGACGGAGAGGCCAGCGAGGAGCTGCAGAGGCTGCTCGCGGCGGCCGAGATGAAGCTGGCCTACCTCGAGCCCGACGTGCAGGGGCTCGCGCCCTTCAGCGTCGACGCGGCGCGCGCGCAGCCCACCCGTCCACGCGAGACCATCGAGCTCTTGCGCGATCTCATGGTGGCCGAAGACCCACGCTTCGCCGACCGCGACGACGTGCCGCGCCGCTACATCTCCCTGCGCGACGGCCGCGGCTTCGTGCTCCCGGCCGCCTCCGGCAACGCGCTGCCCGCGCCCTTCGTCGATCTCGACGGCGACGGGCTCGCCGACGTCGACCCCTCCGGACGCTTCGTCGATCAGAGCGGCGCGCCCCTCGCGCTCGACACGCCCTTCGCCGTGCCCGGCGTCGCGCTCTCCGCGCCGCCCGACGCCTTCGGCCGCCCCACGGGCGCGCCCTACCGCTACGTCGACACCTCGCGCACGCTCACGCACGCGCTGACGAACCGCCTCGCGCCCCTGGTCGACGCCACGCGCTACGCGAGCCCCGACGACCCGGAGGCCTACAAGCTCGAGAGCGAGGCCTTGATGTACGCCGTCGCCGGTCTCGGCGTGCTCATGGGGCCGCGCGAGGAGGCCGAGTACGACTTCGAGAACGACCAGGTCGTGCCCAAGGGCACGGGCTGCGCGTCGTGTCTGCCCTACGAGCGCTTCCGCGGTGAGGACTCCCCGCTCGCCGATCTCATGCATGCGCTCGGTCAGGTGCTCGCGGATGACGAGAGCGACGTCTTGATGCAGGGCCTCATCGAGCTCTTCGAGAACCACGAGCCCGAGATGGCTCGGCTCGTCGCGGCCTCGCTCCGCGTCAAGGAGATCGCCGACGAGCACGACGCGCTCGCCGAGGCGGGTGGCATCCCGGCGGCCGGTCTGCCCTACGAGAACCCGATCTGGGATCAGGCCGCGCGCGTGCTCTCGAAGATCGCCGACGAGCCCGGTCTGGTCACGAACGTCGTCGCCGCGCTCGGCGATCCGACCATCGTGACGCCCGTGGGCTCCGTCTCGCACATGGGCGAGAGCATCGCGCGCTTCGCCAGCCTGCGCGACCAGATGACCTACGACGTGAACGCGATCAACGGGCCGGCGAGGAACCTCACGGCGGGCGGCTCCTCGGTGGCGGATCCGAGCGCGCAGGTCGACGTGAACGCGCCGCGCGTCGGCAACAACCGCTCGCTGCTCGAGCGCTCGGTCCTGCTCATCCACGACGCCTCCGGCGCGAGGGCCTGCAACCGGAACGGCGCCAAGGTGAAGGCGCGCGTCGCCGGCATCTCGCTCGATTGGCCGCTCACCGGCTCCTACGACGCCTGCGAGCTCTTCGAGATCCCGAACCTCGCCGCCTTCTACTTCGGCGCGCTCATGCCGCCCTCGCACCCGAAGCGCAGCCGCTTCGTGCTGAAGGACGGCGCGCTCAACTCCATCATGAACCTCATCGGCAGCTTCGTGTCGGCCGACCAGATGTTCCAGGACTCGAGCGGGATCACGGGCATGACCACCCGCCCGACGCCCGCGGCGCTCAACCGGCTCGTGTACTTCGGCGCGAGCTCGACGAGCTTCCCGAACATGCCCGACTTCGACGCGGTGAACGCGGGGGGCCGGACCGACGGGTTCATCTCGGCGCTCATGGACCCGGTGCCGACGAGCGTGTGTCCGACGAACGCGCAGGGCGTCGCGAACTGCGCGATGGAGGATCTCATCCGCCTGCGTACGCGCAATTCGATCTTCCCCTGGGAGCGCTTCGGCTTTCTCGACTACATGCGCCCCGTGCTCACGCCCTTCGTGAACGTCTCGTGCAGCGCGGATCTCAGCATTTGCGACACCGAGGACTTCCGGGGCGAGGAGCTCTTCCTCGAGCTCGCGAACGTCTTCTATTGGCACTATGCGGGGCCGGACCACGGCAGCGAGTGCAATGGCTCGGGCACACCCGAGACCAACCCCCGCTACTGCAGCGGGGCAGGGCTGAACCGCTACGAGCCGATCATCGACAAGTCGATGCGGACCGACCTCATCCCCGCCCTGAACGAGTTCGCGGCCGCAGCGCACGACGTCGCGCGGATCACCATCGCGCGCGGGCCCCGCGCGGGGCAGACGGTGCGCGGCTCCGAGGTCCTCGAGATCGCGACGAAGATCCTGTTCTCGCAGTCCGAGGCCGCCAAGGTCGCGATGGCCGACCGCAGTGGCAACCGCCAGGCTCGCTGGACCGACGGCAGCACGCAGTCCCAGACGACGCCCTTTCACCTCTTCGCCGACGCGCTGCACGGCTTCGACGAGGCCTTCGCCGCCGCGGAGGACGGCGCCGAGCGGCAGGCCCGCTGGCGCCGCGCACGCTCCAAGATGGTCGACGTCTTCCTCGCGACCGATGGCTCAGGCGAGAACACGCGCTTCAAGAGCCGCGCGACGGCGCCGATGCTCGCGGCCGTGCTGAAGATCGTGCGCGAGCAGGTGAACGCGCGCTGCCCCACGCGGGAGGCGGGCAACCAATGCGCTTGGGGGCGCAAGGATCTCGGGGTGAACACCGCCGAGTTCCTCAGCGGACCGCTCGTCGCCGCGCTGGTCGACCTGCTCGAGGCGATCCGGAACGACGAGCCCGCGCGCCGCGCCACCGGCCGCTTCCTCACGCACCTGCTCTCCGACGTGGGGACGGGCGAGGGGCTCGTGGGCACGCTCGCCTCGCTCAACGACGTCTTGCAGGTGATGAGCGACGAGGAGAAGCTCTACCCCGTGCTGCGCGCGGCATCGATCGCGCTCCAGCCGGTCGAGGGGCCCGTCGCAGGCTGCGCGGAGCGCACGATCCGCCTGCTCAAGGCGCTGACCGACGACGCCTACGACGAGTACCACGTGCTCGATCACGTCCTGCGCAACCTGGTGACGCCGATGCCCGACGGCTCCGGCGCCCCGCAGCTCTCGCCGCTCGAGGTGATGATGGACGTCATCGCCGACGTGCACAGGCTCGACGCCTCCTCGGAGGAGCCGCTCGCGGAGGCCGACTACGCGGCCATCATGGGCACCGTGCGCGACTTCCTCGTCGACGAGACGCGCGGCCTCGAGCAGATCTACGCCATCGTCCGGAGGCGTCAGCGCCCGTGAATCGAAGGAGACTCGGGTTGTCGCTCTCGGTGGGGGCCTTGGCCCTCGCCCCGAGCGGCGAGGCGGTCGCGTCCGGATTCCAATCGACGGAGCGCGGCGTGCGCCCGCTCGGCAGGGGCGGGGCCTTCGTCGCCGGCGCCGATGACCTCGGCGCGGTCTCCTACAACCCCGCGGGCATCTTCGATGCGGGCAACGGGCTCCTCGTGGACGCGAGCCTGATGTTCTGGGGCTCGGAGTACACGCGCCGCGCGCTCCTGCGTCAGGTGGATCCGAACACCGGGGAGACGGTCGCCACCTACGAGCAGACCTTCCCCACGGTGAACGGGTCGATCCCGATCCTCCCCATCCCGACGATCATCGGCTCCTTCTCCGTCCACCCCGACGTGCGCATCGCGCTCGGCATGTACGCGTGGAACGCGGCGCCGACGACGGCGACGTACCCCGACGCCCTGAGCGATCAACCCGCGCCGCAGCGCTATGCGCTGCTCTCGCTCGACGGCTCGCTGCTCGCGGTCACGGGCGCCTGGGTGGCCTGGAGGGCGACACCCGAGCTGCGCCTCGGCGCAGGGCTCGAGGTGCTCATCGGCAACTTTCGGAGTCGGCAGGTGTTGAGCGGCTGTCTGCCCGACCGCTTCTTCTGCGCGCCCGAGGACCCGGAGTGGGACATGCTCACCGAGATCTCGGCCGCGCCCATCATCGCTCCCTCGGGCAGCCTCGGCGCGATCTGGGAGTTCAGCCCGAACTGGCGCCTCGGAGGCTCCTTCCACCTGCCGTATTGGGTCGTCGCACCAGCCACCGTGCAGGCCCGCCTGCCGAGCGCGCCCGTCTTCCGCAATGCGACGCTCTCGGGAGAAGACGCGACCATCGAGTTCCAGCTCCCGTGGCAGCTGCGCCTCGGGCTCGAGGCCCGTGAGCTCGCGCCCGGGCTGCGCGTCGAGGTCTCCGGCCAATACGACCACTGGGCGATCCACGACGCCATCAGCGTCACGCCGGAGAACATCGCCCTGCAGAACCTGCCCGGGTTCCCGCGCGACTTCTACCTGCCTGAGATCTCGCTCCCGCGGAACTTCCAGAGCACGGGGGCGGTGCGCGCCGGCGCGGAGCTCGCGCTCGCCGCCGGAGACGACCTCGTCATCACGCCGAGGGCCGGGCTCAGCTTCGAGACGAGCGCGGTGCCCGCGGACTCGCTCTCGGTGCTCACGCTCGACGCCGCGAAGGTCGTGCCTTCGGTCGGGGCCTCGGTGGGCTTCGGGCGCTTCCGCTTCGACGCCGTGTTCGCCTACGTGTTCTCGCCGAGCGTCGACGTGGATCCAGCCGACGCCAAGCTCGGCCAGGTCGTGCCCATCCAGGCGAACCCCTCCGAGAACCCGACCACGATCAATGGTGGGCTCTACTCGTGGTCGACGGCCATCCTGGGGGTGGGCGTGGCCTACAGCTTCGACGATCCCGCTCCGCCGCCCGCGCAGGCCGCCGAGCCGGTCGACGACGACCGCGCGGCCGAGCGGGTGGACGAGGTCGAGGGGGCCGCCGAGGGCGAGGCGAGCGAGCCTGCACCCTGAGCTGAGCCATCGGCCGAGCGCCGATCCGCTCAGCCAGGTGCCGCGAGAGAGGCCTCTCAGCCGCCGAGGTCGGCCGGTGCGTCGGGCTCGACGCCCGCCTGCTCGGAGGCCGGGGCGGTCTTCGCGCGGTTCGCCGCCACCGGCGCCGAGGACTGCTTCGCGTAGACGACGAGCTGCTCGCCGGGCACGAGCGCGGCGCTGCGGGAGCGGTGGTTGATGCGCTCGAGCATGCCGACGCTGATGCCGTGCCGCTTGGCGAGGGAGGCGAAGCTGTCGCCCTCCTTGACCGTGACGACGAGGCGCACGCGCCCGTTCTTGGACTCGAAGTGGTCGAAGAATTCGGTGGACCCCACCACGAGCAGCTTCGCTTCGCGCTCGTCGACGACGCGCACGTCGGCGAGCGTGTTGCCCTCCTTCACGAAGGCCTGCAGCACCATCTTGCCGTGGAGCTTCGCGCTGGGATCGATGTTGTTCCAATGGCAGAGGTCGCCGACGCCCACGCCGAGCACGCGCGCGACCTCGTCGACCCGATCGCCCCAGACCACCTCGTAGAGCACGCGACGGTGTCCGGCGGGTGGGGTCGCCCTCGACGGGACCACGGCGACGAGCTGATCCACGGCGCCCTTCGCGGACCGGCCCGTGGGGACGAGCAGTGGGGTGCCCGGCCTCGGCGGCACGCCGGTGCCGAGCCCGTTCAGCGCCCGCAGCTTCGACTCGGTGACGCCTCGCTCGGCTGCGAGGCGCTCGAGGCTCTCGCCCCACACCAAGACGTGCCTCTCGAGTCCCGAGGTCCTGCCCGCCGGGAGGCGCTGCCGGACGAGCTCCGCGCTGCCGCTGGGCACGCGGATCGCGAAGGAGGCCGTCGCGTCGGTCGTGGCGGGCGGCGTCATCTGGCCGAGCAGCTGCGGGTTCAGCGCGAGCAGCGCCTCGGTGGCGATGCCGGCGGCCTTGGCGATGGCGTCGACGTGCGTGCCCGGCCCCACCTCGATCCACTCGTGCGCGGTCTCCGCGCGGCCCTCGGCCTCGGGCTTGGAGCCGGGCGGCGCGCTCTTCGCGCGCTCGCTCGCGACGCGCCCGCCGAGCGCGAGCGGCTCGGGAGGGTCGACGGTGAGCTCGTGGCAGCCGAAGACCTCGCGGTTGCGCGCCACGAAGGCGAGCGCGACGATCTTCGGCACGTAGAGCGCGGTCTCGTAGGGCACGCCGGCCTCGACGTGAGACAGCTCCCAGAAGTCGTTGGTGTTGTACTTCCGGATCGCGGTGAGCAGCCCGCCGTGCCCCATGTTGTACGCCGCGAAGGCGAGCTCCCAGCGACCGAAGCGCTGGTGCAGATCCGACAGGTAGCGCAGGGCAGCGTCGGTGCTGCGCTCCGGGTCGAGGCGCTCGTCGACCCAGCGATCGATGCGCAGGCCGTAGGCCTCGCCGGCCTTGGGCATGAACTGCCAGAGCCCGGCTGCGCCGACCGGCGAGGAGATGCGCGGGTTCATGCCGCTCTCCACGAGCGCGAGGTACACGATGTCCTCGGGCATGCCGCGCGCCTTCAGCGCGGCGCGGATCGACGCCTCGTAGCGCCCACTGCGCTTCATCATCGCGGCGACGAAGCTGCGACCCTTGGGGTTGTTCTTGAAGTAGTCGAGGTAGCGCACGAGGCGCGCATCCCAGCGGTAGGGGATGTCGGGCGGCGAGAGCTTCGCCATCCACTTCAGGTCGGCGGGCTCGCTCGAGGGCGCGCGTTCGTCGCGGGTGGGCGGGAGCCCGCTCTGGCGCACGATCTTCGGGGCGCGCAGCTCGACGAGCGGCGCCTGCGTGGCCTCACCCTCCTCGGGGAAGAGGGCCTGGTCGACCTCCTTGAGGGCGCTGAGCTCGGGGGAGTCGCTGGCTCCCTCGTTCCGGGTGTCGCCGGCGATCGACGCACGCGCGGAGGCGCTCGGCACGCCCGGCTCGCTGCCCACCTTGCGTGGGGCCTTCGGCGCGGCCGGCTTCGACTTGCCGGCGCCTTTGTTGCGCGCCGGCGCGGCAGCCTTCTTCGCGGGCTTCGCCTGCGCCGTCTTCGCAGGTGCGGCGTGCGCGTCGCCGGTGGCACCGCAGAGCGTGAGCGCCGCGCCGAACAGCGCGACGAGCGAGGCCCGGCGCCACGGTCCGGCGATTCGCGAGGCTCCGCCACGGACGGAGCCCGGCGCCTGTCGGTGCACGTCGGACATCGGCTGCTGATTTTGCACGCGACCCCCGGGGGGTCAACTTATGCACCCGGCGGGGCGATGGACTACCTTCCGCAGCGTGACCCTCGTTTCACTGAGGAAGAGCGCCCACGCGGCGCCTCGTGAGCTCAGCCGCTTCCTGCCGACGACGCGCGAGGAGATGCGCGCCCGGGGCTGGGACGAGCTCGACGTGTTGATCGTCAACGGCGACGCCTACGTCGACCACCCTGCCTTCGGCGGCGCGCTCATCGCTCGCTTCCTCGAGGCCCGGGGCTACCGCGTCGGCATGATCGCGCAGCCCGACTGGAAGAACCCGGACGAGGTCTCTCGCATGGGCCGACCTCGGCTCTTCGTCGGCATCACGGCGGGCAACCTCGACTCGATGCTCAACAAGCTCACCGCGCAGAAGAAGACGCGCGGCGAGGACCAGTACTCGCCCGGTGGTCGCACGGGGCTCCGGCCGAACCGCGCGAGCATCGTCTACTCGAACCTCTGCCGGCAGGCCTTCCCGGGGCTGCCCATCGTGCTCGGCGGCATCGAGGCCTCGCTCAGGCGCATCGCGCACTACGACTACTGGAGCGACTCGGTGCGCCGCGCGATCCTGCTCGACGCGAAGGCCGACCTCCTGATCTTCGGCATGGGGGAGCGGCCCGTGTGGGAGGTCGCCGACAGGCTGAACGCGGGCGAGCCCATCTCTGCGCTCCGAGACGTGCGTGGCACCGCGCACGTACTCCGCAAGGGCAGCTGGGAAGACCTGCCTCGCTCGCGCTTCGTCGGCGACGGCCAGGTGCTCTTTCTCCCGAGCTACGAGGAGGTGTCCACCGACAAGAAGGCCTTCGCCGAGATGTCGCGCGCCTTCCAGTTCGAGACGAACCCCGGCAACGGGCGCCCGCTGCTCCAGCCCCACGGCGTCGAGGCGGTCTACTTCAACCCGCCGGCCCTGCCGCTCGACACGGCGCTCATGGACAGGCTGTACGACCTGCCCTTCGCGCGTGTGCCGCACTGGTCCTACGCCGAGCCGATTCCGGCTTACGAGACCGTGAAGCACTCGATCGTCACGATGCGCGGCTGCTTCGGTGGCTGCACCTTCTGCTCGATCACCGAGCACGAGGGGCGCGTCATCCAGTCGCGCTCGGCCGAGAGCATCCTGCGCGAGGTGCGCGCGCTCCGCCGCATGGACGACTTCCGCGGCACGATCACCGATCTCGGTGGCCCGACGGCGAACATGTACCGGATGAAGTGCCGCGAGGAGAGCATCGAGAAGAGCTGCCGCCGGCTCTCCTGCGTGCACCCGGGCATCTGCGAGAACCTCGTGACCGACCACGACCCCTTGCTCGAGCTCATGCGCAAGGTGCGTCAGGAGCCGGGCGTGCAGAAGGTCTACCTCGCCTCCGGGGTCCGCTACGACCTCGCGGAGCGATCGCCCGAGTTCGTGAAGGAGCTCGCGCGCCACCACACGGGAGGTCAGCTCTCGGTCGCGCCCGAGCACAGCAAGAAGAGCGTGCTCGACAAGATGAAGAAGCCCGGCATCGAGAGCTACGAGCGCTTCGCCGAGGGCTTCTGTCGCGCGAGCGAGCAGTCGGGCAAGGAGCAGTACCTCGTGCCCTACTTCATCTCCGGGCATCCGGGCTCGACGCTCGAGGACATGATCGATCTCGCGCTCTACCTGAAGAAGAAGGGCATGCGCCCCCGCCAGGTCCAGGACTTCATCCCCACGCCGATGTCGATGGCCGCGTGCATGTACCACACGGGCATCGATCCGCTCTCGCGTGAGCCCGTCTACGTGGCGAAGGATCTGCGCGACAAGCGCCTGCAGAAGGCGCTCCTTCTCTACTGGGACCCCGCGCACCACGACGAGGTGCGCGAGGCGCTCATGCAGGCGAAGCGGCGTGATCTCATCGGCACCGGCCCCCACTGCCTCGTGCCGCCGGCGACCGGCAAGGGCGCCTTGCCGCGTCACATGCAGCGGGGCGTCCAGCGCGCGCCGCGGCGGAAGGTGCCTCGCTGAGCTCCGCTCAGACCGGCTCTCCGAGCAGCGGCGTGGTAGTCGGCAGCACGAGGTCGCCGACGAGTCGCGCGAGATCGAGCACGAAGCTGAGGCCGCCGTCGATCGTGACGACGCCTGCCACCGCGCTGCGTTCCGTGAAGCCTCCGACGCTGGGTGCGGGGCCGGGCAGCTCGTCGGTGCCGTGCACGTCGAGCACGCGGTCGACGAGGAAGCCGAGGCGCAGTGGCGCCGCGCGGCCCTCGATCGGCAGCTTCGTGAGCACCCACTTCGAGGCCCTCGAGTTCGGCGCTGGAGGCAGGCCGAAGCGCGCGCGCAGATCCACGATCGGCAGCACGCTGCCTCGGTGATCACCGACGCCGAGCACGAAGGGCGGCAGCTCGGGCAGCGTGGTGATCGCGAGCGGCTGCACGACCTCCTCGACGAGGTCGACCTCGAAGGCGTAGACGGTGCCGCCGATCGAGAAGCGCACGAGCTTGAGCCTGTCGCCGCGCTCGAGCACGCGCCGCGCGCCCGCGCGCCTGTGTCGCTGCGTCTGGCTCATGGGATCAGCGCTCCGGGGTCGAGCAGCACGATCGTCTCGGACTGCGAGGCGTCGCCGGGGCGTGCGACACCGAGGAAGTGCGCGGGCGCTTCGGGCCCGAGCGCGACCGCCGCCGACTCCACGTGTTCCTCGCCGAGCCGCCGCACCTGCAGCACCTCGTCGACCGCGAAGCCGACGATCTCCGAGGCGACCTCGACCATGAGCACACGCGCGCGCTGACCGCCGCTCGCGTCGCTCGAGGCGCGCGAGCTCGGACCGAGGCCGAGACAGCGAGCGAGATCGAGCACGGTCACGACCCGCCCGCGGAAGCTCGTGATGCCGATGACCGTCTCGGGCGCGCGCGGCACGGGGGTGAGGCGCGCGCTCTTGACGATCTCGCGCAAGACCGAGACGCGCATCGCGTGCGCGCTGCCCGCGACGCGGAACACGAGGAAGTCGGAGGCCCCCGCGCTCGCGTGGCGCCTTCGCGCGAGCCCTCTCGAGGCCGCCGTCACGACGCGCTCCTGAGCGAGCCGCGCCCGCGGCGATCGGTGGACATGCTCTCCTCGAGCAGCTGCGGTGTGTCGATCACGAGCCCCAGCCGCTCGTCGCCGAGCTCGGCGGCGCCCGCGAAACCACGCAGCTTCGAGAGCGAGGCGCCGAGCGGCTTCATCACCACGTCGCGGGTGCCGAGCAGGCGGTCGACGACGAGGCCGAGCCTGCTCGAGCCCGCGACGGCCACGACCACGAGCCTGCCCCGGGTCGACCTCGGGCCCGACTTCGGTGGATCGAGATCGAAGACCTGGGCGAGCCGACACAATCGCAAGGTCGCGCCGCGCAGGCTCATCGCCTCGTGGCCGTCGATCTCGAGGCGATCGGCCTCGTCGAGCGGCACCGCCTCGCGCACGTTGGCGAGCGGGATCGCGAAGACCTGCCCGCCCACCTCGGCGAGCAAGACGCGGATGACCGCGAGCGTGATCGGCAAGGTGAGCGTGAGCTTCGTGCCGATCCCGAGCTCGCTCTGGACGTCGATGACGCCGCCGAGCTTGGCGATGTTCGTCTTCACGACGTCCATGCCCACGCCGCGGCCGGAGATCCTGCCCGGCTCGGACTTCGTCGACAGCCCCGGCACGAAGATGAGCGCGAGCACCTCCCGCCGGCTCGTCGAGCGCACGTCGGCCGGGTCGACCACGCCGCGCGCGAGGCCGAGCTCGAGCAGGCGCTCGGTGTCGATGCCCGCGCCGTCGTCCTCGAGCTCGATGACGACGTGGTTGCCCTTCTGGAAGGCGTTGAGCGCGATCGTGCCCGCCTGGGGTTTGCCCACGGCGAGCCGGCTCTCCGCCAGCTCGATGCCGTGGTCGATGGCGTTGCGCATCATGTGCATGAGCGGATCGCTGAGCTCCTCGGCGAGCAGCTTGTCGATCTCGGTCTCGGCGCCGGTCACCACGAGGTGGACCTCCTTGCCCATGTCTCGGCCGACCTGGCGCGCGACGCGGGCCAGGCGCTCGAAAAGCTGGCCCAGCGGGACCATGCGCACCTCGAGGATGCGCTGCTGCATCGACTCGAGCTGGCGACCGAAGCTGCGGCTGAGCCGCGAGAGCTCCGTCTGCGAGGCGCGATCGGTGGAGGCGCGGAGCCGCTCGAAGATGCCGTCGAGCGAGGTCTTCAGGATGCTGAGATCGCCCACCACGTTCATCAACGCGTCGAGCTTGTGGATGTCGACGCGCACGCTCTGGTTCATCGAGCGTAGGCTCTCGTTGCTCGCTCGCTCGAGCGCTGCGGGTGCCTCCGGCGCCGCTGGCGCCGCCGCCGCGACGGGCGTCATGGCGCCGCTCGCCGCGGGGGAGCTGGGCTTCGCGCGCCCCTCCGCCGCGCGCTTCTGAGCGATCTCGTTCACCGCCGCCTCGGGGAAGGCGCTGGCGAGCTCGGCGCGGCTCCGCTTGGAGGCGAGCAGGATGTCGAGCTCGATCGAGTCGGCGTCGGCGCCCTCGCCGGTGGGCAGGTAGGTGATGATCTCGCCGAGCGGCTTGGCCGAGGTCTTCAGGGCGTCGAGCGACTCGTCGATGGTGAGCAGCGCGAAGTTCACGGTGAGGCGGAAGAGCGAGAGCCCGGCCTCGATGTTCACGCGGAGCCGGTGCTCCTCGTACTCGGTGAGCACGGAGAAGACGTCCGCGCTGAGATCGAGCGTCGCGAGCGCGTCGGCTCCCTGGACGGAGGCCGGTGCGCCGCGCAGCTCACCGAGCACCGCGTCGAGCTCGGAGGAGGAGATCGGCGTGGCGTCCTTCTCGGCGCGCAGGAGGCGAGGCACGAAGGAGAGGGCGAGCTGCAGCTGGCCGAGCAGCGTCTCGTCGATGGCTGCTCGACCGAGCCTCGCGTCGTCGAGCAGCCCCTCGAGCTCGTGGGTGAGGGCGCTGAGCTTCGAGGCGCCGAAGATCCCCGCGAGGCCCTTCAGCGTGTGCACGCCGCGGAAGAGCTCGTTGAGCAGACCCGAGGCCTCGACGCCGGCGTCGTCGCCGCGGCGCGCGTCCTCGAGCTGGTCGAGGCTGCGGAACAGCCCATCGACGAGCTCTTCGGCTTCGGCGAAGAAGTCGCTCCTGCCTCGGTCGCCTGTTTCGCTCATGCCGCGCTCGTGCTCGGGGCGCGTGCCGCGCCGGAGGACCGGAGGCTACAGCCTGCGCCCTCTCGGCTCACCGGGAATCGCTCAGGCGCTCGCGCCGAGCTCGAGCCGCCGCGCGCCCGCGAGCTGGCCGCAGGCCCCACCCACGTCGCGGCCGCGCGGCCTGCGGACGAGCGTCGTCACCCCTCGCGCCGCGAGCCGCCCGACGAAGGCGTCGACGGAGGCGGGGGAGGGCGGCCGGATGCTCGGATCGGGGCCGGGGTTGACCGGGATGACGTTCACGCGCGCGCGCAGGTCGCGCACGTAGTCGGCCACGAGATCGGCGTCGCTCGGCGCGTCGTTGAAGCCGCCGATGAGCACGTACTCGAAGAGCACCTTGTGTCCATGCGGCAGGTGCGCGGCGATCGCGGCGCGCAGCGCGCTCATGTCGAAGCGTTGGTTGACCGGCATGATCGCGCTGCGGCGCGCGTCGTCCGGGGCGTTGAGGCTCACGGCGAGCTCCGCGCGGCAGCTCTCGAAGAAGGCGCCGATCTTGTCGGCGACACCGACGGTGCTCACCGTCACGCGCGACGGGGACAGCTTGAGGCCGCGATCGTCGGTGAGCACGTGCGTCGCGCGCGCGACCTCGCCGAGGTTGTCGAAGGGCTCGCCCATGCCCATGAACACGACGTTGCTGAGCGGAGGAAACTTGTCGCCCCAGAGCGCGCGCGCGAGGCGCACCTGGTCGACCATCTCGCCGGCGTCGAGCTGGCGCGTGAGCCCGAGCGCGCCGGTCTCGCAGAAGCTGCACGCTCGCGCGCAGCCGACCTGGCTCGAGATGCACACCGTGGTGCGCGAGGGGCCCGGGATGAGCACCGTCTCGAGCAGCGCGCCGTCGCGCGCGCGCAGCAAGAGGCGCTCGACCCCGTCGCCGGCGGGTGCGCGCTCGGCGATCTCGAGCGAGAGGCGTGGATCGAGCTCGAGCAGCGAAGCGTGCGCCCAGCTCCCGATGCCGAGGTCCTTGAAGACGCCGGCGTCCCAGCGAGGCTCGAGCGCGCTCGCCGGGCCGTGGAGGAACGCACGCAGCCGGCCGACCGCCGACCTCGCCTGGCTCGGCGTGCCACCTCGCTCGACGAGGCGCTGCTCGAGCTCCCTCGAGGGGAGCGACGCCAAGAGCGGCAGGCGAGGCCTGGCGCGCGAGCTCGAGGGGTACAGCGGCAACACGCGGCGTCGATAGCACGTCGCGCGGCGCCCATGCACTCCGCCTGAACGTTTCAGCCTCTTGCGGCGCCGCGAACCCTGTAGTGTGTGGCGCCCATGAGTGGAGGTCCCTTCGGGAGGCTCGCGGCCCCCGCCGTCCTCGCGTTCTTCGCGGCCACCGGCGCAGCCTCGACGGCCGTGGCGGCGCCCAAGGACGCCCAGGCCCAGAAGGCCTACCGGCAGGCGCTCGAAGACGAGTACCTGATGACCAACTTCGACGACGCCGAGAAGCGACTGCGCGCGGCGCTCGACACCTGTGGCTCCTCGGGCTGCGCGCCTTCGGTGAAGGCCAAGCTCTACCTGGGGCTCGGCATCGTGCTCGCGGGTGGCAAGGGTCAGCCCGACGCCGCGCGCGAGGCCTTCGCCAAGGCCCTCGAGCTCGATCCTGCGGCGACGCCCGACCCGGACTTCGCGTCGAGCGACGTGAAGAAGGCCTTCGACGAGGCGAAGGCCGCGGCCAAGAAGGCTGGCTCCGGGGCGTCGTCGACGGGCCCGGCCCCGGTGAGCGGCGACCGCCCGCTCGAGCTCCTGCCCGTGCCGGAGCAGCGCGTGAACGTGCCCGTGCCCGTCTACCTCACGCCGAGCGAAGCGGCCGGCAAGAAGATCACGCGCGTCGTCATGTTCTACCGAGGGGTGAGCGGTGGCGCGGTGAAGGAGCTCGAGCTCGACAAGAGCGGCCGCTCGTACCGGGGCAACGTGCCGTGCAAGGCCGCCGCGAAGAAGGGCCAGCTCGAGCTGTGGTTCGAGGGGCGCGACGGGCGGAACAAGGTGGTCGCGCGCCTCGGCGGGCCGAACGAGCCCGAGATCGTGCAGATCGTCGACGAACTCTCGGGCAAGCCCCCGAGCTGGCCTGGCTTCGCGCCTCCCGATCCCTGCGAGGGCGGCGGCGTCGACGAAGCGGGCAGCTCACGCATGCAGTGCGTGGACACCGGCGACTGCCCCGACGGCGAGGTCTGCTCGAGCTTCCAGTGCGTGAAGAAGCCGGCCGCGTCGAGCGATACGGGCGCCTCGAAGGACGAATCCGACGAGGTGACCGAGACCGACGTCGAGGAGCCCGAGGGCGACTCCAAGGCGCGCAAGAACTGGTTCAGCCTCTGGTTCGCGCCGGACCTCGCGATGATCCAGGGCACCGAGGTCTGCTCGACCGCCGGTCAGACCAACGAGAAGTACGTCTGTTTGCGCAGCGACGAGTCGCGCTACGCCGGCATCCCCACGCCCGGCCAGGGCAACAACGTCAACTTCGGCTTCGGCCTCGGCACGATGCGCTTCGGCATCGCTTACGAGCGTGTGCTCACCGAGGGCCTCACGCTCGGTGCGCGGCTCGGCTACGCCACGGGCGGCACGAGCGCGGGTGGCGCCTCCTTCGTGCCCGTGCACGCCGAAGGTCGCCTCGGCTACACGCTCGGCAGCGACCCCTTCAGCGGCCCGGGTGTGCGCCCGTGGCTCTTCATCGCCGGCGGCTTCGCGCAGGTCGACGTGCCGGTCGAGGTCCAGGTCGTCGAAGACGGCGCCGCTTGCGGCGCCGACGATCCCTCGAACTTCAGCAGCCCCTGCACGGAGCCCACGTCCACGGGGACCGACGTGCCCGAGCAGCGCATCCAGACGCTCACCGCCGTGAAGCAAGCCGGCCTCGGCTTCGCGGGCGCGGGCGCGGGCGTCTCCTTCGTGCCGGTCGACCTGCTCGCGATCTCGCTCGGGCTCAAGTTCTCGATGACCGTCCCCGTGGTGATCCCGGTGCTCTCGCCGGAGATCTCGATCGGCATGGGCTTCTGACGTGGCCACACCCCGCAACGACCGGCAGGCGCCCAACGCGCGTCAGGTGGCCTCGGCGCCCAAGCTCCAGAGCGAGCGCGTCGTCGCGCTGCTCGAGGCCGCGCTGGAGAAGGGCGCCGTGCAGCCCTTCTTCGACGTGCTCATCCGACACGGCGGCATCCCTGGGCCCAGGCCCAACCTCGAGCTCGCGCGCGCCGTGGGTGGCGAGCTCGCCGGGCGCGGCCCCGAGGCGCTCGAGCTCGAGCAGGAGCTGCTCGCGCAGAAGCACCTCTTCCTCTTTCGCGTCGGCATGGAGTCGCTCGCTGCGCGCGCCGCGCGCATCAAGCGGGCCGCCGCCGGCGTCGAGCTGCTCCACGATCACGCCGACGAGGTCGACGCCGACCGCCGCAACGTCGTGACCGACGCGCTCGCCCTGCTCGTCGAGGCGAAGGGCGACGAGGTCGCGGTCGCGCTCGCGCGCTTCACCGACGGCTTCCTGCACGCCACGATCGCGCTCGAGGCGCTCACGCGCCCCGGCTCGCTGAGCCGCCTCTCGAAGCCCGAGCCGCTCTTCGAGCGCTTCGCCGAGGCCTTCGACCTCGCCGACGACGCGCCCCGCTCGGCCGATCGAGCCCAGGGCGTGCGCGAGCTCCGCCGCAGCTTGCCCGCGCAGCTCGCGCGCACCGCCGGCCGCTTCGAGGACCTCACGCTCGCGTGGATCGAGGAGCGCTGCACGCGCGAGCGCCCCGAGACGCGCGAGGTGCTCGCCGAGACGATCTCCAGGCTGCGCCCGGTGATCGGCGAGCCCGCGGCGGACCGCCTGCGCGCCGCGCTCGCGGCCACGGCGCCGCTCCCTCGCGACCCCTCGCGCATCGTGCACGGCACCCGCAAGCGCTCTCGCGGCCGCTGACGAGCCGCGGCGTCGACGCGCGTGCGTCGGCGCCGCATGCGCCGCTCAGGCCTCCGGGGGCGTGAGCCCGAACTGGAGCCTGGCCTCGATCTCCTCGGCGACCGTGCGAAGGTCGTCGGCCGCCTGGGCCTTGTCGCCCACGAGGTAGGCGCCGAGCCCCTCGAGCGCGACGAGCGCGAGGCTGGCGTTCACGCCGCGCTTCGAGAGCGCCTCGGTGACGTCAGGGTTCTTCAGCATCGAACCCAGCTCGCCGAGCAGCTCTCCGAGCTCGCGCGTGGGATCGATGCCACCGAGCGGAGAGCCCAGCTCCGAGCCGCGCTCGTCGTCGTGATCGTCGTCGTGCATCGGCTCAGACCACCGTCTTGGTCGTGCGCGGGATCGCCGAGAAGGGGAAGCGCGGCGGCTCGTGCCCGGGCGCGCACTGGTACTTCGCGAAGTCCGTCTCACCCACGCTGCGCAGCAGATCCTCGTCGATCCATGCCTGGCCCTTGCGCTCCTTGGGCTCCTTCGAGAGCAGCTCGAGCGTGGCGTCGGCGAGGATGTCGGCCTTGCGCCAGATCTCGGGGCCGCCGAGCCCGAAGTTCTTCGTGGCGTAGCTCTCGATCGCCGTCGCCGGCCAGAGCGCGTTCGCCGTCACGTTGAAGCCCTCGCACTCGTCGGCGATCGCCTTGGCGACGATCGTCATGCCGAACTTCGAGACCGCGTAGGCGCCGTGGCCCGCGACCGCGTCGGCCTCGACCGGCGGCGACATCATGACGATGTGGCCGTACTTGCGCTCCATCATGTGCGGCAGCGCAGCGTGGGCGAGCGCGAAGGAGGCGCGCACGTTGATGCCCATGATGAGATCGAACTTCTTCACGGGCGTGTCGACGACGTCGGCCCACCAGAGCGCGCCGGCGTTGTTCACGAGCGCGTCGAGCCGGCCGAAGTGCGCGATCGCCTGCTTCACCGCGGCCTCGCAGGCGTCGGCGTCGCGCACGTCGAGCTTGATGGCCAGCCCCTTCCGCCCGAGCGCTTCGACCTCCTTCACGACGTCGTGGATCGTGCCCGGCAGCTTGGGGTTGTCGGGCTGGTCGCTCTTGGCGGCGACCACGATGTGCGCGCCCTCACGGGCGCAGGCGAGCGCGACGGCGCGGCCGATGCCACGCGACGCTCCGGTGATGAACACGACGCGATCTTGGAGGCGCATGCGGCCTGCCTAGCACGTGCCGTAGGCGCCCCCAAGGCGGCGCGACCCGGCTCAGAGCGCAGAGAAGACGTCGAGCGGGCGGAAGGCCCGCGCGCGCCACGCGGCCTCGTCGTGGGGCGCGCCGGGCTCGTGCCAGTGGAAGAGGTCCGTGCCGTAGGTCCAGCCGTCGGCCTCCATCATGTCGCGCATCTGGATGTTCTCGCAGTAGTTGTCGTCGGCCTCACCGTCGTCGTCGTGGATGCCGTCGCCGTCGCTGTCTGCGCAGGTCGTGCCGTTGCCTCCCGAGTCGAGGTACACGACGAAGGGCTGCACCCCGGCGGCGTCGTAGCGCTCGATGATCGTCTCGCCGGTGTGCACGCCGAAGCTGCCCCACCCGAGCGTGCCCGAGAGGCTGCCGACGAAGTCCCAGCCCGTGGGGTTCGAGAGGCCGATGTGCAGGCTCACGAGGCCGCCGAGCGACGAGCCCAGCACGCCGCGCTTCGGAGCCTCGCCGTACCGGGCGTCGATCAAGGGTCGGATCACCGACTCCACGAGCTCGGCGTATTCGTCGGCGTCGCCGCCGACGAGGCCCGCGCCGTAGTCGTCGGCCACGTGCGTGTAGTCGCTCATGCGTGCGGCGGTGTTGTCGATGCCGACGACCATCATCGACGCGGGCGCGCTCTGGTCGAGGGCCCAGCCACCGAAGAAAGCGCCGGGGTCGAAGAGGTTCTGGCCGTCGTGCGCGTAGAGCACGTGCGTGGGCGTGACGGCGGGTACGAGCACGCGCACGGTGCGCGGCAAGAGCGGGAGGGTCGGGCTCTCGACCTCGAAGTAGCGCTCGAGGCGGCGCCCGGACGGCGAGGCGAGGCTGATCTCGCCGAATTCGTCGTAGGCGTAGGCGCGCGCCCAAGGGTCGGGCTCGTAGATCACGCCGTCGGTGAGCTTGTAGCGTGCGCCCGGCACGTCGGGGAGCAGGCCCCAGGCGAAGCCCTGATCGCTCGTGAGCGCCGTGCCCACCCAGCCGTCGTGATCGCCGGCCACGAGCTCGAGCGCGGGATCCGTCGACACGACGACGCGCCCCTCCGGCAAGAGCACCGGCCAGCCGTGCGTGTAGCTCACATCGAGCAGCGTGCCGTCGCGATCGGCGCGCAGGCGCGAGAGCAGCGTGTCGAGGTCGAGCGCCTCGACGCCTCCTCCCGCGCCACCACCGCCCGCCGCGCCCTCGCCGCCCGCGCCACCGTCACCGCCCGCGCCGCTCGTGCTCGTCGAGCTCGAGGCGCCGCCGGCGCCGGGCCCGGCGCCGGTGGGGATGGAGTCGTCGTCGCCGCAGCCAGCGAGCAGGCCGAGCGCGAGCAAGGAGGCGCAGCCGAGGCTGACGAAGCGTGCAGGCGGCGCGAGGCTCGGGAGGCGGAGGATCATGCGCGGGCCCTCAGGAGCGACGAGACGGGCACGAGCTGCTCCGCGCTCGAGCCGGAGGACTCGGAGGCCAGACGAGCGACCTCGTCGCGCGCCTTCGCGAGGCGCTCTTCGAGGCCCGCGGCGACGTCGGCGCCCGGCTCGAGCAGCGCGCGGAGGAAGACCTCGGCGGCCTTGTAGCTCGAGCGCACGAGCGGCCCGGACGAGCAGTGCAGAAAACCCATGCCCTCGGCTTCGCGCTCGTAGGCGGCGAAGGTCTCCGGCGTGACGAAGCGCTTCACCTCGTGGTGCTTCGGCGTCGGCCGCAGGTACTGTCCGAGCGTGACGACGTCGACGCCGGCCTGGCGCAGATCACGCATCGTCTCGATCACCTCCTCGTCGGTCTCGCCGAGACCGACCATGATCGAGCTCTTCGTGAGCATCGGGCGTTTGTCGCCCGAGCGCGCGAAGGCGAAGCTCTTCTGCTTGGCGCGCTCGAGCACGCGCAGCGTCTGGTCGTAGCTCGAGCGCACGTCGCGCACCGTGCGCGTGAGCCTGCGCACCGTCTCGACGTTGTGCGCGAACACGTCGGGGTTGCCGTCGCAGCAGGCGTCGATCGCGTCGTCGTGGCCTTGGAAGTCGCCGACCAGCGTCTCGACGAGCAGGCTCGGCCTGAGCTCGTGCAGCCTGCGCACCGTCTTCGCGACGTGCTCGGCGCCACCGTCGAGCAGGTCGTCGCGGTTGACCATCGTGAGCACCACGTACTGCAGCTCGAGCTTGCTGATCGCGCGCGCCACGTGCTCCGGCTCGCGCGGATCGACCGCGCCTCGAGGATCGCCCGTGCTCACGGCGCAGAAGCGGCAGCCGCGCGTGCACACGTCGCCGAGCAGCATCACCGTCGCCGTGCCTTCGCGCCAGCACTCCCCCACGTTCGGGCAGCGAGCCTCCTCGCAGACGGTGTGCAGATCGAGCTCGCGCAGGAGGCGCTTGAGGTCGTGGTAGCGGTCGCCGCCGGGCGCGCGGACCTTGAGCCACTCGGGTTTGGGGGCGAAGCGGGATTCCATGGAGGCCTCCCGGAAGCTCATAGTGCACGGGCGAGCCCGAGGCGAGGGGGCGGCGCCCGGCGCGACGCGGTGCGGCGATCGCCTCGTCGTGGGCCATCCCTCGGCGGACCCGCGCTTCTGCTGCTGCGACCTCGCCGGCGGTCGAGTAGCGTCCGCGCCATGTCGAAGCCCGTCGTCCTGATCACCGGCGCCAACGGCGAGATCGGCCACTCGCTCGTGAACCGCCTCGTCGAGACCGAGCGCTACCGCATCGTCACGCTCGATCTCACACCCGCCAGCGACCAACTGCGCGCGCGCTGCGACGCCACCTACGCCGGCAACATCATGGATCGCTACCTGCTCGATCAGGTCGCCGCGCACCACGAGATCGAGGTCGTCTTCCACCTCGCGGCGCTGCTCAGCACCCGCGGCGAGCGCGATCCCGAGCTCGCGCACCAGGTCAACGTCGAGGGCACGCTGAACCTGCTCCGCGTGGCGCAGGCCCAGTCGGCCCGGCACGGCAAGCCGGTGCGCTTCCTCTTCCCGAGCAGCATCGCCGTCTACGGCCTGCCGAACCTCGCCGAGAAGGCGGCCGCGAGCCGCATCAAGGAGGAGGCGTGGAACGTGCCCGTCACGATGTACGGCTGCAACAAGCTCTACTGCGAGCACCTCGGCCGTTACTACACGAACCACCACCGCCAGCTCGGCGCGCTCTCGGGCGCCGCACGCCTCGATTTCCGCTCCTTGCGCTTCCCTGGGCTCATCTCCGCCGACACCGTGCCGACGGGCGGCACGAGCGACTTCGGCCCCGAGATGCTCCACGCGGCCGCGCGCGGCGAGCCCTACGCCTGCTTCGTGGGCCCGGAGGCGCGCATCCCCTTCATGGCGATGCCCGACGCGGTCACGGCGCTGGTGTCCCTGCTCGAGGCCGAGCGGGCCTCGCTCTCGAGCTCGGTCTACAACGTCAGCGCCTTCAGCCTGTCGGCCGCCGATATCGCGGCCCGCGTGCGGAAGGCCTTCCCCTCGGCCGACATCCGCTACCAGCCAGACGAGGTGCGCGCGCGCATCGTCGACTCCTGGCCCGAGGATCTCGACGACGGTCGCGCCCGGAGCGACTGGGGCTGGAGCCCGGCCTACGACGCCGAGCGCGCCTTCGAGGACTACCTGCTGCCGCGGATTCGCGCGCGATACGCGCGCTAGAAGGCGCTAGGATCCTCGGCCATGCGCCCCCGCATCCGGCTCGCCGGGCTCCTGCTCTCGCTCGCGCTCTCCGCGCCCGCGCTCGCTCACGCGGACGCCGCCGCGCCGGCGGCGCCTGCGCCCTCGGTGAAGGAGACCTCGCGCGCGATGTTCCGCCTCGAGGAGGGCAAACGCGCGCTCGCGCGAGGCGAGCTCGACGCCGCCATCACCGCGCTCGAAGACGCCCACGCCGTGCTCGGTGCGCCCACGAGCGCCGTCGCGCTGGGCAAGGCGCTCGAGAAGAAGGGGCGCCTCGCCGACGCGCTCGCGCGCTACCGGGAGGGCGCCGAGAGCAAGCGCAGCCCGAAGGAGAGCTTCGCGATCGCCCAGGCCCTCGACGAAGCGAAGAAGTCTGCGGCGCGCCTCGACGAGCGCGTGCCTGCGGTGAAGCTCGAGGTGAAGGGCGCGCCGGGCGCCGGCCTCGAGGTCGATGGCAAAGCCGCGCCCAGGGCCGATGCCGAGGGCCGTCTGCGCGTCGACCCCGGCCCGAGGCGCTTCGCTGCCGTGCTCGACGAGCGGCGCGTCGAGGTGAAGCTCGAGCTCGCGGAGGGGGCGCGCGAGACGGTGCGCCTCGACCTCACGCCGGCAGACGCCACGTCGATCGCGCCGCGCGCGCCTGGCGAGCACGCCGGGCCGCCGGAGGCTTCGCGGCCGGGCGGCGCACACACGCACGCCTCGCGCGGCGCGAGCACGGCAGGTCTCGTCGCCGTCTCCGGCTTCGCGCTCGCGGCCGCGGGGGGAGGCGTGGGGCTCGGTACGATGCTCTTCGCGTCCGGGCGCCGCAGCGACGTCGAAGCGAGCTGCGGCGCGAGCTGCTCGGCCTCGGCCCAGCGTGAGCTCGACGAGCTCGACGGCCTCGGCGTCGTCTCGATCGTCGCGCTGGGCGTCGGCGGCGCGGGGCTCGTCACGGGCGTGGTCGCCGCGATCGCGGGCGCGAGCTCGTCGGGCGAGGAGCGGGCCTCCGCGCATACGCTCGAGCTCGGCCTCGCGCCGGGCTACGTCGGGTTGCGCGGTAGCTTCTGAGGCCCGCGCCACCCGCGGTGTGGCTCCTCCCGGCGCGCCCGCCTCCGTCGCGATCGTGCCGAGGAGGATCGCGGCTCGGAGCCGCGCGCGCTAGCATCGACCGATGCGCCGCCCGATCGCTCTCGCCAGTGTGCTCGCCAGCCTCGCGTCGTCGGCCTGCGTGCTCGACGTCGACGGCCAGCAGTCGGAGTCGACGAGCTCCGGCAGCGGCGGCGGCGGCGCGAGCACCACGGCCACCTCCACCACGAGCACGACCACCACCACCACGGGTGCAGGCGCGGCCGGTGCGGGCGGAGCTGGCGAGGGAGGCTCGGGAGGCGCAGGCGGGGAGGGTGGCGCAGGAGGCGGAGGCTGCGTGGGCGACGGCCGCGTGCTCGCCTTCGACGGCATCGACGACCGCATGGTCGTGCCCGTGCCCAACGGCAAGCTCGAGGATGCGAACGACTTCTTCATCGCCGCCTACGTCGAGCCGATCTTCGACGCCGCGAGCGTCGTCGCGAGCACGCACACGATCTTCGAGCTCCGCGAACGCGCCACGAACCGCGGCTACAGCTTCGTGCTCTCGCGCACGGCGACCGACCCCGTCATGTCCCCGAGGTTCGAGATCCAGCTGAACGACGCCGCCAACACGGTGTGCGTCGGCAAGGGCCTGCCCGTCCTGACGGGCCAGCGAGTGCACGTCGCCGCCTCGTACAGCAAGCCGAACGTGTACGTGTACGTCGACGGCGTGTTGACCACGACGGTGTGCTCGCCGAACCAGGATCTCAGGCCGGTCACCGGGCAGAAGAACGCCACGGTGGGGTGGTCGAGCGACCTCTCGGTCTCCACCGGCGGCTTCTATCGAGGCAAGCTCGACGAGCTCATCTACCGTGACCGGAAGGTAGACGCGGCCTTCGTTCCTCCGGGCTCGACGAACAACTGCAAGCTGCGCTTCGGCTTCGACGCGCCCGAGCTCTTGCCCGACGAGTTCTCCAACGTGATCGGGCTCTGCGATGGCGTCGACGGGCTGCTCGGCCTGGGCGCGGGCCCCGACGCCTCCGACCCCGCCGTGCTCTGCGACCCCTGAGCGGGTGATCCCGCGTCGTCGAGGGCCGAGCGCGCGATCAGCACGGTCCCGTCCGACCGGCCCGGTTCGCCTGGACCTGGCGTCGCGCAGCCTCTGCACTTGAGGCGCGTACGCCGCGCCCACGAGCGACGCGGCGCGCGGAAGCGGCGCATGGCGCGGCTTGTAAGGCATTGGATCTACGTGTGAATTTGATGGTGTGCGGCAATCTGCCGCACCGCGCGGCAACTTGCCATCTTGCCCCATGGTGAGCTTCCGCCCTAAACGCCGCACGGTATCCATCCGTGTGGAGAGAGGTGCCTCGCGCGCCGCTCTCTGCGATCGCGCTCCGCGCCGGGTCGCCTCTGTCGAGGCACCCGTCCGGAGGCCGACCCCCCGGTCACCGAGCCGGGCTTGGAACGACAGGCGCTGATGAGCCGCTTCCTCTTCCCCAAGTGGTCCAACAAGGTCCTACCGCTCGGGTTCTTCTTCGGGCTCGGCCCGGCGGGAACCGCAGTCGTCGCGGGCGTCTGGTACTACGGCACGAACAAGCACTTCGAGGTGGGCTACGCCCCGGAGCAGCCGGTGCCGTTCAGCCACAAGCTCCACGCTGGCGACATGGGCATGGATTGCAGGTACTGCCACTCGACCGTCGAGAAGGGCGCCTTCGCGTCCGTCCCGCCGACGCAGACCTGCATGAACTGCCACGAGAAGGTGCTCACCACGAGCCCGAACCTCGCCAAGGTCCGTGAGAGCTGGAAGAGCGACGTGCCCATCGAGTGGGTGAAGGTCCACAACCTCCCGGACTACGCCTACTTCGATCACAGCGTGCACCTCTCGGCGGGCGTCGGCTGCGAGAGCTGCCACGGCCGCATCGATCAGATGCCGATCGTCGAGCAGAAGGAGCCGCTCAGCATGGGCTGGTGCCTCGACTGCCACCGCGCGCCCGAGGCCCACCTGCGCGATCCGAAGGACGTCACGAAGATGGGCATGCTCGAGGCCTCGCAGAAGAGCGGCCAGCCGATGGCTCGGCCGGCCGACCTGCGCAAGCCAGTCCCCCCGCAGAACTGCTCTGGGTGTCACCGATGAAGCGACTGCCTCTCGTCTCGTCCGTTCCCGCGCTGGGCGCACTCGGCACTGGCCGAGCCGACGCCCCGAGCGTCGACGGCGGCCGGATCTACGCACAGACCCACGGCGATCTCGCCGGCGATCCTCGCGTCGACGAGCTCCGCACACGCGAGTTCGCCGCCGAGCGCCCCTTCGAGCCGCCGCCTGGCGTCGATCGCCGCACTTTCCTCACGCTCATGGGCGCCTCGATGGCGCTCGCCGGGCTCGCGACGGGCTGCCGCCGGCCGGAGGAGAAGATCCTCCCCTACACGCGCCGCCCCGAAGACCTCGTCGACGGTCGCCCGATCGAGTTCGCGACGAGCGTGCCGTTCTACGGCACCGCGCTCGGACTGCTCGTCGAGAGCACCGACGGCAGGCCCACCAAGATCGAGGGCAACCCGAACCACCCGGACAGCCTCGGTGGCACCACCGCGCTCGTCCAGGCGATGCTGCTCGATCTCTACGACCCGGATCGCAGCACCGGCCCGCGCCACTTCGTGCGCCCGAAGAGCGGCGGAGAGGCCTCCACGGTCGACGTCGGCCACGACGAGGCCTGGGACTTCCTCCGCAGCTTCGGCGACGCGTTGAAGAAGGAGAAGGGCAAGGGCTTCGCGGTGCTGGTCGACGAGAGCCGCTCGCCGACGCTCGCGCTCGCGCTCGACGCGATGCTGCGCGATCTGCCCGAGGCGCGCGTCGTGCGCTTCGAGCCCTTCGGTCGCGAGAACGCGCGAACCGGCGCGCAGATCGCCTTCGGTCGCCCGCTCGAGACGGTGAACGACCTCGAGAAGGCCGACGTGCTGCTCGTGCTCGACGGCGATCTCTTCGACTCCGAGGGCAGCCCCGTGAAGGCGGCCAAGCAGTTCGCTCGTCGCCGCAAGGTCGAGGCGGGCGGCATGAGCCGCGTCTACGTCGCCGAGGCCTGCCCCACGCCCACGGGCACGGTCGCCGACCACCGGCTGCGCATCCAGGCGCGCCGCGTGCTCGACCTCGCCTTGGCGATCGGCGTCGAGCTCGGAAAGCACGGCGTCGCAGTGCCCAGCGAGCTCGTCGCGCGTCAGCCCGCCGAGCTCGGCGACAAGCAGAAGGCCTTCGCCGCTGCCGTCGCGAAGGACCTCGCCGGCGCCAAGGGCAAGGGCCTCGTGGTCGCCGGGCGGCGCCAGCCGCCGCACGTGCACGCGCTCGTGGCTGCGCTCAACGTCGCGCTCGGCAACGTCGGCCAGACCGTCCGCCACGTGCCGCTCGCCCACACCGTCAACGAGGGCGCCGCGACGCTCATGGCCCTCGTCGACGCCATCGAGAAGCGCGAGATCACCGGCCTGCTCATGCTCGGCGGCAACCCTGCGTTCAACGCGCCGGCCGACGTGCCCTTCGCGGCGCTGCTCGAGCGCGCGCGCAAGCCGAAGGAGGCGAGCGACTACGTCGACCTGCTCTCGGTGCACGTCGCCACGCACGTCGACGAGACGAGCCAGCTCGCGACCTGGCACATCCCGCGCGCGCACGCGCTCGAGAGCTGGAGCGACACCATCGCCGAAGACGGCACGCTCGCCGTCACGCAGCCGCTCATCGCGCCGCTCTACGGCGGCCACACCGACGCAGAGGTGATCGAGCGGCTCATCTCCGGCACCCGCAACGCCTACGAGCTCGTGCGGGCGACCTGGGGCGCGCGCCTCGGCGCGCTCGGCTTCGAGAAGGCCTGGCGCAAGGTGCTGCACGAGGGTGTGCTGCCGCTCAGCGCGGCGGCGTCGGTCGAGGTGAGCCTCGACAGCGCCAAGGTCGCCGCCGCGGTCGGCGACTACAAGGCCCCCGAGGGCGCCTTCGAGGTCGTCTTCGCGCCGGATCCGCACGCCTACGACGGGCGCTTCGCGAACAACGGCTGGATGCAGGAGCTGCCCGATCCCATCCACAAGATGTGCTGGATGAACGCGGCCTCCGTCTCGGCGGCGACCGCGTCGAAGCTCGGCCTGAAAGACGGCGACACCGTCGAGGTCACGGCGAACGGCAAGAGCGTCAAGCTGCCGGTGGCGGTCACCTACGGCCACGCCGACGACTCCGTCACGCTCACGGTCGGGCAGGGGAGGCGCTTCGAGGGCCGCGTCTGCAAGGGCGTCGGCGTCGACACGCAGCCGCTCCGCGCGCTCGCAGGCTTCTACCTCTCCGCGGGCAACGTGGCGAAGGCGGGCGGCTTCGAGGAGCTCGCGGTCACGCAGGGCCACTTCGTCCTCGAGGGGCGCCCGATCGTGCGCGAGCAGACCACCGCGCAGTACGAGGCCGACCCGAAGTGGGCGAAGGAGATCGTCCAGCGCACGACCAAGCACCCCGCGCTCGAGAGCCTCTGGCCGGCGTGGGACTACAACGGCCACAAGTGGGGCATGACGATCGACCTCACGCTGTGCACCGGCTGCAGCGCGTGCGTCACCGCCTGCCAGGCCGAGAACAACATCCCGGTGCTCGGCATCGCGGGTGTGCTCAAGTCGCGCGAGATGCACTGGCTGCGCATCGACCGCTACTTCGCGGGTCGCGACGGCATGCCCGAGGGCGCCGACGAGGCCATGGCGACGAGCCTGCCCATGACCTGCCAGCACTGCGAGAACGCTCCTTGCGAGCAGGTCTGCCCCGTGGCTGCGACGACGCACAGCCCCGAGGGCCTCAACGAGATGACCTACAACCGTTGCATCGGCACCAAGTATTGCGGCAACAACTGCCCCTACAAGGTCCGCCGCTTCAACTACTTCGCCTACGACAAGGACGTCCCGGAGACGCAGAAGCTCGTCTTCAACCCGGACGTCACCGTGCGTAGCCGAGGCGTCATGGAGAAGTGCTCCTTCTGCGTGCAGCGCGTCAACCAGGCGAAGATCGCGGCCAAGAAGGAGAAGGACGAGGCCAAGCAGCGGGAGATCATCCGCGGCCTCAAGAGCGCCTGTCAGCAGGCCTGTCCGACCGAGGCCATCAGCTTCGGCGATCTCAACGACGCCGAGCAGCAGGTGGCGAAGAACGCCGCGCTGCCGCGCGCCTACAAGGCCCTCGAGGAGATCAACGTGCGCCCGCGCATCAGCTACCTCGCACGCATCCGCAACCCCAACACCGATCTGGAGCCCGCGGCCCCGAGTGACGTCAAGCAAGCGGGCGCGCAGCCCGGTGACGGACACGGCCACGCGCACGGGGAGGCTCACTGATGGCCACCACCTCTCCCACCGAAGCCGCCGGCGATCTGCCGGGAACCCGCGCTCCGCTCGTCCTCGGCAAGGGTAGCTTCCACTCGGTCACCAACGACATCGCTGGGATCGTCGAAGCCAAGCCCACCCCGAAGTACCTGCTCGGCCTCCTGTTCTCGATGAGCATCCTCATGGTGCTCGCGGGCTCGCTGGCCAAGCTGGTCTACAGCGGCGTCGGCGTCTGGGGCCTCGACAACACCGTCTTCTGGGCCTGGGACATCACCGGCTTCGTCTTCTGGATCGGCATCGGCCACGCAGGCACGCTGATCAGCGCCATCCTCTTCCTCTTCAGGCAGAAGTGGCGCACGAGCATCAACCGCGCCGCGGAGGCCATGACGATCTTCGCCGTCATGGCGGCCGGCATCTACCCAGCCTTCCACGTCGGACGCGTCTGGTTCCTGTACTGGGTCTTCCCGGTCCCGAACCAGATGACCATGTGGCCGAACTTCAAGAGCCCGCTCTTGTGGGACGTCTTCGCCGTCTCGACCTACGCGACGGTGTCGATCCTGTTCTGGTTCGTCGGCCTGGTTCCGGACCTCGCGACCATCCGCGACCGCGCCAAGTCCAAGATCGCGCACGTCGCCTACGGCATCTTCGCCCTCGGCTGGCGCGGCTCGCACAAGCACTGGCTGCACTACGAGAAGGCCTACCTGATCTTCGCCGGCCTCTCGACGCCGCTCGTGCTCAGCGTGCACACGGTCGTGTCCTTCGACTTCGCGACGAGCGTGGTGCCCGGCTGGCACACGACGATCTTCCCGCCCTACTTCGTCGCAGGCGCCATCTTCTCGGGCTTCGCGATGGTCATCACGCTGATGGTGACGGCGCGCAAGGTGCTCGGTCTCGAGCACCTCATCACGATTCGCCACCTCGAGAACATGTGCAAGATCATCCTCGCGACGGGGACGATCGTTGGCTACGCCTACGCGATCGAGTTCTTCATCGCGTGGTACGGCGCCGTCGAGTACGAGCGCTACGCGTTCCTGAACCGCATGTTCGGCCCCTACGCTTGGGCGTACTGGAGCATGGTCAGCTGCAACGTCATCTTCCCGCAGCTGTTCTGGTTCAAGAAGTTCCGCACGAGCATCCCGCTGATGTTCGCCATCAGCGTCGTCGTGAACATCGGCATGTGGTTCGAGCGCTTCGTCATCATCGTGACGAGCCTGCACCGCGACTACATCCCGTCGAGCTGGACCTACTTCCGCCCGAGCATCTGGGACATCTCCCTCTTCGTCGGAACCTTCGGACTCTTCCTCACGATGTTCCTCTTGTTCTGCAAGTTCCTCCCGGTCATCGCGACCGCCGAGGTGAAGGCAGTCATGCCCATCGCCGACCCCCACGGTCACGACTCGCACGACGAGGAGGCGCACGCCCATGGCTGAGCACGCACACGCTCACGATGCCGACGACCACGAGGTCTCCGACGAGCTCGGGCCGGTCTACGGCATCATGGGCTACTTCGAGTCCCCCGCAGACCTCTACCACGCGTGTGAGGAGATCCGCGACGCCGGCTACAAGCAGTTCGATGCCCAGACGCCCTTCCCGGTCCACGGGCTCGAGAAGGCGATGGGCCTGCCACCGACCAAGCTGCCGTTCTTCGTGCTCGGCGGCGGCGCGACCGGCTTGTCGAGCGGCATCGCGCTCACCTGGTACGTCAACTGGGACTACCCGCTGAACATCAGCGGTAAGCCGCCCTTCTCCTGGCAGATCTTCATCCCGGTCTACTTCGAGCTGACGATCCTGCTCTCGGCGCTCACCTGCTTCTTCGGCCTCTGGGCGCTCTGCAAGCTGCCGACCTTCTTCCACCCCACGATGCGTCACAAGGCCTTCCCCCGCACCACCGACGACGCCTTCTTCGTCGTGATCGAAGCGAAGGACCCGAAGTACGACGCCTCGGGCACGCGCAAGCTGCTCGAGAAGCTCGGCGCGAAGGAGATCGAGGAGGTGCACTCGTGAGCCCGCGTCAGCCCCACCCCGAGCTCCGCTCCGCTTCGGCGCGCGCCGGAACAGCCCTCGCCGCCGCGGTCGCGCTCTCGGCGCTGCTCGCCGGTTGCCGAGGTGGCACCAGCGAAGACCCGCCGATCCACCTCGTCGGCGACATGGACTGGCAGGACAAGCGCCTGCCGCAGTCGGAGAGCCTCGTCTTCGCCGACAAACGCGCCCAGCGCCCGATCGACCCGCGCACGGTCGCCCACAGCCGCGCTCACGACGACCGCGCCCGTTTCCTCCAGGACGACGACGCCTACTTCCACGGCGTCGACGCGGCCGGCAAGCCCATCGCGCGCATGCCTGTGGAGGTCGACGCGGCGCTGCTCGCCCGGGGCGAAGAGCGCTTCAAGATCTTCTGCTCGCCGTGCCACGACAACACGGGCTCGGGCAACGGCGTGGTCATCCAGCGCGGTCGGGGTGGCTTCCCCATGCCGGTCGCGCTCTACGTCGAGCGACTGAAGGACTCGCCCGACGGCGAGATCTTCGAGACGATCACGAAGGGGCGGAACAACATGCCCGGCTACGCCGCGCAGATCCCGGTCGAGGACCGCTGGGCGATCGTGAGCTGGGTGCGGGTGCTCCAGCAGAGCCAAGCAGCCAAGATCGACGACGTGCCGGCGGCGGACCGAGGCAAGATCCTCGCTGCCGAGAAGGAGGGCATGTGAGCTCCTCGAAACACGCGCCCAAGGGCGACGGTCTGCTCCCGAAGGAGCTCGCCGAGTCCACCACCAAGCTCGCGCTCGGGCTGGCCGCCGTCGGCGTGCTCGCCGGCGGCGCAGGCGCCGCTACCGACATCAAGCGCTTCGGTGCGGCCTACCTCATCGGGTTCCTCTTCAGCACCACCATCGGCCTCGGTGCCCTCTTCTTCGTGCTCGTGCAGCACCTGACCCGCGCTGGCTGGTCGGTCGCTCCGCGACGCATCATGGAGTGGTTGAGCCAGGGCCTCATCGCGAGCATCGCGCTCTTCATCCCGCTGGTCCTCATGTCGCACGACATCTGGCACCACTGGATGCACGATCCGATGAGCGATCCGGTGCTCGCGAAGAAGGTCGCGTACCTGAACCCCTCGTTCTTCTACGCGCGCGCCGCCGTCTTCCTCGTCACCTGGGCCGGCCTCGCGCACTGGTTCTACAAGCTGAGTCGCGAGCAGGACTCGACGGGCGATCGCAAGCTCAGCTCGAAGCTCCAGGCCTACTCGGCGCCGGCGGTGCTCGCCTTCGCGCTCACCTCGAGCTTCGCGGGCTTCGACTGGGTGATGACCCTCGACCCGCACTGGTACTCGACCATCTTCGGCGTCTACATCTTCGCCGGAGCGCTCACCTCCGCGTGGTCGGTGCTGTCGCTGATCATCGTGAAGCTGCGCAACGCCGGTGTCGGCGGCGACCTGCTCACCGTCGAGCACCAGCACGACGTCGGCAAGTTCCTCTTCGGCTTCGTGGTGTTCTGGGCATACATCGGCTTCTCCCAGTTCATGCTGATCTTCTACGCCAACATCCCCGAGGAGACGGTCTGGTACCGCCACCGCTGGGAGAACGGCTGGAGCACGGTGAGCATGGTCCTGTTCCTCGGCCACTTCGTGGCGCCCTTCCTGATCCTCCTCTCGAGGACGGCGAAGCGCACCAACAACGTGCTGGCGACGGGCGCCATCCTCCTGCTCGTGATGCACTTCGTCGACCTCTACTGGCTGGTGATGCCGAACTTCGAGTTCAACCACCACTTCACGCCGTCTTGGATCGACATCGCGGGTCTGCTCGCTCCGGTGGGCATCACCGCCGCTTGGATCGCGAAGCGAGTGCTGGGAGATCCCATCATCCCGCTGAAGGATCCCTACGTCCCCGAGGCCCTGAAGGTCGAGAACCTCTGAGCCGCTGGTGAGCCGAGCCGCTGAACGGCGAGGCTCACCGGTCACCGCCCGAGCGCCGAAGCCGGCCCGGGCGGGCTCCTCGAAGCGAAGAGATGAGGCAGCCGTGTCGAAGGCGAAAGAAGACGACGAGGCCGAAGTGAAGTCCGAGGAATCCAAGCCCGAAGAGGCGTCCGAGACGCCCGAGGCCGAGGAGAAGTCCGAGGCCCGAGCGGCCGAGGAGAAATCCGCGGCGTCCGAGGGCGGAGCTGCGTCCGACGACGACGGGTCCGACGACGACGAGTCCGACGAGGACGAGGACGAGGATCAGGAGGAGGTCGTGCAGGCGAAACCGGTCGAGAAGGCCGCGGAGCCCGCGCCCTCGCCGACGGCCTCGCCGGAGGACCTCGGCCCCGAGCCGCCGCCGGAGATCGACTCTCCCAAGATGGGCATCATCACCGCGGCCTTCGTGGTGACCGCGGTCGTGCTCATCGGCCTCGTGCTCGGAACGCGCGAGCTCTTCCACGGGATCTTCCGCGCCGAGTTCCAGCGCAAGGTCGGCGATCCTGTCTCGGAGAGCCTCACCAAGCTGCGCGCCACCGAGGAGCAACGCCTCGGCAACTACCAGTGGATCGACGAGGAGCGCGGCGACGTGCGCATCCCCACCTCGCGTGCACGGGAGCTCGTGCTCGCGAAGTACGCGGCGATGCCCATCGAGAAGCCCGCACAGGCACCTGCTCCCCAGGCGCCCGCACCCGAGGTGCCCGCTCCCGAGGCGCCCGCTCCCGAGGCGCCTGCTCCCGAGGCGCCCGCACCTCAGGCTCCGGCCCCCCAGGCACCGGCGCCCGAGGCTCCGAAGCCGCGAGCGCCCGCGCCGCAGCCGCGGCCGGCGCCGGCTCCGCCCGCCCCGTCGCCCGATCCCTACTGAGCGCGCCGATCGCGCGCGCTCGACTCCGCCAAGCTCCGCCCCCACAGACCTCCCGATGCCCCGCTCTTCCTCACCGCTCGCTCGCGTGCTGCGCCTCTGGGTGCAGCTCGTGCTCGCGTGCCTGAGCCTCGGCCTCGGGGGGGGCGTGGCGCGCGCCGACACGAAGACGCCCGAGCAGCTCGAGAACATCGGCATCGAAGATCGCGCCGGCGCCCAGGTGCCGCGTGACGTGAAGCTCGAGGGCTCCGACGGGCGCTCCTTCGTGCTCGGCGAGTACATGGACGGCGAGACGCCGCTCGTGCTCGTGCTCGCCTACTACGGCTGTCCGATGCTCTGCTCGCTCGTGCTCAACGGCACGACCGACGGACTGAAGGGCATCGATGCGGTGCCGGGGCGCGACTACCGGCTCCTGGTCGTGAGCTTCGACCCGCGCGACACCAGCGAGGTGGCGAAGGAGAAGCGCGCGGCCTACGTCGAGGCCTTGGGCCTCGGCCAGGGGGCGAAGTCGCTCGAGGGCGACCCGCTCATGGCCTTCGAGTTCGCGCGCGGTACCGAAGCGGAGGTCGCGCGCCTCGCCGAGGCCATCGGCTTCCGCTACCGCTGGGACGAAGAAGAGGAGCAATACGCCCACGCGGCCGGGCTCTTCGTCGTGACGCCGGGGGGCAAGCTCTCGCAGGCGCTCACCGGCATCAAGTTCGAGCGCGACGACCTGAGCTCGGCGCTCGTCGAGGCGAAGAAGGGCGTGTGGCACTCGCCGCTCAAGAGCGTGCTGCTCTACTGCTTCCAGTACGATCCGCTCGTCGGCAAGTACACGCTGCAGGTGAAGCAGCTGCTCAAGGTGGGCGCCGCGCTCACCGTCGCCCTGATCGTCCTCTTGCTCCTGCGGCTCTTCGTCGCGGAGCGACGTCGAGCCAAGAGCGCCGCCCGGTCGCTCGCGGCCGGCACCTTCGACGGAGCCGCATCTTCCGCGCGCTCTGCTCACACCTGAATGCTCACTCCTGGGCGTTCACTCCCGAACGCTCACTCCCGACCCGCAGTACCTCCGTTCCAAGGCGCACCATGAGCCAGCAGGGCAACGACACCCCCCAGGCAGACAGCAACCAGGGCAGCCAAGACGCCGGCAGCACCCAGCCGACGATCGGCATCGACGGTGTGTGGCTCCCGCGCGCGTCCTCGACGCTCGCGCAGGACACCGACGCGGCGTGGTGGACGGTCTTCTACATCTCGATCCCGTTCTTCATCGTGGTCATCGGCCCGATGATCTGGTTCGCGTTCAAGTACAAGCGCAAGAGCGAGGACGAGCGCACGAGCCCGATCGATCACAGCTTCAAGCTCGAGCTCTTCTGGACGCTCGTGCCGACCATCTTGCTGATGGGGCTCTTCTGGGTCGGCATCCGTGGCTACGCGAACGCGCAGGTCGTGCCCAACGACGCCTACGTGATCAACGCGACCGGCCAGATGTTCAACTGGACCTTCACCTACCCCGACGGCACGGTGACCACCGAGCTCGCGGTGCCGAAGGGCAAGCCCGTCAAGCTGGTGCTCAGCTCGAAGGACGTCATCCACTCCTTCTACGTGGCCGAGTTCCGCACGAAGCAGGACGTCGTCCCGGGCCTCTACACCACGCTCTGGTTCGAGGCGACGCAGGAGATCGAGACCGCGGTGCAGTGCGCCGAGTACTGTGGCGACGGACACAGCCGCATGCTCACGAAGGTCTTCGTCTACGACCAGGCCAACTTCGACAAGTGGCTGCTCAACGGCGGCACCCTCGTCGAGCTCGCCCCCGAGGCGCTCGGCAAGAAGAAGTACGAGGCGCTCTGCTCGAGCTGCCACTCGCTGGACGGCTCGCGCATCCAGGGCCCCTCCTTCAAGGGCATCTACGGGCGCTCGCAGCAGCTCGCCGACGGCAGCAGCGTCACCGCCGACGACAACTACATCCGCAAGAGCATCCTCGAGCCCCAGTCGCAGGTCGTCGCAGGCTACCCCGCGAGCATGCCGACCTTCGCCGGTGTCCTGAAAGACAAGGACATCGAGGGCATCATCGCTTTCATGAAGACCCAGAAGTAGAGGGACCAGACCCCATGTCGCGAGCGGCCACCGCAGACGAGATCCCCGCTGGGAACACCGGCGGCAAGAACTACATCAACGCCGAGCAGGGCATCGTGTCCTGGCTCACCACGGTCGATCACAAGCGCATCGGTCTGATGTACCTGGCGAGCACGCTCACGGCGTTCTTGCTCGGCGGCATCTTCGCGCTGGTCGTCCGCCTCGAGCTCCTCAACCCGGGCAAGGACGTCCTCACCGCGCCTCAGTACAACCAGGCGTTCACGCTGCACGGCGCGGTGATGGTGTTCCTCTTCATCATCCCGAGCATCCCCGGCGCGCTCGGCAACTTCCTCCTGCCGATCGCGATCGGCGCGAAGGACGTCGCCTTCCCCAAGCTCAACTTGATGAGCTTGTACCTCTACTGGATCGGCGCCCTGTTCACGCTGTCCTCGCTCGTCTCCACGGGCCTCGACACCGGGTGGACCTTCTACATCCCCTACTCGTCGACGGTCAGCCAGACGAGCGTCATCGCCGTCACCTTCGGCGTCTTCATCCTCGGGTTCTCGTCGATCCTCACCGGCCTGAACTTCATCGTCACGCTGCACAAGCTGCGCGCGCCGGGCCTGACCTGGTACCGCATGCCGCTCGTGCTCTGGGCCGTCTACGCGACGAGCATCATCCAGCTGCTCGCGACCCCGGTGCTCGCGATCACGCTGCTCCTGCTCATCCTCGAGACGGCCTTCGGCGTCGGCATCTTCAACCCCGAGCTCGGCGGCGACCCGGTCCTCTACCAGCACTTCTTCTGGTTCTACAGCCACCCGGCCGTCTACATCATGATCCTGCCGGGCATGGGCATCATCAGCGAGCTCATCGCCGTCCACTCGCACCGCCGCATCTTCGGCTACAAGGCCATCGCCTTCTCGAGCCTCGGCATCGCCTTCGTCGGCTTCGTCGTGTGGGGTCACCACATGTTCACCTCGGGCCAGAGCGAGCTCGCGACGACGATCTTCTCGTTCCTCACCTTCTTCGTCGCCATCCCCTCGGGCATCAAGGTCTTCAACTGGACCAGCACGATGTGGCGCGGCTCGATCGCGTGGAACGCGCCGATGCTCTACGCGATGAGCTTCCTGTTCCTCTTCACGATCGGCGGGCTCACGGGGCTCTTCCTCGGCATGGTCAGCGTCGACCTGCACCTGCACGACACCTACTTCGTGGTGGCGCACTTCCACTACGTCATGGTCGGCGGCACGGTGATCGCGTTCATCGGCGGACTGCACCACTGGTGGCCGAAGATGACGGGCAAGATGTACAACGACACGATCGCCAAGATCGCGTGCGGCATCATCTTCGTCGGCTTCAACATGACCTTCTTCACCCAGTTCTTCCTGGGCTCGCAGGGCATGCCGCGCCGCTACTACACCTACCTCGACCAGTTCCAGCCGCTGCACGCCTTCAGCACCTACGGCTCCTGGGTGCTCGGCGCGGGCCTCTTCCTCACGCTCTACTGCTTCATCCAGTCGCTGCTCTCCGGAGAGAAGGCGCCGAAGAACCCGTGGGGCGCCCGCAGCCTCGAGTGGGAGACCGAGTCGCCCCCTCCGACCGAGAACTTCCACAGGACGCCGACGGTCACGCACGGCCCCTACGACTTCCCCACGACCAACGCTCGCTGAGAGCACGGAAGAACGACCGATGAGTGCCAAGGCTGCCGCGCACGGTGACTCGAAGCTGCTCTCCCCGCAGTTTCACGTCGCTCACCATTTCGACAAGGCCGACACCCAGTTCGACGCGGGTCGCATGGGTGTCTGGCTCTTCCTGGTCACCGAGATCCTGTTCTTCGGCGGCCTGTTCGTCGCGTTCTTCATCTTCCGGAGCTGGTACTTCGACTCCTTCGTGGAGGCGCACCACCACCTCGACTGGCAGATGGGCGCGCTCAACACGGCGTTCCTCATCACCTCGAGCCTCACGATGGCGCTCGCGGTCCGTGCGGCGCAGATCACCGACAAGAAGCAGGGCACCCTCCTGCTCCTGGTGACCTTCCTGCTCGCGGGCGCCTTCCTCGTGGTGAAGTACTTCGAGTACACGCACAAGATCCACGACGGCCTCCTGCCCGGCTCGCTCTTCACCGCACAGGGCTTCACGTCGGCGCACCCCTCGGTGTTCTTCTCGATCTACTTCGTGATGACCGGCATCCACGGTCTGCACGTCGTGATCGGCATGGGGCTCATCCTCTGGATCCTGCTCCGCAACATGAAGGGCGACTTCTCGAGCCGCTACTACGCGCCCGTGGAGAACGTGGGGCTCTACTGGCACCTCGTCGACCTCATCTGGATCTTCCTCTTCCCGCTCTTGTACCTCGTGGGCTGAAGGCCCCGCTCCCGGCCGCGCGCTCTCGCGGCGGCCGGGTCTGCAGTCAGCACGCGTTTTAGGAGCCTCTCGATGTCCACCGCGCACGCCCACCACGAGTCCCCCGATCACGTCCCGCACGTCACGCCGCTCGACACCTACCTGAAGACCTACGGAGCGCTCTTGGTGCTCACGGTCATCACGGTCGGCGCGAGCCGGGTCGACCTCGGCACGACGGCGAACCTCATCCTGGCGCTCTTGATCGCCACGGTGAAGGCCACGATCGTGGCGGCCTTCTTCATGCACCTCATCGCCGATCACAGCTTCCACACCGCGATCTTCCTCTCGTCGATCGTGTTCTTGCTCGTGTTCGTCGCCTTCACGATGTTCGACACCGAAGCGCGTGGCGCGACCGAGCGCATCCGGCGCGAGCGCCCCGCGAAGGTCTCCGACCCCTTCGCCGTCCCCGCGCCGCCCGCCGACGCCTCCGCGGCGCCGGTCAAGTAGGGGCGCGGCGAGGGCCTCGAGCTCTCCCGACGTCGGAGCTCTCCCGAACTGCGAGAGAGGAGCCCGGGCAGCGTTGCCCGGGCTCTTTCGTTTGACGAGCGCCGGCGGCACCCCAGGCTCGGACGCTCGGGCTTCACCGGCGCGTACGCCACGACTAGGACCGGTGGGGTAGATGACGAGCGAGCGCATCACCGATCCCGGCGCCGCGCCCACGCCGAGCGCGAAGGCCGTGGTGCTCGCCGACGGCGCGGTGCACGACGATCCGGCCGACCGCTGGCTCGTGCTCCTGCGTTGGGTCGCCGTGCTCGGCATGGGCGCTTCGATCTTCCTCGCCGATCGGCTCGTCTCGGGCCTCGACGTCACGAGCATGACAGCGGTGCTGCTCGCGATCGCGACGAGCAACCTGGTGTGGATGGCCCTCTTCGCGCGCGTGGTGCCGCTGCCCGGCGCCGCGCGCGAGGGGGCGCCCCAGCCCCGTCGTTGGGTCGAGGCGCAGCTCGCCGTCGACGTGCTCTCGCTCGGCGCGATGCTCTGGTTCGCAGGTGGGCTCACGAACCCCTTCGCCCCCTTCCTCGTGCTGCAGATCGCGCTCGCCGGCGTGCTCTGTACGCCCCGCGCGACGCTCTGGATCGCGGTGCTCACGAGCGTCATCACGGCCGGCTTGGCCTTCGCGGAGGCGCTGCCCGCGCTCTCGAGCAGGCTGGCGACGAGCGCGACCGTGGCCTGCCTGGTGTCGCTCTCCGCGCTGCTCGCGGCCTTCGGCTCGATCTACGCGCAGCGCCTGAGCCAGCTCAGGGCCGAGACCGCGCGCAACGAGAAGCTCGCGGTGCTCGGTCGGCTCGTCGGCTCGATGTCGCACGAGCTCAACACGCCGCTGGCGACCATCCTCCTCTCGAGCCGCGATCTGCGCGACTACGAGAGCTCCATCGACGAGGCCGAGCGCGCGCAGCTGGTCGCCACGATCGTGCGCGAGGCCGAGCGAGCCAACGACATCGTCGGGCTGGTGCGAGGGCATGTCGGCCCGGACCAGTCGACGGAGCCGGTCGAGCTCGCGGATTTCGTGGAGCGCTTCGCGACCGAGGAGCTCGATCGGCTGGGCTTCGAGGGCGAGCGGCGTTTCCGGCTCGAGGGGCCCGTCGTCGCGCCGGTGATGAAGCGCGCGCTGGTTCAGGTCCTGGCGAACCTGCTGCGCAACGCCTGCGAGGCGAGCCCACTCGGCCGCAGACGCCGCATCACCGTGACGGTGCGGCGACTCGATGGCAGCGCGGAGCTCGGCGTGGAGGACCGGGGGCCCGGCTTCAGCCCGGAGATCCTCGGCCGCCTCGGCGAGCCTTTCCAGACCACCAAGAGCGATCGCGGCGGCATGGGGCTCGGCATCTACGTGAGCGCGATGCTCGCGAAGCAGATGGGCTCGAGGCTCGCCGTGAGCTCGGCGGCGGGGGGCGGAGCCAGGGTGGTGCTGAGCATCCCGCTCGACGACACGCTCGAGCTCGGGCCGAGCGGCGGCGACTCACGCTCGGCCGATCGAGGCTGAGCGCCTCAGCCGCCGAGCGGCTCAGCTGCCGACGCGCTCGTTGCCGACGCGCTAGTTGCCGAGGCGCTTGAGCTTGCGCTGCAGCGTGCGGCGATCGATGCCCAGCATCTTCGCGGTCGTCGCGATCACGCCGCCCGACTTCTCGAGAGCAGCTTCGATGGTGCTGCGCTCGAGGTCGTCGAGCCGGAAGGACTTCGGCCCGCTGCCACCGCGCGCGGACTCGGGCGCGCGCTCGGCCGGCGGCACGGCCGAAGCCTCGCGAAGGAGGTGGTCTGCGTCGACCGGCTTGGTGAGCAGCGTATCGGCGCCCTCGCGCATCGCCGCGACCGTGAGCGGGATGTCGCCGTAGCCGGTGAGCATCACGATCACCGCGTCCGGGCAGAGCTCCCTGTAGCGGCTGATCGCGGCGAGCCCCTCGTGCTCGGGCATGCGGTGGTCGAGCGCGATGAGGTCGACGGCGTCTTCGGCGAGGATCGTCTCGCCCTCGGCGACGCTCGCAGCCGTCATCGCGCGCACGCCACGGCGCCGGAGCGCGCCCTGCAGCGCGCAGCGAAACGCTGTGTCGTCGTCGACGAGCAGGGCCGAGGAGATCTTCCGCACGACGCTCGCTGGTTTAGCGCAGCCCTGCGGCTCGGCAAAGCCCTACGCGTCGCTCGGCTCGGGCGGCGCCGCTCGCGCCAGGCGCCATCACTGCGGCACGGGCGGGATCACGACCTCGTTGATCGGAATCACGTTCATTCCGGCCGGGTAGCCGTAGGAGACGTTCTGCGTCGTCGGGCTCGTGAAGGCGGTGCCCCAGCCCCAGACCCACAGGCCGAAGGGGCCCTCGCTCTGGATCTCGTGCCTTCCCGTGGAGCAGCCGTTCACCGAGTTGAAGCCCGTCGTGAGATCGATCCGCGTCCACTCGTAGTCGCCCACGGCCTGCCAGCCGCCGATGGGGCTCGCGAGGCAGTCGAGGTTCACGTCGCGGAAGCTGCCGTCGAGCTTCGCGCGCACGAGCACCAGGTTGGTCTCCGGGTAGGTCGGGTCGGCGAAGAAGACGTAGGAGCTCATGTACTGGCCCGTGGGCACGCTGATGACCATGTCGGGATCGCCCTGGTCGGCCATCTGCGGCAGGTACATCGAGCCGGTCATGTAGCTGAACAGCATGAAGGGGTGGTCGGCGTCCTGGCTCTTCACGACGAAGGGCTGGTCGGTCGAGAAGAGCACGTGCTGGCCGCGCGCGATCGTCGTGGGCCCGCCCACGTTCGACGACCAGCTGAGCTGGGTGCCGTCGACCGCGCCGATGACGCGCCAGAAGGCCGGCTCGGTGGTGCGCTGGCGGTGCATCACGCCGACGTACTCGCTGCCGAGCGCGCGCACGGGTGGGATCATCTGCTCGCCGTGATCGCAGTAGGCCGTGCCGGTGGGCATGCGCATGCAGGGCTGCCCGGCCATGTGACCGACGGGTTTGGTCGACTCGATGACGCTGCCGGTGAGCTCCGCGGTCTGGGTGATCTGCGCCTGCTGGCCCTTCTGCAGCGTGAATACGAGCGGCTGGTTCGCCGCACCGGCCGGGATGCCACCGCCGCCGGCGACCGCCGCCACCGGCAAGAGCGTGACCTGGGTGTCGTCTTCGGTGGCGATGATGTTCATCGAGGGCGGGGAGATGTCCTGCGGCGAGACGTTGACCGCGATGTAGTTGGTGTCCCAAGCGCTCGTGGGCAGGAGCAGCGACGCGGCCGTGACCGCGGCGTTGCCGCCGCCGTAGGGGTTGATCTGGTAGGCGACGACCGGCACGTCGCTCGAGATACGGAAGGAGCGACCGATGCCGGTCGCGGCGACCGAAGAGGCGTTCGCGGAGCGCGCGGGGGTGACGGGGCAGGGCACCGAAGAGCCCGCCTCTCCGGACAAGAAGAGGATGACGACCTCCTTCGGCGGGATGCCCTGGGCGGCGTCGTAGGGCTGGTAGCTGAGCGACTGCCCCGAGCCGGAGGGGATGCGCGCGAAGCTCGTGGGATCGAGGACCTGACCGTCGTACTCGATGGCGATCTTCGCGGGCGTGTTCCACGTGTTCGCCACGAAGGCCGCGAAGCACGCCGTCGGGTTGTTCTGCGCCATGTCGGTGGCGTAGTACTCGCAGCCCACGGACTGCTTCGTCTCGGACGCGTTGTTGCACGCGTTGGCGCACTGCAGCGTGAGCGGGTTGCAGCCCTCTGCGCCGGAGCAGGTCGCGACCACGTTGCCGTTGCAGTCGAGCACCGAGTGCAGATCGCTGGAGCAGCTCCCGGCGCAGCTCGTGTTGCCGCCCGTCCCGAAGGTGCCCGTCGAGCCGCCCGTGCCCGTCGCACTCGAGCCACCCGCGCCGCTCGAGCTCGAGCCGGGCCCGCTCGCGCCGCTGCCGCCGTCGGTGGAGCCGGCCGAGCAGGCGGCGACGAGACCCAGCAGCGCGCTGGTGGACAGGGCGATCGAGAGCTTCGAGGCGTGCATCCGGCCGATGCTAGCCGATGCCACCCTGGCTGTCGCGACGCGGCCGTGCCCGCCGAGGAGCGCGTCAGAGCTTGGCGCGCGCGAGCTCGAGGCGGGCCTCTTCGAGGGCGCGGCCGGCCTCGGCGGCGTCGCCCGAGGAGGCCTGCTGGCGCGCACGCTCGAGGGAGGCCACGAGCGCTTCGGCGCGTCGCAGCTCGTCGTCTGCCGTCTCGGCCTCCCGCGCGGCGCGCAGCGCAGCCTCCCGCGCTCGCTCCGCCGCGCTGCGCAGCTCCTCGAGCTTCGGCACCACGCGCGCGAGCTCGGCGTCGATGCGCGCGCCGAGCGCCTCCGCCTCTCGGCTCGGCTGTGCTCGGGCCGGAGCTTCGGGCGCGGCGACACGCGGCGCGAGCGCGCCCCGCGCGAGGTCGAGCACCGTGCCGAGCGGCCCACGCGGGCGATTCGCTGGCTTGGGCTCGCTCGACGCGAGCGCCTCGGCTTGGGCCTGCGCCATGCGCGTGCGCAGCTGGGCGTCGAGGCGGATCGCGACCGTGGGCACGTTGTCGTCGTCGCCCGAGGTGGAGGGCTCGACCATGAAGGCCTCGGGCACCGTGATCGCCGAGACGCTCCCCTCGCGACGGCGGTACTTGCCGACGGCCGCGACCGTGTCACTCGAGCGGGTGCGCTTCGGCGCGGGCTGCCCCTTCGCCCCCTCCACCGCCGTGACCTCGGTGTCGTTGCGTCGCGTCGGCCCGCTCGCTGCGCTGAGGTCGCTCCCGCTCGAGCGGGCGCTCGCCGTCCGCGCCTCGGGCGGCGCCGTGGAAGGGGTGGGCTGGGGCTCCGGTTCTCCCGCGATGACCCGCTCGAACCAGCGCATCTGGCGCATCGCGTTGCGCCGCACGAAGCGCCCGAGGCTCTCGAGGTTGTCGCTCGTGTACCCGTGCGCATAGAGCCACTCGTCGAGCTCTCCCGCGATCTCGTGCGCCGACTGCCAGCGCCGCTCGGGGAGCTTCTCGAGACATCGACGCACCAGCGCGGCGAGCGCCTTGTCCATCTTCGGGCGCAGGTGCAGCGGGTCGGGTGTCGGCTCGCCGACGATGGAGCGCACGAGCTGGATGTCGTCCTTGCCTTCGAAGGGCAGCCTTCCGGTGAGCAGCTCGAAGAGCATCACGCCGAAGGCGAAGAGGTCCGCGCGGTGATCGGTGGGCTGCTGGCGCAGCTCCTCCGGCGCGACGTGGGCGAGCGCGCGCGTCGGCAGCTCGCTGGTGGTCACGCTCAGGCGATCCTTCGCCTTCGCCAGGCCGAAGTCGGCGACCTTCACGTCGCCCGCAAAGCTGAGCAGCACGTTCTGCGCGTTCAGATCGCGGTGCACGAGGCCGAGGTGGCGGCCCTGCTCGTCGCAGAGCTCGTGCGCGGCGCCCAGGCCGCGCGCCACGCAGAGGCCGATGTACACGACGAGCCGCTCCGGGAACTGCTCACCGGTGTCGAACACCGTCTTCGCGAGCCGGCCGAGCGACACGCCCTGGACGAGCTCCACCGCGAGGTAAGGCCCCGCGTCGTCGGTACCCCAGCCCACGACGTCGACCACGTGGGGGTGGCGCAGGGCCGAGGTCATCCACACCTCGTCGAGGAAGCGCTTCGAGATGGCGCGATCGTGCAGGTGCTCGGGCAGGAGCCGCTTCACCGCCACGAGCTGCCCCGCCGCGCGAGGGCCGAGGCTGCGGCACAGATCGACGCGCGCGGTGCTGCCCGTGGCGATGGGGGCCAGCACCTCGAAGCGGAGCCCGGTCTGCCTGGCATCGGGGAGCGACGGCATGGCCGCGTGCAGCGTACACCGAAGGCAGGGACAGGCCCCCGTGCTCTTCGACCCGGCCGGCGAGCTCGCTCACTCCAGGCTTGACGCTCTGCGCGGATTGCCCGAAAGCCTCTGCCCGAGGACCATGGCAGTCGACCCGCGTGTCATCGAGCGCATCGGAGAGTCGCTACGCGACGCGCGTGCGCTTGCGCAGGCGTCCGCCGGCGAGCAGCCGAGCGGCGCGGGGCGCTCGGCCGCCTCGGGTAGGGTCGCGCCCGTCACCTCCATCCTCGCGCAGGCGGCGACCCTCTACGGCGCCAAACCCAACGAAGAACAGACGCCACCGACCGGCTTCGACCCGGCCGCCGCGCTGCTCTTCGAGGCCCTCATCGAGGGCGCCTTCCTCGTCGCCAACGCCGACGGCGACTTCGACGCCGACGAGCGCGCGGCCTTCGAGCAGGTCGTGCTCGCCGCCAGCGGCGCGACGCTCGGTCCCGCCCAGCTCGCCGCGCTCGTCGCCGATCTGGAGGACGCGCTCGCCGAGGACGGCCTCGACCAGCGCATCACCGCCCTGTCGAAGACGATCGCCAAAGCCGAGCAACAGGGTGAGGTGCTGCGCATCGCGGCCCTCATCGCCCAGGTCTCGGGCGGGGTGAGCGAGGTCGAGCTCGGCGTGATGCGCAAGCTCGCCGCTGGCTTCGGGCTCGAGCCCTCCGTGGTCGAGCAAGCGATCGCCGAAGCCGAGCGCGTGCTGGGCGGCTGAGCGCAACGCTCGAGAGCCGCGCCGTTCCATCGATGATCGCGGGCCGCGTCGGGGTGCACGAACGCGTGCGTCGCCGCCCCGTCGACACGTCGCGTCAGCGGCGTGGTCGAAGCTTTGCAGCCGAACGGTTCGAGTCCTCTGGTCGAACGCTCCAGCCTGGACTACGAAGGCCTGCATGAGCACGCAGCCCCTACGCCAGACCGGCTCCGGAGAGGCCCTCACCGTGGAGAGCGAGGCGAGCCGATCGAACGGCGCTCGCGCGATCGACCACGCCGCCATCGAGATGGGGCCGAGCGTCGCTCGCCACCCCGGCGATACGAAGGCCGACGACGTGGTGAAGGTGCTGCGCGAAGACGGCACGCTCGATCCCCGCCACGATCCGAAGCTGTCGCCCGCCGAGGTGGAGGCGCTCTACCGCGCGATGCTGCGCACCCGCGCGCTGGACGATCGCCTCGTCACGCTGCAGCGCCAGGGCCGCATCGGCTTCCACATCGGCTCGCTCGGCGAGGAGGCCGCCATCTTGGGCAGCGCCTTCGCGATGCGCCCGCAGGACTGGATGTTCCCCTGCTACCGCGAGTTCGGCGGCGCGCTCTTCCGTGGGCTGCCGCTGCAGCGCTACGTCGACAACATGTTCGGCAACGCCAACGATCCCGCGAAGGGGCGGCAGATGCCCGACCACTACTGCTACCGCAAGGCGAAGGTCACCTCGATCAGCTCGCCCATCGGCACGCAGATCACCCAGGCCGTGGGCTTCGCCTGGGCGGCGAAGATGAAGCGCGACGAGCTCGTCACGCTCGTCTACTTCGGCGAGGGCGCGACGAGCTCCAACGAGTTCCACAACGGCATGAACTTCGCGGGCGTCTACAAGACCCCCACCGTCATGTTCTGCCGCAACAACGGCTGGGCGATCAGCGTGCCGACCGAGCGCCAGACCGCGAGCAAGACCTTCGCCGAGAAGGCCGTCGCCTACGGCATGCCGGGTGTGCGCGTCGACGGCAACGACCTCTTCGCCGTCGTGAAGGTCACGCGCGACGCCATCGACCGCGCCGCGCGGGGCGAGGGCCCCACGCTCATCGAAGCGATGACCTACCGGCTGAGCGGTCACTCGACGAGCGACGACCCCAAGGCCTACCGGGCCGACAATACCCTCGATCCCTGGCGCTCGCAGGACCCGCTCGCGCGTCTGCGCAAGCACCTCGAGCTCACGCAGGGCTGGACCGAAGCGAAGGACGCCCAGGTGCAGGCCGAGCTCGACGCCGAGCTCAAGGCCGCGATCCAAGCGGCCGAGGCGACGCCGGCGCCCTCGCTCGAGTCGATGTTCGACGACGTCTACGCCGACCTGCCCTGGCACCTGCGCGAGCAGCGCGCCGAGCTGCTCGCCGGCCCACGCGCGAAGGGCCACGGCGCGCACTGAGCGCGCGCGCGCCGGCGCCCACACGACGAAGGGCGACGGCGCGCTCCGCGCACGCACACTCGCCCGAGGCGAGCCCGACGGGCGAGCCAGCTTTTCCGAGGGGCGCCCCCCGCGTCGACCGAGCGTCGACACGGCGAGGACCGAGCCCACCCCCGAAGTACCCACCTCCCGCTCCGCGACCAGGAGAACCGACCGATGCCTCAGATGAACATGGTCCAGGCCATCAACGATGCCCTCCGGCTGGAGATGCGGCGCGACGATCGCGTCGTCGTGCTCGGCGAAGACGTCGGCAAGGTGGGCGGCGTGTTC
>ERZ761602.1081-NODE-1081-length-52233-cov-16.564414_pt1 | contig 52233 bp, 43 predicted proteins | sample MGYA00512165_ERZ761602 | MGnify/ENA primary metagenome ERZ761602 (study PRJEB28899, sample SAMN02445085) | bioreactor sludge metagenome | biome: EBPR sludge; isolation source: Thorneside wastewater treatment plant | place: Australia: Brisbane, Thorneside...
CACGCAGCCCGCTCGATCACGCCGCCGCAGACATCATGCGGCCTGCTCCCCAACAAGGTGTCTTCACCGATGGTAGTCTCTCCCGATGGTGCGTCGCTCCGACGACGGATGGCCCGCTGGCATAGCCGGCGGCAATCTGTCGTCACGGGGTGATGAACAAGCGGGTGCCAGTCCCGTTTCGGCAAGCGCCAGCGCCCCGAGTGCGTCGTCGAGGCTGGGTCGGAGCACCAGGCCACGCGCGAAGGCTTCCGTTGCGCCAAGGTTCCGCGAGGGGCGTACGGAAACTCATAACGAGGGAAAGTAGATCTACCAATGTGCGGCATCGTCGGCTTGCTTCGGCCCGAGCCGATCGATCCGGCGACCATACAGCGGGCGCAGGAGTCGATCACCCATCGGGGTCCCGATGACGCCGGGGTCTGGATGTCACCGGACCGGCACGTCGGCTTCGGTCATCGGCGGCTCTCGATCGTCGATCTGTCGGCCGCAGGACATCAGCCGTTCGTTAGCGACGGCGTCGTCCTTGTCTACAACGGTGAGGTCTACAACTTTCCCGAAGTCCGTTCCGAGCTCGAGCGATTGGGCCACCAGTTCCGCTCGCGAACCGACACCGAGGTTGTGCTGCAGGCCTACCGAGCATGGGGAGCCCACTGCGTCCGCCGCTTGCGTGGCATGTTCGCCTTCGCCTTGTGGGATGTCGAGGCGAGACGACTCGTGCTTGCCAGAGATCGTCTGGGGATCAAACCCCTCTACTGGTACGAGGATCCACGAGGTGTACTCGCCTTCGCATCGGAGCTGAAAGCGCTCGAAACACTCCCCGATCTCGATCGCAAGCTGGACGATACGGCGCTGTGGGACTTCCTCACCTACCTCTATGTTCCGGCGCCCAAGTCTCCGTACGCGCGCATTCGCAAGCTCCTCCCAGGTCACGTGCTCGTGCACGAGAACGGCCGCGCACGTCTTGAACGCTATTGGGAACTGCATCCAAGCGCGTCCAACGGGGGCGACATCGACGAGCTTCGATCACGCCTCGAAGACGCTGTCGCGTCGCACATGCTGGCGGACGTTCCTATCGGCTCCCTGTTGTCAGGAGGGATCGACTCGAGCGCGGTGACGATGCTTGCGCAGAAGCATAATCCGCTACCGCTCAAGACGTTCGCCGTAGGATTCGACGTCGAGGCTCATAGCGAGACGAACTTCGCCCGGATGGTTGCAGACGCAATCCACAGCGATCACATCGAGGCGACGTTGGACTTCGCCCTCGCGCGCTCCTCCATGACGCGTATTCGCGAGTTGTACGACGAACCATTCGGCGACAGCTCAGCGATTCCGACGCTACTCGTTTCCCAGGTCGCGCGAAGGAGCGTGAAGGTCGCACTTTCCGGCGATGGTGGCGATGAGGTCTTCGGCGGCTATCGTTGGTACCAGCAACACCGACGTCGAGCGTGCTTCTCGCGGGTTCCATCCCCACTGCGCGCCCACCTGCCGGAGCTGCTCGAATTCACTCCGCTCATGAAGCTGCGCGGCATTCCCAAGGTCGTCGATGGATTGAGGCCTGATCTCGAGCGTCACGTCGCCATCCTCGGCGGGTTTACACGGGCCCAGAAGACGCGCGTGCTCCCGGCTAGTCGCATCGCCCGCATGGACGGCTACGACGACTACTGGTACTTCCGTCAGCACTGGCATGAAGACCTGGATCTCCAGACCCGGCTCCAGATCCTCGACATTAATACCTACCTGCCGGATGACATCCTGACAAAGGTCGATCGAGCGAGCATGGCGGCGTCGCTCGAACTCCGACCTCCACTCCTCGATCATCTCTTGGTGGAGCACGTGTTCTCCATCCCATCAGAGATCCGCACGCCGCGCGGCGAGCCGAAGGCTCTGTTCCGACGCGCACTGGAGGGACTCCTTCCAACCGAAATCCTCCTTCGTCCAAAAAAGGGCTTCAGCATACCGCTCGACGCGTGGATAGGTGGTCTCGCTTCGGCCTCATCTCCAGGCACGTCACCGACCCAGCGCTGGCTACTCCAGCAGGCTTCCGGCTGGAAACCGCGATGAAGATCACCTTCGCGTCCGATGCCGACCTACCGTCGACCTCGGCGCACGCGGTGGCCACGCTGCACATGACCGCCGCGATGGGAGAGATTGGTCACGACGTCTTACTGCTGGCACCGTGGCACACAGGGCGCGCCCGAGACGAAGCCGCGATGCGTGCCGAACTGGGGCTGCGCGGGCCGTTCACACTTCACTACGTTCCCTTCGTTTCGTTGCGCGGCAGGTTTCGCGGGTCGTACCTGGCGATTGCCACCACGATTGCGCGTGCGAACGGCGGCCTCGTGTATACGCGCAACGTCCGGCAGGCGTTGATGGCAGCGAGACTCGGACTTCGGGTGGTCGTCGAGACCCACCAGACGTTCGCCTCTGCACGCTGGCTCGGCGCTGCACGCTTACTTGCGCGCCATCCACGCCTGGTGCGCTGGATATTCATCAGCCGGAAGCTGCAGGATCTGATCGGCGAGGTAGTGGATCTACCGATGGATCGATGTCTCGTCGCCCATAGCGGCGTTGATATCGATCGCTTCACGCCCGTGCTCGAGAGAAACGAGGCCCGACGCCGTGTCGGCCTGCCAACCGATCGGACCCTGATAGTTCATTCCGGGCATATGTACGAAGGCCGCGGAATCGAGCTCCTTATCGAAGCCGCGTCTGAACTCCCCAACACCGAGCTCGTTCTTCTCGGAGGCACGGCATCAGACGTAGTCCGCATCAGGTCACGGGCGGGGGACTCAGTGCGCGTGATCGGGCATCGCCCTCTGGGGGAGGTTCCGACGTGGCTCTTCGCCTCCGACGTCCTGGTCATGCCATACACGTCGGCCACGACGACCTCGGACGGGAGGACCCGCTCGATCGAATGGGCGTCGCCGATGAAGCTGTTCGAGTATCTCGCCGCCGGGCGCGCAATCGTGTCCACCCGCTTCCCGGGGCTCGCCGAGGTTCTCGTCGATGGTCACAATGCTCGGCTCGTCGAACCAGACCGGCCAGAGGCCTTGCGGTCGGCGCTTCTTGAGTTGGTTGCGGACTCCGCACGCCGCTCCGAGCTTGGGACCCGCGCACGCGAGGCGACACCCGCGTTTTCATGGCGAGAGCGAGCGCGCCGCGTCCTTGATGGCTTGTGAGTGCGCTATCGTTCCGCTGATGCTTTCAGACGCGGTATGGCGCGTGCTTCGCTGCCCGGCTTGCGCCGGACGGCTCTCCCGCGATGCCGTAACGGCGACCTGCGAGGCTTGCGGAGAGCTCTACGCGCCCACGTCGTCCGAGGCTCTCGACCTCCGGCTGCGCTCTCCGAGGAAGGTGTCCCTTGAGTTCACGGTCGGCGAGCATCTTCCGGCGCCGCCCGACCTCGATTACGGCGCGCTCGGATTCAACGCGTCGCCGGCCGTCAATTTCGATGACATGGATGTTCCGAAGCATCTGTCGCGACAGCTCATGAGTTACTTCCCGAGAGCGAGCGGGCTCGAAAGCCTGGCACTCGATCTGGGAGCGGGCCCGCTGAGCCAGCGGCTCGTTTGTGAGCGCGCGGGCTTTGAGTACGTGTCCCTAGACTACGGGGACGAGAAAGTAGCGATCCTCGGAGATGCGCACAGCCTCCCTTTCGCCGACGAGAGCTTCGAGTTTGTTCTCTCGATTGCGGTGCTGGAGCACATCCGTTACCCGTTCGTCGCGACCCGCGAGGTCACTCGCGTCCTCAAACCCGGCGGGATGTTCATTGGCACCGTGGCGTTCCTCGAGCCCTTCCACGCGGATAGCTTCTACCATCACACCCATCTCGGAACGCTGAACTCCCTCCGCTTCGCTGGCCTCGACGTTCACCGCGTCGCGCCTACGGCGGGATGGACCGTGCTTCAAGCCCAGGCCAGCAATGCGCTGTTCCCGTTGGTGCCTCGTGCGGTTGCTCTTGGCATCGTGCGTCCGGCCGAGCTCGCTCATCGACTGCTGTGGCGGGCTCGTGCGCTTGCGCGCGGTAGATCGCAAGAGCGAGAACGATTGATCGGCACCGCCGGGGCGTTCGAGTTCGTCGCCTCGAGACCTCAGCGGCGGTGAGCACGCTCGATCTCGCGGACGGCGGCGATCACGTCGTCGACGTCCGCGTCGCTCATCCGGCTGTAGATGGGAAGCGAGACCTCGCGCTGGTACTCGCGCCACGCGATGGGTAGGTCCTCGGGGCGGTAGCCGTAGGTGTCCCGGTAGTACGGGTGGCTGTGCAACGGGATGAAGTGGACGCTCGCGCCGATGTTGCGACGCTTGAGCTCGGTGATGAAGCCGGCGCGGTCGATCCCGAGCCGGTCGAGGTGCAGGCGGAGCATGTAGAGGTGCCAGGCGTGCTGCTGCGTCGGGTCGTGCGACGGGAGCTGCAGCCCGTCGAGGTCGGCGAACGCGGCGCTGTAGCGACGTGAGATCTCCTGGCGCCGAGCCCACATCGTGTCGACCTTGCGGAGCTGCGCGAGTCCGAGCGCGGCGGCGATGTCGGTGAGGTTGTACTTGTACCCGGGCGCGACGATCTCGTAGTACCAGGAGCCGTCGGCCATGTAGCGCTTCCAGGCGTCTCGGCTGATGCCGTGCAGGCTCATGATCCGGCACCGGTCGGCGATCTGTTCGTCGTCGGTGCAGAGCATGCCTCCTTCACCCGTCGTCATCGACTTCGTCGCGTAGAACGAGAAGCAGGTCGCGTCGGTGCCGGTGCCGATGAGCTTGCTGTCGAGCCGCGTCGGCAAGGCGTGCGCGGCGTCGTCGATCACGCGCGCGTCGTGGCGCCGCGCGACCTCGACGATCGCGTCGAGACGGCACGGGGCGCCGGCGATGTGAACCGGGATCACGGCCTTGGCGCCGGCGATCGCCCGCTCGAGGGCCACCGGGTCCATGTTGAGCGTGTCGGGCTCGACGTCGACGAACACGGGCGTCGCCTGGAAGTACCGGATGACCTCCGCCGTCGCCGCGAACGTGTACGGGGTCGTCACGACGCGATCCTCGGGTCCCAGCCCGATCGCCTCGAGCGCGAGGTGCAAGGCCGCGGTGCAGGAGTTCACCGCGACCGCATGCCTGGCGCCGACGTAGTCCGCGAACTCGCGCTCGAGCTCTCGGACCTTGGGTCCCGTCGTCACCCAGCCCGAGCGAAGCACCTCGCCCACCGCCTCGACCTCCTCGTCGCCGAGATCGGGCAAGGCGAAGGGCAAGAACGTCTCGCGAGCTGGCGCCATGGACCGAATCTGACTATACCTGTGACCGGCCGTGGAGCGTGTCCGGCTGACGCACGTCTGGTCGCACGACCTGGGGATCCCGGCGTCCATGCCCTACGTGCGACCGCTGCTGGCGCGTGGATGGGACGTCGCCTTCGTCTGCCCGCCAGGCGAGCACGCGCCGCGCGCGCACGACCTCGGGATGCGCACCCACCCGCTCGCGATGCGCCGCGACTTCCATCCGCCGACGGACGTCCTGGGCGCGGCCCAGATGATCCGGTGGTTCCGGCGTGACCGTCCGCACATCGTGCACACCCACGCCTTCAAGACCGGGCACGCCGCCCGCGTGCTCGCGGCGGCCTGCGGCGTGCCGATCGTGATCCACACGGTGCACGGACAACCCTACTCCCTCGAGACCCCGAGGCTCCTCCGCGCCGCGCTCGTGGCCATCGAACGGCTCGTGTCGATCGGCGTCGACGCGATCCTCGTCCAGGGCGAAGAGGACCGGCGGACGCTGGTCGAGACCGGCGCGGTGCGGCCCGACCTCATCACGTGGATCGGCAACGGCATCGACCTCTCGCGCTTCGCGCCGGGGCCACGGACCGACCGCGACCGCCGCGAGGTGCGCGCCGAGCTAGGGCTCGCGCACGACGAGGTCCTCTTCCTGTCGGCCGGTCGCCTCGTCCGGGAGAAGGGATTCCTCGAGCTCTTCGACGCGGCCGCGCGCGCGCGCCGGGAGGATCGCCGCGTGCGGCTCGCTGTGGCCGGTGACATCGACGCCGGGAAGTCGGACGCGCTGGACCCTGCCGTCATCGCCCGGGCGCGCGACCAGGGCGTGATGGTGCTCGGCCGGCGGACCGACATGGACAGGCTCTACGCCGCCGCCGACGTGGTCGCGCTCGCGAGCTGGCGCGAGGGATTGCCTCGCGTGCTGATGGAGGGGGCCGCGATGGGGAAGCCGCTCCTCGCCGCCGACGCGCGCGGTTGCCGCGAGGTCGTCCGTCCCCCGCGCAACGGCCTCCTGGTCCCGGTTCGCGACGCGTCCGCCCTCGCGCGCGGGATGCTCGCGCTCGCCGCCGACGCCGAGCTCCGGCGGACGCTCGGTGAGGCGAATGCCCTCGAGGCCCGCGAGCGTTACGACATCGCCGCGGTGGTCCCCCGCGTGACCGCCGTCTATGATCGCCTCCTCGCCGAGAAGGGCCTCGCATGACCTCCCCGCGTGACCGCCGGCCGATCCAGTGGGCGCTCAAGCGCGCGATCGACGTGGTCGGTGCCGGGCTCGGGCTCGTCGTCCTGTCGCCCGCCATGCTGGCGGTCGGCGCCGCGATCCGCCTCGACAGCCCCGGGGGCGCGCTCTTCCGTCAGACCCGCGTCGGGCGCGACGGTCACCCGTTCGAGATGATCAAGTTCCGCACCATGCGGGCCGGCGCGCCGATCCAGTTCAACGCCGACGGTTCGACGCGCGTGGGCGCCGCCGATCCTCGCGTGACGCGGGTGGGCAGACTCCTCCGCGGCGGGCTCGACGAGCTGCCGCAGCTCATCAACGTCCTCATGGGCGAGATGAGCCTGGTCGGTCCGCGCCCCGACCTGCCGGTTCACGCAGAGACCTACACCGAGCACGAACGTCGGAAGCTGGCCGTGCGTCCCGGCATGACGAGCATCGCCGCCGTGCTCGGCCGGAACGAGATCCTCTGGCGGACGCGGATGGAGATGGACGTGCGCTACGTCGCGGGGTGGAGCCTCGGCGTCGACTTCGAGATCATCGCCCAGACGCTGCTCATGCCCATGGGCTGGAAGCCGTTCAAGTTCCGCCGGGTCCTCGGGGAGCTCTCGCCGTCCGACGGGGGAGCCGACGCGCGAGGGAGGGGAGGTCGGCGATCGTGAGGTCAGGGGTCGCCTCGGCGTCGTCGGGACGCGTCGCGAACTCGCCGGCGAGGAGGCGCGCGGCCACGGCGCCCGCGCGCTTCGCCATGACGACGTCGTACCGAGGGTGGTCGCCGACGAAGAGGAGCTGGTCGATCGGCACGCGCAGGCGGCGGGCCGCCTCGACGAGGCCGGCCGTGTCAGGCTTCGGCGCGCCGAGCTCGGCGCAGTAGACGACCTCGTCGACGAGCTGGTCGAGGCCGAGCAGCGACACCTTCCGTGCCTGCGTCGCTGCGCGCCCGTCGGTCACGATCGCCGTCGCGATGCCGCTCGCCCGAAGCTCGCGGAGAGCGTCTCGGATCCCGGGGCGCAGCTCCAGCCGGTCGGGGCGGTGGGCGTGGAACGCCTCGATCGCCGGCCGCAGATACACGTCGACGGGAAGCTCCACCGTCGTCAGCCACGTGTCGAAGATGTGGTCGTGGTCGCTGCCGAGGTGGCGCCACGTGGTCAAGAGATCGTGCGCGAGCGCGTCGGCGTCGCGCCCGGCCGCGCCGGCGATCTCGGTCGCGACCCCGGCGAGCGCCGCGGCGAAGTGCTCGCGCCGATCGTAGAGGGTCTCGTCGAGGTCGAACCCGACCGCGGTCACCGCGTCGAGCGGGTCGAGGAAGCTCTCGTGCCAGCTCCGCAGCATGACCAGGCCGGGGCGGTAGTCTGCCTTGCCCTTCGGCTCGTCACCGCCGAGGAGCCTGACCACGTCGTCGATGATCGGGGCGCCAGCGGCGATCGAGAGCACCGTACCTCCGCCGAGGCGCGGGTTACAGTCGGTGAATCGCGGTGCGCCGCTCGCGTCGAGGATCGCCTGGAGGCAGCACGGCCCCGCGACGCCGAGCCCCTCGACCACCTGCCGCGCGAGGTCCTCGAGGTGAGGCCACTCGAGGGTGCGCCCCTTCACCGAGATCCCGGAGTCGGTCGCGACGCGCTCGCGCACCGAGGCGTACAGGAAGCGCCCGTCGAGCGTCGACAGGGTATCGATCGTGTACTCACGCCCCGGCAGCAGCTCCTGGACCACGGGATCGGGCACGCGCTCGAGCAGCGCCTCGAGGTGCGCACGATCGCGCACCCGGTGCGTGTGCGAGCTCCCGCGCCCGTGACACGGCTTGATGAAGACGGGGAAGGGGAGGTCGCCCTCGAGCTCGCCGGGCGTGAAGATGCGGGGCGCGGGCAGCCCACGTGCCGCGAGCTCGGCCGCGAAGCGGCGCTTGTCCATGCAGCGCTCGAGGACGTCCGCCGCGGAGAGCAGGACGCGGACGCCGAGCGCCTCGAACGCGGCCCGTGCGCGCGCGATCGGCAAGAGCTCCTCGTCGACGTCCGGGAAGAGCACGTCGACCCCCTCGACGCGGCAGGCGTCGAGCAGCGCCGGCACGAACGCATCCGAGCGCGCGGGCGGGATCCGGAGGGCGCGATCGGCGTACGCGAAGCCGACCGAGAGCGCGTTCATGTCGGCGGCGACGACCCGGGCGCCGGCGGCGCGCAGCGCCTGGATCACGAACGGGGCGACCGCGGAGCCCGCGCCCGTGCGCAGGATCGTCGGGCGCGTCATGACGCCGCTCCGCGAAGGGTGCGCGCGATCTCGTCGATCGTCCGGTCGTCGACGTAGCGGTGCAGCGGCAGCGTGAACAGGCGATCGAAGAACCGGTTCGACCTCGGGAACGCCGGATCGCCGTACGTCGGGTAATCCGAGCTGTAGCCGCGGATCACGCCGAGCCGGTCGAGGGCGCGCTGCTCGGTCGCGGACACGTCGCGGTCCACGATCACCGGGGCCTTGATGCACGTGCCATCGACCGGATAGGGGAGAAGCTGGAGCGTCGTCGTCGACGTGAGGGCGCGGCGGAACGCGTCGTAGCGGCGCGCGCGCGACGTGCGCACGCGCGCTTCGTTCTCGATGATGAGGACGCCGCACAGGTGCTTCGCGCGGCCCAGGGGGCGCAGGGCCGACTGCGCCTTGAGCGCCTGCTCGCGTCCCGGCCTGAACACCACGCGTCCACGCGCGTCCCGCTCGAGATCGTGCCCCACCTCCTCCGCGCGCGTCGGCTCCATCGACAGCCGCTTCTTCAGGTCGGTGCCCGTGAGCTCGCGGAGCCAGCGGTACGCCGTGTAACCGACGCGCGACGATCCGGCGCGGTAGATCGCGAGGCTGAGGAGCTCTCGCCACGCCGGCGTGGCGGGCGCGTGTGCCACCCGCGCGCGGACGGCGGCGATGACGGCGACGCCGTCCGCGAGGTTGGCGAGCACGGCGCCTCCGCCGACGGGCACGATCTTCCCCTCGGAGAAGTTGAGGACGGCGTAGTGACCGTAGCTGCCGAACCGGCGCCCGTCGTGGTCGGAGCGGCCGAGGAAGGTGTAGGTCGCGTCCTCGATGCAGAGCACGCCGCGTGCATCGCAGAGGTCGCGGATGCGACCGTTCTCCGACTCGCGGCCGACGTTGTTGATCGCGAACGCTGCGAGCGTGCGCGCCGTGAACGCGCGCGCGATGGCCTCGGGATCCGCGGCGAGATCCGATCTCACGTCCACGTAGCGCGGCTCGAGCCCGGCGAGCAGGGCCGCCTTGGTGAACTCGTTGCACGAGTAGCTCGGCAGCACGATCTCGCGCCTGCCCGGGTGCCGGGCGGCGAGCTCCTCGAGCAGGAGCCCGAGCACGAAGACCCACGACGAGCCGGTGGTGGCGGCCCGGCAGCCGAGAAAGGCGCAGATGGCATCGTCGAGCGTGCGCGGATCCCGCCGCAGGACGCGGAGCGCCACCGCCGGCAAGAAGACGTCGGAGACGGCGGGCGGCAGGAAGCCCCACATCACGTCCCTCCGAGCTGCGTCCGCAGCCGCGTGATGACCTCCCACGCCGGTCGCGGCGCGTCACCCTCGAGCTGCACGTCCACGAGACCTACGATGCCGTCTCCCGTGAGGACGTTCACGGCGGTCCCGGGCAGGATGCGTTCGATGCGCCCGGGGATCGACCCGACGTACGCGCGATCGGCCGTGGCGAGCGTCGTCTTCCACACGGTCAGCCGCCGCCCGCCGAGCGTGGTGAACGCGCCGGGGTACGGGCGGGTCAAGCCGCGGACCAGGTCGTGGATGCGCCGCGAGGGCGCGCGCCAGTCGATCGCGCCGTCGTCCGGGCCGCGCCAGACGCAGTAGGTGGCGAGGCGATGGTCCTGCGCCCGCCGAGGCGCGGTGCCTGCCTCTAGGGCCGCGAAGTTGTCGACCAGCATGTCGGCGACGTAGCGCGAGACCTGCTGCTCCACCGAGGCGGCGTCATCCTCGTCGGTGATCGCGAAGGACCGCTGATCGATGATGTCGCCGGCGTCGACCTCGTCCGCGGCGTAGAACATGGTGACGCCGCTCTCGGTCTCGCCGTTGATGATGGGCCATGGGATCGGCGCGAAGCCGCGGTAGCGGGGCAGGAGGGCCGCGTGGAAGACGACGAGGCCACGTCGGGCGCAGTCGAGCGGCAGGAGGCTGCGCCACTTCACCGCGAAGGCGAAGTCGGGCCGCCATTCCGCGAGCGCCGTCCTGGCATCGCCTTCGTGGAACGGGATGGCGTGGGCCGCCGCGACCTCCCGGATGCGATCGAGCGCGTGCTCCTGCGGTGGTTCGACGCGGTAGCTGCAGACGCCGGCGAGCCTGTCGGGATGCCGCTCGACGAAGCGCAGGAGCGCCTCGTGGCCGATGTCTCCGGCGCAAAGGAGCACGACGCTCGACACCCCCGGACGATACCTCGAAGCCGTCAGCGCGCGTCCTCGACGGCGGCGCGAAGGGCGGCCGCGAGCCCGGCGGCCGCGTGGTCGACCGTGAAGCGATCCCGGGCGGTCCGACGGCCAGCCTCGCCGGCGGCCTCCCGCCAGGACGGGTCACGGGCCGCGCGGACCAGCGCCTCGGCCAGGGCGCGTGGGTCGCTCGGCGGCACGATGAGGCCGTTCGTGCCGTCGTCGATCTGCTCGACGACCCCCTGGACGCGCGTCGCGATGGGCGGCACCCCGAGGGAGAGTGACTCGAGGATGCTCCGCGGCAGCCCCTCGGTGCCATGGACGTCGAGGATCTCGCCGTCGAGATCGAAGCGCTCGCGGTGCACGGATGGCACCACGATCGCGTCGGCCGCCGCCATGACGTTCAGCGGATCGGCGACGAAGCCGATGAGGTGGACGATCTCGTCGAGGCCCAGCGCCGTGACCCGGCGGCGGAGCCAGGCCTCGTAGCGCTCGTCGCCGCCCCCACCGGCGAGCACGTAGCGCGCGGCGAGCCCGCGCTCGCGAACGATCACGGCGGCGTCGAGGAGGTGGTGGAGCCCCTTGAAGGGCGTGAGCGACGAGACGGCCACGAACAGCGGCTCGTCGGACCCGGCGAGCGCGGGGCGCTGGAGCCGCTCGGCCAGGGCGCGGCGCGCGGCGACGCGGTCCCGTGCGGGCTGCTCGACGACGCCGTTGTGCACCACGATGGCGCGCCGGCGGAAGGGCGGGTCCACACCGTCCTGGAGCGCGTGCGCGACCAGGACGATCCGGGTCGCGAGCAGCTGAGCGGCTAGCCACATCCCGCGGCCGAGGCCCTCGGGGGCGCCGCGGAGATGGAGCACGGTCGCGCGCCTCGCGAGCTTGGCCGCGGGGCCGGCGATCAGCATCCCCCGCGACGTGTTGCAGTGGACGGCCTCGAACCCCTCGTCGCGGATGATCCGGGCGAGCCGGAGCGTGTACGGGGCGAGCTCGCGCACCACCAGCTCGGCGCGCTCGCGGGTCGACTTGGCCTGGATCTGACGGTTGAACAGGAGCAGCGACCGGGGCGCCGGCACCAGGCGGGTCGCGATGCCGGCGGACCGGTAGGCTTCCTCCACCACGCCGGGGCCGGGGAAGAGGACGAGCGGCTCGATGCCGTGCGGCCCGATCCGGGTCAGCGCCGCCATCAAGCTGCGCTGTGCGCCGGCGAGACGGTGGGGAGTATCCCCGAAGAAGAGGACGCGCACGTGAAGGGCGCGAGTATAGCGGATTGACGGCGGCGCCGGCCGCGACCACCATCCCGCCGATGGCTCTCTCCTCGGACATGATGGACCGTCTGCGTTGCCCCGTCTGCAGATCCGCGCTCGTCGCGCTGCGCTGCACCGGCTGTGCGCGCGAGTACCCCGCTCGCGGCGACGTGCCGGTGCTGCTCGACGGCAGCATCAGCCTGTTTCGCCCCGAGGAGATCGTTCCGGAGACGATGCGCAAGCCGGGGCTCGGCCGCTTCCTGCCCGAGCTGGGCGAGAACCTGAAGGCCGCGGCCAACTACCGGCGCTTCGTCGAGCTCGTCGGCCGCGGTCGCGTGCTCGTCGTCGGTGGGCGCATCCTCGGCGAGGGGATGGAGGCGCTCGCCTCGAGCGGGCTCGAGCTCGTCGAGACCGACGTGGCGCTCGGGCCGCGGACCCAGATCGTGTGTGACGCGCACTCGCTGCCGTTCGCCGACGAGACCTTCGACGGCGTGATCGCCCAGGCCGTGCTGGAGCACGTCCTCGATCCGGTTCGCTGCGTCGCGGAGATGCACCGGGTCCTCAAGCCGGCGGGGCTCGTGTACGCCGAGACGCCCTTCATGCAGCAGGTCCACGCTGGCGCGTACGACTTCCACCGCTTCACGCATCTCGGGCACCGCCGCTTGTTCCGCGAGTTCGACGAGGTCGACAGCGGGGCCGCGTGCGGCCCGGCGATGGCGCTCGCGTGGTCGTTCACCTACTTCCTGCAGAGCTTCGCGACGTCGACGCGGCAACGGAAGGTCGCCCGCGCCGTGGGCATCATGGCGTCGTATCCGCTGCGCTTCCTCGATCCGCTCCTCATCGATCGTCCCGCCACGATCGACGCCGCCTCGGCCGTCTACTTCCTGGGCCGAAAATCCGGCGAGCCGCTCCCCGACCGCGAGCTGACCCGACAGTACCGGGGCATGGATCACGTCTGATGTGCGGGATCAGCGGCATCGTCGGCCCGGTCCCCGACCGCGCCGCGCTCGTCGCGCGCATGACGGACGCGCTGGCCCATCGCGGCCCCGATGATCGCGGCGTCTTCTCCGACGAGGTGTGCGCCCTCGGGCACCGGCGCCTGTCGATCATCGACCTGTCGGCGGCGGGGCATCAGCCGATGACGAACGAGGACGGGACGCTGCAGCTCGTCTTCAACGGCGAGATCTACAACTTCCAGGAGCTGCGCGCGGAGCTCGTCGGGCGCGGGCACCGGTTCCGCTCGCGCACCGACAGCGAGGTGCTGGTCCATCTCTACGAGGAGCGCGGCGAGCGCATGGTCGAGGCGCTGCGCGGCATGTTCGCGCTCGCGCTGTGGGACGCGCCGCGCCGGCGCCTGCTCCTCGCGCGGGACCACTTCGGGCAGAAGCCGCTCTTCTACGCCGAGCGCGCCGGCGCGCTCCTGTTCGCGTCGGAGATCAAGGCTCTCGTCGCCGCGGGCGTGCCGACCGAGCCCGATCCGATCGCGCTCGATCAGCTCCTGCGCGTGCAATGCGTCACCTCGCCGCGCACTTGCTTCGCGGCGGTGCGGCGGCTCCCGCCCGCGACCCTGGGCGTGTACGAGGCCGGACAGCTCCGGCTGCGCCGCTACTGGTGCCTCGACGACGTCGCCCCGACACGGACGGGCCTCGAGGACGCCGTCGAGGACGCCGCGCGACTGTGCCAGCTCGCGGTCGGCGAGCAGCTCGTCGCCGACGTTCCGGTGGGTGTGTTCTTCTCGGGCGGCATCGATTCGTCGATCGTCCTGGCGGCCAGCGCCGCCGCCGGGTCACGTCCGCAGAGCTTCACGCTCGGCTACGAGGAAGAGGCGTACAGCGAGGCGCGCGCGGCCCAGCAAGCGGCCGCCGGTCAGGCGACCGATCATCACGTCGTGATGATGCGGGCGCGCGACGCGGCGCGCCCGGAAGACCTCGTGACGATGTTCGACGAGCCGTTCCCCGACGTGGCCGCGCTCCCGCTCGCGCACCTCGCGCGCGCCGCGCGGGCACACGTCAAGGTCGCGCTCACCGGCGACGGCGGCGACGAGCTCTTCGGTGGCTACGAGCACCACATCGCCGGCCACTGGCTCGCGAAGCTCTCGCCGCTCGATCGGGTCCGCGCGTTCTCGGCCGACCTCCTCTTGCGCGCGGCCCGCCTCGGCGGAGGTCGAGGCCAGCGGGCGCGCCGCGTGCTCGCGCCGTTGACGGCGCCGAGCTGGCGCGAGGTGGTGATCGCCATGCGCACCGCGGTCTCCGACGAGCTGCGTCGCGAGCTCTACACGGCGGAGCTGCTCGAGCGGACCGGCGGGACGACGCCCGGAGACGCGCTCTTCGGCGACGGTGGCCGGCTCTTCAGCGCCGCGGGCGATCGCTTCCTCGCCGATCGCCTGCTCATGAAGACCGACCTCGCCACGATGGCGGCCGGCGTGGAGAGCCGCTGTCCCCTGCTCGACACGCGGCTCGCCGAGCTGGCTGCCAGCCTCGCGCCGGAGCTCAAGGTCTCGGGGCTCCAGGGCAAGCAGGTGCTGCGCCGGGTCCTGGCGCGCACGGCGCCGCCCGCCGTGTGGCGCCGACGCAAGCGCGGCTTCACCATGCCGCTCGACCAGTGGCTCAAGGACGAGCTCGCCGGCCTTGTGCGGGACACCCTGCTGGCGCCGGACGCGCGCGTCGCCGCGTATCTGCGTCGCGACGTCCTCGCACGCCTCCACCGCGAGCACCTCGAGGGCCGCGCCAACTGGCGCCGCGTGCTCTGGACCGCGCTCCTGCTCGAGCTATGGCTTCGTCGGTTCCAGCGCTGACCGGGCGTCGACCGGAGCGGCCGTGACGCGCGCGACCATCTGGTGGCCGAAGTTCGACGATGCGAGGACCTCGTACGCGAGCCCGTAGGCCGCCACGAAGTCGTGGAAGGCACGGAACACGTGCGTCGGATGCCGCATCGAGCAGAAGTCGGCCATCAGCAAGATGTCATCGGCGCGGAGCCATGGCGCGAGCATGGTCAGGACGTAGAGCGTCGAGCTGTAGAGGTCCGGATCGACGTGGACCACGAGTCGTCGCGGGGGTCGCGGCTGGAGCAGGTGGCCGGGCAGGGTCCGGTTGAAGAGCCCGACGTGGAACGACACCCGAGGATCGCCGCCCACCTCGGGCGTGCGTCCTCCCTGGGTGAACGTCCCCGCCTTGATACCACCCCAGTCCTCGGGCAGGCCGGTGAACGTGTCGAACGAATGGAAGCGAGAGCCAGGCGCCGGGTTGCGCGCGAGCCACCATCGCAGTGCGGCGCCGCCCGCGGTGCCGAACTCGAGGTACTCGATGGCCTCGCGATCCAGCCCCTCGCGGACCGCGACGAGGTCGAAGAGCTGGAAGCGATCGTAGCCGACGTCGAGATCCTGCGCGCGATGGCCGCCGATCCAGTCGGACATCTCCATCAAGTACGACCACTGTCGCGCCGCCGTGACCAGCGAACGCGGCACGAGCCGATGCGGGCGCAGCCGGCCGAACAGGCTGCGCATGCCTTCGTTGAAGAACTTGCCGAGGATGGCCCGAGCCTACGCCAGTCGTCGGAAGAGCGCAGCGTATTCCGCGCCGATCTTGGTCACGTGGAAGTCCTGCGCGCGCCGGCGGCCCTGCGCGACGAGGTGGCCGGCGAGCGTGCGGTCTTGCAACACGCGCCGGATCGCGGCGGCCAGGCGCGCCGGATCGGCGACCGGGACGAGGAGGCCGCTCTCTCCGTCGCGGATGATCTCACCAGGCCCGTGTGGGCAGTCGGTGGCGACCACGGGCGCGCCGGACGCCATCGCCTCGACCACGACGTTGCCGAAGCCCTCGTAGAGCGACGAGAGCACGAAGACGTCGGCGCGGGACATGAACGCGTACGGGTTCTTGCGGAAGCCGAGGAACCGGACCGCCTGCGCGAGTCGGAGCTGCGCGACCCGCGCCTCCAGCGCCCGTCGGTCGGGACCGTCTCCGAGGATCCAGAGCGTCGCGCCGGTGTCCGGCTGGATCGACGCGAAGGCGTCGAGCAGATCGGGATACCCCTTCTGGGGCGCGAGCCGTCCGCAGGCGAGGACCAGCGGGTGGGGCACCGGCCCGACGTCGGGATCGAGCGGTTGGCGCGCACGCTCGGGCAAGCCGTCGTCCACGCCCGCGTTGTGGATGACGGTCACCCGCGGCGCTGCGTCGGGGATGTGATGGACGAGATCGGCGGCGACGCCGCGCGCCAGCGCGACGATCGCGTCGGCGCGAGGATACGTGCGGCGCACCGCGGCGAAGACCGCGCGCTTCACCGGGTGCCTGGGATCGTCGAGCTCCTGGCTCAAGGGATTCTGGACACACGCGACGAGGCGCGGATGGCCGCCCGACCGGCGCACGGCGAGGGCCGCGACGGCGTTGGCGCCGTCCATGAAGGAGCACACGATGTGGGGCGCTCGCTGCTGCACGAGTCGCCGCAAGGGGAGCGCGGCCGCGACGAGGCCGACGGTGCTCGAGCGGACGCGCGCCGGGGCGAGGTGGTGCAGGGCGGCGGTCGGGGCGAGCAACCGCTCGTACTCGCCGCCCGCGCGACACACGGCAACGTCGACCTCGAACTCCGCCGGATCGAGCGCGTTGGCGACGCGGAGCGCCTGCATCTCGGCGCCGCCGCCGCCGAGCCGGTTCGTGAAGAAGAGCACCCGGATCGCGGGCACGGTCACGCCTTCCGCGCGATGGCGAGGAGGTTGCCGTCACCGACCACGCGCTGGAACGTGCGGAGGGCGCGCCGCGCGACCCGCTTGCGCAACGAGCCTCCGGTCGCGCTCGAGCGCATCGCGCCGAGGGAGACGAAGTCGACGGTCGCGAACCCGCTGCGGCGGAGCAGCGCGCGAAGATCGTCCTCCCGGAAGTAGTGCACGTGACTCGGAGCCTGCAGCAGCGCGCCCGCGACGCGCGGGATCCGCGCCGAGATCGCGGCGGACGCGCGCGAGGTCCGCGGCGTCTTGACGACGACGATGCCCCCGCGCGCGAGCAGCTGGTGCGCGCGCGCGAGGAAGCTGGCGGGATCGGGGAGGTGCTCGACGACGTCCCAGAACGTGATCAGTCCGTACTGCTCCTCGGGGGCGACGACCGCGTCCGAGCGCAGATCTCCGACGCGAACGTCGAGCCCGCGGCTCCGGCAGCGCTCCCCCGCGGCGGGGGAGACATCGACGCCCACGCTCCGGTAGCCGGCGTCGCGCGCGATCGAGAGGAACGCGCCGTTGCCGCAGCCGACGTCCAGGAGCGGTGCGGGCGGCGGGACGCGGGGAACGAGCTCGCTCGCGACGAGCCTCGCGGCCTGGCGCTCGAACACCGGATCTTCGCGGAAGCCGGCGTAGTGATCGTTGTAGATCACCTCGACCGTCGACGGCGTCTCGAGGCGGAGGAAGCGATGCCCGCAGTCCCGGCAGCGCACGAGCGGCAGGCCGTGCAGCACCGCGTACGACGCCGTCGAGACGCTGACGCAGATCGGGCACTCGGCATCGTCACCTGACATCGCGCTCCGCCTGTATACTGCAGTCCGCTCCCGATGGAAAACGTCCTGGTCATCGCGGCCCATCCCGACGACGAGCTCCTCGGTGTCGCCGGGACGATCGCGCGCCACGTCGCCGACGGCGACACGGTCACGTGCGTCGTCTGCTCGGAGGGGGCCACCACGCGATACGAGGCCTCGGCGGTGACCGAGCTCCAGGCGTGTGGCCGGCGGGCGGCGGCGGTCCTCGGCGCGCGGGAGGTCCGCTTCCTCGGGATGCGCGACCAGCACCTCGACGCGTTGCCGATCCTCACCGTCATCCAGGCGATCGAGGCCGTGGTCCAGGAGGTCGCGCCGACCATCGTCTACTCCCATCACTGGGGCGACGTGAATCGCGACCACAAGGTGGTCAACGAAGCCGTGATGGTGGCGTGTCGTCCCGTCGGGGACGCGTACCCGCGGTCGGTCCTCCTGTTCGAGACCCCGTCGTCGACGGAGTGGAGCTGGCCCGATCCTGCGACCGCCTTCGTGCCCCAGCACTTCGTCGACATCTCCACCACGATCGAACGCAAGCTCGAGGCGATGGCCTGCTACACGACCGAGCTGCGGCCCGCGCCGCACCCGCGCTCGCTCGACGCGCTGCGCAGCCGGGCGGCGTACTGGGGGCAGATCATCGGGCGGGCTCATGCCGAGGCGTTCGTGGTGGCGCGTCAGGTGCGCTGAAAGCGCCCCAGGCGCGCCAGCCGTTCCACGCGGCGGGTCAAGCGCACGGTCCACGCCAGGAGTGCGCCGAGGCCGACGAGCATCGCGAGCTGGAGCCCCGGCGGGCCGAGGTAGACGACCATCCCTGTCGCGATCGACGCCGCCGTGAGCGCGACATAGAGCCCGCGCACGCGGCGCTGGGGCCAGCCGGCGAGCACGAGCCGCTGATAGAAGTGCGTGCGATGCGGTCGTAGCGCGAGCCCGCGGGCCGCGCGCCGGAGCACCGTGAAGGTCGCGTCGAAGAGGAAGCTCGACAGCAGGGCGACCGGCGCGAGGAACGGCACGTCGGCGCGCGAGGACGACAGCGCGAGGGCGAGCCCACCCAGGACGGCGCCCGAGAACAAGCTCCCGACGTCGCCCATGAAGACCTTCGCCGGGGGGCGGTTGTAGCGGAGGAACCCCAGGTGCGCGGCGCCGGCGCCGGCCGCGAGGATCGCGAGCCCGCCGGATCCCGCGAGCAGCGCCAGCGTGCCCAGGCCCGCGAAGAACAGGGCGCCGCACTGCGCGGCGAGGGCGTCCATCCCGTCCATGAAGTTGAAGACGTTCGCCATCCACACGAGCCACAGCACCGAGCAGGGCACCGCGAAGTGACCGAGCGCGACCTCGCCGAACGGTGGGACCGCGAGCCGGTCGAGGCAGAGACCCATCGCCGCGGCGAGCGTCGCCAGGGCGATCTGGACCATGAGCTTCGCGGTGGTCGGCAGCGGTCGGTGATCGTCGATCATGCCCATGAGCGCGTTGGGCAAGGCCCAGGTCAAGACCAGCACGAGCAGGCGGTGCGCATCGTCGCCGTCGGCCAGCCCGACGGCGATGGGGAGGACGGCGACGCCGGCGAGCGCGATGCCGACCCCGCCGCCTCGCGGCGTGGGTCGCGTGTGAAGCCGCCGCCCATCGGGGACGTCGACGGGCCGGCCCCGCGCGAGCATGTACGCGCCGCCGCCCGCACCCAGGACGAGGCCAAGCCCGGCCGCGGCGGCGAGCGCGGCGACGTTCATTTCGGCAGCACCATGGGTAAACGCGTCGGCGCGCTGCCGAACCGCAGCGCGCCCACTCCGAACAGGATGGCGATCAATGGAACCTGCACGAGCAGCCACTGAACGAGCGACAGCCCGGAGGGCTCGCGGAACAGTAGCAACGCCGCCGCGTACATCGCGAGCACTGCGGGCTGGGTGGGTTGACGCAAGAAAGCGCGCGCCAACCAGCTCTGGAACATGCCGAAGAGGAAGTAGATCGCGAATACGCCGGGTATGTGGAAGTTCCAATATGCCTCTCCCACACCGCCGGCAGGCACACCGGCATCCATATGGAAGAAGACTCGCCCGACGCGTCCATCAACCATTGTTGGCTTCTCCGGGAAGATGCCGCGTGGAATCGGCAGCGTCATGATCGCGAGATACGAGCTTCCCCAGAGCAGGGGAACCTCCTCGGGAACCTTGGCGAGAATCGGCAGCCCTCCGTCAGCGTTGGTCGAGCGCTCTGCCAGCTCGCCTCTTGCCCCACCGACCACGGTGTCGGCGAACGTCGAGTCGGTCGCTGAGTCCCATGTCGGTTGGCCGTACCAGCCGCTGCGCCGGAAGCTTCCAAGTACCGTGATGGCGTAGATCGCGATGATGCCGAGCCCGATGACGCGGACGTACGAGATCCGACGCTCGCGCAGCATCCAGATGATGAGGCCCACGACGACGGCGTACACGCCCGTTCCGCGGCTGCCGGTCACCAAGAACGACTGCGTAAGAGTGACCAGCGCTGCGACCCAGAACAGGGGCGATCTAATCGCGGTGCGGCGTAGCGCCAGCCAAACCCAACACACCGGGATGCCCAGCTGGACGAGTGCGAACTGGTAATGTTGGCCTGCGATCTGTCCGTGTCGACCCTCTGCCCAGCTGCCGATGTGTGTGCTGAGGCCGCCCTGCCGAGTGATGAATATGACGAACGCCACGAACGAGATCGCCAGGATCGCCCACAGGCGCGGAACCAGTGCCTTTGGCTGGGTGAAGCGCAGGCGCGGAAGCGGAAGTCGCGGACCGAGGAAATAGCCCATGTACGTGGCCGCCACCGACAGCGAGTGCAGCAGAAGCTGCAGCTCGATGAGTTCGCTAAGTTCCTCGTTGTTCAACGGCAACGCGCGGTGCCAGTCCAGTCCCCAGGAGTACATGTCGAAGCGACGCAGGAGGTCGACGAAGCGAAGAAACGCGCCGAAGACCAGCGGATGGAACCACCCGAGGGTCGAACGCAGGAAGAAGAACGGCGCGACCGTGAGCGCAACGAGCAGCAGGAGTGCCGCCGGGATCCAGTCGACGGTGGGCGTCGGATCTTGGGCGCGCGCGATCGCGATCAGGACGAGATAGATCGCGAACGCCGCGATGACCGCCCAGCGCTGGCGTTGGCTGATGGAAACGAAGGGGGTGGCGCCTGTGTCAGCCACGAGTATTCTCCCCAGTCGCGATTCGAAGGTAGAGGTCCTCGTATCGCGCCACCACTCGCGACGGCTCGAAGAGCTCGCGCGCGAGTCGCGCCCCGTTGCGTCCGAGCCGTTCCTTCAGCACGGGATCCGTGGCCAATCGAACGATCTCGTCGACCATGCCGGCGTAGTCGCCCTGGCGGACTACGAACCCGCAGTCGTGCTCCTCGAGCATCTCGCGCGCCGAGCACACGTCGAAAGAGACGACCGGCGTGCCCCGCGCCAGCGCTTCGATCATGCACCTTGCCAGGCCCTCGTTGCGGCTGGCCAGAAGGACGGCCTCGGCGGCTCCGAGCCAGTCGGCGATCGCCGGCGAGTACCCCACGAAGCGAACATGCGCACCCAGCCCGTGCGCGAACACCGCGTCCGCGCAGCGCCGCGCGTAGTCGTCGGTGTCCGGGCGGAAGTCGCCGACGAAGCACACGAGTGCGGTCGGCAGCTTGCGGACCAGCACTGGCAAGGCTTGCTCGATGAACGGCAGCTGCGCCTTCTTTGCGTTGAAGGCCGCGACGTATGGAAGGATCACGCGTCCGGGCTCGAGGCCGAGTCGTTCACGCAGCGCGCGCCGACCGCTGTCGGAGACCACCGTCATCCGGTCGAGGTCGACGACGCTGTAGAAGTAGCTCACCGGAGGCGTGCCGAAGAACCCTCGAAGCCGTGTTTCGAGATCTTGCGCCATCTCGTGCGACAGCGCGACGACGTGGTCAGAAGCGGTCGCGGCGATGCGCCAGATGAGGCGGTATGGCTCAACGCCGGGCTTGACGTCGCGAACGTTGAAGATAAGACGGGCGCCGGCAGCGCGAGCGCCCGCGCCGAGGTTGGCGAACGCGCGCAGGTCGTTCATATGGACGACGCGTATGCCTCGGCGTCGTACGAGCGAGGCCATCCATGCGTTGTTTCGCGGTAGATGGCGGATGCCCGCCGGGGACTCGCTCCAGGCCTCATAGGCCGATGGCAGCACGTGTACCTCGATGCCCCGATCACGCCAACGCTGCGTGCGTGGCGTCTCTCGTTGAGTGATGACGATCGGACGGGCTCGATGCATTCGCACGACGATCTGCGTCATGCTCTCGACGCCGCCGTCGGAGTGGTTGTCGCTCTGCCAGATCGCTACGCCGATATCCATCGTTCATGCCCGTGCGATGGCTGATCGGAGTCCCTCGGGCCAAGGGACGCGAGGCGAGTAGCCGAGGGCCCGGTCGAGCTCCGCCCCCGGAAACTCGGTGCTCTCGGTCAGCCTCTGCACGCGATCGCGGAAGCGGGTCTTCGCGACGAAGTCTACGACGCTCGCGGCGGCAGTCAACGGCCAGCGCGGAACTGCCCGCGGCGGTCGGCGCCCGAGCATCCGCGCGATCTGCCGGACCAGCTCGGCCTGCGTTGGCGCGGGGTCGTCCGCTGCCACCCAGACGCCGGCGAGGTCGGAGCGCATCAATGCCGCCGTGATCCGGTCGGCGAGGTTGTCGACGTGGACGATCGACTTGCGGTTCGCACCGTCACCGACCACGAAACCGAGGCGTCGGTCGATGGCGCGGATCAGCGCCGACACGTTGCCGCGATCATGAGGGCCGTAGACGACGGCGGGCCGCAGGATCACGGCATGTGGGCACAGCTCCCGGGCTCGCGTCTCGGCCTCGAGCTTCGCACGCCCATACGGCGTGCATGGACGCGGTTCTGGGGATCCGTCCGTGCGTCCAAAGACCGCGATCGAGGAAGTCATCACGAAGGGGAGAGACGCGTCCGCGGCGACAGCCGCGACGGTCTCCGTGCCGCTCACGATGCTGCTGCGAAGCTCCGCGAGATCCTGGTCGTTGCGGGGATGCCGATGCACCCATCCCGCCAGGTGGACGATGCTGCCGCAACCGGCGGCGGAACGCTCCATAGCGCCTCGATCCCGCACGTCCGCCAGTATCACCTCGACCTCGCCGGGCCACTTACCCGTGGGCCTGTTCCGGGCCAGCCCACGTACCGCGAAGCCGCTCCGGCGCGTCGCCTTCATGACTGCGCGTCCGACGCAGCCGGTGATGCCGGTGACGAGGATCGGCCGGCTGCCGCTCATCGCGCAAGCAGCTCCTCGTAAAGTGCCTCGATCGCGCGCACCATCGAATCGCCGTCGAAGATGCGGCGGGTCAGCGAGCGACCGTTGCTGCCGAGCCGAGCCGCCAGTGTCGGATCGGCGAGCAATCGACTCATCGCTCTCGCGAGCGCATCGACATCACCGCGCGGGAAGAGCAGCCCCGTCCTTTCGTTGTGAACGACCTCCGGGATGCCGTAGATATCCGGGGCGACGACGGGGACGCCGAGCAGCATAGCTTCGGTCATCGCGCGCCCGACGCCTTCCCAAAGGGACGAGAGCGCGAACACGTCGGCGAGGCGAAGGATCGCCGGGACGTCGTGCCGGGTCCCCAGCATCCGGACGCGGTCTCGGATGCCGAGTTGCGCGATCAGTGCCCGGATCGAGCCTTCCAGATCTCCATCGCCGACGATCACTAACGTCGCGTCGGGGTGCCGCCGCGACGCTAGTGCGAACGCTGACACGAGCACGTCGGGCGCCTTGGCGTCGTCGAGGCGCCCGACGAAGACGACGAGCTTTCCGGCCGCGGGCAACGAGAGCTCGGCGCGGAGCGCCGCCGTGTCCCACGCTCCGTCGAGCCGCGCGAAGTCGATCCCGCTATAGATCGTCGAGGTCCGTTCGGGGGGCACGAGCCCGAGTCGCGTCACGTGGCGGCGAGTGATGTCGCTCACCGCGATCATGTGATCGGTGCAGCGACCAGCGACCCGCTCCGCCGCCTCGAACACACGGCGCTTCCATGGCGACATCAGGTCGTGCATCCCCGTCGGGCCGTGCATCGTGTGCACCACGGCCGGCACGCCGGCGAGGCGTGCCGCCAGCCGGCCCAGGACGCCGGCCTTGCTGCTATGCGTGTGCACCACGTCGAAGCGTTCGCGGCGCATGAGGCGAACCATGTCCGCGAGCGCGGCGCTGTCACGTCCGGGCGCGATCGGGTTCACCAGGTTCGGCAGCGGGTGGAAGGCGTCCGCAACGCGCCGGGCGCGCTCGGTCCACTCACCGGTCGGATTGCCAGCGACGTGCACGAAGTAACGGTCTCGCCGGTGCTTCTCGACGGTCAGGAGCGTGTTGTCCTGGGCGCCTCCGACAATCAGCCGGGTGATGAGGTGCAGTACCTTCACCCGCTTGCCGGAGGTCGCGACCTCCGCGGTCGCCGCCGTCATGACACCACGGGATGGTCGCCGGTCGCGGAGGTCGGATGCGGCGCCTCGTACCCGATCTCGAGACCGCGCAGGACGTCGCGGATTCCATCGTGCTCCTCGGCGTTGACGAGGAACTTGAGCCGCTCAAGCGTCATACCGAGCGCGTCTGCGTCGACCGGTTGAGGCTTGAGGCGCGAGATCTTCCGGAGCTCGGTGGGCTCGAGGGTCTCCTCGTCGGTGCTGAGCTCCTCGTAGAGCTTCTCGCCCGGACGGAGCCCGGTGATCTTGATCGGCACGCGCGCTTCGGTTGTGCCCGAGAGCTGGATCATCTGCCGGGCAAGATCGATGATCTTGACGGGGCGGCCCATGTCGAGGAGAAACACCTCGCCTTGGCGTCCTTGAGTGGCGGCCTGGAGCACGAGGTTGGACGCCTCGGGGATGGTCATGAAGTAGCGCGTCGCCTCGGGGTGGGTCACGGTCACCGGGCCGCCATTGCGGATCTGATCGCGGAAGATCGGGACGACACTCCCGCGGCTACCAAGCACGTTGCCGAAGCGCACGCAGGAGAACCTCGTCCGGCTGTTGCGTGCTGCGACCTGGACGAGCATCTCCGCGACCCGCTTGGTCGCGCCCATGACGCTCGTCGGTCGCACGGCCTTGTCGGTGGAGATGAGCACGAACGACTCGCATCCGTGGCGATCGGCGAGCTCGACGAGCGCACGGGTGCCGAAGACGTTGTTGCGCACCGACGCGGCCGGGAACTTCTCCATCACCGGGACGTGCTTGAAGGCGGCGGCGTGGACGACCACCTCCGGCTGGAGCTCCCGGAAGATCCTCTCGAGCTGTTTGGCGTCGGTGATGTCGGCCAGCACCGGGACGCACGCGCCACCGAGGCGCGGCCTGAGCTCGCGGTGGATCTCGAAGAGGCCGTTCTCGTCGCGCTCGAGCAGGAACAGCGTCCCGGGGCGCATCATCGATAGCTGGCGACAGAGCTCGCTGCCGATCGAGCCGCCAGCTCCCGTCACCAGGATCCGCTTGCCACCGTACACATCGACGAGGGCGTCGAGCGACATCGACGGCGCGACCGGATCGCGGCTGAGCAGGTCCTCGATGCGGACCTCGCGGAGGGCCTCGGCCTGTCCGCCGCGATCGATGACCTCGAAGAAGCCGGGGACGATCCGCAACTCCAGGCGGAGCTCGCGCGCGACGCCGTTGATCTCGAGGATCCGGGCAGCGGCGATCGCGTTGCTCGTGATGATGAGCTGGCGCGCGCCGGTCTGCCCGGTGACGCGCCGCAGGTCCTCGATGGCGCCGAGCACCCGTGCGCCATGGATGTCCATGCCGCGCTTGCCGGGATCGTCGTCGAGGTACCCGACGACCTTGATGCCGAGCGCCGGATGCCGTTGCGCTTCCTTTGCGATCATGAGCGCGTTCTCGCCCGCGCCGATGAGCAGCGTGGGGGTCAGCCCGTCCTGGGCGACGAGCGGCTTGCCCTTGCGCTCGTGGATGATGCGGCGCAGGAAGCGGCTGCCCGACATCCCGAGGAACGTCAGCAGTCCTTCGAGGATGATGACGCTGATGGGCACGCGCCAGAGCCATGCGTGCCCGGGCAGGAACAGTCGCAGGGCGAGGAGGGCGGCGCTGACGACCGCGACGGAGCGCGCGAACAGGAGCGCCTCGCGCACGCCGACGTAGCGCCACACGACCCGGTAGATTCCGGACCCCCAGTGCACGACCGCCCGGACGACGACAATGACCGGTGCCACGCCGACCACCTGTTGCCAGACGACCGACGGCACGTTCCCCTCGAGGCGCAGGAGGTAAGCGGTGATCAATGAGACGACGCAGATGAAAGCGTCGATGGCCACCTGGCCGGAGCGAGTCTGGAGTGGGCTGAGCACCCTCATGGCGGCCTACGTCAGAGTGCCCTCGGCCTCGGCCTTGCCCTTGCTGTCCTCGCCGTAGCCGTACTGGTAGTAGTAGTAGCCGTACTGTCGATCGGAGATGTCGAGATCGTTCAGGATAACGCCGACGACGTTTGCGTTGACATCGTGTAGCTGCTTCGCCGAGCGCGCGAGGTCGTCTCGCAGCGTCTTGCCAGCCTGGACCACGATGATCACTCCGTCCGAGCACCGCGATAGGACCACAGGATCGGTCACCGCCTGGAGCGGCGGGGAGTCGAGGAGGATCCGATCGAATCGCCCGCGCAGTTCGTTGAGGATCGTGTGGAACCGCTGCGAGAGGAGAAGCTCGACCGGATTCGGCGGCGTCGGTCCGCACGGCAGCACGTAGAGATTCGGGATGTCGGAGGTCTTGATGCAATCGTCGTACGACGATTCTCCGAGCATCAGGTTGCTGAGCCCGAGGCCACGTGACACGCCCATCGACTTGTGCAGTCGAGGGCGGCGCATGTCGGTATCGACGAGCAGCACGCGCTGGCCACTCTGGGCCATCGTCGTACCCATGTAGATGACCGAGGTCGTCTTGCCCTCTCGCGGGTTCGGGCTGGACACCGTAAGGACCTTGAGCTCACGGTCTGCGCCGGAGAACAACAAGTTCGTGCGAATCGAGCGACAACACTCCGCGGCACGCGACTTCGGATGCGTGAAGACGTAAAGGTCACGAGCTTTGAGGGCTGCCAAGTTGTCGCCGGGTGGGACATCGTCGAGGATGGGGATCAGCCCGAGCACCGGTGCCCGCGCAGCCACCTCGACATCCTCGGTGCTCTTGAGCGTGCGATCCGCGAACTCCAGGGCGAAGGCGAGCGCAATCCCGAGTCCCATGAACAGAATGAACGCCATCGCGACGTTGAGTTTCAAGCGTGGCGACACGAGTGTCGCCCCTCGCGCGCTCTGATGTTCCCTCACGTTGATCTGTTCGTTCTTCTTACTGAGCTCGCTGTCGCGTAGGCGGCCGAGCACGAGTGTGTAGTGTTGCTCGTCGCTCTTGTGTTGGCGGTCTAGACGCTTGTACTCGATGGTCTTGGGCCCAAGCTCGTATGCTTCGGTCTTGAGACGCTCGAGCTCGGCCTTGAACTGGGTCTCGGTGGCGAGTGCAGCTTGGTACCGCTCGTCGAGCTCGCGGCGCGCGCGCACGGCCTCTTTCGCGATGAGGTCGTACAGCTCCTTCACCTTCCGCTCCTGCTTAACGAAGTCGGGATGCTTGGGACCGAGATCTTCCTCGATCTCCGTAAATCGCTGCCGCTCCTTCACGTACTGCTGTTTGAGGGTCTCCACCGTCCCAGCGTTGGACGAGAGCGCGAACACCGGTGACTCGAAGAGGTCTTCACCGGAGAGGCCATTTGCGCGCGCGCGAACCGTGCCGAGCTCGATACGCTTGATGCGAGCGTCATTGAACGCTCCATCGAAGCGCACGATGTCGGCCGCCAGGATGTTCTGCTTGTCCTCGAGGGACACCGACAGCATCTGGTTGTCCTTCTTGAACGCGTAGAGCGCCGACTCGGAATCGCGCAGGCGCTTTTCGGCGCTATCGAGTTCCTTCGACAGGAACTTGGCAACTTCTCCGGATCCTGTTGACCGGAGCGAGCGCGTGTACTCAAGGTACGTCTTCACGTGTTCGTTTGCGAGCTCGGCCGCGAGCTGGCGATCCGGACTCGTCACATGGATCTTCACGATGCGGCTCTCGCGGTTCTGGCTCGCATTCAACGAGTGATCCAGCAGCTGCGCAGCGCGCTCGATGCGTTGCTGCTCGGTCAGATTCTCGCCCTCGACCGGTTTCACCAGACGATCGAAGACCCCGTTGCGCGCAACCGTCATCTTCGCGAGGTCATAGCCCTCGATGATATCGACCTGCGTATTGTAGTATTCTTGATTCGACCAGTAGCTACCAGCACCCAGCTGAATGACTTCCTGAACCTCACTGCCAAAGACCTGGGGAGGCGCCGGATCGATCACGACGCTGGCGGTGGCCATATAGATCCGCGTCTGGGTCCGCGTGTAGAAGATGGCGAGCGTTACGCCGGCGACGAGCACGGAGGCGACGATCCACTTCCGCTTGAGGATGACGCCGATGTACCGCTTGAGGTCTAGCTCGTCGCGGTCGTCCGGCTGCCGGGAAGCTTCAGGGTTGGGGGCTTGCATGTCTTCCGCCTGCGGACCGAGGGCCGGAGGTTAGTGCCTCCGCCCCTCAAAAGGTTCAGGGATCTATCACTGTTCGAGCGCCTCCGCACGATGACGTTCCCACTCGGCCTGGTGCCGGTTTCCCGAGCGTTCTTCGACATCAGCGAGTTTCCTGTGCACGGTTGCTGCGCGGGGGCCCGAGGTCAGAGGAAGCGCCGAGGCAAGGCTATGACGCGCAGCGTCAATCCGGCCCAGCTCGATCTGAGTATCGGCGAGCGCTAGGAGTAGGTTGACTTTCTCCTCTGGCGCGAGATGTCCGCGCTCGAGCAGCGTCTGCAGCAGCGTCACCGCCTCGCCCGCCGTCCCTGTCCTGGTGAGCGATTGGGCGAGCACGATCGCCGCATTCGCGGCGGGATCTACGCTGAAGGCCTGCTCCGAGAAGGTGAGGGCCTTCCGGGAATCGCCCGAGTTGAGCGCGAAGGTCGCGGCGTGAATCAAGACGCGACTGTCCTGAGGATAGAAGGACACGTATCGCTCCATATAGACAAGCGCCGAGCCGACTCGCCCGCGCTCAGCGAGTCGGTCGGAGAGTTCCTGGATCAACTTGGGCTCAAGAGGGAGCGCCCGTACCAGATCCTCGTCGCTCGGAAACGCTGCCATGATCTCGTCCATCAGCGCGAGACTGGGGCGGTATCGCATCGCGAGCGCGTATTCGGTACGAGCTTGCGCGCGTTGTTGGGACATCAAGAGCATCTGCGCCACGAGTCGATGCAACTCCCCGTTGGTCGGATGCAACATCAAGGCGCGATTCGCGACCCCGATCGCTCGGGGGTCTCGCGCGATGAACAAGGCCCGCGCCAAGTGCCCGGCTGCTGCGAAGCTCGACGGATGCCGACGCCACATAGCGCGCGCTTGAGCTTCCTGTGTCCGCGCGCTTTGTTGCTCTAGGTTACGCGCGAGCTGCTGCGTTTCATCGTGGGCTTGCCTGCCGAGCGGACTCGCCGCGATGGCGACCGCCGCGGCAAGGGCTACAAGAACGCCCGAACGAAGCGACACGAGCGCGTTCCTCGGTAGTCGCGATGATTCGCTGACCGGGTTCCAGCTCAAGGCGGCGAATGCAGCGATTGTCGGGTACGCGATCCCCGGCATCCAGAAACTGAAGTCATTCAGGTTCTCGACCGCGAGCGCTATTATGCTGGCGAACGCGCCGGCCTCCCACGGGGTCGCGCGTGCGTTGCGTGCTGCGATCGTGGTCAGCCAGACCACAACTAGGGCCAGCGCGGCCGCTCCAAGGAGCCCCCAGTCCACGACCGCCTGTAGATACTCATTCTCCACGTGTGGATAAACCACTGTGCTGCTGTCGTGGATTCGAGTCGAGACTGACTCGAATGCACCTCTACCGACGCCAGTGAGCCGGTACTCGCTGAGTAGCTGCGATGTCTCTCTCCACACCTGAAAACGGCTGCCTCGATCAGAGATCTCGCCGAGGCGTGTCGCAGACAGATCTCGGGCGACGCCCCCCGCGGTGAGGAGCCCGAGCAAGATGAGCGCACTCGTCGCGATCACTCCAATAGCGAAGATGTCGGATGACTTGAGCCGAGCGCTCTGGCGACCGCCTCGTTGCTGGACGATGACGAAGATCGCGAGCGTCATGAGACCGACCGCGAGAGCGATGGCCCCGCCGCGAGACTCAGCCAGCAATCCGACGCCCGCGCATAGCGCTGCCCCTGCGAACCACGCGACCCGGAGTCGTGCCCGAGTGTTCAGCGCCAATCCGATCGCGATCGGCGCTGTGAACGCCATCATCGCCGATAGATGATTGTGGTTGAGCAGCGGTGCAAGCGTCGGACGCGTCATCGCCTCGCGCGGCCGATACACCCCGAACAGTGTCTCAGCTCCGAGCGCCACGTGCAGTGCGGCCGTCATCGCCATCGCGACGCCGACGACGCCGACGACGCTCAACAACCACTGTCGTCGGGTAGCGTTCGCAGCAATCCGGAGCGCTGCGTACGCGAACGCGACGTACCCGCATAGCTTTGCGAGTTCGAGCAGGCTCGCCGGAGGGTCGAGCGAGAGCGCCATCCATTTCGGCCGCTCGCTTTCAATCGAGCGCGCGTTCTCAGCAACGAGCTCGTACTTGCCGGGAGACAGCGTTTCGACTACCGGCGAGGGCAGCGGCACCACCTGGAGGAAGGTGAGGGTCGCCGCCAGAGTCACGAGGACGAAGAGTGGTGAAACCGCGACCATCTCGCGCCGTGACGTGACGAACGTCGAGCCGCACGCCACCGACAGCGCACCTAGCAGGCAGATCGCCCACCGAGGGGCACCGCCGAGCGCGAACGGCGCGACGACCAGGACGATCGCGACCAGGCCGAGCGCGATGCGGTCTCGTCGTCGCATCGTCACCAGCGGCGGTGCGGCACGAAGATGACGTCGCCGGGCCGGATGTAGAACTGCTTGGCGTTGCCCTTGCCGATCGACTCGACCGGGACGGTGTACGTCTGCTTGTCCTCGGCCTCGCCACGCGTGATCGTGACCGCGTTCTCGCGCGCCATCGGCGTGAACCCGCCGGCCTGCGAGATTGCCTCGATCACCGTCATGCCGTCCGTGAATCCGAGCGTGCCCGGCTTGCGGACCTGGCCGAAGACCGAGATCTTCTTCGACTTGTACTCCTTCACCAGCACCGAGACCTGCGGATCCTTGAGGTACCCGTCGGCCAGTCGATCGCGGATCTCTTTCTCGATCTGCGCCGGCGACTTGCCCTCTACCGTGACCTCGCCGATCAGAGGGAACGAGATCGTTCCCTCTGCGCTAGTGCTGTAGATCTGGCTCATCTGCTCCTGCTGGAAGACGCGGACCTCGAACACGTCCCCGGGACCCAGCGTGGTGTCCTCGAGGTAGACCTGTTGCGACGGGTACTCGCTGGGCGGAGGATCGGCGCAGCTCGCGCAGCCCGCGAGGGTCGCGGCGACGAGCAGGAGCCTGAGCGCGAAGATCATGTGGCTTGGACGCCGGTGGGTCGCTGGAGGTTCACGCCCGGCCGAAGCGGGCCTCGAAGTCACGGATGGTATGGCCCAGGCCATCGGCCAGCGCCACCACGGGATCCCAGCCGAGGAGCTCGCGCGCGCGGGTGATGTCCGGCCGCCGGCGGACCGGGTCGTCAACGGGGAGCGGCTTGTAGACGATCTCGGACTTCGACCCGGTCAGGTCGCGCACCATGGTCGCGATCTCGCCGATCGTGTTCTCGCGCGGGTTGCCCAGGTTGACGGGCTGCTCTCCCTCGACGCCGACGTTCATGAAGCGGATCGCCGCCTCGACCAGGTCGCTCACGTAGCAGAACGAGCGGGTCTGTCTGCCGTCGCCGTAGATCGTGATCGGGTCGTTGCGGAGCGCCTGGACGACGAAGTTCGACACGACGCGGCCGTCGTTCTCGTGCATGCGAGGTCCGTACGTGTTGAAGATGCGCGCGATGCGGATCTCCGTGGCGTACTGACGCGCGAACGAGACCGCGAGGGCCTCCGCGCAGCGCTTGCCCTCGTCGTAGCAGGCGCGGGGGCCGATCGGGTTGACGTTGCCCCAGTAGGTCTCGGTCTGCGGGTGCTCGGCCGGGTCGCCGTAGATCTCGGACGTCGACGCGATGAAGAGCCGAGCGCCGACCTCGCGCGCGCACTCGAGCGCGTGCAGCGTGCCCTGGACGCACGTCCGGATCGTCCGGACCGGATTGCGCTGGTAGTGGATGGGCGACGCGGGACAGGCGAGGTGGAAGATCTGGTCGCACTCGAGCACGAACGGCTGGTTGACGTCGTGCCGGTCGAACTCGAAGGTCCCGCTGCCGAGTAGGTGCTGGATGTTCTCCCGCCTCCCGGTGAACAGGTTGTCCATGCACATGACCTCGTGGCCTTCGGCCACCAGGCGCTCGCAGAGGTGCGAGCCGATGAAGCCGGCGCCGCCGGTCACGAGGATGCGCTTCGACATGGACCGCCTTCTTATATCAGGCCATCCGGTGCGCGCGGTACCAGGCCCAGAAGCGGGCCACGCCCTCGCGCACCGGGGTGGTGGGCGCGTAGCCGAGGTCACGCGCGGCGCGCGTCACGTCGGCGTACGTGATGGGGACGTCTCCGGGCTGGAGCGGCTGGCGATCGATGATCGCCGCCCGGCCCACGGCCTCCTCGATGATCGCGATGAGCTCCGACAGCGACGTGGTGACGGTGCCGCCGAGGTTGTAGAGCTCGAAGCGCCCGGGCTGGACGCGCTCGCACGCGGCGACCACGCCCGAGACGATGTCGTCGATGAACGTGTAGTCCCGCCGCGAGCCGCCGTCGCCGAACACCGGGATCGGCCGTCCCGCCGCGATCGCCGCGGCGAACTTGTGGATCGCCATGTCGGGCCGCTGGCGCGGGCCGTAGACCGTGAAGAAGCGCAGCGCGCTGACGCCGATGCCGAAGAGATCCCGGTACGTCGAGCACATGAGCTCGCCGGCGCGCTTGGTGGCGGCGTAGGGCGAGGCCGGCTCCAGGCACGGATCATCCTCACGAAACGCGACGACCTTGGTGAGGTCGTGCTCGTCGTTCTTCGCGCCGTACACCGAGCTTGACGAGGCGAACACGAGCCGCGGGACCTCGAACCGCCGGCACGCCTCGAGAATGACCGTCGTGCCGTGGACGTTGGCGCGCGTGTAGCGGAGCGGTTCGGCGAGCGACGGGCGCACGCCCGCGAGCGCGGCCAGGTGACAGATGACGTCGGGGCGCGCCGTCTCCATGAGCGCGCCGACCGCGCCCTCGTCGGCGATGTCGGCCTCGTGGAGCTGGAAGCGCGCGGGCGGGAGCGAGGTGTGCAGCGCGGAGGCGTTCTCCCGCTTCACCGCCGACGGGTACAGGTACCCGTCAAACGCATCGACGCCGACCACGTCATGGCCGGCGTCGATCATGCGTGCGGCGCAGTGCGAGCCGATGAAGCCCGCGGCGCCGGTGAGGAGGATCTTCAAGCGGCAGGAGCGGCGGCGGCCGGCGTAACGGCCACGCGCATCTTGCTCTTGCCCTGGCGCTCGAACTTCACGACGCCATCGACGAGGGCGAAAAGGGTGAAGTCGCGGCCCATCCCGACGTTCGCGCCGGCGTGGTACTTGGTGCCGACCTGTCGAACGAGGATGCTGCCCGCCTTGATCTGCTGCCCGGCGAAGCGCTTGACGCCCCGCATCTTCGGCAACGAGTCGCGGCCGTTCCGGGTCGATCCCTGTCCTTTTTTGTGAGCCATGACGCTGCTCCGTGTTCCTTGGGCGAGTCGGCGATCAGCCGACGATCGACTCGATCTTGATCGCGGTCAGCTCCTGGCGGTGACCGGTACGACGAACGTAGTTCTTGCGGCGGCGGAACTTGAAGACGACCAGCTTGTCGCCCAGCCCCTGCTCGACGATCTCCGCGGAGACCGACGCGCCGGCCACGGTGGGCGTCCCGACGGCGATGTTGTCCTCGCCGCGCGCCACGAGGAGCACCTGGTCGAACAGGACCTTGGTGCCAGCGTCGCCCACGAGCTTCTCGACCCAAATGGTCTGCCCGGGCTCGGCCCGATATTGCTTGCCGCCTGTCTGAATCACCGCGTACATGGCTTCTCTCCGCGATCGCGCGTTTGGAATCGCGGACTTTACTCACCGCTGCCCCGGCGTCAAGCCCTTGGAGAGGAGCCTTGCAACCGGTTGTGATCGTTGTCGGATCCAACGGTCATCACAAGGACTCCCGGCGCGGGAGGAGTAGTATGTGCCGCATGAGGACCGCGTTTGCCCTCGCTTCGTTCGCCCTTTTGCTCGTCGCATGCGGTGACAACCTGACCACGGGGGCCGACGTGGACGCCGCGGAGGTCGACGCGTCACCCCCCGACGCGCGTGTGGACGCGATGGTCGACGCCAACTGCCCGGCGCGGGCGCAGGGTCAGGTCGGGGGTCCGTGCACCATGGACGCCCAGTGCGACACCTCGACCAACGCCGGTGACGGCATCTGCCTGAACGCGTCGATCGGCGGCATCGGTTGGCCCGCGACCGGGTACTGCATCACCAGGTACGACGACTGCACCCAGGACAGCGACTGCGGCACGGGCAACGTCTGCGTGACCATCGACGACCCCGACGGGGCCTTCAACGCGTGCCTTCCCGCATGCGATACCGGGCCCTGCGCGTGCTCGAACGGACAGGTCTGCTCGAACAACCTCGCGACCAGTGCCATGAACAAGATGGCGTGCATCCCCGGCAACCCGGCGGCGATCGACGGCGATCCGTGCATGGGCTTCGGTGAGTGCGACATCAACTCGATCTGTCGCAACGACAACGCGGAGCACCCGGGAGGTCAGTGCATGCAGATCGGCTGCACGATCGGTATGGACAGCACGTGCACGTCCGGCGGCGACGGGCATTGCGCCAACCCGGGCTTCGTCAGCGCGGGCGCTGGCTGTCTCGACGCGTGCGCCAACGACTCGGACTGTCGACTGTCGGAGGGCTACAAGTGCTTCGACGGTGGCTCGGCCACGGGACGCTACTGCCGTCACCCGCAGACCGGCGACGCTTGCACGATCGACACCGACTGCGGCGACGCCGGGATCTGGGATTGCCGCACCGGCGTCGGCTATCCAGGCGGTTACTGCACGCTGCAGGCGGCCTGCAATCCGGCCAACGGCACGGGATGCTCGCCCGGGTCCAGCATCTGTCACGACCCGCCCGGTGGCGGGACCGCCGACGCCTACTGCGTGGACCGTTGCACCGGGGCGGCGCAGGGCACCTGCCGTACCGGATATCTCTGCACGCCCATCGTCGGCGCGGGCGCCAACGGCTGCATCCTCTGAAACGGATGTCGCGTCAGTCCCGGCCGGTCGGCAGCGGACCGGTGTGAACGACGCCGAGGCCACCGCTGCTCTCCGCCACGTAGAGGGCGCCCGCGGTCGCGAACAGCGAGAGCGCGTTTCCACGGGTGGGCACGGCGTACTCGAACACCGGCGTCGCGGGCGTGGAGACATCGAACACGAGGACGCCCAGGTCACGCGCCGCGCTGAACAGCTTGTCGCCCACGAGCGACAGCTCGCCGATGGCACCGAGGTCCGGGCTCGTGGCGCGCCAGACCGGCGTGAGCGGCGCCTCGACGTCGAGGACCTGGAGCCGGTGCGTCGTCCCGTGTCTCCCTTCGAAGTCGGCCAGGCGCGTCGCGGCGTAGAGCACGCGGCCGTGGCGAGCGATGGACGCGACGACGTCGCGGGAGGGGAGCGGATGCCGACCGACGAGCCGGAGCGGATCGGGCGCGCCGTCGGCGCCGAGCTCGAGCACGGTGATGCCGACGTTGCCGGCGACGTACGCGGTCTTCGTGGTGTCGTCGTACACTAGGTCGTTGCAGAAGTCGGGCACGGAGGGGGTGAGGTCGCGGAAGTAGCGCTCGGCGAGGAGCGCGGGAGCGCCGGGGTCCGAGACGTCGGCGAGGAAGACGCCCGTGTTGCCCTGACAGCCGAGCACGACTCCGGGACGGACGGCGACGACCTTGACCACGCCGTCGCTCGCAAGCACTTGCCCCATCGTCGTCGGCGAGGTCGGATCGCTGGCCTGTTCGAACGTCACGAGGCCGCCGCGCACGTCACCGACGATCAGCGCGCTCTCGGTGAGGGTCACGAACGCCGCGCTGATGTCGCCCGTGGGTGACGCCGGCGTCGCGATCACCGAAACCAGCTCGGGCCGCTCGACCTCGGACAGGTCGAACACCTGGAGCCCGCGGCTCGCGGCGGAGACGTAGGCGAGGTTGCCGGCGACCACGACCGAGGACGCGTTTCCGTGGCCGGTCTCGTCGTGGAAGGTCGGTTCGCCGTAGGCGGCGCGATCGAAGCCGACGAGGCCGCCTTCCTCGCCCACGTACACGCGCGCCGCGGTCTCCACGATCGCGAAGGCAGGGCCGGGCGTCGGCCGGATCCCCTCGAGCGTCAACCCTCCGGCTCCGTCCAGCGCGTACGAGCGGACGCCCTCTCGAGCCGCCGTCACGTGGAGACGGTCCCCGGCCACGTGGAGGTACGCCGGGTAGCGCTGCATGCAGACGTCGCACGCCCGCACGCCGCCGACGCGCGGCAGGCCAGGCGTCCGCGGGTCGTACACGTCGACGAAGCCGGGGAAGTTGGCGACGTAGACGAGCCCGTCGTGGATCGCCACGTCGATCGCGGCGCGGTCGGCGTAGCCGGCGCCGATCGGGCGAGGGCTCGCTGGATCGGTCAGATCCACGACCGCAAAGCCCCGGGCGCCGTCGGCGATGGCGAGCAGGTCACCGTCGATGTCCACGGCGCGCACGTCGGCGGCGCGCGCGCCGCTCGGGTCGAACACCGCGACGGTGCGCGGCGCGACCGGGTCGGTGACGTCGACGATGCGGACGCCTTCGACCCCGTCGGCGATGGCGAGGTACGTGCGATCACCGCGGTCGAGCGCGTCGACGCCGACGGCCCTGCCTGGCGTGCCCACACGGCCGATGCGGCGGGGCGACGATGGCGTGCTGACATCCACGATGATCACGCCATCGTGGTCGGCAGGCAGGTATGCACGGGTGCCGTGAACGACGATCCCGACGGGCTGCTCGTCCGTCGGCAGCGAGGCGACGAGCGACGGCGCGTCCGGCTGCGTCGTATCGAACACCTGGAGCCCGCGATACCCGCGTGACGAGCCGATGACGTAGCGGTCGACGACCGCGAGGCCTTCGAGGCTCGCCATCCGAGCTGGCTGATCGACCTGATACGGCGCGACGGTGTGAAACGCCGTCGTCGACCCGACGCACACGCCATCATCGGCGTGGCGCGCCGACACCGGCGATACCTCGAGCGTGTACACGGTGTCGAAGCGCAGCGACTGGTCGGTCGTGACGGTCGCCACCCGGTCGGACTCGGCCGCGAGCGTCGCGGGGATCTCGCGACCGTCGACCGATCGCAACGACACGCGCACGTCGGCGACGTCGATCGCCGCGCTCCATTCGAGCCTGATCGTCGGCCGGATCGGGACCTCCTCGCCGATGTTGCCCGGGCGGACGAGCACCACTCCACAGGCGTCGGCGTCATCGCGATGTGCATGCCAGCAACCCGCGAGCGCGCAGGAGATCACGCAGCAGACGAGGGATCCTCTCATCTTGCAACTCCTTGCGGTTCGGTCCCGAACCTGCGGGCAGTCTGCCACGCCTCGTTCCGCGATGAGCGAGCTAATTCGCCCGGTCGACCGCCCGCAGGAGGGACAGGGCCTCTTGGCGTGCTTCCGTCATGTCGGGGTAACGATGCGGCATCGCGGCGTGGAGCGCCGCCGCCAGCCGATCGGCGTCCACGGTATCGGAGGTTGCGCCGCCGAGCATCGCGGCCCACGCCGCGAGGCGTGCCGGCGTCGCGATCGGGCCGCGCGTGCGCAGGCCCAGCTGGGCCAGGAAGTCCGTGCGATCGCCGACGAGTGCGTCCATGGCGTCGCCCTCGCGCACACCACGCTCGCCCGTGACGCGCCACGCCCAGGTCCCACGATCGGCGCTGATGCGGGGCCACAGGTCGACGGCGAGCGATTCGCCCGCCCGCCCGGGAAGGGGATCGATCGGAAACAGGGTCTGCACCCAGTGCGTCGCCGCCGCGCCCACGGCGCTGGTCAGCTCCACACCCGGCGCCAGCGTCGCGGTGAAGCTGACGGCGATCGCGGTCACGGGGCCGTCGACAGCGACCGGGGCTTCGCCGACGAAGTGGGTGGGCAACTCGGCGTCGGACGGGATCGCAGGGCCGGCCCACTGCGGTCCCACCAGGTCGTGGGGCGCGAGCCGGGTGAGGGCCACCCGGTGGCGCAGGCGTTCGATGAGGGCGTCGAGGCGGAGGCCATGCACGTCGGCGAGCTCGGCGAGCTCGAGCTCGGCTCCACGCGGGCGGGCCGCGGCGAAGACGAGGCGGTAGTCGGTGGGGATGAGCACGGCGCCGGCCGCGGCCAGCCGGCGCGCCTGCCGGTACACGCGATGCGACTGCTCGGCGGGGGCGAAGTGCCCCAGCATCTCGGAGACGACGACGCGCGGGGCCTCTGGCAGCGACTCGATGTCGGCGAGGTCGGCGCGAATGGGCTCGATCACGTCGGCGAGGCCGTTCGCCTTGGCGTGCAGCCGCACGAGCTCGACCGCTCCGGTGCGCTCGACGGCGTAGACGCGCCCGGCGCCGGCGCGTGCCGCAAGCATCGCGAGGATTCCGGTGCCGCTGCCGATGTCGAGGACGACGTCGCCGGGGCGGACCACCTGGGCGATCGCGCGGGCGTACGCGTCCACCCGCACGTGATCGAGCACCATCGCCGCCTGCTCGGCGGGATCGACGTAGCCGTAGAGGCGCGTCATCGCGCGCGGACGTTACCTCACGCGGACCGCGTCCGCGATCACGACCTTGCCCGGCGCGGCCCAGCGCGACAGCACGACCTTGTTCCAGCCGGCCGTGAAGTTCCACGCGCCCAGCTGGTTCCACTGGCTGCCGCTCGCCTGCTGGTTCACGGCCTTGCGGCCGACCTCGGCGCCACCCGCGTTGTAGGCGATGAACGTCGCGCTGGTGAGCCGGTTCGAGCCGGTCGTCCACCACGCGTCGATCGTGCGGGTCTGGTTCGACGACAGGTAGAACCAGAAGGTGGCCGGCGCCGAGGTCTCCGACGTCGCGCCCTGCCAGTAGCCGGAGCCGTAGTAGCCGGGCGTCGAGCTCGCCGACGTCCACGAGCCGGTCAGCTCGATGCGGGCGACGGCGGCGTTGTTGTTGGCGCTGTTCGAGTCGACGATGATCTGCGTCGCGGGCGGCGGCGGCGGCGGCGGCGGCGTGCCCGGCGGCGGCGGGGGCGGCGGGTTCGCCGTCGCGCAGTGGTCGCGGATGCGATCGATGTAGTGCGCCCACGGCCAGTTGGGGCCCGGGTCCGTCCGGTTGTACGGCTGGAGCTGGCCGTGACCGACGATGTGGTTGCGGTCGCGCGGGATGTTGTGGCCCTTCGTGATGTCGCAGACGAGCTTGGCCGACGCCTCGATCTGGCCGTTCGGCCACGACGCCTGCGAGCCGTAGCCGCCGTGCTCGATGCCGATCGTGAAGTTGTTCGAGCTCTGGCCGTTCTTCCCGCACTGGGTGTTGCCGTTCAGGTTGCACTTGTAGGTCGCGCCGATGTGGTACGCGCGGCGCGACTCGAGGACGAGCTGCGTGATCTCGGAGCCCGACTCGTTGACGACGTAGTGCGCTGACACGCCCGACGACGGGTTCTTCAGCCAGCCCCAGCAGCCGGCGTAGCCGCCCTCGCAGGTGTGGATGATGACCATCGACGGCGTGGTGCCCGACGGGCGGGCGCCGTGGTTCGGCGACGGGCGCCAGATCGCCGGGCCATAGTCGGCCGACTTCTCGACGGGGGCCGCCGAGCTCGGCCGGAGGTCCTTGTTGGGCGCGAGCGACGCGATCAGCTCGCCGCCCTCGGTGCGCTCCTCGGCGCCGTCGCGCAGGACGCGGTAGACGTCGTCGCCGACGTAGTGGGCGCGCGCCTCTGGATCCTCGATGCCGCTCCACGCCTCGACCACCGGCGCCCACTGGACGACGTCGTCGGTGTTCACGCTCTGCGCCCGTGCCTCCTCCGCGAGGAGGTGTGCCGCCGCGCGGATGTTGGCCTCGTGGTCGAACGCCAGGTCGTCGATGCCGACCCCCGCGAGCGTGGCGCCCCGCGCCGCCACCGCCGGGCGCAGGCCCATGAGGCCCGTGTTGGGCATCGCGCCCTCGTGCTCTTCCTCGGCGCGCACCATCTGCCACCGGGTCTCGACGAAGCCGATCGCCTTGAGCAGGTCGACGGGCACGCCGGTCTCGGCGGCGGCGTCCTCGTACGTGCGGTCGAGCGCCGTGACGATGACCGGGTTGATGCCGTCCTCGACGACCACGTCGGTGACGCAGGCGGGAACGAGCAGGGCGAGCGCAGAGAGCGCACCTCGGGCGTGGCGACGATCCATCGGGTCCTCGCTGACCAGCCACCGGCGGGTGGCGGCTGTGGTGCCGGCAACTAGAGCAGCCGGCGTGCCACCCACGTGCGGCGCCTGTGTAGGCCAATGGAATCGTCTGTCTTGCCCTTCACTTGCGCGTGACGCTTGAGCTGTTCGCGTGCTGGACGCGGTGCATCGTGCCCACGCCCGTGTGCACGATCGCGAGGAATCGCGTCCCGCTTGCTGACCGCGGTCGGCACGGCAGCCATACGATGCGGCGGTGCCAGCTCAGCTCACGTTCGCGGGCGCTGCCGGAGGCGTCACCGGCAGCTGCTACCACCTGGCGTACGACGGCGCGTCGCTGGTCATCGACTGCGTGACGTTCCAGGGCGGGCGTTTCGCCGACGAGCTGAACCAGCGGCCGTGGCCGTTCGATCCCGCCGCGGTGACCGCCCTGGTGCTGACCCACGGCCACCTCGACCACTGCGGCCGCGTGCCGCTGCTGTCGGACCACGGCTTCGCCGGGCCCGTCTGGGGCCACGCCGCGACGCTCGACATCGCGATGCTCATCATGGAGGACACCGCCAAGCTGGCGGCCCACCGCGACGGGCCGCCCATGTACGACCGCGACTCGGTCGAGCGAGTGCGCGAGCGGCTGAAGCGGCACCCGGGCTACGGCAAGCGGCAGGAGATCGGGCCGTTCACGGTCGAGCTGTTCGACGCGGGGCACATCCTCGGCTCGAGCCACGTGCGGGTGTCGTGGCGGGAGCAGGGCAGCGAGCGCGCCATCCTGTTCTCCGGCGACATCGGCGTGGTCGGCACGCCGATCATCCGCGACCCGACGTCGACGTGGGCGCCCGGGGCCGCGGTCGACTGGGTCGTGACCGAGTCGACGTACGGCAACCGCAACCACCCGGACCGCGCGGCGGCGCGCGAGACGTTCCGCGACGTCATCCAGCACGCGATCCTCGACGGCGGCAAGGTCCTCATCCCGGCGTTCGCGATCGGGCGCACGCAGGAGATCCTGTTCGAGCTGGACCAGATGATCACGGCGGGAGAGGTCGGGCGGATCCCGGTGGTCGTCGACGGTCCGCTGGGGCTGTCGGCGACGCAGCTCTACCGCCGCCACAAGGGCTGCTACGACGAGGACGCGCTGGCGCAGCTCGAGCGCGGCGACCATCCCCTCGACATGGACTCCTTCATCGGCGCGCGCGACGGCCGGGCGTCGTCGCGGGTGTCGGACCTGCGCGGCGCCGCGGTCATCATCGCCGGCTCGGGGATGTGCAACGGCGGGCGGATCCGCCGGCACCTGGCCGAGCACCTCGACGACCCGCGCACCGACGTCCTCCTCGTCGGCTACCAGGGGGCGCGCACGCTGGGTCGCGCGCTGGAGGACGGGGCGAGCGAGGTCTGGCTCGACGGCCGGCAGGTCGAGGTGCGGGCGCGGATCACGCGCATCTCCGGCTTCTCGGCGCACGCCGACCAGGACGGGCTCGCGAGCTGGTACGGCGCGCTGCCGGTGAAGCAGGGCGGCAGCACCTTCGTCACCCACGGTGACGACGAGGCGCGCGACGCCTACGCGCGGCTCCTGCGCGACCGCTTCGGCGCGACGACGGCCGTGCCGATGCTCGACGACACCGTGACGCTCGGCTGATGCGCATCCCGTTCTTCGACATGGCGGCGGAGCTGGCGACGGTTCGCGCCGACGTCGATCGCGCGATCGCGCGCGTGCTCGACAGCGGCACCTTCATCGGCGGTCCCGAGGTCGAGGGCTTCGAGCGGGCGCTGGCGGCGACGACCGGCGCCCGGTTCGCGATCGGGACGAGCTCGGGCACCGACGCGCTCCTCGCGATCGGCATGGCGCTGGGCTGGCGTCCCGGCGTCGAGGTCGTCACCACGCCATTCACGTTCTTCGCGACGGTGGGCGCCATCGTGCGGCTCGGTGCCACGCCCGTGTTCGCCGACATCGACGACGAGCGGATGACGCTCGATCCCGCCGCCGCGAGCGCCGCGGTGACCTCGGAGACCGTGGCGGTGATGCCGGTGCACCTGTTCGGGCTTCGCGCCGCGCACCCTGTGGTCCCGTGCGCCGTCGTCGAGGATGCGGCGCAGGCGATCGGCGCCGGACCGGCTCGTGGTGTCGCAGCGGCGCTCTCGTTCTTCCCGACGAAGAACCTGGGCGCGGTCGGCGACGCCGGGGCCGTGCTCACGGACGACCCGGAGCTCGCGGATCGCGTCGTGCTGCTGCGGTCGCACGGCGCACGCCCGAAGTACCACCACGTGGCCGTCGGTGGGAACTTCCGCCTCGACGCGATCCAGGCGGCCGTGCTCGCCGCCAAGCTGCCTCACCTCGCGCGCTGGACGGCCGCGCGCCGGGCGCTCGCCGCGAGCTACCGCGCGGCGTTCGTGTCGGCCGGGCTCCACGAGGTGCGGCTCCCCGTCGACGATCCCGCGCACGTGTATCACCACTTCGTGATCCGCGCGCCCGCGCGCGATCGCCTGCGCGAGCACCTGGCGTCGGTCGGGATCGGGACGGAGACCTATTACCCGCAGCCGCTCCACCATGCGCCCGCGCTCGAGGCCGTGTCGTATCGTCCCGGCGCGTGCCCGCGCGCCGAGGCTGCGTGTACCGCGGTGCTCGCCCTGCCGATGCACCCCGCCTTGTCGCGCGACGCGCCCACGCGCGTCGTCGACGCCATCCGCGGCTTCTACCGCGGCTGAAGGCTTCGCCGCGCCACCGCGAGCGACGCTCGGCCCAGCCGCGTCACCGCGCGGGCAACGTCGATCGGACGCGGGGCACGCCGCGGCACGTCGGCGATCCCGACGATGTGCGACTCGTGCACGAGCCCGGGCGTCGGATCGACCTGGTTGTCTCCCAGGTGTACCCACCACCCGATCGGTCCCGGAGCGACGAGGCGGTGAAGCTCGAGCTCTCCGCGCTGGGTCACGAACGCGGCGACACGACCGATCCGCGCGCGCGTTGCGCGGACACGAACCCGCGCGCCGCGCTGGATGCGGGGCGCCATCGAGTCACCGCCGCACACGACCTCCAGCCCCTCGATGCCGTTCACGCGCTCCCGCAAGAGCGCGATTCGTGCGCGTACCGCCGGCGCCATCGCGTGAGCCGGGAACAGCGCGGACATCATGCGCAGAGCTAGGAGCGATCCGGGTTGCCGCCCGGGCACGACAGTCGGTTCGCGCGTGCGCACGAGAGCGCGAGCGTCTCGAAGACTTCATCCGAGATCACCTCGGGTCTCTCGTAGGGCCTGCGGGGCCGTGGGATCGCCGGAGGATCTTTCTTGGAATCGCTCATGGAGTTCTACCTTTACCAGATCAGTTGCCGTCGTCCCACAGCACCTGGAGGCCGCCATCGAGCCCGTTGCTGCGCCAGTCTGCCCAACAGATGTCGTCGAGCCCGTCGCCGTTCACGTCGCCGACCCAGGCGGCGGTGATCGGTGAGGCGCCGGGAGCCGGAAACCCTTGGAATGTCGTGGGACCATCGAACGCGTGGTCCGGGACGGCGGGGTTCTCGAGGCCCGGGGTGAGCGGACCGAACCAGATCTGGATCTGCGCTTGCGTCGTGTTGGGGGCACGACCGACCACCACGAGGTCCTCGACACCGTCGCCATCGACGTCGGCGTTCGCCGTGTTGCGATTGTTGAGCACGGCCAGCCCCAGCTCGGTCTCCCCCGGCGCGCCGATGAGCGTGGCGATCGTCCCCGCGCCCGTTCCGTCGATCGTGGCGACACCGGCGACGCCGACCGTATCGCCATCGATGACGAAGACGGCTCCACGGCCTCCGTCGAAGGTGAAGTCGGCGGCGACGATATCGCGGGCGCCGTCGCCATTCTGGTCGGAGATCGAGCCCATCGCGACGCCCCACTCCAGGGCGCCCTGGGTGGTGTTGATGTTGATCCACACGTCGCGTCCGAGCGTGAACGGCTCGCGGGTCACACCGGCACTCGCGGGGCGACCCGTGGCCGATCGCACGACCAGCACCTCGGCACCAGGCGTCACGTCGTCGGCGAAACCCAGCCCGAGGTCGTCGGTCTGGTCTGCGGTGCCCTGCGTCCTTCCGAGGTTGTGAACGTAGTACCCGAACAGGTTTCCGGGTTGCTCGTACATCCGGATCACGGCCGAGCCGCTGCCCGCGGCGCTGGTGTCCGAGATCCGGACGTTTCCGGCGGGCACGGTCCCGCCGTAGAAGACGAGCGCCGCGCCCGAGTTGCCGCCGTCACCGAACGGCGCCGACGTGACCAGGTCCTGCACTCCGTCACCGTCGTGATCGGCGGTCACGAGCGCCCAGCCGAGGAAGCTGCCCGAGAACCAGTTCGCCGCCGCCGCGACGCCGATGCGGCGCTGCGCTGTCGAAGCGCTCACCGTCCCGGTGGGGAATGCGGCGCCGCCGTTGAAGACGTAGATGGCGCCATTGCCGATGTCCGAGAACGGCTCGCCGATCACGAGGTCGTCGCGCGTCGCGCTGCTCCAGCGGACTGCGGTCAGCGAGGACCCCAGGCCGCCATCAGCGACCGTGCCACGGATGGTCACCGCCGGCGTGGTGGCGAGCCCGGTCGCGGAGCCGAGGTACACGTTGACCTCGCCGGTGTTGCTCAAACCGCCGGCGTCGGCGAACGGCGACGACACGGCGACGTCCTCGAAGTTGTCGTTGTTGAACCGGCCGTGGACGATGGCGAAGCCGAAGTTGGCGTTGCCGGCCGCGTTCGGCGCCGTGTAGGCCGGCGTCTGATCGAAGCGCGGGGTCAAGGGGCCGACGATCTGCGCCGTCGAGCGGTTGCCGGCGGCGTCGACGGCGGCGATGCCGACCCAGAACGCCGTGCCGGTGCGCAGCGGGAGCACCCGGATCGCCTGGTTGCCGCCGGGCGTGCCGGGCGACGGGCCGGTGAACGCCGTGCCGGTGGTGTCGAAGTTGGCGTCGGTGAGCGCCACCGTCGCGTACTTGATCCGGTACGACGCCGCCTCCGACGGCACGGTGAACGTGAGGCGGATCGACTGCCGCGTGTCGGCGACCCCGGCGAGGCCGGTGACGTCGCCGGGCGGCGTCAAGTCGACGACGAGGTTCAGGTTCGCCGAGCCGACCTGCGGCCCGGCGGACGCGCTGGCGAGGATCGCGTACGGCGCGGCGCGTCCCGGGAGCGTCATCACCAGGCTCCACGAGGTGCCGACGACGACGGCGGGGGTCGGTGCGCCGCCGTCGACCGAGATGTCGACGGTCGCGCCGGCGACGCTCACGGTGCCGGTGAGCGTGAAGGTGAGGCTCCCGCCGGCGGCGGTGCCGTCGGCCGCGCCCACGGTGCCGTCGGCCGGCGAGCCCGTGAAGTTCACCGAGATGTCGGCGAGCGTCACGCGGCAATTCGCGGTCGATGCCGTGTTGCCGGCGGCATCACTCGCGCGGCCGACGAAGTCGTTCGCGCCCTGCGCGACCGTGACCACGACCTCGCCGCCGATGCCGTTCGCGTCGAGGGTCGACGTGCCGCTGTTGTTCGTCATGATGAGGCGGCGATCCGCCGCGGCGGGGGACACGACGCGCATGCGGATCTGCGTTCCGGCCATGGCGCCGTCGATGTCCTGGGTGGGCGTCACGGTGCCGCCGCACGCGACGCCGCTCGGCGTCGCGACCTGGATCGCGACGTTCGGCGGCTGGTTGTCGAACACGAGGTTCACGCCCGCCGTCGTCTCGATGCCGTCGGCGCTGGTGACGCGCACCGTGCACGTCTCGTTCGACTCGCAGGGCACGGCGCCGCAGACGTCGGCGCGCAGCGTCGCGGCGCCGCCGGCGCCGACCGTGGCGCCCGGGTCGTTGGCGCCGCAGTCGCTCGTCACCGTGCGGCCGATGCACTCGTCGTCGACGTCGAGGACGATGTCGAGCTGGGCGCCGTTGGCCGGGTTGCCGTCGGCGTCCATCGTCACGGTCGACGTCGGGGCCGTCACCACGATCGGGCAGCCGTCGTAGACCACGCGGTACGTCGTCGACGTCGTGCACAGGTTGCCGGCGTGATCGATCGTCGAGAACGCCACGCCGAAGTCGGCCGGCGGCGTCGCCGGGTTGAAGGTCGCGTCGGCGGCGGAGTCGCCGGCGGCATCGACCGTGCTCGTGAGCGTCGTCATGCCGCCGCCCGGCGCCGTGATCACGAAGCTCGAGCCCTCGCCCACCGTGTCACCACCGGCGGCGCGCGCCGTCAGCTCGAGCTGGACGCCGTTGCTCGTGTCCATGTCGGCGTCGAGGCTCGGCGTGATGCTCGTGCCCGGCACCGGTGAGGTCAGCGTGCAGGTCGGCGCCACCGTGTCGACGTAGACCGACACCACGCCCGACGAGCGCGCGTCCACGCCGCCCGGGCCGCTGCACTGGACGCGCAGGTTGTCCTGGCCCTCGGGCAGGCTCATCGCCAGGCGCAGCTCGCCCGTGTCGCTCGCCGTGCCCGCGCCCACCTGGGTCTCGACCGCGCCCGGCCCCGAGAGGAAGACCGCGACCGAGTCGCCCGGCGTCGTGCGGACGATGATGTCGCCCTGGTAGCCGGGCTGGCCCGCGTTACCGTCGGTCGAGCTGTTGAACACGTCGAGGGGCGCGTAGAACGCGTTGGGCTCGGGTGCGGTCGCGAACTCGAGCTCGCAGTCGCCGCCGCCGCCGCCGAGCACGACGTGGCGCACGTCCTCGTCGCGCCCGCACTCGCCGGCGTCGCCGCGCACGCGCAGGTCGGCGCCGCCCGAGGGGATGGTCACGTCGACGAACACCGCGTTGCCCTGCGCGTCGGTCGTCGTGGTGAGCGTCGTCAGCGCGTTGCCGTCGTCGTCCTCGACGGTGAGCGTGAGCGTCGTACCCTCGCCGAACGTCGTCCGCACGCGCACGTCGGTCTGGACGCCGTCGATCGCCATGCTCACGTCCTCGGTGATCACGCCCGACGGCTCGTCGATCACGACGAGCGCCTCGACCTGACAGATCGGCCCATCGTCGCAACCGGCCACGAACGCCGCAAGCGTGCATGAAACAGCGAGGGCCCTCGTCCCCCGGCGAAGGAAGCTTCTGATCATGGGTTTCCTCTGAATCGACCGAACTACGTCGCGATGTAGGACAGCGTGAACGTGGACAGCTACGTCAGGACTCGAAGCGCGCGCGAACGACGCTTGCCGTCCGTCGCGACGAGATGATGTTGCCCCTCGGGATCGACGCGATCCCAGGTCGGCGGCAGGGCGACGTGCGAGGCGGGCACGAGGCCGCGCGCGCGCAGCTCGTCGCGCACGGCGACGGCGTGACGGCAGGCCTCGAGCGACGGGCCGCGCATCTCGCCCTGCTCGACGAGCGCCATGCCGTGGCAGCGCTGGCAGAAGGTGCGCAGCTCGCACGCGTTGCACTCGGCGAGCTTGGCCCAGCGCAGGTCGCGGACCTCGGCCAGCTCGGTCGAGCCGCGCCAGATCGCGTCGAACGACTGCTCGCGCAGGTTGCCGCACGCGAGCGGTAGCGCGTTGCACGGCCACACGTCGCCGTAGGGGTTGATCGCGAGCGACTGCTGGCCCGCGCGGCACGGCGTGTGGTGCAGCGGGCGCAGCTCGTCGGCGCCGGCGATCGCGGCGGCCGCGGGCGTGCCCACGCCATACGTGGTGGCGAGGTGCTCGCCCATCGGGCCGGCGTAGAAGCGCGCGACCGAGGCCGCGGTCATGCGCAGCGCCGTCGGGCCCTGCTCGCGGTTCTCCATCGCCGTGATCTTCGGATCGAACGAGTACTCGGCGCCGAGCTCGCGCGCGAGCTGCGCCATGGCCTCGATCTCGTCGAGGTTCACCTCCATCACCGGCGCCTTGAGCACGACGGGGACGCGGCGCTCGATCAGGCGGCGCGCGGCGGCGACCGTGCGCGCCCAGGAGCCCGGGCTGCGCGTCACCTGCTCGTGGGTGTGCGCGCCGGCCGCGTAGAGCGACATCTCGACCTGGAGCGGGCGGAGGGTCGCGAGCAGGTCGGCGCGCTTGTCGTGGATGTGGTGGCCGGTCGACAGGACCTTGAGGGCGAAGCCGCGCTCGTGGGCCGCCGTCAGGAGCTCGTCGGCGTCGCGGCGGACGAAGACCTCGCCGCCCATGATCGTCAGGAAGAGGACGCCCGCGGCGGCGAGCTCGTCGAAGATGCGGATGATCTCGGCGGTGGTGAGCTCGTCGCGCTTGGCCTCGGTCGGGTCGCGGTGCTCCTGGTAGCAGTGCACGCACTCGTAGTTGCAGCGATCCGTCACCTGGAACGTGACCGTGACCGGCCGGCCCTCGCGCTGGGCGCGGGCGGCGAGCAGATCGGCGGCGCCACGGTTCGCTTTCATGTCGGAGTCGCCCCGAGAGGATACGCGATTCCGAGGACGCCCGCGACGCCTGCATCCTTGCGGAACTCGAGGCGGTAGGTTGGCACCTGGCGGGTGAGGTCCGCGACCAGCGCGAGCACGTGCTCGGCGGTGCGCGGCTCGGCGACATAGACGAGGACGTGGCGCAGGAGCTCGCGCAGCGCGGCCGTCGACGACATCGGCGCGCGCGCGTGGCGCGTGGCCTGGACCAGCACGTGGATGCCGTCGAGCGGGGCGCTCGTGCCGTGCTCGATGCCGGTGCGGTCGAACGGGCCGAGGTAGGGCGGAACCAGGACGTGCCAGCGGTCACGCGGCCGGTGGAGCACGATGATCTCGTCACCGATCTTGCGGGCGGGCGCGCGATCGAGGAGCGACGAGATCGTGCTCTTGCCGGCGCCGCTCACGCCGGTGAAGACGAGGCCGTGGCCGGCGTGCTCGACGGCGGAGGCGTGCATCATGAGCGCGCCGTGGCGTGGCAGCGCGACCGAGAGCGCGATGCGCACGCAGGCCTCGAGGCTGTTGGCGCTCGGGCCGACGCGGAACGACGCGTGGAGCGGCAGCGCGCCGGTGTCGATATCGCCCTCGGCGTCGAAGCGCTCGACGTGGAGGCGACCGTCGGCGCCGAGCGTGCGCGCGAACGCGGGGTACTCGGGGCCGCGCTCGCGGGCGAAGCCGGTCACGCGCTCGATGTCGATGGTGAGGGCCGGCGCGGCGTCGGTGGCGAAGCGGCGATAGACGGCGTCGAGGTCCGCGAGCGCGCGGGGCTCGTGGGCCCGGATGGCCACGGGCAACCCGGCGATATCGATGCGGAGCTCGGTCACGGAAGGTCTGGGGGTTGGTGCGCCTGGGACCCTGGCGCGTTCACGGCGCGCGCCGGTGGAGGATAGCGACGAGCTGGGTCCAGAGCGGGCGCGGGGTCACGCGGTCGAGCCAGGGCGGGATCTCGACGACGTGGGGCGGCACGGGGAGGGAGCGCGTGCGCACGACGCGGACGACCTCGAAGCCGGCGGCGGTGGCGGGGCGGAGGAGGTCGTCGACGTGGCGGAGCTCACGCACGCGCGGATCCGGGACCCGGCTGAGGCCGCGCAGGCGCAGCGGTGACGCGGCGAACTGGTGGATCGCGAGGACGCCGCCGGCGACGAGGACGCGCGCGCACTCGGCGAGGGCCGGCGCGGCGTCGAGGTAGCGGAAGACGCCGCCGCCGGCGAGGACGGCGTCGAAGCGCGCGTCGGCGAAGGGGAGGTGATGGGCGTCGGCGCGGGCGACGGCGAGGTGCTTGCGGGCGGCCTCGGCGAGCATGGCGGCGGAGACGTCGATGCCGACGGCGACGCGGGTGCCAGGGGCGCGGGCGAGGTCGGCGAGCAGGCGGCCGGTGCCGACGCCGAGCTCGAGGAGGCGGGCGCGGCCGCGGACGGCGGCGAGGAGCGGCGCCTCGATGCGGGCGGCGCGACGGCGCGCGACGGGGTCGGCGTGGCGCTGGTCGTACGTGCCGGCGCCCGCGTCGTACCCGCTCGCCACCTCACGCCAGGGGCGCGGAGCCGCCATGGAGGTCTCTTATCAGCTTGGATTGATTCTGGATAGCGAGCTTCGCCGCGGTCGGCCGTTGTTCAGGTCGAACGGGAAGAAAGTGGTTGACTGGTCCGACCTTTGGGTTGTAGTAGGTATACCCATGTGGGTTCGACTCCTCCCTATCCCCCTCCTTTCCTTCTCGCTGGGCTGCGCGGCCGAGTTGCCGGACGACGGCGAGACCACCGGGCCGTGCTCGACCCAGACCATCCGGATCACGTCGATCAAGCTGCCGCACAGCGGCGGCGAGGCGGCGCAGCTCGGATTCGACCTGGACGGCGACCGCGTGATCGACAACCAGCTCGGCGCGCTGAACGCGTCGCTCGCGGCGGTTTATGACGCGTGGGACGCGGAGGCGTGGCTCACGGACCGCCTGGCGGCGCGCGAGGTGCAGTGGCTCGCGATGGTCGAGCGCTGCGAGGGCGCGCGGGCGTGGAGCGCGCGGCTGGCGCAGGGCGCGGACGCGGACGGAGATGGGCGGCCGGAGATCGTCGACGACGGCGTGGCCGCGCGCGGCGACGGCGCGGCGGCCGAGGGCGGCATCGGGCTGGTGCCGGTCGGCTTCTTCGCCGACGGCGCCGGCATGGCGGAGGACGCGGCGTGGGAAGCGGCGTTCTCGTTCACGGTGTCGGCGCGGGCGGCAGCGGGTGGGGCGACCACGTTGACGATCGGCGCGGCGGTGGAGCTGGGCGACGCGGCGCTGGCGCCGGCGGCGGCCTTCCTGACCGACGAGCTCGCGCGCGGGTCGTTCTTCGCGAAGACGGTCGACATGAACCGCGACGGCGTCATCACGGTCGAGGAGCTGCGCTCGTCGCCGACGGTCATGACGTTGCTCGGCGCGGACATCGACACCGACGGCGACGGCGTGGCGGACCGGCTGTCGATCGGGTTCTCGGTGACGGGCGAGCGCGTCGTGACGGAGTGACGCGTTCGTCCTGCGCGACGCCGCGACGCGGCGGAGTCGACGGACGCCATTCGACTCGCTTCGCTCGCTCAGGGTGAACGGGCGGCGTCGCTCAGGGTGAACGGGCGGCGTCGCTCAGGGTGAACGGGACGAGAGCTTGCCGGCGTCGAGGTGGAGCTCGCGGGCGGCGAGGCGGGCGCGGACGGCGGGATCGTGGGTGGCGACGAGGACGGCGGCGCCGCGCGCGGTGGCGGCCGCGACGAGCGCGACCAGCGTGTCGAGGCCGTCGGCGTCGAGGCCGTTGTCGGGCTCGTCGAGGACGAGGGCCGGCGGGGCGCCGACGAGCGCGGCGGCGAGGCACGCGCGCCTGCGCTGGCCGAGGGACATGCGCTCGAGGCGCTGCGACGCGAGGGCGTCGACGCCGAGGCACGCGCGGGTGGCGTCGTCGAGCGGTGGCGCGCGGCGGAGTGCGGCGGCGAGCGCGAGGAGCTCGCCGCCGGTGAGGTGACCGGGCGGGTCGGCGGCCTCGGGCACGTAGCCGAGCTGGCGGCGGCGGCCGGACGTGGCGCCCGCGATGGCGACCCAGCCGCGATCGGGCGAGAGCGCGCCGGCGATGATCGCCAGGAGCGTGCTCTTGCCGGCGCCGTTGGCGCCGACGAGCGCCGCGACCTCGCCGCCGGCGATGGTGAACGAGACGTCGTCGACGACGAGCCGCCCGCCGCGCCGCCTCGAGACGTCGCGGACCTCGATGACGGCACCCCCCACGTGGGTCGCGTCACTCATGCCCGGCTCCGCGTGGAGTGGATCCAGATCCAGTCCGACCCGTCGACCATGCAGCTGGCCCCGGCGCCACCGGTCGCGCGAACCGGAGGTCGCGGACGGCGACGACCGTACGACCCACGTGGGTCGCGGCGGCGTGCGCGACTGCCTTCGGACTGGATCCAGATGCAGCCCGTCGCGTCGACGATGCAACGGGCCCCGGGGCGACCTGTGGCGCGAACCCGAGGTCGCGGACGGCGATGACCGTACGACCCACGTGGGTCGCGAACGACCTGTGGCGCGAACCGGAGGTCGCGGACGGCGATGACCGAACGACCCACGTGGGTCGCGGGGGCGTGCGCGACTCCTCCGGACTGGATCCAGATCCAGCTCGTCGCGTCGACGATGCAACGGGTCCCGGGGCGACCTGTGGCGCGAACCCGAGGTCGCCGTCCACGTGGGGCGACCTGTGGCGCGAACCGGAGGTCGCGGACGGCGATGACCGAACGACCCACGTGGGTCGCGGGGGCGTGCGCGACTCCTCCGGACTGGATCCAGATCCAGCTCGTCGCGTCGACGATGCAACGGGTCCCGGGGCGACCTGTGGCGCGAACCCGAGGTCGCCGCCGTCGACGAGGCACGACCCACGTGGGTCGCG
>ERZ761602.1082-NODE-1082-length-52207-cov-48.140723_pt1 | contig 52207 bp, 41 predicted proteins | sample MGYA00512165_ERZ761602 | MGnify/ENA primary metagenome ERZ761602 (study PRJEB28899, sample SAMN02445085) | bioreactor sludge metagenome | biome: EBPR sludge; isolation source: Thorneside wastewater treatment plant | place: Australia: Brisbane, Thorneside...
GATTTTCTCACTTTTTTGCCTCGATCCTAAAGGATGAAAGCGAGAAAATCCTTTTTCTTCCTTTAGGATTGAGGTCAAATAAAGGATTTTCGGAGCTTTTTTCAACCCTTGATTCGTATTAAGAATAAAAAGTGAGAAAGTACATTTTTTGAACTGAATCACATTTATGAAGATTATTTTGCTGTTTTTTTTTGTTTTTTATCCAATTTTTCTGATTTATTACGTTTTAAAAATTAAAAAGTAATTTTCCAGAACTGGATGGAAAAAGTATTTCAGCTGTATTGCTTGACGAAAAAGTTAAACTTCAGAACCTTTGACTCCGTGATAAAACTTCATGAATCATGAATTATGCTTTCCTTTATTAAGTACTGATTCATCATGGCTTATATATCAAAATTTTATAAAATAGAATATAATCAAATTAAAGCGTAAAATATGAGAAAAAATTTAACGATCATTTGCCTGCTGATGTTTTCCGGTTTATTCCTTTACGGACAGCAGGATGGAAATATTCTGCAAAATTTGCGGAATTTTCATAAAGTACACAAATTTGTTGCTGAACCTGCAGCCGCGACTACGCAGGATCCATTCAACCTTTGTCAGTCCCTGTATGAATGGGATGATGCGATTACCAATTTTAAGAAAGTAGGAACGAACGAAATCAGTTATGAGATAGTGAACGGACAGGATATTTTTACTGTTGAGGGCGAAGTAAGTTCAGAGGAAGGTGTGCAGAAATTTAAGGTGATCAGTTACGGAGGATTCAATGATGTTTTTGCAAATGAAGATCTGTTGGCTGAAAATGGTGATTCAACGATCGTTTTTGCGGAGATTCCGGGTGGTGATTTAGCTCCTCTGCTAAAAATTTATAATACATTTGATCAGGGAAGAATTGTACTTTCTGAGCAGTATTTTGACTTTTCTATCCTGTTTGGCATACCGCTGGGATTTTTACTTGCTGGAACCACGGAGTACCGTTACAATGATGAAAACAGATTGTCCAATAAACTGACCAATAGTCTGGATTTCTTTACAGGAGAAATGGCGATTGTGGATTCCACAGTATTTCGCTATAACGGATTGGGGCAAAGGGGAGAAGAAAAAGTTTTTAATTTAGATGAAAACGGTGTTTTCTACCTTGCTGAAAAAACGCTTATTACTTTTAATGCAGATGGTTTGGAAGAGACGGAATCTGAATTTATGTATGACCCCGATGGTGTTGAGACCAACAAAACCAAAGCTTCCTATACCTATGATAACCAGAAAAGACAGACCGGAATTATCACCGAAACCTTTGATTATGGTACAGGGGCTTTTGTTTTTGACAGTAAAACTTCAAATGAATTTGCAAAAGAATTGCCATTAAGTTTTCCCACCAGACAGTTGTTCCAGATTTATTTTGAAAACAAATGGGTAAATTCCGATATGAGCATTACGGATTTTTGTGGTACAAGCCAGGTCAATCCAACGGAAAAAACCGCTTTCAAAGCATGGATGACCGGAAATAAATTGCAAATCAGTGGGTTTGAAGGTTTTTCTGAACAGACTCATTTAAATTTGATGGATCTCAATGGCAGGAGCGTTTTTGTTTCCAGAGGCAAACTCAAATCTAAGTATGATCTTGGTTTGATAACTTCCGGACTCTATATATTAGAGGTCAGAGATCAAAATACAAGTGTCAGTAAAAAACTGTTTATTCAGCCCTGATACCAATGGGTCAGTTCCAGCGAAAATAGGTGAACATTCACACAATAAGGCTGAGAAAGATCAATGAATGGGTATCATAGTGTTCCGTTATCTGATGACGATAACGGAACATTTTTTTTATGCTCAGCACCGGATCAGAAATGAAGGAAAAGTCTATTCCGGGATCATCATGATTGACTTAATCCGTGGTAAAACCAGATAAAACCAATTAAAATTCTATTTTTGCGCCCTTTAATTTTTTTGATATATGATAGATAAATATGCTTCTGTACTTTCAAAACTGCTAGGATTAAATTCACGACTGGTATATAACGTTTTGAAACTCATTGAAGAAGGTTCCAGTATACCATTTATAGCGAGATATCGTAAAGAATCAACCGGTAATATGGATGAAACAGTCCTTTTTGAACTAGAAGAACAATTTGGAAAACTGAAAGAACTGGAAAAAAGGAAGGAATTCATCCTGAAAAGTATCGAAGATCAGGGAAAACTTACACCGGCATTAAAAAAGCAGATAGAAGAGAGCTATGACGCGGTATTGGTGGAAGATCTGTACCTGCCATTCAAGCGAAGCAATAAAACCAAAGCTGCAGTTGCCAGGGAAAAAGGACTTGAACCTTTGGCAAAATATATTTTTGATCAGATCCATTCGGATATCTTGAGGTATGCGGGTTCATTTGTCAATGAAAAAGTTGAAACTGTTGAAGAAGCTGTCCAGGGGGCTTTGGACATCATTGCAGAATGGATCAGTGAGCAAACTGAAGTGCGGAATTTTGTCAGAAAACTTTATGAAAGGGAAGCGGTTTTAAATGCAGTCGTGGTCAAGGGCAAAGAAGTTGCTGCCCAAAAATATAAGGATTATTTCAATTATGATGAAAAGTTGTCAAAAATGCCTTCTCACCGATTGTTGGCTGTTTTCAGGGCAGAAAATGAAAAGCTATTGAAAATCAAAGTTGTTGTAGATGACACCTTGGTGTTGTCAAAAATAAAAAGCATGATTATCAGAAGAAATAGTCCTGTGGAAGCGATGATTGAAAGAGCCGTCGAAGACAGTTATAAAAGACTGATCGTTCCATCGATTGACAATGAAACCCGCGGAATTTATAAAGAAAAAGCTGATTTGGCTGCCATCGATGTTTTTGAAAAAAACCTGAGGCAATTGCTTTTGGCAGCTCCGGTAGGGCAAAGAAAAACATTGGCGATCGATCCAGGATTCAGAACAGGTTGCAAAGTGGTATGCCTGGCTGATAACGGAGATCTGCTGGATGAAGATGTGATCTATCCCCATCCTCCTTCAAATAAATTGGATGATGCTGAATTTTTAGTTCGGGAGCTGATTTCAGGATATGGCATTGAAGTGATTGCGGTTGGCAACGGTACTGCGGGAAAGGAGACTTTTCAATGGCTGAAAACCATACCTGATTTGAAAAATATGCCTGTTTATCTGGTGAATGAGGATGGCGCCTCCATCTATTCAGCCAGTAAAACAGCCAAGGACGAATTTCCTGATAAGGATGTAACGGTGAGGGGAGCGATTTCCATAGGCAGGAGGTTGATGGATCCTTTGGCTGAATTGGTAAAAATTGATCCTAAAGCCATCGGTGTGGGTCAATACCAGTACGATGTCAACCAAACCCTTTTGAAAGAAAAGCTGGATAAAACGGTGATGAGTGCAGTGAATTCGGTCGGTATCAATCTGAATACCGCATCTGAACATTTGCTGAGTTATGTGTCCGGATTAGGCCCTGGATTAGCCAAAAATATTGTGAAATTCAGGTCTGAAAAAGGACGATTTACGGATAAAAAACAATTGATGAAAGTGTCGAGACTGGGAGAGAAGGCATTTGAACAAGCTGCAGGATTTTTAAGAATAAAAGGAGGAAGCTACTTTCTCGATGACACAGGAATTCATCCTGAAAGTTATCCGTTGGCAGAAAAACTGCTCAACGACCACCGGTTGACCATCGAGGAGATCAGGTCAGATCCCCAAAAACTCAAAAACATACAGCTCGGCAGGTATGTCAATGAAAAAACAGGAATGCCAACGTTGAAGGATATCATAAAAGAACTGGAAAAACCTGGTTTGGATCCGAGAGGTGAACAAAAAGAAGTACATTTTGATGAACGTGTCAATTCCATTGAGGACTTATACGAAGGTATGGTTTTAAAAGGAATCGTCAATAATATTACCAATTTTGGCGCTTTTATAAATATCGGAATTAAAGAAAAAGGAATGGTGCATATTTCCGAGATGGCCAATAAATTTGTAAAGGACCCCAATACCATTGTCAGCCTCAATCAGGAGGTCTTGGTTAAGGTAATCCACGTTGATCCGGAGAGATCCCGCGTACAGTTAAGTATGAAGGATGTGTAAAAACTGAAAGATTGAGCCCGCTCCGAAAAGTCTATGCCCCCTAAATCCCTACTGACGTTTTCAGTCAGTACATGCCTAATGGGGACTTTTAATTTGTTGATTTTCAATCGTTTCCCTTTAGTCTGGTGCTGATCCATGACGTCAGTAGGTTGGGGTAAAAAACGATTGAAAATCAATAAATTGGACTTTTCGGAGCAGACTCAAAGTTAAACCCTTGTTTTTTTTCGTTCCCGCATATCTCGCCGATCTGCGCAGAATTTAGCTTATTGATCAGAAAACAGATCAGCGAAAATCTGCGGGATCTGCGGGAAAATCCTCGTCGCACCTCGGCAATTATCAAAAATTCAAATATTCAAATGATCCCTTCTACAAATCTCTCTGATTTCCAAACATAGATCCGCGCTGCGCAGCATCCGCGTCATCCGCGTTGCCAACTGTATTTTTCGAACGTTGATTAAGAGGATCGTTGTATGTCCAATGATTGAATCGCCACTAATTTTCAAATCTCGCAGATCACGACATTCATCGTCGTGATTCAAATTACCAAAACTCTCCTCCCATTCCCTACAATCAGTCCCGCAGGGATGACAGGTGGATAACCGTATGCAAGCGATAGCGCAGCTTACGGACATGATAAAAACGGATAAAAGCCCCGCATGGGGTGAGATCATCATTTACCCGGTACAAAAGTTTCTTCCGGATCACAACAACACATCAGCTTGTTAAAAGAATTGAAATGCTTTACTGCTTACACATCACATTCATTGTAATGTCGCCCTTGCAGGGCTCTGGAATACAGGTGGTACAGGGACCGTAAGCTGCGCTATCGCTTGCATACGGTTAATATTCATTTCGTTCCTGCGGGACTTTTCGGAGCAGACTCAAAATTGGCTTGTTTTGAAATGGACTTCCACTTTACGAGTTTTTTAGGGGTAATTGATGGTTCCTTTTTAAAAGAATTGTTAATTCTTATTTAGACTATTATAAAATAAGAATTTTTGGGAAAATTACATATCTTTAACTTCAGAATATCATTATTTTGAATTTGATCAAAATATTTAATTGAAAAATAAGTATTTATGATGTTTTTACGATCAGTGTTTTGTAGGGAAAGTTCGATTTTTATGTCTGGAACCATCCGTTTTCAGTTCATTTTGACAATAATTATGTTTGTAACAGGATTGAGAGGGCAATCCGCCTTTGTTACCACATGGCAAACGGATATGCCCGGTAGTTCGTGCAATTCATGTATTACCATTCCTACGGAAGGTCCAGGATACAGTTATAATGTTGACTGGGACAATGATGGCAGTTTTGATCAGTCCGGCATAACCGGAGAGATCACTCACGATTTTGGTGCTCCGGGAACCTATACCATCCGGATCATTGGCAGTTTCCCGAGGATATATTTCAATGGTATGGGAGATGCACAGAAACTGGTGTCGATCGATCAATGGGGATCAGGATTGTGGACTCGTATGGAAAAAGCTTTTTCCGGTTGCCTTCATATGGAATGCAATGCCAGCGATTCACCCAATCTGGATTTTGTCGGAAGCACAGCATGGATGTTTGAAAACTGTCTTTTGTTTAACGGTGATGTAACAGGTTGGGATGTGAGTCAGGTAAACGATATGACCGGGATGTTTTCCGGAGCCGGATCTTTTGATCAGAATCTGGGAAATTGGTTATTGAAAAGTAATGTCCTCTTGCTCAATTTTCTGGATTTTTCAGGCATCAGCTGTGAGAATTATGATAATACGCTCATGGGTTGGTACAATAATCCTCAGACTCCCCCGGCTTTGACCCTGGGCGCTGCCGGTGTTCATTATTGGTTGGCTATACACGCCAGGGCATATATGCTGATGCCTTTGTGTTCAGGTGGCATGGGTTGGGATATTTTTGGGGACAGTTACCAGGAGTGTGATTATTTTGTGCCTTTTGTAACCAGATGGAATACCGCGAATAGTGGATCTTCCTGTCAATCCTGCATTACCATTCCCACAACAGGAGGTGGATACAGTTATGATGTTGACTGGAACAATGATGGAATTTATGATCAAATAGGCGTTAATGGAAGTACCACATATAATTTTGGCTCGCCTGGTGAATACGCTATCAGGATCAGGGGTGATTTTCCCCGTATTTTCTTTAATGATCAGGGAGATAAGGAAAAATTACTTTCAGTTGACCAATGGGGATCAATTGAGTGGTCTTCGATGGAGAATGCATTCATGGGATGTTCAAATTTGGAGATCCGGGCTTTGGATGTACCTGATTTAAGTATTGTCAGCAGTATGTCAGGCATGTTTGAAGCTTGTGCTTCGATGAATCAGGATTTGAGTGAATGGAATGTAAGCAATGTAAGTGATATGTCCCGTTTATTTGCCGGAGCGACGGCATTTGATCAGTTTGTTGGATCCTGGGATGTGAGTGATGTAGTCAATATGGAAGGTATGTTTGCCGGCGCGTCAGTTTTCAATCAACCTCTTTCCTCCTGGAATGTTTCCAAAGTTGTTAACATGTCCGAGATGTTTTCCGGTACGCTGTCATTCAATCAGCAGATCTCAGCCTGGAATGTTTCCAATGTAAATAATATGAAAGATATGTTCAGCGGAGCTATTGCTTTTGACGGGAATATCGGAAACTGGACCCTTAACCAGCTGGTGAATCTGGAAGGCATGCTTGACGGAAGCGGAATGAGTTGTCTGAATTATGATAATACTTTGATCGGTTGGTTAAATAAAAATTCCACCCCGGACAACCGTGTTTTTGGTGCCGAAGGAGTCCATTACTGGCTCGCTTCTCCTCAAAGGGATCAGCTCATAACTCAAAAAGCCTGGACAATTAATGGTGACAGCATGGGAACATGTGATTACGTGCTGCCTGTTTGTACTACTGTCAATTATCCTTTGGATGAGGCAGAAAATGTCCGCGTGGATGCCGTATTTACCTGGGAACCATCCGGTTTTGCACGCGGATACAGATTAAGTATCGGGACAACTCCGGGAGGAACGGATATTTTGGATCACATGGATGTAGGAAATAATACCAGCTATCAGCCGGAAGTTCCCCTTCCGTGTGGAGCCCAATTATTTACGACGATCATACCCTACAACCTCAAAGGGAATGCGGGCAATTGTGCCACAGTTGGTTTCAGCACTGAAAGTGTTTTTGCATCTGCCACCCCTGATCAGATGATGTGCAGCGGATCAGCGATCCAGCTGAATGCAGAGGGTGGAACTACCTTCCAATGGAGTCCTGAGACCGGACTATCTGACAGCCATGTATCGAATCCTCTTTCAGCACCGGATTCTTCAATAACCTATACCGTATCAGTGAGCAATGAAGGACGGTGTCCGGTTCAACTGGATGTAACAGTCGTGGTAAACACAGTTCCGCAATCGAATATCATCCCCACAAATGAAACCGGATTCCAGTTCAATGACGGAGTTTTAACGGTCAATCTTTCGGGTGGACAGGCTCCATATTCATTTTATTGGGATAATGGCGCAACTCAACCTTCAGTTTCAGGATTGGTACCCGGATTGTATCATGTGACAATTACAGATATGAACGGATGTTCAGTGGTCGATTCAGCTGAAGTGCAAGCTTTCATTTGTCCTGAATTGTCTATTGCAGCGGAAGTGAATGAGATCAGTTGTTTTGCTGAATGTGACGGGCAAATTTCAATTTCCTCAGTGGAGAATGCTGTTTATCCTTTAAATTATGTCTGGTTTGAGGAAGCTGCTGACAGTGTTAAGACCAATTTGTGTGCAGGGATTTATGCTTTGACGGTAACTGATCAGAAAAACTGTCGTGCTGAAATCAGTTTTGAACTAATCCAACCTGAGGAAATCCAAATCATGATTGATGCGCAGGGAAATGAGACAGGAGAAAACAACGGATTTATTGAGATCAGTTCAACAGGTGGCGGACAGCAGACCTATCAGTGGACCGGGCCAAATGGTTATAATTCAACCGATCAGGATATTTATGGTTTGGCAGCAGGATGTTATCAATTGGTCGTTACGGAATCAGGAACTAATTGCACTAAAGAGATCGATGTATGCATCGAAAAACTTTTGTCTGCGGATGGGATCAACACCGATTCAGGAATCATTGTTTTCCCTAATCCGGCAAAAGATTTACTCATGATCGATCTTGGTGAGCGATTCACTGATCAGGCTAAAGTCCGTATATTTTCAATGGATGGCAGGCTGGTGATCGGCGGGAAAGTCGTCCCAGAGGGAAAAAACTATACAATGAATATTGAAATGTTGGAAAATGGACTTTATATCCTCAATATTGATTCGAAGGGTCAAAATTTTATTCAGAAAATTCAAGTGAACAGATAATGAACCTTTCAGGATGAAGATATACTAATCAACGTACAGGCTTCAAACAAAAAAAAAGAACAGGCTGGCAACAGTCTGTTTTTTTTTGGTGTGTCGGGCATGGACATAATCTATATGGTGCAAATCCAGAATGAGTGTTGCAGTACATATCATTAGCCAAGAGCAAGGGTTTTGTGGGCGACTACGAATCTGAAAGAAGCTGGCGGCAAATATTCGAGGCTACGAACAGAAACTTCATATAAGGCGGGATTGTGTGGGAGATGTTGTTAAAGAAACAAAAGCCCAATACTGCACGGAACACAATAACGTAAATGAAGAGGCTGCATGAATAGAAAGGCTATGACCTTACCCCGAGAGATCTGACACTGAGTAGGCGGAGGTATGCGCGAATGCCCGAGCTACAACGGCTGCAGTGATGCAAACCGGCACTGTCAGAAGTCAGCAGAAGCCATATTAGTGGGAAAATAACCACGAAGGGCTGAATGTTAAAATAAGGGAACGAACTTACAAGGAATTACAAAGAAGGCGATAAAATCCGAAACACGTAAGAGAACTACTTGCAAAAGGGTAGGTCGGAAACCGAGAGTAAAATGCAAGAGGAGAATAGCCAAAAGGTGAAACAGTAAGCAAGCGACCCTGTGGAATCACAGCCATCATTATTTTAACAAACCGCCGTATGCCGAACGGCACGTACGGTGGTGTGAGAGGTCGGAAAATAAAATAGGAGGAAAACTATTTTATTTTCCTCCTACTCGATTGTTTTGAAATAAACAACTTATTTCTTTTATTAGTTCTCAGCTAAGAATAAATTCTGAATTTCAGAAATATTATTTCATTTTTTCGTTAGAAACAAGTTCTGAATTTTACAACGAAAACGTTTGCGTAAATAATTGTATTTCCTTTCTTTTTTATGCGATTCTTTTATGTTAATATTGTGTTAATTAATTGTCATTAATTCTTGTCATTCAAATCATAATAAAATGCCAAAAAAATTATGTTCCTTATTTGGTCATTAAATATTTTCCACATAATAAAAATGAAAGACTAATTTTAAGGAAAATATATATCCAAAAAATCTGAAAATGTCCATGAAGATGAATTATCGGAATTCATATTTACTTATAAATGGAATTGATTATCAATTAATTCCAAATGATACAGATAAGTATTATCCACCTCCGTAAAACCATGATTCCTTAGATTATAAAATCATGATCACTCTCTATTTTTGCATTTCAATTTTAATTATTAAACAAAAACAAAACTATTGCAATGAGACTTACACAACGAATTTGGCTAGCCTTATTCTTCGTGGCCGGCATGATGTTCAGTATGAATGCGCAGGATCTGGAGATTACAGGTAAAGTTACCAACATGAATGGGGAACCGATGATTGGTGCAACGATTGTGGTTGTTGGAACCAACAATGCGACAGTTGCGGATATTAACGGTGGTTACAATCTGAAAGTGCCCAAAGCAGGAGGTACTGTCCAGGTTTCTTATGTGGGAATGGCTACTATTGAGAAAGCTGTTACGCAAGCTGGTATTTACAATTTTGAAATGGAAGAGTCCGGTGTGGCCCTTTCCGAAATAGTTGTAACTGCTTTGGGTATCAAGCGGGAAGAAAAGGCTTTGGGATATTCAGTACAGAAAGTCAGCGGAGACAATGTTCAGAAAGTAGCTACGGTTGATGTTGCCACAGCGCTTTCAGGAAAGGTTTCCGGACTTTTAGTCAGGAACTCCTCCGATTTTGCTGCTGTTCCGATTGTTACGATCAGGGGTGAAAATCCTTTGATCGTCATCGATGGTGTTGCTTATGCCAACAAAACGCTTGGTGATATTGCTCCTGCTGACATTGACGAGATCAGCATTTTAAAAGGAGCAACTGCTTCAGCTTTGTATGGTTATCGGGGAGATAATGGTGCGATTCTGATCACCACCAAAAATGGCAGGTCCAACAGGTCAGGAATTACAGTTGACTATTCAAGCAACACGATGTTCACAGCAGGTTTTCTTGCTATTCCTGAAAAACAGACTGTTTATGGAAGGGGAGACAATGGCGCCTACAACATTAATTCAGACAAATCCTGGGGAAGTGTGATGGATGGAAGAATGTTGAATCAATGGGATCCGGTTGCTTTGGAATTCAGGGAATATGAGTACACAGCAAGAGGCGTAGATAACTTCGCCAATTTCTTAGAACAAGGTTATATCACCACCAACAATCTGAATATCGGATTCAATAAAGGTGATTTTTCTTTGAGGAATTCATTCAACTGGATGCAAAACAAGGGTCAATACCCAAATTCAACTTTGAATAAGTATACTTATACCCTTGGTTCTGATTATAAGGCAAACAGACTCTCCATCAGTTCCAATTTTTCTTATGCTAAAAAGGCTTCTCCAAACATTGGAACGAATGGTTATACATCTTACGACCCGATGTATACCTTGCTGATCTGGTCAAGCCCGGATTTTGACATCAGGGATTATAAAGACAATTACTGGATCACCAGAGGAGTCCAGCAAAACTACATTTACGGAATCCAACCGAACGGAACTTATACTGGCGCCAGTCAAAACAATCCGTATTTTGACCGGTATGAAAAAACCAATGAGATCGCGAGAGATATTGTCAATGCAGACTTTACTTTTGGATATGATATCGCCAAATGGATGAAAGCAACTGTGAGATCAGGTTTGGATTTTTACAATGAAAACGGAACGTTAAGAATTTCCAAAGGTTCTTATTTATCCTCAGGTAACACTGCTGTACCCGGCAATCTTTATACCTGGCAGGGAACCAAAGATGGTGCATTTGTTATCGGACAAAACTCCGGTTTCAGTATCAATTCAGATTTGTTATTGTCAGGAGATGCTTCTTTCGGCGATTTTGGTATTGAGTACCTGGCTGGAGGAACAGTATTTTTCACTAAAGACAATAACATGTTTGCAAGAACAGATGGCGGTATTTCAGTTCCGGGATTTTTCTCACTGAAAGCTTCTGTTAATACGGCACAGGTTACTTCTTCTTTGTTCAGAAGACAAGTTAATTCTTTATATGGAAGACTTGGACTGTCCTGGAGAAAACTGATCTATGTGGAAGCCACAGGAAGAAATGACTGGAGTTCAACTTTGCCTGCGAGCAATCGTGCATATTTCTATCCGTCGATTTCATCCAGCTTTGTATTGTCTGAATTACTTCCGGGCACCAGTGGTTGGTTAGATCTTTTGAAATGGAGGAATTCATGGACTGTATCCAAAACTCCTGCTGCAATCTATGCGATCAACAGCAGCTATACGCTGAACAATGCTACCTGGAATACCATGAACGGAGCAGCGCCTCCTTCCAGTTTGTATGGCGATAACATTCTGCCTGCATCAGCTGAAACATTTGAAACCGGTATACAGGCAATGTTGTTTAAAAACAGGGTGATGTTTGATGTTTCTTATTATACCAAGAGATTTTTTGATGTCCTGAAATCTGCACCTGTCTCACCTGCTTCCGGATATTCAAGTAATTACATCAATATCGATGAAGAAATTACGAGAAAAGGTTATGAAGTGACATTGGGATTCACTCCGGTAAAGCAAAAAGATCTGCAGTGGGATCTCGGATTCAACTGGTCAACATACAAGAGATATTATACCGCAATAGATTCTGTGTATTCAGCCAAGAATCCATGGGTTGCTGAAGGTGAAAGAGTTGATGCATTCATCAGAAAAGACTTTTTGAAAAGCCCGGACGGACAGTTTATTTTCAATAACGGAAGATTGGTGACCAGTGCATACAACACAGTTGCAGGTTACTCTGATCCGGATTGGCTATGGGGTTTGAACACCAATCTGAGGTATAAGAACATCAGCTTGTTTGTATCATTTGACGGCGTAGTTGGTGGTTTGATGAACTCAAGAACAGAGAGTTATCTGTGGCAATCAGGTAATCATCCTGAATCATTAACTGATGAAAGGGCATTGGATGCTGCCACTGCAGGTTCAAAGAATTTCCTTGGAGAAGGTGTAAAAGTGGTATCAGGAACGGTAACTTATGACGCTTATGGAAATATACTGACCGACACAAGGGAATTTGCTCCGAATGATATCAAATCAACTTATCAGCAGTATGTAATTGACCTGCATAACAGTAGTGCCTGGGGAAGCAACAGTACTTATGCCGATACCTATAGCAAGACCTATTTCAAATTGCGCGAGATATCAATGACTTATGATTTTCCAAGGAGTATGTTCGGAGGAATCGCAAATGGGGCTTCCATCAGTTTTGTAGGTCAAAACGTATTATTGGTTGCAAAAGACTTCAGATATTCCGATCCTGATGGCGGTTCAGAAGACTTTTCAGACCCGGCAGTAAGATATTTAGGGTTTAACCTCAAGGTTTCATTTTAAAACTTTAGACAATGAAAAAAATTAAATATATTTTATTATTGGTGGTAACGCTTGTTTTGGTAAACTCTTGTTCAAAATTCGATGAGTACAATACCAATCCGGATATTCCCACAACAGTTACGCCTGAGATGCTTGCCACTCAGATCATGAAAGATGCTTACAGATTCTGGAATCCGAATCCGACAGACTATGGAACAGGTAATCTGTTTTCAAAGCATATTGTGATGCTGGAGACGAATCCGAATCCGTATCAGTATTATTATTCATATTATCCTTATGGTGATTTTGGAGGGTTGCAAAAAATTACTGCCTTGAATGCAATGGCAAAATTTGCAGAAGGAAATATTACTGAACATTCTTTTAAAGGGCTGTCATTATTTTTTAAAGCTACTTTTGCTTTTAATATGGTGGTTTCTATGGGAGATATTCCATATTCTGAAGCAGGTAAAGCTGATGAAGGTATCACTAAGCCTAAATACGACAAATCAGCCGATGTATTTGAACAGATCCTTGCTGATCTTAAAACAGCAGAAGAAGAGTTTGCTCAGGGTAAGATATTCGGAGGCGATCTCATGTTTGGAGGTGATCCGGTCAAATGGAGAAGATTGTGCAATGCCTATCAATTGAAGATCATTCAAACAATGAGTAAGAAAGCCACTGCAGCTCAAAAAGCAAGATTTGCTGAAATAGTTGCTGCCGGTAACTTATTGACTGAAGCCGATAATTATCAGTTGGTTTATACCACGAACACCAATGCTTCGCATCCGTATTTTGATGGTGAAAACAGGAGGATCATCACAGGAGTATCCAATTTGGTAGTGAATGCATTGAAAGAGAATCAGGACAGAAGATTGTTCTACTTTGCTGAACCTGCGCAATACAAAATTACTGAAGGCTTGACAGAGAGCGATTTTGATGCTTATGAAGGAGCTCCCACTGAAATTTCAGCAGAAGAACTTGCAACGAATAAAGCTGCAGGGAAATATTCATTGGTGAACAAAAGGTATACACTGAAAAGAGATGGTGATCCGAAACTGTATTTTACTTATTCCGAGCAGTGCTTTATTCTTGCTGAGGCTGCCGAAGAAGGATGGATCCCTGGAGGAACGGCAACTGCCAAGACTTACTATGAAAACGGAGTAAAGGCTATTCTGAAGTATTACATGAATTTACCTTCAGCTATTCCTGCCAATCTGCATGGTATGGCCATCAACCAGGCTTATATTGATGGTTATTTCACCGGAAATGCTGCTTATAAAGAAAATGGAACAAAAAGTGACAGACTGAAGCAGATCATTACTCAAAGATGGTTACTGGATTATTTCCAGGCTTCTGATTTCAGCTACAGAACATTTTTAAGAACAGGATATCCTGAATTTCCTTTGAATCCTGCCACCAGCATGAATCCTGATGGAAATAATGTGTATCCTAAGAGATGGAAGTATCCAACAAATGAATTAACTACAAATCCTGAGAACTATCAGAAAGCGGTAGATGAACAATTTGGTGGCTATGATGGCATCAATCTGGCTCCATGGTGGTTACAATAAAAACTTTCAATTGTTGAAATAAAAAGGGGGATGGTGGAAACCATCCCTTTTTGCATTAATTTCTTCCTGTATAACTGAGTTTTTGGTCTTTTGTATTATTTTTAAGGCTTGATAATATTTTTTTTATTAAAACTGAATTGAATGAAACAGATAAGGTCAGTCATTTTAATCATACTACTCGCATCAGGTCCACTTTTTAGTATTTATTGTCAACATAATGTTCATGAAGGGTATAAATTGATTTGGTCGGATGAATTTGAGTATTCAGGCTTGCCCGATTCTTCTAAATGGGGATTTGAAACAAAAGGAAACGCTCATGGATGGGGTAATAATGAAAAACAGTTTTATACTGAAAGGAATTTATCAAATGCAGTTGTTGAAGACGGCGTATTAAAAATCATAGCACGAAAAGAGCAAAAAGAAAATAAAAATTATACTTCTGCCAGGTTGTCCTCACAGGCTAAAGCAGCGTTTAAATATGGCTTAATTGAAGCCAGAGCCAAACTTCCGGCTGGAAAAGGAACGTGGCCTGCGATTTGGATGCTGGGAAGTAACAGACTCACTGCCGGTTGGCCAGATTGCGGAGAAATTGATATCATGGAGCACGTAGGCTATGAACCTGACAGTGTACATGGTACCATTCATACAGCTGCTTATAATCATATAAAAGGTACGCAAAAAGGAGGGTCAGTTTTTATTGAAGACCCTTATTCGGCGTTCCATGTTTACGGTATTGAATGGACGCCCGACAGAATGGATTTTTTACTTGATGGTAAAGTGTATTACTATGTTGAAAATGAACATCTTTCAGATAAAGAGTGGCCTTTTGACCAGCCATTTTATTTAATAATGAATGTTGCTATCGGAGGAAATTGGGGCGGTAAAAAAGGGATTGACGACAGTATTTTTCCCGTTGAAATGATAGTGGATTGGGTGAGAGTTTATCAAAAAGATTAAACACTGCAAATCAGTCTAATAAGTCGACAATTGACCTGATTTTTTTCTATCAGGAATTTTTGCTATTTACAAGCTTTATTCAAATTGGTCGTTGGGATTTTTTGACAAAGTTCCATTTTGCCGAAAATTATCAAAAATCACATATATGAAATTCCTGTTTCTGATTTTACTAACTATTTCAATGATTTTTCCTTTAATTGGCCAACAAAAAAAGGGGAAAATGAAGAATGTTATCCATCCTGAAATGAAAACGGGTTTTGCTGCAATGGAAAATGTTGCACAGCTTCCATTGCTTTTCCCCAACGGAACCCAAACCAAACAACCTTTGGCATACGATGCTACCGGTGGCAACTGGGATCATCATTTTTTAGCTGCATTTACCCAGTATATTGATACAATAGTATTGCCTGGCGGGAAAAAAATCAGGGAATATGTGATTTTTGACGAATATGGACCCGGTGTGTTATACAGACAACAGATGAATGCATGGTACGATCGGTCAAAAATACCTAACGGATGGCTTGCATGGGGAGAGCCGGATCAACCAAGAGCTGATGCAAATATCCGGTATTATTTTGATGATGAAGCAGAACCCAAAATTGATATGCACCTGAAAGATTATTTTGGAACCAAGTTTTATCCATATACTGAGCCGCTTGCATTTGTGGATTCAGGTTATCTTTTTGCGAATAGCTATTATCCGTTGGAATTCTCAAAACGACTGAAAGTAACCCTGAGACCTAATGCCCAATCTTTTGAAGAAATGGATACAAAATGGTATCAATATACCATGCTCGCCTTTCCTTCAGATTATAATATCTCTTCCTGGAAAGGCACGGAAACAGAACATCATAATATCATCAGTCAATGGAACAATGCAGGTCAGAATCCTAATGATTTATCTGGTTGTCAAACGATCCGGTCATCAAATTCGATCAAAAAAGGTGAGGTTAAACAAATAGCCCATTTGAAAGAACCCGGATCAATTGTGGGTTTTAAATTGAAAGTTTCACCTTATTCAAAAGAAACCTTTTTCAATGCCCAAATTAAAATTTTCTGGGATGACCATCCTGAAGCTGACATTTGTCTGCCGGTTTCATATTTTTTTGGCGCAGGAGGTAAAGATTTTCCAGAAACTTCTGACAAAATATTCAATCAATCTCTGACAAGTTTAATGTTTGGGTTCAGGAACATCGAACAATCATTTTACAATTATTTTCCAATGCCATTCTGGAAGTCAGCTAAGATATTCTTTGAAAATAACTCAGGAGCTGATATCAGCCAATTGGATCTGGAACTCATATTTAAACCTGAATCAGTGCTTGCCTATCCTTATCAAAAATCAGGTTATTTTTTAGCTAAGAGAACCATAGACTCGGATCCTGACACCCTTGGATTCAGAGGTGTTGCCTTTAGCGAAACAGGCAAAGGTCATATTGTTGGTATTACTTTCTATACTGATCGATACGATATGGATGGTGATGAATTTACCTATATAGATGACAGCAGAACACCTCAGATCCATGGTAGTGGAACTGAAGACGACCATAACCAGGGCTGGGCTGGTCGGGCATATCAGAAGCCCCTTTGGGGCGGATTGTTCAATGGCTATTCTGGAGCGTACAGGATTTATCTCAACGATAGTTACGTTTTCAACAAAAGTATTTTGAAATGTTATGAATACTCATTGACCAAACCAAAATTTGTGAATGGAGGTCATACAGAAGTAACGACTTTTTATTATAAATCAGGAACGGATCAAGGTCTCATGTTAACGGATGAATTGGATGTAGGAAATCACTATGATGAAAAGCTCCATCAATATAGTATCGAAGGAATGACCTGGAAAGGAATTCTTAAGGATGAATATGATGGTTATGAAAGGAACCTCCAATTCGGTGCCTGTACTGATGATGGTAAGGCGTTCAATGGACAAAGTGGTTTTAGGGTAAAGATTGATCCGGCGAATCAAGGTGTAAAATTGAGAAAGAGGATCAACAGGAATGGAAATGGTGTCCAGAAAGCAACGGTTTTTGTGGATGGAGTAAAGCTTGATCGACCCTGGCAGATCGTAACCTTATCCATGAGTACGGGGAAAGGTACACTGGACGGTTGGTTTGATAGCGATTATGAAATACCAGCCAGTTTCACCGAAGGAAAAGACAGCATTCTGGTAGAAATTAAGTATGAAGCTTCTCCTCAAAAAAGCGAAATAAACGAGTTTTACTATTGGGTTTATTCTTATGTTGGATATTAAATCAAGTTATTGGATCGATGATCTGATCAAAAACAGGTAGGTGATTTAGCAAAAAAAATGTTTGGTACAATTATAGAGAATTTTAAAAGAAAAAGACTTCATTCATCATTGCTATTGAACAGGGTGATGAAAATATTATATTGTTTAATAATTTTTGAAATTCCAAACGGTCATACACAGATAAAAATGTCTACCTGGGATGATACAGTCAATAAATACTGGCCGCAAGGATTTGAAGAAGTTGATATCCAGTCCAAAGCAGATGGAACCATTCAAAAAGCTGTTTTTTACAGAAGCACTCACCCTGAACCACAACCATTGATCATTTCTCTGCATACCTGGAGTGGTGATTACCTTCAGGAAGATCCGCTGGCGGAAGAAGTCAGGTTGCGCAACTGGCATTATATCCATCCCGATTTCCGCGGCGCGAATAATCGACCTGAAGCGTGCGGAAGCGACCTGGTCATTGCAGATCTGGCAGATGCCATTGATTTCGCCGTGACATCTTGTAAGGTTGATACAGGGAATATTCACATAATAGGCGTTTCAGGTGGAGGTTATACCGCTTTGATGGCTTATTTGAAGTTGTCCAGACCTATTAAAAGTTGTCATGCCTGGGTTCCGATCAGCAATTTGATCGATTGGTACTGGGAATCCATTGGAAGAAAAAACAAGTACGCAGAAGATCTCGGGAAAATAGCTTTGGAAGGTAGTGGAATGAACTGGGAAACGCTGAAGGATCGCTCCCCAATGAATTTAGAGGTGCCAAAACACAAATGGCAGAATACTTCTCTACATTTGTATGCAGGTATTCATGATGGTTATACAGGAGCCGTTCCCATCTCCCATTCCATTGATTTTTACAATAAAATGGTATCAGAAATCATCGGAAACGGAAGCGATCACCTGGTAGACGACAAAATAAAATCAGACCTGATCATCAAAAGAACCCGACCGGATGGCGGAAAAACTGATAGACTTTTTGACAGGGTCATCTTCCTGAGGAAGGAGATCCCGGGTTTAAGCCTGACAGTTTTTGAAGGCGGGCATGAAATGCTTACCGGACCAGCGCTCACACTTTTGCCTTTGGATGAGCCTAAGTTTATGGGGAAAATGAATATATTAACCATCGGTGATTCAAATGGTGCATCTGAATATGGATGGCCCGTTCAATTGAAGAAATTGATGCCTTTCTCCAATATTATCAATGTTTCCATTGCAGGCAATACCATAGGATTTGATAATTTGGGTCAGGAGAAACTCAATACTTTAAAAAACTTATACCAGTATTTGAATGAAACCATGACCAATTTGCCGGAAGGCAATTCGCTGGATTTTATTTTCATTGGCCTGGGTACAAATGATGCCAAAGCTGTTTTTAAAGATCGGCAGCAGGAAGTGAGCCTAAATCTGGAACAACTTATCCTCAGAATCAAAGCATATTTTGAGTTGCGCAAATTGAAACAACCAGGTATCTGTCTTTTGTCAGCACCACCTGTTGATCCTTTAAGGTATGACCAGGAAAAGTACGGAGGCAGTGAAACCAGAATTTCCCAAAATAACGCTTCGTTTGAGCGTATTTGTCAGGAACATAAAGTTGATTTCCTGAACACTTTCGATGTGCTCATGCAAAATTTTACCGGCAAAACAGACGATGGCATCCATTTGAAAACTGAAGCTCAATTTGAATTTGCCAGGACCATTCTACAGTATTTAAATAATAAAACAGAACTAAAATGAAGATTCTGAAGCAATTGGCCATTTTAACAGTGATCCTTATTCCGAATCTCGGGAATGCTCAACAAACCCACATCATTGGAAAGAAGGAAGTTGCCGATCCGAATATTATTTTGCCGCCTTCCTGGGCTTTTGGGGTTTTATACGGAGGCTACACCGATCAGGCTGGTACGATCCAGCGAATAAAAGAGATTCAGTCGCATGATTATCCTATAGATGCATACTGGATAGACAGTTGGTTCTGGAGTTTTCGGGACAAAGGTAAAGGTCCTCATAAATATATAGATTTTATTGGCGATACCATCAGTTATCCGGATCGAAAAGCCATGTGGGATTTTATGGAACAAAACAACATTAAGGGTGGTTTTTGGGTCTGGGATTGTATTATGAAAACAGGAAACGAAGTCGCTTTTGAGGATTTTAAAACAAGAAATTTTTTTCGGAATATTTACATTGAAAAAAATAGCTGGCACAATGCAAGTACCAACATGGGGATGGATCAGCATTCTGCCGAACATCCCGGAACTGAATGTGGTAACATCAATTTTGACGATCCGGATGCGGTGCAATATTTTAAACAGAAGATGAAACATTTTTTTGATGAGGGAGCCGATTTCATCAAACTGGACCGGACTTCAGAGATCAATGTATGTAAAACCATGTTTGAAATGAGCCAGGACTTTGGCAAGGAGACCAAAGGCAGAGGATTCCTGTTTTCACATTCTTTTGGCACTGAGGATGAAGCCTATAAAAGGTATCCCACCAAATGGACAGATGATACCAGGAGTGATTGGACCATTGAAGAAACCAAAATCGTTTTTCCTTCCTGGACTCCTCATGTTGCTTTGAAGGAAAACATAGCCATGTTTACCGATCCGGCAAAAAAAACGAGTGAAATTCCGTTTTTGACAAATGATACAGGTGGATTTGAGCAAGGTGCTGTAAAACAACCTGATGAAGAACTTTTTATCCGATGGCTTCAATTCTCCATGTTCAATCCAATTGTTGAATTATTCAGTTCGCCGGATAATCCTACCTCCAATTTGCCATGGCTTTATTCGTCCCGGGCAGATAGTATATTTCGTTATTATGCACATCTGCGGATGGAATTATTTCCATATATTTACAGTTTTGCACACAGGAACAGATTGGAAGGGAAACACATGATCGGAAAAATTCCCGGTAATTTATATGAGTTTATGTTTGGTGATGCATTTTTGGTTGCACCTGTTTATGAACCTGGTGTGCAACAAAGAAAAATCTTTTTTCCTTATGGGAAATGGGTAGATTATCGAACTAAAGAGCTTTTGGATGGGAACAAGGTACACCTCGTAGAAACTACTTTAGACAGGATTCCGTTATTCGTCAGGCAAGGAGCTATCATACCGATGAGACCCTATGCTTCCTCTGTTGAAAAAGGAAATAATAAGGAATTGACGCTGCACATATATTGTGGAGCAAGCGGATCATTCCGTCTGATAGAAGACGATGGTATAAGCAATGATTATCTGAATGGGATTTTTGCCATCACACCAATCCAACTGGATCATTCTGAAAAAAAGGCTCAACTTATCATCCATGAAATGGAAGGAACATTTGAAGGTATGTTGGAAAACCGCAACTGGAAACTGGTATTTCATACGGATAAAAAGCCTGGAAAAATGTTAGTCAATAATAAAAAGGTGAAATACGAATACAATAACATAATAAAATCTTCCAGTCTGGAATTGAAAGGATCAGCTACGGACAAAATGATAAAAATTGACGTGGTGTATTGAAAAATTAAATTTTGGAGGGAAAAATTAAATTATTAACGATATTTATTATACATAAAATTATGAAGGCTGAATAAAAGAATTCAATGGAGATTATTTACATCCATTGAAGAAAGGTTTTATCAATGATTTTATGATGTCAGAGGAAAAATTTAAAAATTTTAGATATGAAGAGTCGAATATTGATTGTTTTAGTATTGATGTTTTTTGCAAATCTCTTTTATGCAAAAGTTATTTTGCCGCAGATTTTCTCCGAAAATATGGTTTTGCAGAGAGATATTCCATTGACCGTTTGGGGCTGGGCAGATCCTGGAGAGAAAATTGAAGTGAAGTTTAACCAACAGCTCCTGAAGGTAAAAGCAGATAAAAAAGGGAATTGGAAGGTCGTTTTAGCCAAAGAATTGGCTGGTGGTCCATTTGAACTAAAGGTAATAGGAAAGAAAAACGTAATACAGATAAAAAATGTTCTGGTTGGCGAAGTATGGTTATGCAGCGGGCAATCAAATATGGAATGGACAGTCAGGCAATCCATGAATGCTCAGGAAGTTATTCAAAATGCTGATAATCCGATGATCAGACATATTAAGGTTGATCGAACCATCAGTTCTATTCCGGTAAAAGATATTACAGAAACTGAATGGCAGGTTTGCGAAAGCTCAACTGTTGGGAGTTTTACCGGTGTTGGGTATTTTTTCGCAAAAGTTTTGTATGAAAAACTGAAAGTGCCGGTAGGGATAATCAATTCATCCTGGGGTGGATCGAATATTGAAACCTGGATCAGCAAAGAAGGGTTTGAAGGAAGTGAAGAATTTAAAAATATGATCGCGCAAATGCCTGTGATTGATATGGATGCGATGATGCAAATGCGGATTGCGGGTTCATTGAACAGGATCGAAGCTTTGCAGGGATCACGTCCGGGTTCATTGAATGGTGAACAATTTATTCAACCATATTTTAATGATTCTAAATGGCCTGAAATCATGCAGCCATTGCTTTGGGAAGCTCAGGAAATCGGAGATCTGGACGGCGTAGTCTGGTTGCGTAAAACCATTCATTTGGATCAGGTTGATATTGTTTCAGGGGCGATTCTAGAACTATCGAAAATCGATGATACGGATGTGACTTATCTCAATGGAGTTCAAATAGGGAACACCAATCAATATGATTTAAAAAGAAGGTATTTGTTGCCTGAGGGGTTGCTGAAAGTTGGCAACAATGTTATTACCATCAAAATCACGGATACCGGTGGTGGCGGAGGAATCTATGGAGCGGATGAAGAGGTCCGGCTTACCCTGGGAGAGAAAATTATTCCACTCAATGGCAAATGGAAGTATCAGGTCACTGACATCATCAAAAGTGCCAATCAAAATTCTTTACCTTCTCTGTGTTATAATGCAATGATCCATCCATTGGTACCTTATGGTATAAGGGGCGCGCTTTGGTACCAGGGAGAATCCAATGCCGGCAGAGCGTACCAATACCGCACTGCATTTCCGCTTATGATCAGCGATTGGAGACAAAAATGGGCTTTGGGGGATTTTCCGTTTTATTTTGTTCAACTCGCTACATTTAAAACAGGGGGAGACAGCAACGAAGGCTGCGGATGGGCTGAATTGAGAGAAGCTCAGACTCTGACGCTTGGGAAAGTTCCAAATACCGGAATGTGTGTCACAACCGATATAGGTGACCCGAATGACATTCATCCGGTCAATAAGCAGGATGTGGGTAAAAGATTGGCTTTTATGGCGCTCAATGATGTTTATGAGATGCCGGTGATCAGCAGAGGTCCATCATTTAAATCTATTAAGAAAGAAGGAAAAAAGCTGGTGCTCAGTTTTGAGGATATTGGTTCAGGTTTGTACACTCCGGATAAATACGGTTATCTGAAAGGGTTTGAATTGGCAGGGGCAGACAGGAAATTTTATTTTGCAAGGGCTTATATTCAAAAAAATCAGGTGATTGTTGAAGCAGATCAGGTGGATGCTCCTGTGGCAGTTCGCTTTGGTTGGATAGGCGATGCAAGCGAATGTAATTTATTCAATAAGGAAGGCTTTCCCGCCGTACCGTTCAGGTCAGATGATTGGCCTGGAGTTACATTGAATGAAAAATATAAAATGGAAAAATTGCAGTAATTACAAATATACTTTCCTAAAGTGTATGATTTGATTGCATTAGTTGCAATAATATATCTTTTTATTGTATTATAAGTGTAATTATGTCGTAAATGTTGAGATTGTTTTTACATGATAAAAAACTGAATTTTTATTAAATATGAAGTCTTCTCCGAAAAGTCTTTGCCTCCTAAATCCCTACTGACGTTTTCAGTCAGTACATGCCAAAAAGGGGACTTTTAATTTGTTGATTTTCAATCGTTTCCCTTTAGTCTTGTGCTGATCTTTGACGTCAGTAGGTTGGGGTAAAAAACAATTGAAAATCAACGAATTGGACTTTTCGGAGTAGCTCAATATTGAGATATGCTGAAATATTCGGTTTTTTGGGTTTTAATTGTTTTTTACTATGACCAGCAAGGGTATTGGATCAAAGGATGATGAATTGCAATCGATTCTAATTCATTAATGAAAAATACTTTTTTTCAGAATGGAGCCAATTAAATGCCAAAATTATTGAGTGGTCGGTAATTTTTTGATTAAGCACATTATTAGAGGTTTTGAGAAATCCATGGAGTTTTATTGAGTTCAATTTTGTATTTAAACAAGATAATGAAAAAATTCATAATTAAATTTGCCTTCAATTTTTTTTTAACGTTGGTGATCATTCCTGGATGCATGACACATGCTTTTTGCCAGGGAGTCAGTTTACCCAATAAAGTCAGATTTCAGTTTGGTGATCAGCCTGAATGGGCTGACCCGGATTTCAGCGATGATGGCTGGTCGGAGCAAATTTTACCTATAAGTTTTACAAAGGATTCAACTTTCGGATGGTACAGAATAAAGATAGTTGTACCACAATCCATGCAAAAATATTGCGAAAATGGTCTTAAATTATTTCTTGGCAAAATAGATGATGTTGATCAGACCTTTCTGAATGGTAAACTGATCGGACAAACCGGAAGCTTTCCACCGGATTATGTTACTCAGTGGCAACAACCCAGGGTATATCGTATTTCGGAAAATGATATTTTGTGGGGTCAGGAGAATGTGATCGCTGTAAGAATATACAATTTGATCGGTGGAATGGGTATGTGGGAAGGCCCATATCGGATTGAACCCTATGGATGGGTTGACGAAATTGAAGTGAACTCGTCGGTTTCCGGAACACAACAGAAGGGTTTTGTGACTAAATTAAGGATTACCAATAAAGTAGATAAGACATTTAGAGGAAATATTAGGTATTGGGTGGCTGATAAGGAAAACAATGAAGTATTGTTTTCTGAGATGAAATCTGTTTATTTGGAAGCGAAGAAGGATTTAGTGAATGAAGTTATTTTTTCCGAATTTAAATCAAATGAAAGAGTATTCAACGTCATTTACCAGGTTAATGATGAAAATAGCCCATTATTTCTGAAAAAAGAGCAGCTATTTATCTTAACCGATCAATTGCAAATTCCTGTGATCAGTAAAGTGGCGCCACTTATCAATGGAAGTATTCAGCCCAAATTCAGATCAAATATCGGTCAAAACAGTGTTTATACCGGCTATTTGGGGAAAAGATTCACTCAGAATTTGAGTGAAAGATTGCTCAAGGTGGATGAGTTTGGCTTGATCGGTTCTTATTTGGACCGACCGGGCATCCATCCGTGGGCTGGAGAGCATGTCGGGAAGTATTTGGAAGCCGGTTGTAATGTATGGCAACTTACTCAGGATAAAGAACTTAAAAAACAAATGGACAGGATCATGTTCGTTTTGATCAATTGTCAGAAGGAAGATGGCTATTTGGGCACATATACTCCGGATCAATATTGGACGAGTTGGGACGTCTGGTCGCATAAGTATAACCTCCACGGATTATTGGCTTACTATTCGGCTACGGGTTATGAACCGGCATTGAATGCCTGTATAAAAATAGGTGATCTTCTTTGTAAAACATTCGGAAAAAATGAAGGACAATTGGATATTATTTCTGCAGGTACGCACATGGGGATGGCCGCAACCAGCATTTTGGATGCCATGGTTGAATTGTATAATTACACTGCAGATAAGAAGTATCTGGATTTTTGCTATTATATAGTGGAATCCTGGGAACAGGAGAACGGACCGAAGGTGATAAGCGCTATGCTGGAAACAGGAAAAGTTAAAAAAGTTGGTAATGGTAAAGCTTATGAAATGCTTTCCAATTATGTCGGGTTAGCCAAATTGTACCAGGTCACCGGTGATCCAAAGTATCTGAAAGTCTGTGAAATGGCATGGAAAGATATTGTTGAAAATCAATTATATATTACAGGAACCACAAGTTCACATGAATATTTCCAGGATGATGATTATCTTCCGGCTTCAAAATTTAACAATGTCGGAGAAGGATGTGTTACCACAACCTGGGTTCAGTTGAACCAGAATTTATTCGAAATTACAGGTGAATTGAAATATCTGAACGAATTGGAAAAATCGGTGTATAATCAGTTGTTGGGAGCTGAAAATCCACATACAGGCTGTGTAAGTTATTTTACTCCTTTGATGGATAGAAAACCATATACATGCCACATTACCTGCTGCCAATCTTCTGTACCTCGGGGAATCGCTTTGGTTCCGAAATTTACGGTCGGTCATTTGAATCAAATACCTACGCTTTTATTTTATGAACCAGCTGTTTATCAGGATTTTATTGTTGATGCTAAAGGAAAACAAACCGACCTTTCGATCGAAGTCAAAGGGCGTTTTCCAGAATCAGGAGATGTGAGCATTCTTGTGAAAACATCCTCAAAAGCAAGATTTACCATTTCTTTGCGGGTTCCCGGCTGGTGTACAAATTTTGTTGCCGTGGCAGGAAAAAAGAAATACATAGGGATCGCGGGTGAATATGTTTTGATTGATAAAACATGGAAGTCTGGAGAAACAATTGACATTCATTTTGATATGCCATTGATTGTTTTGTCAGGAAAAGAAAGCTATCCAGGCAAAATTGCATTTCAGCGTGGACCGCAAATATTGGCAGTAGACGCTGATCTGAATTCAAGCCGAGTATTTGAACTAATTTCAATGCCCGAAAATCAATTTCCGATCGGGCTAAAAAATTTGGTTGTTGAATCAGATATTTTGCCTGAGAATTGGTTTGGTGAACAGGTATATTCTTTAAACTTAACCGGACAAAATGAAAAAATTATTTTGGTTCCATTTGCCGAAGCAAGTCAACTTGGAGGTGAAATAAAAGTTTGGTTACCTTTGAGCGCTGAAAGTGAATAATAGTCTTGAAAGATAGATACTAAATATTTTATAAAATTTCATGTAAAAATTCATTATCAGGTTGAACACATATAAATAATACATATGAAATCGACATGAAAAATACAAACATTCTCAGCAATCGTCTGTATTTTCATCAGGGATTTTATATGGCCAAAAAAAATCAAAAAACACACTTATGAAAAAAATTGGTTTTGTATTGTTATTGATTACCGTTGGTTTTTTTGCCATTGCTCAAAATGGAGATGCATCTTCATTGAGCTTTTTGCGAACCAGCGGACAAGATATCATCAATGAAAAAGGAGAGAAAGTTTTTTTAAAAGGGGTAGGTCTTGGCAACTGGCTTTTGCCGGAAGGCTATATGTGGAAATTTGGCGCGGCGGGCGACAGACCACGAAAAATTGAAAAAGTCGTCGAAGAATTGATAGGCAAGGAGAAAGCTGCAGAATTCTGGAAATCATTCAGAAAAAATTATATTACTGAAGCTGATATCAAACGGATTGCTGCACTTGGATTTAACTCAGTCAGGCCTGCTTTAAATTCTAAACTGTTTCTTACTGAAGGTGACAATCCTGTTTTTGTGGATGAAGGCTTTATTTTGATGGATTCACTGGTCTCCTGGTGTACTAAACATAAATTGTATGTCATCATCGATATGCATGGAGCTCCGGGTGGTCAGACCGGTGCCAACATTGACGACAGTCCAAATGATCTGCCTGAATTATTCATGGATCTGAAAAACCAGGACAGACTGGTCGATTTGTGGGTACGGATCGCAGCGAGATATAAGAATAATCCGACTGTCGCAGCTTATGACCTGCTCAATGAGCCTTTACCTGTAAATACAGGCTCAGCAGATAAATACAAACATTTATTGGTCCCATTGTACCAGAGATTGATCAGGGAAATCCGTAAAGTTGACCCTAAACACATGATCACACTGGAAGGATTTGACTGGTCTAATGACTGGTCTTTGTTTGATAAACCGCTTGCAGATAATGTTTTTTATCAGTTTCATTATTATTGTTGGGGACGGCCGGACCAACTGAATGACATCAGTCAGTTTCTGAAGAAAAGAGAGGAACTGAATACACCTGTTTGGGTGGGAGAAACCGGTGAAAAGGGCAATACCATTTATTGGGCTACCACCCAATATTTTGAAGCAAATAATATAGGATTTTCTTTTTGGCCATGGAAAAAAATGGATACTCAAAATACACCATATTCCATCAAGAAGCCTCTTTACTGGGATTTGATCGCAGAATATACCCGCGGTGGTCCAAAACCTGACCCCAAACTGGCAGAAGAGACTTTCAACCAGTTTCTGGAAAATATCAAACTGGATCAATGTCAATATTTTGAAGATGTATGCAATGCCATTATGACCAGAATTCCAGGTAAAATTCAGGCTGAAAATTATGGACATGAGGGTTTTATGATCTCATATTATGTAAAGGATACGAGTTTCAGGAGCGCTTTTTACAGGAAGAATGAACCGGTGAATATCGTTCTAGACAGTGAAGATGAAAAGGTTTTCTGGTCTGAACAATCCATCATACTGAAGGATAAAGAATGGGTGATTTATACCTTTAATAACCGGAAAAAGGGGGGATACCAGGTTGATTTAAGCGCTGCAGTCTTAAGTAAAGATGCCGTGATCGATGTGACCATCAATGGCAATAATGTGGCAAAAAAAATTGAAGGAGGTACTTTGGCAAAACATCCTGTCGGGTATTTTACATTGCCGGCGGGAACCAACAAAATTCAGGTCAGGGTCAGATCAGGATCACTCAAACTGGATTATCTGGACTTGTATCATTAAGGTTTTTATTTTAGCATTTTATTGTAAATCTGTCAGGAAGCAAATTATCCGGGCTCTTTTTTATTCATGATCTCGGTTTGCTTCCTGATGGATTCTTCATGTATGGCGAAAAATATTTTGGTGATCAGATCTTTTCCCAGGTGCTTTTCCTCGCTTTGGCGGATGTTTTTCATTAACACATTATTCCATCTTTCTGGTTGCAGTATGGTCATGTTGCAGGCCTTTTTATATCGTCCTATTTCATTGACGATCTCCATTCTTTTCAATAGTATTTCGAGCATCTGTATATCCAGTTCATCGATCTTGTCCCTCCATTCATCGAGTTGTTCATAAGATATCCCTTCCGGATGAACTAACCTGAGTTTGATAGATCGCAACATCCTGTCGAGCTGTTCCGGGTTGATTTGTTGCTGTGCATCTGTCCAGGCTTGATCAGGATCATTATGGGTTTCTATCATCAATCCATCAAAATTGAGGTCGAATGCTTTCTGTGCTACCGACTCAATCATAATTCGGTTGCCTGCGATATGGCTGGGATCGCACAACATAGTAATGTCAGGTATCCTCCTTTTCAGTTCAATTGGCATTTCCCAGAGGGGAACATTCCGATATGGGCCGGGATCATAACTTGAAACACCCCGATGCACAGCTCCAATTCTTTCAATTCCGGCAATTTGAAGCCTCTCAATGGCACCCTGCCATAAATCAGTGTCAGGATTTACCGGATTTTTTACCAAAACTGGCAGATCCATACCTTTCATAGCTTCTGCCAGTTCCTGCATCGCAAAGGGATTGGCACTGGTTCTGGCGCCTATCCAAAATATGTCTATTCCGGTTTCAAGACATTCTTCCAGATGCTCAGGTGTGGCTACTTCTGTAGCCAGTAAAATCCCTGTTTCTTCCTTGGCTCTTTTCATCCATTGCAAACCGATGCTGCCAATTCCTTCAAAAGCATTGGGTCTGGTTCGTGGTTTCCAAATACCCGCTCTGAAAATGCGTATGCCTTTGGATACAAGTGATTTGGCTGTCATTAAAACCTGATCCTCTGTTTCGGCACTACATGGTCCGGCTATGATTACGGGCTTACTGCCTACACTGATCCGCCAATCCTGAATGTTGAGAATTTCCATTTGCCCAAACAATTAATTTATTCTTATGGAAGCAAAAAAAAGGATAAATTGTTTTGAATTGTATCATATTTTGATTGACAAACAAATATTTAAAGTTTTCCTGCTTGAAGAATCAGAACATCCATCCAGGCTAAATACTTGCCAATGCCTGATCAAAATCATCCAAAAGGTCTTTTATATCCTCGATGCCCACAGATAACCTTACCAGGCTGTCGGAGATACCGGCAGATTCACGCGCTTCTTTGCTCAACTTGGAATGAGTCATCGAAGCCGGATGCTGTATCAGTGTTTCCACACCACCCAACGAAACGGCTAAAAGAGGAAGCTTCAAGTGTTCCATCAGTTTTTTGCCTTCTTCCAGACCACCTTTCAGAAAAATGCTCATCATCGCCCCGGGACCGTCCATTTGTGTTTTGGCTAATTCAAATTGAGGATGTGACTCAAGCCCCGGATATAATACGCGCTCAACTTTCGGATGATTTTCAAGATATCTGGCAATTTCAATGGCATTTTGCTGGGCTTTGTCCATCCTAATACTGAGCGTTTTCAAACCTCTTCTCGCCATAAACGCCTGATGAGGATCCATATTGAAGCCCATGTTCACCATCACTGATCGTAGTTTCGTATACAATTCTTTGCTTTTAGCGACTACTATGCCACCGACAATGTCCGCATGACCATTGATGAATTTGGTGATGCTGTGCAAAACGATATCCGCACCCAGGTCTAGTGGCCTTTGTAAATAGGGAGAACAAAATGTATTGTCCACACAAACCGGGATTCCATGTTCTTTTGCTATCGCACAAACAGCCTTCAGATCTGTTATCTCAATGGTCGGGTTAGTTGGTGTTTCAATATAAATAAGCTTGGTGTTGCTTTTGATCGCTTTTCTGAGGTTTTCCGGTTCATGTGTGTGTATGAAACTTGATTCAATACCCAATCCCTTGTACAGCGACTCCATGATGCCTCTTGATGGTCCATACAATGCAGCAGTACCGACCATATGATCACCTGTACCCAACAGGCTAAGATAAACTGTATTAACAGCACCCATCCCGCTGGATGTAGCAATGCCTCCAAAACCATTTTCCAGATTGGCTACGGCTTCTTCCAGGTCTGCAATTGTAGGATTGCCGATACGGGTGTAGATATATCCATCTTCGACACCGGCAAAACGGTTGGCACCTTGTTGGACATCCGTAAATGAAAATGTAGATGTTTGATAGATCGGGGTTACAGCACTTCCAAAATTCTCTTTGACTGAACCGGCGTGCACCTGCCGGGATTCAAATCCATGTTCTTTATGTGTCATAATCGTTATATTTTTTTGCAAAGGTAAGGCATTTCAACGAGCTCTTTTCATTATATGAAATTTGACTGAAATTTCCATTAATTTAGACTGTGTCAAAATGAATCGCCAGCCAAAAACTGGGTTGATCCGGATCGGTCCGACTTACCCGGTGTTTTTGATGGGCTTTAATGAGCAGATGATCGCCGGGATTTAGCTCGATTTCACCTGGTTTATCTTCAAAAACAAGCGTTGCACTGCCTTTTAAAAGGATCACCCATTCCTCCTGTTCCTGGTCATACCATTCATTTTCCGGAGTGTTTTGTCCAAATGAAATGATGCGTTCCAGTTTAAACCCTTTTTGCTGCAGAATGTCTTCAAAAAATTCGCAATCTCTGTTTAATGGGAGCTCTTTAAAAAAGTTTTTAATTTGTATCATAATTTCAGCTTGGCTTTTGAATTCTGGTTGATTGGGACTGTTTTAAATGGTTTCAAAACAAAAATTTTCCCTTTACACTAAATTGGTTCAGATATAATGTCCAAAAATACAACAAAATCAACACTTTTGACCACTTTTTGTATCCTGTCCTTTAATGTGTAGTATCAAATGTGACAGATGCATGTGTACTGATGCAGGATAGGTTTTGTTTTAAAAGGAATTGAGGTGATTTTTAACTTAAATTTACTGATTTTTGATGAATTGAGCCAGTTGTATGATAATTTTGGATTGGTTTGTTCTGGAATCGTCTGATCAATTGTTTTCAAATTGTGGATTTTTATTATTGTTTTGGTTTACTTCCCTTAAAAAAAATGATTACAGATCCGATTTTCTATGATTTCCTTATTTTAAGCTATTTCGTTAAATTTAATTTCCATTTCGTTTTTCATTGACAAATTCAAGTACCTTTGCATCATATTGGGTAATATATTAGTTAATAATTTAATGTATAACCCAAATAGGTATTTTTTCAAAAAAGTCAATAATTTTCTGTTATGAAGTTGAGCGCTTATTTATTTGTTGCCGGATTGATATTTATTTCCTGCAAAGAGAAAAAACAGACAGAAACAACCGATATTCCGGTCATTAAAACACAGGCAGAACTGATTGCTGATCAGTATGCTGCTTTCAGATTGACTACTGATGTCAGTAGATTGTCAGAAAAAGAGAAACAGATGATTCGGCTGATGATCGATGCAGCTGATATCATGGATGAGCTATTTTGGTTCCAGACCTATGGTAATAAAGATTCATTGCTTTCTTCGCTTCCGGACGAGCGTATGAAACCTGCAGTTATCCTCCAATACGGTCCCTGGGACAGGCTTGATGGAAACAAAGCCTTCATTGAAAATGTGGGTGAAAAACCTCTGGGAGCCAATTATTATCCTGTTGACATGACAAAAGATGAATTTGAGATGGCTCAATTTAAGGATAAAACAGATCTATATACCTTTGTGAGAAGGGATGCTTCAGGAAAACTGATCACGGTCCCATACCATAAAATGTTTGAAAAGGAATTGAAAAAGGCAGCTGATCTGTTGATACAAGCCTCAGAACTGGCTGAAGATCCGGGATTAAAAACTTATCTTGTGCTGAGGGCTGAAGCTTTGACTTCTGATAATTACCGGTTAAGTGATCTGGCCTGGATGGATATGAAAAACAATGTTGTGGACCTTGTTATTGGACCGATAGAACATTATGATGATCAATTATACAATTATAAAGCGGCTTACGAAGCCTATGTATTGGTGAAAGATGTTGAGTGGAGTGCAAAACTGGAACGTTACAGAAAGTTTTTACCTGAATTGCAAAAAAGCTTACCCGTTGATCCAAAATACAAAAGGGAGAAGCCGGGTTTAGGTGGTGATTTGAATGCCTATGATGCAGTTTATTACACAGGTGATTGCAATGCAGGTTCCAAAACCATCGCGATCAATCTGCCCAACGATGAGGAAGTTCAGGCCAAAAAGGGCAGTCGCCGGCTTCAGTTGAAAAATGCAATGAGAGCTAAATTCGATAAAATTATGGTGCCGATCGCCGATGTACTCATTGATGATGAACAAAAGCATTTAATAAATTTTGAAGCATTTTTTGGTAACACAATGTTTCATGAAGTCGCTCATGGACTTGGTATGAACAATACCATCAACGGAAAAGGTCTTGTAAGAACCGCTTTGAATGAACACGCTTCAGCCATTGAAGAAAGCAAAGCTGATATACTTGGATTATATCTGGTGAAGCAATTGCACAGTAAAGGAGAGTTACAAGGTGACCTACATGGATATTATGTAACCTTTATGGCAGGGATATTCCGTTCAATCCGTTTTGGCAGTTCTTCAGCACATGGGGTGGCTAATATGATCCGGTTTAATTATTTCAATGAGGCTGGCGCTTTTACCAGGGATCCGAAATCAGGAAAGTACACCATTCATTTTGAAAAATTCGAAAAAGCCGTTACAGGCCTTACCCGATTGATCCTGACCTTGCAGGGCAATGGAGATTACACAGGAGCAGGTAAGTTGATAGAAGAAAAGGCGAAAACAAGTGAAGAATTACAACTTGACCTTGAAAGGCTTAAAGCATTCAACATCCCGATAGATATCAGGTTTGAACAGGGTATAAAAGTACTTGGTTTGTGATAAATCAATAGAAGATACTGTATAAGGAGTAGTAATTAAAAAAGTTTAATAAATATTTCCTGATTAAAGATCAAAACTTTTATTGGACAAACTTGTAGTGTTTCGAAGTTAACTTTGTTTATTCAGACTGGAGCATGATCAGGATGAAAAAGTGAAATAACTGTTCGATATATCAAAACAAAGTATTTTGTAAATTTTTGAATTATATGGAGTTTAAAGTATTGGATTTTAAAGAGATCATCACCATTACCATGGTGTTGTTCGCGGTGATAGACATTCCGGGAAGCATTCCCATCATCATAGACCTTAGACAAAAAGTGGGTCACATACAATCCGGCAAAGCTACAATCATTTCCGGTGTAATTATGATAAATTTCCTGTTTTTGGGAGAACAGATCCTGCATTTGATCGGTATAGATGTAAATTCTTTTGCTGTAGCCGGATCTTTTATTATTTTTTTCCTGGCTCTGGAGATGATCCTTGGCATCCACATTTTCAGAGGAAGTGATACTCCTGTGACTGCTTCTGTCGTACCTTTGGCATTTCCTTTGATAGCAGGCGCAGGAAGTTTGTCAACCATTCTCGCACTAAGAGCAGAATATGAAGCCATTAACATTATTACGGCCATAGCAGTGAATTTGATCTTCGTATATTTTGTGCTGAAAACATCCGTTTATATAGAAAAATGGATCGGAAAATCAGGTATTGATGTAGTGCGAAAGATTTTTGGTGTGGTTCTTCTCGCGATCGCAGTCAAGTTATTTGCAACAAATATTCCCGGATTATTCCTGTCTAAGGGTTGATTTTCATTTTTAAATACAAAAATATCCAGGTGGTAATTTTTTTTTTAATCAAATGATAAATAAATTTAATATTTCCATTCATTTAACTAAATTTGCCCGCTGGAATAATTTTCTATTTACTAATTGCGTTAATGGCTTATTAAACAAAAAAATGTATATGTTTCAATTCGCTTTCTTATTGGTTCCTGAAGTAGGAGAAGAGATACAAGCATCTAAACAAAACCTTTTGGACCTTATCTTGATGGGTGGGCCTATGGGGGTTGCAAACGTTGCTGTTTTATTGGTGTTATCAGTTTTGGCAGCTTATATTTTTATTGAAAGATGGCTTACCATCAAAAAAGCTGGTAATATTGATCAAAGTTTTATGAATAATATCAGGGCATCCGTATCAAACGGAAATATTGAAGGAGCTAAAGCATTATGTCGGTCAAATGATTCTCCGATGGCGAGAATGATTGAGAAAGGTCTGATGAGGATAGGTAAACCGTTAAGAGATATTGACGCTGCTATTGAAAATGTAGGTAACCTGGAGATATTTAAGTTGGAAAAAAACCTATCCACACTTGCCAGTATTGCAGGTGCAGCTCCCATGATCGGATTTCTTGGTACAGTAACAGGGATGATCCTGGCTTTTTATACGATGGCAAATGAACAGAATGTTACTCCTTCAGTTTTGGCAGGTGGTATATACCAGGCATTGATCACTACTGCTTTCGGTTTGTTTATTGGAATTTTTGCTTTTGTGGGATATAACCTGCTCGTTGCACTGGTAGACAAAGTGGTATTCAAAATGGAACAGGTTACTGTTGAATTTATGGATTTATTACAAGAGCCAACAGCATAAATAAGTTGTTTTGGGACTAAGAAAAAGAAATAAAACAAGCGCTGAATTCAGCATGGCGTCTTTGACGGATATCATCTTTTTGCTTTTGATATTTTTTATGCTGACTTCATCCACCATTCAGATCAATTTCGATCTGCCTGAATCGGATAGCAGAACGGTTGCTCCCACTACGGTCGCTGTTACATTAAAAGCTGATGGAGAATTGCAGTTTAATGGATCTAAAACCCAAAAAGAAAGCATTAACGGTCAAATCAGAGCAGCTTACGAACAAATGGAACCTGATGTAAAAAAAGACGCTACGGTTACCATTATCTCTGAAATCGGCGTTCCCTGGAAGGAAGTATATGATGTAATGGGAATGGCCAATGCAAACAGGATGAGGGCAATCATTGCCACCCAACCCAGAAAATAGTAATTAAACTAAAATTTGTCAAAGTGGGGTTACGTAAAAAATCCAAAGTTACTGCAGAGTTTAATATGTCTTCACTGACAGATATTATTTTTCTTTTGCTCATCTTTTTTATGTTGACATCATCCATGGTGGTGCCCAATGCCCTCAATTTGAAATTGCCAGGCAAATCTCAACAAAATATTGAAGCGCAAACAAAACCATTTAATGTAGATGTTGATGAAAGAGGTTACTATTTCGTAAATGGCAAAAGGATTACCTTGGAAAGTATTGAACTCAATTTGCAAAAGGTTAAGGAAAACAGGAGAGGCGGCCCGGTAAGCGTTACGATTTCACCTTCATCTGAAGTTCCGAATGAATATGTTGTCGCATTAATGGATGTTGCTTACAGGCTTGAAATTGATGCAATTATGACGGATCCTCGATAACTTTAACTCAATTATATAGGGTTTGTGGGTATGAAAACGTGGGGACATGTTGTCAAAAATAAAAATTCCTTTCTTTTCTGATCATAAGTCATTTGCTTTGACTATTAGCATTTTATTACACCTTATTATTTTATTCCTGTTAATTTTCTACGCAGATTTTTCAAGACCAGGTATTCCCCCAGGCTACCAGGGTATATTGGTCAATTTTGGGATGCCAATCACATATGAAGGGCAGGAACAAACAGAGAATGCTGAAGCCGTTACCCAGGAACAACAAAAAGAACAGAATGAATCTGTAAGCACAGAACTTTCAGAAGATGATAGTCCGGTTTTGGTCAATAAAAATGCCGATAAACCTGTCAGGCAACAGGAAAAGACTACTAAAACTTCTTTGCAAAAGCCAGCCGAAGATTTTAGCAGGCTGTTTAAAAACAATTCCGGAGCTAAAAGTGATGTGAATCAGGGAGATCCGCTTGGGTCCCCGGGAGCTGATGCCCTCAGAGGAATCTCAAAAGGCGAAGGCAAAGTAGGCGGTGGTCTCGAAGGCAGGGGTGTTATGTATAAGCCGGAAATTATTGAACATTCTCAAAAATCAGGGAAAGTAGTCGTTCAGGTATGTATTGATTCAAAAGGTAAAGTCATTTCTGCGAAATTTACTCAAAAGGGATCTACCACCACAGATGCGGATTTGGTCGAAACTGCGGAATTTGCTGCAACCAGATATGTTTTTGCACCAGGTGAATTCGAAAAAGAATGCGGCACAATTTCTATACAGTTTATCGTTCGATGACAAAACCGAACTGCTTGTTAATCATTTTAAACTTGTTTAGTAATTATTCTCCAACTAACCAGCGAGTTTACCGAAAGTCTTGCAAGTTGTTGATTGAAATTAATAGTACTAAAAATATAGTAATATAAAATACTGTTTATATTGTGGTAATTTGTTTTTTCAGGTTTTTGCTTTTTTTAAAACCCTACGCTGTTTTAAGCATTCCACAGATACAAGGACATGAAATGGCTGAGATATAAAGCGATCGAATAGAACAAATATATCCTGATATCCAGGTATTTATGGATGGCAATTTCATATTTTTTGTAAATATACAGGATAAAGACCAGTTTGCTGATTGCAAATGCAACCACTGTAGCCCAGGCAATACCTGCCAGTCCAAACCAATTCATCAAAAGCAATGATAAGCCCAGATTGATCAGTAATTCGATGCCGGATACCCACATCAACATCTTATTTTGGTGTTTGGCGTACAAAAAAACTTCTACCATGATGATGCGGGAAGCAAAAATCAACAGGTAAATATTGAAAATGAAGGCTGATGATCGATAATCTGTACTGTAAAAAAATCGGTATAATTCAGGTGAAATGAATAGTAAAATTAGAATTGCAGGGAAGAAAAGATGCATCAATTTACGGGATTCTATTTTTATCTTCTCCGCCGCAACCTGTGCATCTTGTACACCTATTGGGATCAGGACGCTGCTTAATGCTCCGATCATCACTAAAAAAACAGGTAATTCCCTGGCACCAAATCGGTATATGGCAAATTGTCCTGTATCAAAATACCTGCTAACGATCAATCCGTCGATGTATTCCATACCATTGCCCAGCAACATATGCAAAATCAAAGGAATACAAAACAAGCCGAATGTCATGATTTGATTCGTAGAAAACTTCCATTGACTATATGAATGCAACAAAAAAACCGTATAGATCCATTTAAACAGCATCCATAGGGTCAATGCCATGAATAAATCTTTCAACTCAAAAGACAAACTGATTGTAAAAAAAATGGCAGCAAATTGTAAAAGATGGATGAAAACACCGTACTGCAACATCCTTTTAGCCTTTTTATTTAATATGAACATGATCTCGATCAGTACGGTCGGAGCATATAAGGCCAGATAAACAGGCAGATAAAAGCCCAGCTTATTAAAGGTTTCTGTCTGAAATCCCTTCAACCTGGAAAACATTCCCAATAAGATGATAACCAAAACACCTAATGACTGTAAAATGAGGAATAAATTGAAGAAAAAGGTTTTTTGCTGCTCGCTGTTCAATGTTGGGAAATAAGAAATTGCCGCATTTTTGATTCCCATCACCCAGAAAAATGAGAGGATATTGCCCCAAAAAATAAATAATTCATAGCTTGATACAGTTTCCCGGCTAAGTCCTGCTTTTACGAGCATGATCCCTATTCCCAATACGGCAAGGATCCTCAACAGTTGGAAGGCTTGATAAGCATACGCATCATTTAACGGAGGTATGATTTTTCTTAATGACAAGTCCGATCGTTTTAATGTAAATTAAAAAAACATCTTCAAGGAAGATGTTTTTTTAAATATGGTAATCAAGCATCAAAGTTTATTTGAAGTACTTGAAGTTTTCATAATGTTTTGGGTATTCTTTCTTATAGGCATACCATAAAATATCCAGATTTGTCACAATCCCAACCAGGTTCCTGTCAGAATCTGTAATTGGAATCGCCTGGAATAAATTGTGCAAAAGTACTTCGGTGGCAGTACCAATTTTGTCATTCGGTTCCAGATGAACAACTTTTCTGGTCATGATTTCTTTCACTTTGACTTTGGAATACTCTTTAAACTCTTTGTTCACTTCCCAAAGATCATAGTAAGAAAGGATGCCTACCAGCTTGCCGTCATCCACAACCGGTAAATGCTCGACTTCATGTTCTTCAAGTAATTGTTTTGCATGATCTAAGTTATCTTCGGGACCAACCGTGATAACTTCAGTAGTCATAATCGTAGAAATTTTTTCATTCATCATAGCACTACAGATTTAAGTGGATATTAAATATGGTGTAAGTTACAAAAATTTAACAAATTGATGTATTTTTTTTATTATTTTTTTTGGGAAAATCAGAAGATTTTTTATTGTCAACCACCATGCGTGCCAGTTTTTTGCGGATGGTAAAACAACAGAGTTGAATGGATGATCGTTATTTTAAACATCGAATGGTAATTGTTGGAATTTCTATTTTGTTTTTTTCAATACAATGATTTTATATGAACTATAGATTCATATAGTGTTAATGTTCAAGGATGTAAATATTGTGTCTTGTCATTTTTGTCACTTTGTAATTCTGCCAAGGCTTTTTTTTCCGTAGTATTTTTTACTGTCAAAATAAGTCTCCTGCATTTATCCGGGTCAATCATTTTGCTCTGCCATTAAATTTTATAAATTTGTCCGATGCTTAAGATCAGTTATATTTTTAGATATTTGAATATTGAATACCGCGGACCAGAAGACGTGGTTATTTACAGGATAAACCACATCAGGGATGCTCAACCAGGTGATCTTAGTTTTGTGGTCAACGGGAAATTTGGAAAGTTTATTTCACAAACAGGAGCTTCGGCAGTCATTGTGAATAAAAATTTCGATTCTGTGGTTCCTGAGACCTGCATTTTGATCAGAGTCGATGATGTTCAAAGTGCGATTTCATCTTTGCTCGTGCTATTTGATAATGGTAAAGATTTTTTTGATGAGATTGCGGATTCGGCAATTATTTCTCCCGGTGCAATGATCGGTTCCGGTGTTTCCATTGGTCATTTTACACTTGTTTGTGCAGGCGTTACCATAGGTGAAAAATCCTTGATCGGTTCCCAGGTTTTTTTGGGTGAAAATGTCCGAATAGGTAAGAACGTCAAGATCTATCCGGGAGTTAAGATTTACCACGGTTGTGTCATTGGGGATCATGTGATCATTCATGCCAATACTGTCATAGGGTGTGATGGTTTTGGTTTTAGCAGACAGGAAGATGGTACTTTTACCAAAATTCCACAAACAGGGATCGTTCAAATAGGTGACCATGTTGAAATAGGCGCCAATACTGTTATTGACAGATCAACTTTTGGTGCAACGGTCATCGAAAACGGGGTCAAACTGGACAATTTGGTTCAGGTAGCGCATAATGTACACATAGGCGCCCATACAGTCATCGCTGCACAGACAGGCGTTGCAGGCAGTGTGCATCTTGGCAAAAATTGTATGGTAGGTGGTCAGGCAGCGTTTGTTCCTCACGTTGAGATAGCAGATGGTAGTCAGTTCCAGGGGCAAAGCGGAGTGGCAGGGTCCATCAGCGAACCCAATGGTAAGTATTTCGGAACACCTGCGATCGGATTTATGGACTACATCAGATCGTATTCGGTGTTTAAAATATTACCTGAATTGGAAAAAAAGATCTACAAACTTGAAAAAGAATTGGAAAGTATAAAAAATGAACAAAATGGAACACAGAAAAACAATTGAAAAACCATTTTCGCTAACAGGGAAGGGATTGCATACAGGATCTGTCAGTACGGTTACTTTTCAACCGGCAGAGGTAAATTTTGGCGTGAGATTCCAGCGAATTGATCTGGAAGGCCAGCCGGAATTTCAGGCTGACCTGAGATATGTCAGCTCAACAAAAAGAGGTACCACGCTTACCTTCCAGGAAGCTTCAGTGCGTACCATCGAACATACCATGTCAGCTTTGTTTGCATTGGGTATAGACGACATACTGATCCAGCTTGACGGGCCGGAAATGCCTATCCTGGATGGAAGTTCGGTTCAGATCGTTGATGCACTCCAATCAGCTGGAATCGTTGCCAGAGAAAATGAAAAGGAAGTGCTGGAGATAGAGGAAACCATAGTTTTTAAATATGAAGAGACAGATTCAGAATATATTTTAATGCCTGCAGAAGGATTTGCAGTTCAGGCACTGATCAATTTTAATAAATCCGCAGTACAGGAGCAATTTGCGGAATTGAACAAAATGGAAGACTATATAACTGAAATTGCCCCGGCCAGAACCTTTGGTTTTTTTAGCGAAATTGAATCTCTTTTCCAGAGAGGTCTCGCATTGGGTGGCGATCTGAGCAATGCCATAGTTGTTGCAGACAGACAAATCGACCAGGCGGAACTGAATGAATTCGCCAAAAAAATGGGGCTTGAAAAACTGGAAGTTTCCAGAGAAGGCATATTAAACAACACTCCATTGCGTTTTCGTAATGAATTGGCCAGACACAAAGTGCTCGACATTTTGGGTGATCTGGGTTTATTTGGCGTCAGGATCAAAGGAAAGATCATAGCAAAAAAACCGGGTCATGAACCAAATCTTGCCCTGGCAAAAATGTTGCTGGATTTGTTCCGAAAACAAAAAAAACTCAAGGGCAAACCTAAATATGACCTGGCCAAACCTGCGCTGTTGGATATCAATGATATTGCGGCTTTATTGCCACACAGGTATCCATTTTTACTTGTCGACAAGATCATAGAAATGACTGATACTTATATAGTGGGTATCAAAAACGTAACTTTTAATGAGAATTACTTTACCGGACATTTTCCCGAAAATCCGGTGATGCCGGGAGTATTGCAAATTGAAGCCATGGCTCAGGTTGGAGGCATTCTTGCCCTTAAACTTCAGGAAGATCCATTGGGATGGGATACCTATTTTCTCAAAATTGATAAAGTAAAGTTCAAGCAAAAAGTATTGCCGGGAGATAGCCTTGTCATTAAACTGGAAATGATGGAACCCATACGTAGGGGAATCGTGCACATGTGGGGTACAATTTATTGTGGCGATAATGTGGTTTCTGAAGGAGAATTGATGGCGCAAATTGTTAAAAGATAATTATATATGAATACAACATCATTTGTTCATCCCGATGCAAAAATTGGACATAAAGTAGAAATTGGCCCTCTCTGTTTTATTGCCGGAAATGTGGAAATCGGGGCCAATACGATTATTTATCCGGGAGTTACCATTTTAGATGGGAGTAAAATAGGGGAGAATTGCCGCATTTTTACCGGAGCTGTGATCGGAGCAGAAGCACAGGATTTGAGTTATGCAGGCGAAGAAACTTGGGTTGAAGTTGGCAATTTCGTGACTATCAGGGAATTCGTAACATTGCATCGGGGCACTAAGGTAAAGAAAAAAACTGTGATTGGTGATCATTGTTATCTGATGGCTTATGCGCATGTGGCACATGATTGTCAGGTTGGGCATCATTGCATTTTTGCGAATGGCGTCAATCTGGCTGGCCATGTTGAAGTAGGGAATTTTGTTAATTTCGGGGGATTGTCTGCAGTTCACCAGTTTTGCAAAATTGGCTCCCATGCTATGATTGGCGGTGGAAGCATCGTAAGAAGGGATGTTCCTCCATTCATTAAGGCCGTCAGAAACCCCGTCGCGTATGGAGGCGTGAATAAAATTGGTCTGAGCAGGAAAGGTTTTTCCAGGGAAAGTATAGATTCAATAACAGATATTTACCGTTATTTATTTGTAAAAAATACGAACCTGAGTAAAGGAATTTCTGAAATGCAGGCAAATATACCCGAATCAGAATATAAAAAGGAAATAGAAGCCTTTATTGGCGGTTCCAACAGGGGTTTGATCAAAGGGTTGTAAAATTCCTTTTTTTGAAAAAACAGTTTTGAGTTTTGTGCTGTTATATGTCAGTTAAAATTCACTTAGATTAAATGATTGTATTTTAGTTATAATACATCCATTTTATAATGGTTGAAATGCTTCGAGGATGGAATGAATTTTTTGATTCTATGAAAATGCATGCATCGGGTCTTTTAACCATTTATATTAATTGGTAAGAAATTTCTTGATAAAGTAATTTTTTCTTTGGTTTTCCTTGTTTTAAAAGTTTGAAACGTATGAATAATTGGGTTAAGCAATGGATGATCACCGCTTTGGTAAGTCTTATTGTGGCTTTTATCAGTATTATGACCTACCATTTTTTGATCAATCCTCAACAACTTGCTTTGGAAGAAATGGAGAAAGCTAAATTTGTGCGGGAAAATGAGGTATTACTTAATGGAAAGATGAATCACCTGTTTCGGGCAGCAGCGCCGGACAATTTTATCGGAACCGCACAAAAAGCCGTAGAATCAGTGGTTTTTATCCGTACCAGTTCCAGACTTGATGTGAAAGGTGTGCCAATGCATCCCGAAATAGCTGCTGCTTCAGGTTCAGGTGTAATTGTTTCTTCTGATGGATTGATCGTTACCAATAACCATGTGATCGAAGGTGCTGACAGGATCGATATAGTCCTCAATGACAACAGGGAATTTACTGCAAAGCTGCTTGGTGCCGATGTTTCCACTGATTTGGCGCTGCTCAAAATTGAGGCATCCAACCTTCCTTTCCTGTTTTTCGGAAATTCTGACTCATTACAGGTTGGGGAATGGGTGCTCGCGATCGGCAATCCTTATCGCTTGCAAAATACTGTTACTGCAGGAATTGTCAGCGCTAAGGCCCGGAATATCAATTTACTTCAGGCTCAGGGAGTGGAAGCCTATATCCAGACGGATGCAGCAGTCAATCCGGGCAACAGCGGAGGTGCTTTGGTCAATACACAGGGAATGCTCGTAGGTGTTATCGGTGCGATTATGTCTGAAAGCGGTAAATACGAAGGTTTCTCCTTTGCGATTCCTTCCAACCTTGCCCAGAAAGTGATCTATGATATCAAGGAATTTGGCAGTGTACAAAGAGGGTGGCTCGGTATTTCCATTATTCCCGTTGATGACCAGATCGCAAAGGAATATAAACTCGAAAAAGTAGCAGGTGTGCTGATTCAGGGAGTAAATGATAAAAGTGCAGCGCGTGACGCGGGCCTTCAAACCGGTGATGTGATCCTTGGTGTCAACGGATCAGAGATCAATGCGAATGCTGATTTTATTGAATTGATCGCCAGAAACAGACCAGGCGATAAAGTGGTTCTTACCTATTCAAGGAAAGGTATGGTATCTAAAACAACCGCAGTGCTCAAGAATAGCATGAATACTTTCGATATGGTAAAGGTCAGGAAAGATAAACTGCTGACGGAAATGGGTCTTGAATTGAGAGAACTCAATGACGCAGAAAGAATTGAGATAAGGAAAACCGGAGCCTACGTTTTAAGCGTAAAAAAAGGCTCAGTCGTGGAGAAAGCCAATATCGAACCGGGATACATCATAACCAGGGTGAATGGTAAAGACATCAGGTCAGTGGATGATTTTATGAAATTTGCAAAAGAAAGCAAAAAAAAGATCAAACTGGAAGGATATTACAAAGGCTATCCGGATATGTACCCTTATGAGGTGGAAAAACCTTAGAATGGACTGATGATCTGATGATCGGATGATCCAATGATTTGATGATCCAATGATTTGATGATCCAATGATCTGATGATCCAATGATCCAATGATCCAATGATCCAATGATCCAATGATCTGATGATCCAATGATATGATGATCCAATGATCCTTTGATCTGATTTTTTTATTTTTTGAAATGTATAGATGTCCGTACAGTTAGAGATGTTCGATGTTCAGATTTTCAAATTCTCCACATATTCCACATCTTCGTCAGTAATACCCAGATGGGTCACCAATCTGATCCTGGTTTTTCCGAAAGCAAGGCAGGCAATGCCATGTTTTTGGAGGGTATTGATCGCATTTTCAACGGTATAACCAGGATCTATTTCTGCCAGAATGATATTGGTTTGTACGGGCAAAACCGTGTTTACCCAGGGCAATTTTGACAGTACTTTTCCTATTCTTACTGCTTTCAAATGATCTTCTTTCAACCTCAAAATATTATTTTGCAGGGCATAGATCCCGGCTGCTGCATAGTATCCGGTTTGTCTCATCCCACCTCCAAAAACTTTGCGTACCCTGATAGCCTGTCTGATGAATTCCTGATTTCCAATCAATAAGGTTCCGGCAGGTGCACCCAATCCTTTGGATAAGCAAATGGAAATCGAATCAGCGAATTGTCCGTATACTGCAGGATCAACACCTGTCTCTGTCAATGCATTGAAGATCCGGGCGCCATCCACATGGAGCATAAGTCCGTTTTGCTTGCAAACATGGTATATCCGTTCAACTTCATGGATATCATAATAAATACCACCGGCACGATTCGCAGTATCTTCCAGGCTTACCAGAACAGTTTGAGGGTAATGGGGATCATCGGGATTGATCAGATCAGCAATATCAGTCGCTTCTATTTTTCCCGAAGGGTTATTCACCAGTTTGGGTGAAACACCTGAGTTGAAAGCCATTCCGCCGCCTTCATATCGGTAAACATGGGCATTCTCATGACAGATCATTTCGTCTCCGGGTCTCGTGTGCACCTTGATGGCAATCTGATTGCTCATGGTGCCTGATGCACAAAACAATGCTGCTTCCTTCCCAAACATTTCAGCGCCAAAACGCTCCAGTTCAAGGGTTGTCGGGTCATCATGGAATACATCATCACCCACTTTTGCCCGCAACATAAAATCAAGCATTTGTTCGGTAGGTTGGGTGACTGTATCACTTCTGAAATCTATCATATTTTATTATTTATCATCATTATTCGATATCCTTTGATTCCTGGAACATATCTCCGACATATTTGCCTATGCTCAGGCAGGAAGTTAATCCCGGAGATTCAATTCCTGTCAGGTTGATCCATCCCGGGAAACCTCTTGAAGTTTCGTCCTGTATAACAAAATCCCTGAAATCTTCTCCCTCGGCCTGCAATTTTGGTCTGATGCCGGCCATTTCGGGTTCCAATTGGTGTTCCTCCAGAAATGGTAAGTACTTTGAGGCGGCTTCAAAGAATGTTTTTTTGTGGCTGGGGTCAACAGAATAATCATACATATTTTCTTCGAGGTAAATCACATTTGGACCTAATTTCATTGAACCATCCAACGACAGGGTTGTGTGAATGCCGAGTCCCGCGAGTTTTGGGTCAGGGACCGGATAAACCAGGTGTCTGAGCCTTTTTATGCCCGATCCTGCCAATTTGAAGTATTCACCTTTACAAAAATGAAGTTTATTTGCTTCATCTTCAATACCGGTCATTCTTGCAATTTTTTCCGAATCCAGCCCGGCACAGTTGATCACCCGGGCTGATGTAAATTGATCACCGGAGCCTGTGCCGTCTTCCACATTCAGGATGTAGCCTTTATCCATTTTCCGGATGCCCGAGATCCTGGATTGAAACACAAAATCCACACCGTTTGTAAGGCTGTCAGAGTAAAGTTGCTTCATCAGACGATGGCTGTCAATGATGCCGGTAGAGGGAATGAAAAGGGCATTTTCTGCATAAATATCTGGTTCAGATTCATTGATTTCTTCTTTAGTCAGCAATTGAATATTTTCCACACCATTGGCCATTCCCTGTGCCAGGAGCTTGTTGAGTTGAGGCAATTGATCCGAATGTGTGGTGACGATCAGTTTTCCGCATTTGTTGTGAGGAATGTGGTTTTGTTCACAGTATTCGTACAACATTCGATTACCATTTTTGCACATTCCGGCTTTAAGAGACCCGGCAGGATAATAGATGCCGGAATGAATGACCTCGCTGTTTCGGCTGCTCGTTTCCTCTCCAAAGCGCAGATTTTTTTCGATGACAACAATTCCTTTATGTTTTTTCGATAATTCTCTGGCAATTGCAAGTCCAACTACGCCTGCACCAATGATACAAATTTTGAAATCCATTATGCTTTTTGTTTTCTTCGGGAAATTTTATTTTGATTGTGAGGTCTTTTCCATTTTTTTGAAATAATTTTTGATGGGCCAGGTATTTTTCAGCGCTTCAAGATTCTGATTCAACAGTTGACTTGACTGACGTATTTCAAGGACAGTTTCATCAATATTTTTCATCGTATGATCAATTTTGGTAACCAAATCAGGATCGTTTGACAAATAATTGATGGTGCCTTTTCCATCTTTGGCGTTGATCACAGCCTGGTCTGCATTTTTAACGGTTTGATTGAGCTGACGCACTACCTGCCCGATCTCTGCGGAGGATCGTTCAATATTGAGTATGATATTTTTAAGTTGATTTGCCAATACGGTGTCCCTGATCGCTCCTGCAAGATTGTCCGGCTGGTCAAAAGAATTGATAAATGCATTCAGATTACTCACTGCCAGAGCGGCTTCATTGGCAGATTTCCCGATGTCAAATAAGGTAGCCTTGACACTTTGAGTGATCTTAGGATCCTGGACCAGCGCACCGATCAAACCTTGCCCGGAAGTGATCTCTTTAGCGATTTTTAACATTTCCACTGTGAGCAAGGCTGCATTTTCATTGGTCTCGCTGAGGGTGTTCAGGATTTCATCCGTACTGACCCGGCTAAAAGACTGAATGGTATCCCCGGATGCGACACTTCCAAATGAATCGCTTCCGGGCATGATATTCACGATCATGTTGCCTACCAGGCCATCAGAAGTAATGGCGGCCTTGGAATCTTTTTTGATATGGGTCAAAATGTCTTTATTGATAGAAAGGCTGATCATAATAACGGTATCCTTGATCATTTCTATTTTAGTGACTTTTCCAGCATTAAGACCGGAAAACCGAACATTATTTCCCTCTTTTAATCCGCTTGTGTTGCGGAAAATCGCGTAGATGGTGGCAGAATTGCCAAACAGGTTCTGCTTTTGTCCGATCATGATGGTCGCTACGACTAATAAAGCAATGCCTGTGAGGACAAACACACCTAATTTAAGTTGCTGATAAAATGACTTTTGCATGATTTATGATTTAAAGAATGCCATGATCCTGGGATCATCGGAATGATCCAATTCATCAAATGTGCCTTCTGCATAATTTTTCCCGTTGATCAGCAGGATCATTCTGTCTGCTAAATGCCTGGCACTGTCCACATCATGCGTAATGATGATGGATGAGGTTTGAAATTTTTGTTGTACCGATTTGATCAGGAATACGATCTCTTTGGAAGTTATGGGGTCCAATCCGGTGGTTGGTTCATCATATAAGATGATTTTAGGTCTGAGTATCAGGGTTCTCGCCAAAGCTACCCTGCGTTTCATCCCTCCGGACAATTCATCGGGCATCAGGTCCAGGGTGTGTTGTAATCCGACGCTTTCCAAAGCTTCCTGTATCAAAGGAGTGGTGTTTTTGATGTGGCCAAATTTTATTTTATGTCTTCGGAGGGGGAATTCCAGGTTTTCCCGAACGGTCATCGAATCATACAGCGCACTTCCCTGAAAGAGAAAACCTACTTCAGACCTGATGTAGGAAAGATCTTCACTGGAAAGCTTTTCCATATTCCTGCCCATCACACTGATGGATCCCTGATCAAATCGTTCCAGACCGATCAGGCATTTGAGCATGACGGATTTGCCTGTTCCGGATTTACCCATGATCACCAGGGATTCATCCTCGTATAAGTCGAGGTTGAAACCTTCGAGTACCTGATGATTCCCGAATTTTTTATTTAAATTCCTGATGGAAATAACCACATTTTTTTGTACGCTTTTCTGTATCATGATAAAAACAGGATATCCGTGATCAAAGCAACAACGAAATCAATGATGAACAACATAAGTGAAGTTTTAACCACCGCAGTATTGGCTGCAATTCCGACTCCGGCGGTTCCGTGTTTGCAATAATAACCGTTGTAACAACCAACCAGACCTATGGCAAAACCAAAAAAGAAAGTCTTTATGGTCGAAGGTATCAGGTCGGTATATTTTACCGCGCGAAAAACTTCATCAAAATAAAACCTGAACGAAACTTCGCCTTTAAGATATTCAACGAGAAAAGAACCATACAGCGCCAGAAAATTGCTTAGGATGACCAGAACCGGGATCATCAGCGTGCTGGCGAGTATCCGTGTGACTACCAGGTATTTGAAAGGATTTGTACCGGAAACCTCCATCGCATCGATCTGCTCGGTTACCCGCATGGATCCCAGTTCGGCGCCGATGGCTGACCCGATCCTTCCTGCGCTGATCAGGGCGGTAAATAAAGGGCCGATCTCACGGATGATGGCCAGTGCGATCATTGAAGGAATCCATGCATCAGCGCCCAGTTCAACCATTTTGGGCCTTGATTGCAATGTGAACACCAGTCCTATGATAAAACCAGTGATCCCGACCAGCAGAAATGACCGGTTGCCGATGTTGTAACACTGCCGCAAAAACTCTTTGAATTCAAAAGGACGTTTAAATACTTCCCTGAAAAACCTGCCGGCAAAATAAGCCATATCACCGGTTTCGGCGATGAATGCCTTAATACCGGAAAGCAATGATCTTTTGTCGTAGTTCATTCATTCAGCTTTTATTTTTCGGTTTTCAGTAGCAGGTAATTATTGTATCGATATCCAATAATTCTCAGGTACTGTCAACTCTTTCAGTTTATAAAATTACATAAAAAAAGCTTATTGATCTTAAAATCATTTTCAGCAGTAAAAAAAAATATACATTTTGATGCTCAGCTATGGTTTTATTTTGAGTTCAAGGTTGGTCATTGTTGGCCTGAACGGCCTTACACATGGAGGAAGGAGGGAAACATATGAAGGAGATTGCAAGAGAATATGATGCCGGGCGAGGTAACAGGAGGTATGGAAAGGGTGGGAGTGAGAAAGATGTCGGGTCGTTTTGTGGATTGGAATGTATTTTGTATGTTTATGGGACTTTTTTCGGATGATGGTTTGAGATGTTTGTTCATGCAGGTGGCGTTGTGGATGCCTGTAGAAGAAAAAGCGGGATTATAGCGTTGGGTATTTTATGACAAAATGGGGGCATTTGCTTAATGGATCATCTGAAAAATGGGGGATGATATTTCAGAAAGGTGATAGAACTCTGGTTTGCTGTCATTTTTTTTAAACCGGGATTCTACCACAAATTGATGTAAACAGAACCGTTGAAGCCTTTGCCAAAGGACAGAACTGAATACTCCTAATTATGGCAATCGGGAAAGGAAAAACATACAGGGTTTTTCAAATCATTCACCGGCATTGGAAAAGGGCTGCAAAAGAACACATCTGTTTTTAGCCGACCGCAAGGCTTTGATTGACCAGAAACGATGAGATGATTATCCAAAACTTAGAGAACTCATTCAAAAAGTCATTTCAAATGTAAGAGGATAAAAAATCTATTTAATATGCCTTTTGTAAAAGTTTACTTACATTTTGTATGGAGTTCAAAAAACAGGTATCCATTTTTAGACTCTAAGGATCTGAGACTAAAAGTTTGGAACCATATCAGGGACAATGCCAGGGAGAAAGGGATATTTATTGATTTTATAAATGGTTATTCCGACCATTGTCATTGTCTGATTTCATTGGGAATAGATCAGACAATTCAAAAAGTGATGCAACTGATTAAAGGGGAATCTTCATATTGGATAAATAAAAGCAATTTGACTCAAGAAAAATTTGAATGGCAGGATGAATATTTTGCGGTATCTGTTTCTGAATCGATGTTTGATAGGGTGAGGGAGTACATTAAAAATCAGGAAGAGCACCACACTAAAAAATCATTTCAACAGGAATATGATGAATTTATCAGCAAATATGGATTTGAAAATTATAAGGGATAATATTTTGGCTAAAGCCAATGATGGAAATGATATTTGTTGTCCTCCAGCTAAAGCTGGAGGCAATTCAGGAGGCAATTCAGGAGGCAATTCATTGAATAGGAATGCGGCTTTAGCCCATTCCATTGAATAGGAATGCGGCTTTAGCCCATTCCATTGAATAGGAATGCGGCTTTAGCCCATTCCATTGAATAGGAATGCGGCTTCAGCCCATTCCAATGAATAGGAATGCGGCTTTAGCCCATTCCATTAAAATAAAATAAAACCGAACCAATCAGCAATCAACCAGGATAACATGAAAATCGTAAAAATTACCGAAAATAAGAAACAGTTCCTGGACCTGTTGTTGCTGGCAGACGAACAGGAAAATATGATTGACAGGTATTTACCGCAAGGAGATTTATTTGCTTTGTATGATGATGATTTGAAAAGCGTTTGCGTAGTATTACCGGTAAACAGCGAAACCTGCGAGTTGAAAAACATAGCCACTTACGAGAAGTACCAGGGCAAAGGATACGGGAGGGCCCTGATCAATTTTATTTCTGAATATTATAAACACGACTTCCAAACCCTGCTGGTCGGTACAGGCGAGACCCCGGCAATCCTGTCATTTTATGAAAGTTGCGGATTTGAAAAATCACACCGGGTAAAGAATTTCTTTACCGATCATTACGACCATCCGATGTTCGATGGAGACATTCAACTGGTGGATATGATCTATCTCAAAAAGGAATTGTAGTAAAAGCAGGATTATTCTTCAATAAAGAAATGTAAATGATCAGTATAGCTTATTGGTCTTTCAGTATATTGGTATTGAAAGGCAATCTGAGCCAGAGACTTCCTGCATGCTATGAAACTGAAATTATCGTCTGCGTTTATCTGCGGGATCTGCGGGAAAAAACAAAAATTTCAGGAGTCGTCCCAATGATTTTAGATGAAATGAATGGTATTTGCCTTTTGCCCTTAGTGCCTTCTTTGAGCCCTTTGTGGTGAAAAATTCAAAAGAAAAATAGTTTATTCAGGAGGTTAGCTGATTAGTCTTTTAGCCTGTTAGTCTCTTGGGAGTGATGGTGTACATTGAGCAAAAGACACCAAATTTGTCCTGGAATCAGAGGCTTTAGCCCTTGATATGATTCATTAGCTGATAGACTAAAGACTAATAGACTATTGAGCTAAGCAATTACGAAAAATATTGAATTAATAGCATAATTTTGTGTTCCACAAAGTACTTTCAGATGGACACAAAAATCGAAGAACTCAGTAAACTGCCCAATATCGGTAAAACATTGGCTGAAAAACTTGTACTTATAGGCATTGAAAATGCCAGCCAATTGAGAAATACCGGAACAGAAAACGTTTTTATCCGACTGAAAACGGTCGATAAAGATGCCTGTATCAATATGTTGTGTGCCATTGAAGGAGCTATCCTGGGGATCAGATGGCACGATTTGGAAAAGGTGAGGAAAGAAGAGCTTAAAGCGTTTTTCAGAATGACCAACATATCATAAACCGCAAATATTTCAGTAAAGGTAGTTATTCAGGTGGTTAGCTGATTAGTCTGTTAGCCTGTTAGTCTCTTGGGAGTGAGGGTGTACATTGAGCAAAAGACACCAAATTTGTCCTGGAATCAAAGGTTTTAGCCCTTGGTATGATTCATTAGGCAATAGACTAAAGACTAATAGACTAATGAGCTAAATAATTGCCAGTGAAGTATAAAGATGGGGTGGTGACGCAGGAACCTAAAGTTTTGTATATTTGTGTAGATTGATCAAGAATCCTCTAGAACTGGCTGATTGTTGATCAACTGATTGGAAGGAAGTATTTCTAATGGAACATCCGGATAAAATTTGTCATATACAATAAAAAAAATCATTATGGATCAGAAGACGTACAAAAATTGTCAGAGTTGCGGAATGCCCTTGCACAAGGATCCCCAGGGTGGCGGTACCGAAAAAGACGGTTCCCGGAGCTTAACCCAACTTGCAAATATTTTTCATAAATAAAGTAAAAAAGAGTATTTTTTG
>ERZ761602.1085-NODE-1085-length-52149-cov-11.684455_pt1 | contig 52149 bp, 49 predicted proteins | sample MGYA00512165_ERZ761602 | MGnify/ENA primary metagenome ERZ761602 (study PRJEB28899, sample SAMN02445085) | bioreactor sludge metagenome | biome: EBPR sludge; isolation source: Thorneside wastewater treatment plant | place: Australia: Brisbane, Thorneside...
ACGAGATTTCTGCCTGTCTCGTGGGCTCGGAGATGTGTATAAGAGACAGCCTTAGAGGAGTTGGGGATAACTAGACTAACAGCCGATATTTCGGCTGTTTTTGTATGTTTGACATAGGGTGAACGATTGTATACTATACATATACAAGAGAACAAATTTAATTGAAACATATGAGCATCACAGATAGACAAAAAGAATTACTGGAATTTATAGTCAGACAAATTAGGGAGCACAGTCTTCCACCCTCGCTTTCCGAAATGGCAGATCACCTTGGGGTTAAATCAAAGAACGCGGTTTCAAAATTATTGGCCAGTTTAGAAGATGGTGGTTACATAGAGACTTCTGGAAAGGCTCGGGGCGTGAAAGTTTTAAACAGCTTAACCGATAGTTTGCAAAAAGGTTTAATCAGAGTTCCGGTGCTGGGTTCGATTCAAGCAGGTTCTCCTCACTTAGCAGAAGAGTTTGTAGAAGAATGGGTGAATTTGCCGCAAACCTTAATCAAGGGCCGGCGCGATGTCTTTCTTCTGAGAGTAAGAGGGGATAGTATGATAAACGCAGGAATCCATGAAGGAGACTTAGTAATAGTAAGACCAACTAGAGAAGCCAAGAATAATGATATCGTTGTCGCACTGCTTCACGATGAAGCTACGGTGAAGAGGTTTGTACAGATTAAAAACAGAGCATACTTAAAAGCAGAGAATCCAGATTATCAGAACATCTATCCAAAAGAAGAGTGGATGATACAGGGAAAAGTAGTAGGCGTAATTCGAAACTTGGAATAAGGCTCGTTGCGCTCGTAAATTTGACTATCTCCTTTGTCGTCAGTTCCGGTGCTCGCTCTGCGTACGTTTCAGTACGCGGCGCTCCGCTCCTCACTGACTTCGCGGATCTGATTCAAATTTACTTCGCTTAGATTTAATTAATTATCAATCAACTTATATTTAACAACCGTAATTTATACGATTATGTCTGATTTAGAATTAACAAAAAAAGAAATCATAGCCAAGTTGCAGAAACTTTGTGCGCACTGTGCTTCCAAAAGAAAGCATGTGTGCAATGTTCAAAGGATCTCTCTTCAGGTGAAAGCATTTCGAGGAATTCCGCTTATTGTCAACAATGAGTTCCGTGGTGTAATATATAGCCAATAACTCCCTAGTTAGCCGAAGGAGGGCTATAGGTCATGTATGAACATCCCGAAAAGCGAATGGGTAGTATTGCTACGCAGAGCATTAGTAGTTTCAGCTTACTGAACTTACTTTTCTCAGTATTGTTGGTCTTTGCCTTAATTTTCCTTCGGAAAATTAGGTGACAGATTACTCAAATTGGGTTAAAATCTCGTTATATTAAGTGTCTGTAATAAGACACTTTTTTCTTTTTCCCCTTAAGTATGAGCAATATTCACATCGAATAGACAGAACTGCTATTGACAAAAAGGGCAAAATGAAGTATACTAATCAGATTTATTACTAACCGCCAGGTTGGAGTAAATCAAGTAATTCATTAACTGATTGCTGAAAAGGATTTAGCCTGTTGCTAAAAACAATTTTCACCAATCATGAGAGCAATTAAAATGCGTAACATTTTAACTAATCGTCGTTTTGGTCTTTTGGGAACAATTTTGGCGGTAGTTGCTGTGAGCTTGGTACTAGCCTTGATCCCTCAAGTTACTGCAGTGAATACATCTGCAGATAATTGTACTAACCCACCAACAACCCCAACATTGAACTATTGGCCAATCACTTACGATGATGTGAATACACCAGAATGTCATGACTTCAGAGCCATCGACGCTGCTGTGTATAATCCAAACGGTTCTCCTGTCTTTTCACAAAGTGAAGCAGATTGGCAGAACGGTTTACAGTTGAATGTAGGCCAAGAAGGTGTAGCGTTAATTTACGTTCACAATGGTGCTGCAAACAACTTACCATCAAGTCAAACTTTGGCTAAGAATGTGAAGGTAACCACCGCGACTGATACTCGCGCTGGTAGCACTCACAAATTGTCTGTACGTTTAGCTGGTGACAACACTAATGTTGTTAACGAAAGCTTTACTGTACACACCCCTGCAAACGCTAAATTGGAAGTAGTTCCAAACAGCGGATTCATGTACGACTACGAAGGTAACTTAGTTTTGGATTCTCAAAACTTGAACCTTGGAAACTCTACATATACATTGGGTGACCTTGATGCGTGTTTTGAATACAGCATCTTCCTTACTTACCGATTCAAGGTAGTTGCTGAACAGCCACAACCACAGAACACAAACTTATCTATCACAAAGAAAGTTCGTAGTCTAGATAAGAACACTGCATTCGCAGATTCTGTGACTGTTGATCAAAACGAACGTGTTCAGTACCAAGTTGTTGTTCGTAACACTGGAAACAATGTTGCAAAGACTACAACTATGACCGATAATGGCACTTCTGGTGTTCAAATCGATGCTGGTTCTACAACTGTCGGTATTGCCAATGATGCATTACTTACTAACGATTTATGGCAGGGAGCGATTCCTGGAACCGTAAATCTTGGCGACCTAGCAGTTGGCGAGCAACGTGTAATTACTTACACAGGTAAAGTTACTGCTGCAAGCGGAACTTTAGTAAACACTGCAACTGCAATTGCAAGCAATGCTTCCCGGGTTTCTGACACAGCATCTGTAATTGTTCGCACTGTTACTCCTGGTCATGGAAAACTTGCTATTACTAAGCAAGTGAAGAACCAATCTACTGGCACTAACTTCTCTTCTGAAGTTAACGCTCGTACCGGTGAACGTGTTGTCTTTAAGATGACTGTTACCAACACTGGAAACGCAACCTTGCACAACGTTCGCCTTACAGATCCTATTCCATCTGGTTTGCAATTTGATGATTCAGTTGCAACTGAAGGAACTCCTAGTTATAACGCAAACACTTTATCTGTAAACTTTGGTAACTTACCAGCTGGTGCAACTCGCACTGTTGAGTTTGCTGCTAAAGTATTAGCAACTGGTAACACTCGTATCTGTAACGTTGCAACCGCAACTGCTGATGGGGTTAGCTCCGTTCAAGCGCAGGCTTGTGTTAATGTAATTACAACTCCAAAGCCTGGCACTCCAAACATTGTTCTTTCTAAGAAAGCATACAATGATACTAAGAAAGTAGATGCAACAACTGTAAACGCTAGTCGTGGTGACACAATTACCTTTACATTGACAACTACTAACACTGGTACTGCAGACGCTGTTAACTACGTAATCACTGATGATTTATCTCAAGTATTACCACTAGCAGATATCGTTTCTGCAACAGGTGGTCAAATTAATGGAAATGTTCTTACATATCCTGCAATGACTATCAAACCGGGCGAAACTGTTACTAAACAGTTTACCGTTCGCGTTAAGACTTCATTAGCTCCAACTTTGTCTTTCCAAATTAAGAATACTTATGGTAACACTGTTGTTATCAATATTCCTGGAAACATCGTTTATGAAGCTCCTAAGACCGGTGTAGCCGGTGTTGCTGGCGCTTCTGCTGTAGCTTTCGCTGGTCTTTTGACCGCTGGTGCAGTAGCTGTACGTCGTGGTCGTGATATCCTTAAGTTCATTTTCGTTTAATCGAAACTGAACAAGTTATCAAAAAAACACCCCTCAAGAGAGGGGTGTTTTTTGTATTAGTAGTTATCTGTTGGTTTCTTTTCCCAGAAAAGAATGAGTAAGCTTTTCACTAGTACTTGCATATCAAGAAGTAGGCTCCAGTTTTCGATGTAGTAAGTATCGAGACGAACTTCTTCATCAAAGGGAAGTGTCGGCCATGAAAACTGGGCAATCTGAGTGAAGCCAAATATGCCTGGTTTGATAGTTAGAATTCTCCCATTGCTCGAACGGTATTGCTCGACTTCATCAGGAAGATGGGGTCTTGGTCCAACCATACTCATATCACCGATGAATACATTCCAGAACTGAGGGATTTCATCAAGTTTAGTTCGGCGCAGGAATCGACCAATTTTTGTAACTCTAGGATCCTCTTTTATTTTAGTTAGAGGTCCGCGTTTGTTTTCCTCTGAAGCTTTCATTAATTCTAGATACAGAGCCCGCGCTTCATCCTTACCATATTTATCACCAACACTGAGATGGGTGTACATACTTCTAAGCTTGAAAAATTTAAATTTTTTTCTTTGCGCACCACACCGTTCGGCGCTGTAAATCACAGGGCCTTTACTGTCTAGTTTTATCGCAATCGCCAAAATTAGAAACAGTGGAGAGGTGATAATCAAACAAATAAAACTGATGATTATATCGGAAATTCTTTTGATTAGCTTACCCCAACCGTCGAGTGGGGTATTCTTCAATCCGATAATTGGAATACCTTGCAAGTTGTTTAATTCAATAATGTTTCGTTGTACTTCAAATAAATTTGGGACAAAAGAGAATTGCAAACCATTTTGTCTTGCAAAAGCAACAAGGGTTAGATTATCTTCCGCAGAAGTATTGTGATTAGTTTGAACTATTTCATCGAAAGGTTGTTTCTGGTACGCAGTTTCAAGTTCAGCTAATAGATTTGGATTATTATGTAGCTCTGCCACAACTTCGTAACCAAATTTGTGGTTGCGCAAAATTGATTGAATAAACTCTGCTTCTGTTCCGGAACCATTAATTAATGCCAGTCTGTGCAAGCCATAACCTTTAGCAAAGAGTGCTTGCTGAATTGATTTTAAAATTAATCGACCGAATAAAACCAGCGCAATACTGATCAACCACACGGCTAAAATAATAAAACGAGAAGGAAAAATCGACTGATCGAAGAAGAACAAAACAACAGTGATGAAAGCAGCGAGAGTTAAACCTATAGTAACTCGATTAAACTCGAACAAGAATTTACGAGTTCCGCGCAATGAGTACAATCCAAGCAAAGCAAAAATTAGTAATACAATCGGTATTACTTTTATAAGAATTAGGATAAATTCTGGAAGGGCTAATTCGAATAGAATTGGACCAACCAAGTTGTCTGATTCGTAGCGGATTTGGTAGGCGATAATTCCCGCGCCAAGTAAGGCGAGTGCGTCTACGGGAATGGAAATCAGGTTAAATAGTAATTCAGTTTTTTTCATAATATCAGGGTAATTATATCATTTTGTTGGGCACCACGCCATAATCGTCAGAGCCCTAAACTTATGGTATAATTGCACAGATTAAAGGGATTTTTAATATATTTTTGAAGTATGAATAAGACAGCAGTGTTATTTGGTGGCGGCGGATTTATCGGTTCGTATCTCGCAGTTGAGTTATTAAAAAACAATTTAGTTGATGAAGTCTTGTTGGCAGATATGAGTTTTCAGGAATATCAATGGCCTAGAGAATTGCATAAGTTACGCTCCGAAGGTCGAGTTGCGACAGTCACATTTGATGTTCGAAGAAAAGAAGATTTCACTTACCTCACAGTTAAACCAGAAATTATTGTAAATCTGGCCGCGGTTCATCGCGAGCCTGGACATGCTGAACATGAATATTACGATACAAACATTCCTGGTGCAGAAAATATTTGCGAGTGGGCGGAACAAGTAAGTTGTTCTAACATTATCTTTACTAGCAGTATCGCTGTGTATGGAGCGAATGATTCCGCCAATCCCGAACCTAAGACAGAGCAGACACCAACTAAACCAAATTCTCCTTATGGAATTTCAAAGTTGAAGGCTGAAGAAATTCACAAAGCTTGGCAAGAAAAAAATTCGGAGCGAAAACTTTTAATAGTTCGTCCGGGTGTAATTTTTGGCGCAGGTGAAAACGGAAATGTAACACGTATGCTAAAAGCTTTGAAGCGTGGTTACTTTGTATTTGCTGGCAACAAAGACACAGCTAAAGCCGGCGGATATGTGAAGGAGTTATGTCGCTCAATGGTGTGGATGTGGCAACGGCAATTACAAAATAATTCAGCGCAAGAATTATATAATTTCACAGTTGAACCAACTCCGACAGTAGGACAATATGTAACAGCTATAAATAAAGTTTTGGGGAAACCCTCAAGAACAATTAATTTACCATATGGACTGTTAATGTTTGGTGCTCAGGTTATTCAGAGGCTTTCTAGTATTGTCGGGCGAACAGCTGGAATCAATCCAGCGCGAATTCGTAAACTTCGTCGGTCGAATTATATCGTGGCTGAGGTACTACAGAAAGCAGGTTACAAGTATCATTATGACTTAGATTCAGCTATGCGTGATTGGCAAAACGAACGACCGCAAGACTGGAATTAGTATCAATTTAATCCACCTTCTCGGTGGATTTCTTTGTGGATTTCTTGTGATTAGTCTGTGGATTGCCTGTGGATTTTTTTCTCAAAATAGTATATACTTTTGCCACAAGAAAAATTTGGAGGATAACACTAGTGAACATCAATTCTACGGACAAGGTAGTTAAGAAGAAGGTTAGCCATAATCCTGGAGTAGCTGAAGCCGGTATAATCTTGGAGTTTATCGAAGGTTCTTTGTTTCTTATCAACAAGAAAAAGCGCTTCGATATTTACCCGCCGTCACCGGCTTGGTTAAAGAGATCTCATAATCTTGCAAAAAGAATCGAGGAATTTAGTAAATTTTCAGAATCAATTCCGGCAGAACGTTTCGAGGGACCTTGGATTAAGCATGTGGGTGGGATGAGCGCAGCTCATCATAATTCCAATGGCGATATTCACCTCTATCAAATTGATGACGGTCTGCTGTCGAAGTCTTTACCTCCAGTTGGTACGGACGAAAACCAACTTACTTACAAGGATCGTTCACGATTCTTTTGTAATCGAGTTTTTGGCTTAGATATTAGGGGACAACGTTTAAAGAGCAGGATTCATTTTCACGCTTTCAGCTTAGAAGATGTCATCACAGAGTCCTTGAAAGTTGAGGGGCAAAGTGTGATGCTAGCAATTCGCAATTTAATCGCAGCAGACCACGGTCCTGATGGAAACTACATTAAGCGCTCGACTTTAAAATTTTTTAGTCACCGTTCTCGTTGTCCGGATGGTGTGCCAATGAGTCAGCATCTCAATCTGGTGATGAATAAGCCAAGCTGGTTTCAACAACAAGTGTCTTTATGGCAACGTTGAGCCGTTTGCAACTAATTTTTAGCTGTCTTCTAAGGCAGCTTTTTTGTTGCCAAAAACCTCAATTTTTGATAATATATGCTAGTTAATATGACAAATTTCGAAATAATTTTATTTTATAAATATGTACTTATAGAGAACCCAGCTGAGTTGATGCTTCATCAAAAAGAGCTTCAACAGCGCCTTGGTTTGAAAGGTAGAACTATCATTGCCACTGAGGGGATAAATGCCACCTTAGAGGGTACTACAGAGGCAATTGATGAGTATTTAAAGGATTACCTAGCTGACCCTCGTTTTTCTGATACCCATATAAAACGTGGTTCAGGAACTGGTCAGGCTTTCCCACGAACTTCAGTGAAAGTACGCTCAGAAATCGTGGCACTTGGTTTGGATAAATCTTGCGACATCGACCCGAATCAAGTTACGGGAAAACGCTTGGCTCCAGAAGATTTGCACCAGTGGATTGGTGAAGGTCGTGAGTTATATATCGTTGACATGCGTAACGCGTACGAACATTTAGTTGGTTACTTTGAAGGTTCAATTTTACCGCCGATGACCAACTTTCGTGATTTACCAAAGTTCGTTGATTCAATTAGTCACCTTAAGGACAAAACAGTCGTTACAGTTTGTACTGGCGGGGTGCGTTGTGAGAAAGCTTCAGGCTATTTGGTATCACAAGGATTCTCTGATGTATATCAGCTTGATGGTGGAATTGTTTCTTACATGGAAAAATTCCCCAACGAAGATTTTCTAGGCAAGTTATATGTGTTCGACAATAGGATCGCAATAGGATTTTTCACCGATGATCCTAAGCATAGAGTCGTTGGGAAATGTGTATTCTGTAAAGAATCAAGCGAGCGCTACACAAATTGTTTAGTGAATGATTGTAACCGTAAGTTTATTGCTTGCGAAGACTGTCAGCAAAAGTTAGGCGAGAACTTTATTTGTCCGGCAGAACTTGGTTGTAAAGAAAAAACTCGCGTAAGTTAGAAATTAAAATATTCAAATTAATTTATGTCCGAAAATAATGCCATTGTTATTGAGGGCCTCACGAAGTCTTATAAAGACGTAGAGGTTCTCAAAGGTATTGATTTAAAAGTGGAGCGCGGTACCATGTTGGCTTTACTTGGCCCAAACGGAGCTGGTAAAACCACAATTGTTCGTATCCTGAGCACGCTCTTAAAATATGATTCAGGAAAAGTAACTGTTCATGGTTACGATGTGAAAGACCAGGCTCATGAAGTGCGTCAGAATATTGGTCTAACTAGTCAGTATGCAGCGTTAGATGAGTTTCTAACTGGTATGGATAATTTAGTAATGATGGGTCGATTGTTTCATCTTAGTAAGGAAGACGCCAATAAACGTGCTCATGAATTACTAGAACAGTTTGATTTAGTCGATGCGGCTAACCGCCCAGTGAAAACTTATTCTGGGGGTATGCGTCGTCGTTTAGATTTGGCAGTGAGCTTAATTCCAACACCTCCTGTAATTTTCTTGGACGAACCAACAACTGGTCTCGATCCACGAAGTCGTTTGGCAATGTGGAATGTGATTAAGAAGCTTGTTGAAGCAGACGTTACAATTTTGCTTACCACTCAATATTTAGAAGAAGCTGATCAGTTGGCCGATAAAATTGCAGTCATTGATAACGGAAAAGTTATTGCCGAAGGAACCTCTGATGAATTAAAGAGTAAAGTTGGTAACGAACGTTTAGAGCTGGTAATTAAGGACTCCGAGAACTTTGCTCGAGCAGTTTCTGTTTTGGCGAATTATAAGTTTATTAAGAACGACGAAGAACGAACTATCAACATTACTATTGATAGCGGGGTTCAAGAGATTGCAAAGATTTTGTCTCTCATTGAACAAAATAGCGTTCAGATTGAATCATTGTCTCTTCATAAGCCAACACTAGATGATGTGTTTTTGCAGTTAACAGGCCATGAAGCCGAAGACAAGAAAGTAGAGGATAAATAACATGGAAGAAACAAAAATGGTTGGGTTGTATCAACCCCAACAACACTCAAAACTTTATTGGATTTTTAGTGACTCACTAACATTCATCAAGCGTAGCTTAAAACTGATCTTCCGAAACCCGGATCAATTAATCGGATTGATCGTTCAACCGATCATGTTCATGCTTTTGTTTCGCTATGTATTTGGTGGAGCAATTGACACTGGCGGTCCAAGTTACGTTAACTTTTTGGTAGCTGGAATTTTGGTTCAGATGGCAGCGTTTGGTGCTCTGACAACATCTTACTCAGTGACCTACGACATGCAAAAGGGAATAATCGACAGATTAAAGTCTTTCCCAATTGCTAGTTGGACAGTACTAACAGGACACGTTGTTTCCGATTTATTCCGTAACTTTATTTCTTCGCTGATTTTGTTGGCGGTCGCATTCCTTGTGGGTTTTCAGCCAACAGCTTCACTTTCTGATTGGGTATTAGTTGCTTTAATTGTGATGTTGTTTACATTCGCAATCTCATGGTTATCAGCTGTACTTGGCTTATTAGCTAAATCAATCGAAGCGGTGCAGTGGATGGGATTCTTGCTTGTCTTCCCGTTAACGTTTGCTAGTGCAGCTTTTGCGCCAACAGAAAGCATGGCAACTGGTCTTCGCATCTTTGCACAGAATCAGCCAGTCACTCATGTGATCGAAGCGATTCGCGCGTTGATGATCGGAACACCAATTGGTAATCACGGTATCATGGCAGTGATATGGTGTGTGGCAATTATTCTAGTTGCGATTCCACTCTGTGCGTATTTGTTCAACAGACAAGTCTCAAAATCATAGATTAAATGAGCCCTGCGGAACGCGGGGCTTTTGAATTTCCCTGTACAAATCCTTAAAAAAGTGTTAGTATTGATGAAATAACAACCCGCACTAGCGGGTGTATTTTTTCGCTTATGGCAGATACAACAATACTTCGATTCTCTGAAGTTACATTTGAATACGGTGTTAACAAGCGCGTTTTGGACGAAGCGAGTTTTTCGGTTCGTTCTGGAAGTCGCATTACTTTGATGGGACAAAACGGTGCAGGAAAAAGCTCTTTGTTTAAACTAATCACTGGTGAGTTAAAACCAACTGAAGGTTCAATCCACATCACCCCGAAAGATGCAACTATTGCTATCGCAAGACAGGTAATGCCTCAGGAGATGTTCGAATTATCAGTACATGATTATTTCGCAACCGCTTTCACAGAAAAAACTTACAACTTAGATAAGTTAATTGTTGATGTGTTGGAAGTTGTTCATTTGGAATTACCAAAGGAACAATTTACTGAAAAAAAGATTAAGTTCTTTTCAGGTGGACAACAAGCGCGATTGTTACTTGCTCATGCACTAATTCAGAATCCAGATTTACTTTTGCTCGACGAACCTACTAATAATTTAGACAAACAAGGCATCGAACACTTAACAGGTTTCTTGATGATGTATGAAAAAACTTGTTTAGTAATTTCTCATGATGCGGATTTTCTTAACGCATTTTCTGATGGGGTTTTGTATTTAGATGTATACACTCACCAAGTCGAACAATACTCCGGAAACTACTACGACGTAGTTGAGGAAATTAAGAACCGAATTGAACGCGAGAATCAACAGAACGCTCGTATGCAGATGCAAATTAAAGAGAAGCGCAGTCAAGCGGAAGTATTCGCCCATAAAGGTGGAAAGCTCCGTGCGGTTGCAAAGCGTATGCGTGACGCTGCAGAGGAAGCGGAAGAAAACATTGTAAGTGTTCGCCAAGAAGATAAGACTATTCGTGAATTCAAAATCCCTGTTCAAAAGTTCGATCCATTTTTCGATGGTAAGATTTTAAGCTTTAACTCAATTTCTGCTTATCAAAATGGGGAATTGGTCATCAAAAAATTTGAGGAAGTTATTAGAAAAAATACCCATGTTTTAATTTCCGGTCCAAACGGTATTGGTAAAAGTACTTTACTTGAAAGATTAGTGGCAGGCTCAGGTGAAGGTTTTCAAGTCGCTCCAGAAATGACTGTTGGGTATTACAAGCAAGATTTTACTAACTTTGATTTTAAGCAAACTGGCTTTGATGCTCTTAAAGAGGTCATGAACGAATTTGATGAACACGTCTTGCGTTCAACTGCCGCTGGGTTTTTACTTGATGGAAAATTACTTGGTAATCCAATTGAATCTTTATCTGAAGGTCAAAAAGGACTACTCGCTTTCTGTCGATTGATGCTCCAAAAACCAGGACTATTAATTTTAGATGAACCTACTAACCATATTAATTTCCGTCATTTGCCTGTCATCGCTAAAGCATTGGATGAGTACGAAGGTGCTATGATTATGGTTTCTCACGTTCCGGATTTTGTTTCTCAGATTCGCATCGACAAAGTAATTGAATTAGATAACTTAAAATAATACCGTGTACTATTTTTATATCCTACAATGCAAAGACAATTCGTTGTACTGTGGGTATACCACAGACTTAAAACAGAGAGAGCAGGAGCATAATCTTGGACTAGGCTCAAAATATGTTCGCTCTAAAGGCGGAGGAAAAATAGTCTACAGTGAAAAATTTAAATCTCGCTCCGAAGCTTTAAAACGCGAAGCCTTAATTAAGACTTGGACAAGACAGAAAAAATTACAACTTCTGGTAACGAAATAAAAAAGAAGTAGCTAGCTACTTCTTTTTGTCTTTTTTAGGTTTCTTTTTTTCTTTCTTCTGAGCGTTATTACCTTTAGCCATATTTTGTAAAGTTAATTCTACATATAGTTTATCAAGTTTTTACAATTTATTCAATCTCAACCAGCTTCGTGGTATAATGCATATAAGAGCTCCTTATGTTGAAAGCAAAAGCAAAAAGAAAACTTAAAAAAGGAACCCGTTTTGTTACCAAACTGGTTGAGTCTACAGGAATTCCTAAAGGTTATTCCACAACCGTGGCTTGGTTTGCCGAACGGATGGCAATCGCAAGCTTTGCCTTAATCGTGGTATCTTTTGCGGCGGGCGCATTTTTCGTCATGAAATTGGCAGAACCAATCGGCGATAGTCGTCCATACAATGCCGCGGCTGAGCAGGCGTTATTAGCAGAAGAGGGGATAAGGGTATTCTCACAGCAAGTTATTGATGTCGCATCACCTGTATTTGCCAAATTTGTAAAAGACAATCGTGAGGAAGTAGATATGGAAGCAGTTCAGCTTGCTGAGCGGAAAGTAAAATTACAAGCATATCTGGCGAGCAAAAAATCTCCTTTCGCAGACGATCCAGCTGCAATCGAAGCTTTTGCTACTTCACCAAATATGAAAATGATGGTCGCTATTTCTTTCGTGGAAAGCACTTTCGGAAAAAATTGTTATTATTATAACTGTAGTGGTATCGGAGGAACGCCACCGAACCTTCGTAAGTACAACAGCTATGCAGAATGGATTAAAGACTTCGATGATTTGTTAGAACGACGATACAAAGATATTCCACCAGAAGGTTTTCTGGGTTTGTATGTTCAACCAGGAAGTCCTAACTGGATTTACGGTGTGAAGCAAGTACTGAGGGAATTTGAAGAACAAGGAATTGTATAAAAAAATGAGCCGCCCGAGAAATCGGACGGCTTTAAATTCAGAGCTTGATGTTTTTCGCAAGTCCTAAGCTTTTTAGAACAGAGATTAACATCCAGCTGAAATCAATTTGGTACCAGTGAAGTCCGTGTCGGGCTCTAACTGGTTTGTCGTGATGGTTATTGTGCCATCCTTCACCAAAGGTTAACAGAGCGACCCACCAATTATTTTTAGAGTCATCGTCGGTTTCAAACATTCGGCTACCGAATTTGTGGCAAACAGAATTGACCAACCAAGTAAAATGCAGACCCACAGCGACGGGAATGAAAATTCCCCAAAGAATCGCTTCTATTCCGTCAAAGGCGAATAAAACTAGAGCAAGAATAGTGCTTGGTAACCACCAGAATTTATGAAAAAATCGATGCACCGGATCGGACATCAAATCCTTCGCATACTTTTCCAGAAACGGAGTTTCCGAAAGACGACCTTCAGTATATATCATCCACCCGATATGAGAGTGCATAAAGCCGTTCCTGGGCGAGTGTGGGTCATTGAAGGTGTCAGTTTCCTGATGATGCCTTCTGTGAACTGCAATCCACTTGATGTGACTGCTTTGCAAAGTTAGAAGTCCGCAAACCGTGAGTGTGTATTCCACCCATTTCGGAGTATCAAATCCGCGATGGGTTAACAGTCTATGGTAGCCGACAGCTAGTCCAAGTCCGTGGCTAATTGGCCAAATGAGCAAGGCTAACATTGGATACGCTACTAATGTAAAGATAGTTTCGTAGTAGATGTATGAATAAATTGGTGCTAATATAGCACCAATGTGGAATATTGTTATTCCAATCACAGTATCTAGCCGAAATTTATCATAAGGTTTTACCCCAATCTGATAAGTCTCTGTGACCATAAATTTCCCCCTGTATTTTTGTTTTTATTATCTCATAGAATTGGGGGTTTGTCATCAGAAAATTCGATAAAAAACCCCTTATTCTAAAGGGTTTTTGAAGTAAAAATCGTCTTTAAGGTTGGAAAATTTCTTCGGGCAAGAGTCGAACTTCTGTAACGTCGGAGAACTGTTCAGCGGTTTTAGTGATTTGTGATGCTAGTAAAGTTACCCTACAAGAGCCACCTGATGTAAATCCAGGAACAGTACTGAATTCTAATAGAAGAATTCCATTCGAGAGTTCAGATTTAAGCAATTTAAAATCGGGATTTGGGAATTCGGTACTAAAGCCATTGTTTGATTCGGATTCAAAAATTTCTCCTGAGATGAGTAGATTGATTGTGTCTTCAATTGGATTTTGGGAAGCGGTGATAACTCTTGTGACTGGAAGAACAGAATCTTCATTACATTGCGGCTCACCGTTCTCTGATAGTTGTCTGTCGGCAGGCTCGTTGTAATAATAAAGTTTCACGGTTTGAGTTTGCGGAACATCCCTTTCTTGTTCAATAACTGCTTGCTCCGGTTGATTGCTATAAACCACTACACCAATAACTCCTAACATCAAAACGATTGCCAGTAGAATATATGCACCCTGTTTATTGGCCATATAATGAAGTTAACTTATTTAGTTACAGAATACCATATCAAGGGCTTGTGACAAACTGACTGATTGGTTTTTGCGGATTTCATGTTGTAGCAAGTCAAGATTCAGAATAGGAATTATGGTACAATTTAAGCATGATTAATGTAGATTTTAAAGGAATTTTGTTAGAAAAAACCGATTTGCCGTTCGAAAATGTAGGGGTATTGAACCCAACTTGCATACAGAAAGATGGTCTCACTCATATGTTTTATCGAGCGGTGACTGGTAATAATCTTTCAAGTATTGGTTACTGTCAGATTGATAAAGATAAAGTCTTGAGTCGTGCGACAGAGTCAGTTCTTGTTCCAGAATTTGATTACGAGAAGCATGGTGTTGAGGACCCTAGAATAGTTGAGCTTGAAGGAACTTACTATTTATTTTATACAGCTTATGATGGAGTCAATGCTTTAACTGCTTTAGCCACGAGTATCGATTTAAAACATTTCGAAAAGCAAGGACTGATTACTCCTTCAATTAAATACAGTGAGGCTAGAGAAATTTTTGCTTCACCAAATTTATCTCCTCGTTACGAGTGGTATGCCAAGCATTACGAAGAATCAATTTCCCCGATCGTTATGTTGTGGGGTAAGGATTTAGTTTTATTCCCGGAGAAAATCAATAACCAGTATTTTTTACTAACCCGAGTCATGCCAGGGATTCAGTATATGTTGTTGGACAATTTAGACCAGTTAAAAGATGAAAATTTTTGGAGAACACACTTAAAAGATTTAGATAAAAGAGTTGTGATGGATCCAAAGTTTTGGTACGAAACACGTAAGATTGGTGCAAGTTGTGTGCCAATTAAAACTGATAAGGGATGGATACAGATCTATCATGGTGTAGAAGATAGTCCCGCCGGAAATATCTATAGAGCATCAGTTGCATTATTGGATTTGAACAACCCTCAGAAAGTCATCGGTCGTCTTGCTGAACCACTAATTTCCCCAGAACAAGAATGGGAAAAAGTAGGAATAGCCAGTAATGTGATTTTCCCTTCAGGGGCTGCAATTCACGGTGACGAGTTATATATCTATTACGGAGCCGCAGACAGCAGGATAGCAGTAGCTTCAGTGAAAACCGATGAACTACTAAATGAATTGTTAAAGAGCGCTTAGACTGGCGCGGAAACTCAAGAATATGGCTGAATCGAAAACACCTTTGATCGCTTGTCTGAGTACATACCCTCCACGCGAGTGTGGAATTGCCACATTTTCTCAAGACTTAGTGACTGCATACAACAATCTATTCTCACCCCATAATGCAATGGGGGTTGTTGCTATGCACAATGACACCGTCGACTCAAAATACCCAGTAGAGGTTTTATTCACTATCGACCAACAGGATCAGCAGAGTTATATCAAAGCTGCCGATCGTCTGAATTCCGACGAACAGATTTTGCTTGTGAACATTCAGCACGAGTTTGGCATTTTTGGAGGAGATTGGGGAGAGTACCTCGAGATTTTCCTGCAGAGAATTAACAAGCCCGTCATTACTACTCTCCACACAGTTTTGCCTAACCCAGACCAGAAGGTTATTGGCCGAATGAATGTGTTGGTAAAGTATTCTGCAGAACTGGTGGTTATGACAGAGCGTTCTAAACAAATTTTGTTATCGGATTACAAAGTCCGCGCTTCAAAGATTACGATAATTCCTCATGGGATCCATCCTCAGTTATATCACTCTTCAGATGAAGCTAAGAAGGAACTTAATTTACCTAATGTGCCAATGTTAACCACATTTGGATTGTTGAGTGAAGGAAAAGGTATTGAGTATATACTCCAAGCGTTGCCGGAGGTAGTAAAAAAATATCCTGAGGTACAATATTTTTTAATCGGCAAAACTCATCCAGGTGTAGTTAAACAAGAAGGAGAGAGATATCGCGATTCACTATGGCAGTTGGTACAACAATTGGGACTGCAAAAAAATGTAAAGTTCATCGATCGCTATTTCGATGTGCCGGAGCTTTTGCAGTATTTGCAAGCAACCGATATTTATATTTCGGGGTCTCTAAATCCTAATCAAGCCGTAAGCGGTACATTAACATACGCGATGGGCGTGGGTCGGCCAGTTGTGGCAACGGAGTTTTCTCAGGCTAAGGAAGTCGTTACAAATGAGACTGGAATTCTGGTTCCTTTTCGGGACCCGCCAGCTTATGCCAACGCCTTGATTGGATTGCTGGATAACGCGGAACTTCGCAAGCACTTAGGGAAAAACGCTTACTTTCAAACCCGGCATATGACCTGGCCAAACGTGGCTTTAGCTTACTCTAAAAGTTTTGCAGCCAAAGCTCCTGAGGTCGGTTCACAGCACAAAAGCATCCCGCCAATTAAACTTGATCATGTTACCGCTTTAACCGATGATTTTGGGATTTTTCAGTTTGCCCAGCTTCATGTCCGCAATCCACAATCTGGTTATACTTTAGACGACAATGCCCGGGCTTTAATGGTTGTTACAAAGTACTACCAGAAATCCCAAGATCAGGAAGCTTTACGATTACTTCAAATTTATCTGAACTTTATCGAAGCGGCGGCAATTGGTAATGGTGAGTTTCGTAATTACTTTACTGTTCAAAGAAAATTCGACGAAGCTGCCAACCTTAGAGATAGCTTAGAAGATTCCAACGCGCGATGTCTGCAAGCTTTAATGTGGGTGTGGGGAGCAGATTTAGTGCCAAAGGAACTTCGTGAGCAAGCCAGGAAGTTGTATCGCCCTGGATTAGTAAATGAATTTCGCTCGCCGCGTGCAGCTGCTTTCTTTATCAAGGGAATGTATTCTTTGCGCAAGCAAGCTGGGATACCAGAAAAAATCAGACGACATTGCGATTTCTTGGTTGGTGGATATGAAGCTAACCGGAGTGAAGGTTGGGAGTGGTTTGAACCACAGCTTACATATTCGAATGCACTTATTCCCGAAGCATTATTGCTTGGATATTTAGCCACCAAGCAAGATAGATTTTTGGAAGTGGGTAAAAAGACTTTAGATTTTTTAATCGAACAAACTTTTGTCGAAGGTCGGTATGTGGGCATCGGACAAGATGGTTGGTTTGCCAAAGGCGGCAAGAAAGCTACGTTCGATCAACAACCAGAAGATCCTGCGGCTATGGTCCATGCTTTAAAAACTATGTACCGAATTAGTAAAGACGCAAAGTATAAAAAATTAATGTATGTTGCGTTTAATTGGTTTATTGGGGATAACGTGCTTGGTCAGTTTGTTTACGATAGCGTAACCGGTGGTTCTTATGACGGAATTAGTGAAAACCAGACTAATTTAAATCAAGGTGCCGAGTCCACTTTGTCGTATTTGTCGGCGCGGTTGTTGATGTAAAATTTGTAGAATTATAGGGGAGTTGAGACACGCTTCAACCCGTTCGATTCCTCTATAATCATTACCAAAGTAAAAACACCACTAACGTGGTGTCCTTACTTTGGTAGCGCTACGGGGAATTACGCGTCGGCTTTCTTCTGAAAGCCTCCTTGCCCGGGGTTGCATAGAACTGCCCCCGGCAGTTCTATGATCGCTCGGTTTCAGTTTTCTCTGCAGAGAAAACCTTACCTCACTTCAACCCGTTCGATTCCTCTATAATCATTACCAAAGTAAAAACACCACTAATGTGGTGTCCTTACTTTGGTAGCGCTACGGGGAATCGAACCCCGATTACGTGGATGAGAACCACGCGTCCTAACCATTAGACGATAGCGCCTTAATACAGGGTATTTTATCATCCCCAGCAACCTTTGAAAAGAGTGGTATAATAATAGTATGAAATACTTTCTTATTGCAGTCTTAGCACTGACTATGGTTGCAGGTGCGTGTGATAACACTAAGATAGAAGGCAAGGTTCCAACTTCTCCTGTTGAATCTTACGAACCACTACCACGCTAAATTTCTTTTTGTTTAATTAAAACCAAAAAAATATTTTTGGTTTTAATTGTGTCTACACTCCTTGACAAGTGTAGTAAAAACTGTCAATTTTGGAGTACCCCTAAAAAACGATCCGGAGGATATAGTCAAGTTTGGCCCATTGGTTGGGAAGCGTCGCCTTGCAGTATAAGGTGTTCGTAGTGCACAACAGACCGTGCTCACAGGTTCGACTCCTGTACAAACTCATTAGACCCTTTCCTCCGGGTCTTTTTTATTTTAGATATCTGCTTGCTGTGATTCCGAAGAATTTTCTGTGACACTGTTATCTTGTATTGCCGGAGCTTCTGGTAATTTGATTGAGGAGGTGAGTTCTTCAAAGCTAGGCAAGTCATTGATTGAGGTAACCCCAAGTTGTTGGAGAAATTCTGTTGTCACTTGGTACATAGAGCTGCGGGCATCAGAAGGGTTTGAAACTTTTTCAATTAAACCGCGCATCAGCAACGCACGAATAGAGTACTGAGAGTTGACGCCACGAATGGATTCAATTTCCACTTTGGTGATTGGTTGTCTATACGCAATGATGGCCAAAACTTCGGCAGTGGCTTCGGTGAGTTGTTCGCGCAAATCACTGTTCAGAAAATCGGTAACTGTGTCTGAATTATTGCTATTGGTAGCTAACTGGTATTGCGAGCCGCTATGCAGGAGTACAACTCCCGAGTCTTTACAAAATTGACTTAATTCCTCGAGAGCAGTTACGACTTCAGCTTCGGTTGCGTTCGCAAACTTCACCAACTGCTTAACAGTTAGGGGTTTACTGGTGACGAATAAGAGGCTGTGAAGTTTAGAGGTTAGTTGGTTCATGGTTTGTTTCTTCTTTGGTTATTGCCGGGTTGTAGCGGGTAATTTTGACATCAGTAAACAAGATATCTTGCTCGACGCTAAAAATTCTTTGCTTAATTAATTCTAACAGAGCAAGAAAAGTTACAATAACTTCATCTTTGTTTTTAGCCTCTGATAACAATTCGCTCAAACTTGTTTCAATTTTGTTGGCTAGCCTGCCTTGTAAATCCGAAATTTTAGCTTGAATCGATACTGCTTCTTTAATTCGTGCTTTTGGTAAACTGTCTAATTCTCTGAGCTGTTGAAGGACCTGAAGAATGGAAGTGTGCAGAGTTTCGGTGGTAACGTTTGGATCGGGAAAGAAATTGATTCGTTCATTGAAAATCGCGGAACGCGTAAAACTTTGCTGTCGTCTCGCATCTAACTGTTTTAAATAGCGAGCCACCTCTTTAAATTGTTTGTAGAGAATTAACTTTTCGGTTAAATCTTCCTCTGGTTCTAATTCATCATCGGTAGCGACTTCGAGACTTGGCAATATAGCTTTGGATTTAATGACCAGTAATTTTGCTGCAATGTTGAGATAGTCGGCAAGAGCCGTTGCTTCGATTTGCTCCAACTCTTTAACGTATTGCAAAAACTGCTCGGTCACTTCTGCGAGCGCGATATCTGTGATGTTTAATTTCTGATCTTCAATTAGTGAGAGCAGTAAATCTAACGGACCTTCGAATTGTTGTAATTTTATTTTGGCCAATTTTCTAAGGAGTAAGTCTCTTTACACCGCGATATAAGAAAGAAACATCGCGAATGCTTTCCAGGTTGAATAATTTCATTATCATACGTTCTGGTCCTGCACCGAATCCACCATGTGGAGGACATCCATATTTAAAGAAGTCTAAGTAGAACTGCAATGATTCAAGTTCCATTCCACGCTCTTTGGCTTGCTTAACAAGCACATCATATCGATGTTCCCGTTGGGCACCAGTAGTAATTTCTACACCATTCCAGAGTAAATCGAATCCTCTAGTCAATTCCGAATCTTCTTCAAGTCGCATATGGTAGAATGCGCGGGTCTGATGAGGATATTCTGTAATAAATACAAACTCATGATTGAATTTTTCTTTTACGTATTCTGAGATATTTCGTTCTTCTTCAGGACTTAAGTCTCCGTCTTTTTCGGAAGTGATTCCGCGTTCTGTTAAAATTTTCTTTGCTTCAGATAATGTAATTTGTGGGAAAGGTAGGGTTGGAACGATAACCTCACGGTTGTGAGTGGTTTTGATTTCTTCACCATACTTTTCTTTCACACGTTCGATTGCTTTCGCCAACATTGCTTCTTCTTCAGCAATGATGTCTTGGTGTGATTTGATGTAAGACTTTTCAAGATCGAAACCTTGAAACTCTGTAGCGTGGCGCGTTGTGAAGGATGGTTCTGCACGAAAAACTGGACCGAACTCAAAAACTTTTTCGAAGCCAGCTGACATCGCCATTTGTTTGTAAAATTGAGGAGACTGAGCAAGATATGCCTTACGATCGAAGTATTGTACTTCGAAAAGCTCTGCACCAGACTCGCTAGGACTGCTCATTAGTTTTGGTGAGTGAATTTGAATGTAATCATTTGAGACACAGTAATCTGCTAATGCTCGCTCAAATTCTGTCCAAACTTTGTAAACAAGCTGTTTTTCAGGTCGACGTAAGTCTAAGAATCGCCAGTCGAGTCTGACTTGTTGGTCTGGTTCTTCACCGCCTTTATTAAAGACAGGGATTGGTAGCTCTGGTTGAGCAGGGGATAGAATTTCAATTTTCTCTGCAGCTACTTCGAATCCTGTAGCTGCTTTTGGTTCTTCTTTTACTTCACCAGTAACTTCAATGACACTTTCTAGTGAAAGGTGTTTCAGTGATTCTAATAGAGTTGGTTCGAAAACTACCACTTGCACAGAACCTGAAATGTCTCGTAAAACTATAAATTTAATTTTACCTTGATCGCGAATCGCGTGGGCGAAACCTTTTAAAACTACTTGCTTACCAGTGTGCTGGTGTAGGTCGGAAATGTGTATTCTGCTCATATATTATTTTAAGATTATATTGCATTATATCAGTTTTTCTTGGATTTAAGCAAAGAATTTAGGCAAAGAAAAAAGAGCAGCGATTTGAGTCTACTGCCCTTGGGTGAGGACTTACGAGTCCCCCTTGGAGGAATGATAAGTATGATTGCTAAGGGGCGATTGCTCGCCCCGCCGATCGATCTAAAAATACATGTTATTTGCCGCCGGGGCGGCTACGTCGGTGAAGGGTTCATGTCGAAATTCTCCCTTGTGCGACGTGATTGTCGCACTTTATACTGAATTTTGGCGCCGCAGCCGTTTAGGCTCCGGAGGTGCCGGTGGTCGAGATCGTCGTTGATACACTGTTTCTAACTGCCTGTGACATACCAGGCGGAGAATTGATTCTCATCTTCATGATTAATGTCCTCCTATAGACTAGACTTATTTTGTAGATGGGTGAGTCTGTCATGACCCACCCTTCTATGTTCGGACGACAAAAGTCGCCCAGTTCGCCCCTAATCTTTTCTGAAAAGGGTATTTACGAATCGCGAATCGAGGAGCACTGCTTGTTGCGCACCGCGAACTCCGCGCCGCCAAGACAGTTCGGTCTATGGCGTATTATCGTTAGGATTGGGTTTGTCGCCCATCTTTGGATCAGACAGGGTATATATATTAGGCGACAACGCCCACGTCATCCGTAACGAAATCGTGAGAATATATTACCACTAATTCCTCATTTCGTCAAATCACTTGGGCTACATTTTGCAAAAAACCGCATATTTATGGGTGTTTTATATTATAAAGATTTGGGTCTGATATAATTAATTTATATAAATCGTTTGGATAAATCATAAAATTGAAATTAAAATAAAAATGCTTAAAAAAATAGTTTTAGATTTGGAGACGCAAAAATCTTTCGAAGAAGTAGGTGGTAGAGGAAAGAATCATTTATTGAAGGTCTCGGTTTGCGGAATCTATGATTATTCCCGCGATGTTTATGAGATCTATGAAGAGCATGAGCTGCCAAGAATGGCCCCAATTCTTCAGATGGCCGATCAAATTATTGGTTTTAATATCAAGCAATTCGATTTCGCAGTTCTTCAGCCTTACTTGAACTTCGATTTGGCAGGTTTACCAGCTTATGATTTGCTAGAAGAAATTGAAAAAGTGATAGGGCATAAAATTCGTTTAGAAGCAGTTGCTCAAGCAACTTTAGGTAGTGGGAAATCAGGGAATGGTCTAGAGGCATTGTTGTACTACAAGAACGGCAAAATGGATCAACTTAAAAAATATTGTTTGGATGACGTAAAAGTGACTAAGCAAGTATATGATTATGTGTTGAATAATCAGAAACTTTTATATCGAGATTATTTCTCTATCAAAGAGATAAAACTTAAGTGTGAAGAACCTGTAAGCCGGATCGGTGTGCAACGCCAGGAAGTTTTGTTTTAATCATAAAACGAAACGGTAATTTTATGAGAAAAGTAATATATCTAATTCTGGTAGTTCTTTTCATAGGTCTTTGGCTATTAATGATGAATGTTTTTTCTGGAGATGTTGTTTTTACTAATAGCTTTTTCGTTGGTGAATTTTCAATTCATTACTATGGTTTAATTCTTGGAATAGCGGTCCTCAGTGCTTACTTATTAGCGAAGCGGCGTGCCAATAAGTTTGGAATTTCTGCATCTCAAGTAGACGACATATCCGTGTGGTTAATCGTAAGTGGTTTTGTTGGGTCCCGATTATATCACGTAGCAAGTAGCTGGGACTACTATATAATTAACCCTGTCGAAATATTTTTTGTCTGGAATGGCGGATTGAGTATTTTTGGTGCAATCATTGGTGGATTGATTGGGCTGTATTTCTACAAAAAATTTAAGAGTTCTAATTTAAATTATTTTGCGATGCTGGATTGGCTTGCGCCGAGTGTTATCTTAGGGCAAATCATTGGTCGTTTTGGTAACTTAGTGAACTACGAAGCATATGGCATACCGACCGATCTTCCGTGGAAGATGTTCGTGCCAGTGGCCAACAGATTATCTCCCTACGAAGCTTTTGAATTCTTTCACCCACTATTTTTATACGAGGCGTTAGCTGGTTTACTCATTCTTCTAATTTTGCTAAACTTCTCACGTCTTAATAAATCCTTAAAACTACCTAAATTTTGTGGTCAGATATTCTGGATATGGATAGGTTTGTACGGATTGGTAAGGATTTTCACTGAGTATTTAAGAGTAGATAGTCCATATTTGGGCTCAATTAAGCAGAATATGCTTGTAGCTGGGTTAATGGTTGTGACAACAATAATCGTAACAATGATAAGTATTAGAAATCAGAAAAAAACTGAACATGAATCCATTTCGACATAAAATTATTAGCGCGATTTTTGCATTAGCATTCGTGATTATGATGCAAGTAATGACTAGCGGTGAACCTGTGTTTCGGTATTTAGTGCCGACGTTCTTTGGTTTCCTGGTGGCAATGACTATTTATAACTGGCGCTACTTGCTTTCTATTGGAGGAATCTCTTTTTGGATACTAGCTAGAGTCCCAGTCTTTGTTCTAATTTGGTTTGGTTTAATTTTCATTGTTCCTTTTGGTTTTGTTCGTTCACTATTTTTATTTGCAAGCTTACCGATTATTTTTGTTTTCGAAACTCTTGTTGCAAATAAAGGACAGCAACTTGGTTGGAATTTATTTTTATTATCTCTTGCGAGCCTGCTGATAGGATTATTTGGTTTTCATTACTACTTCCCATTATCCGGACTTCTCTATCTGGGTTTAGTTTTTCTTGGTGTTACTGTTTTAGTTCGGATTTCTGTTGATGCTGTCCCTCATTCTGAAAGTGTGAAATGGTTTGCCTCTCTAGTTATCGGATTATTCGCCGCAGAGTTATTTTGGATACTTCAGTTTTTACCGTTACATTTCTCAGTCTTAGCAATTTTGTGTTTCAACATACTGTATTTATTGTGGGCAATATACTATCATTACTTATACCAGAGCCTGACACGAAGACAGATTCAATTTAATCTATTATTAGTAATGGTCTTTTCGTTTATAATATTAATTTCTTCACCTTGGACAATTCAAGGATAACTTTATGAGTAAAAAACTTATTGCGCTAATCATCTTAATTATTTTTGTGCTTGTGGTTGCTGTAGATTTAGTAATTGGTAACTATATTTCAGCTCGACTATCGACAACCAACTGGGCGAGAGAGTGGGGATTATTTAATCCACAGGCTCCGATTGTAGTTACAAATAGAGAAACAGTTCGGATTAATTCTAACAATGATGTTGTAGATACTGCTGAGAATGCCAAAAGCAAAACAGCGACTTTGGTTTACATTGATGGAGCCGAGATGGTTGCTACTGGTAGTGCAGTAAACTGGACTAGTGATGGTTACTTTGTCACTTCGGACAGTGCATTAAGCGTTGGCGGTAAAGTTTACGCTGTAATTACTTCTGGTGGCGATTTGTTTCCGGTGGAAGCAGCTTATCCTGATCCAGCTTCCAATATAGTTGTTCTTCAGACAGCGGCGCGCGGCTTAACAGTTTTTTCATTAGCTGAAGAGAGTGATTTGCGCGTAGGAAATCAAGTTGTTATGGTCCAAAATTCAGTAGGTAATAATCAAACTAGATTTTATACTGGTTTTGTAAAGAGATTGTCGAATGATATTTCTGGAATAACTTTTGAAAGCGATATTATTTCTCGTTCAATGGAACTAACGTTACTTGAACCTGTTCCAGCTGGTAGTGCTGTACTTAACCTCTCTGGAAGAATGATTGGAATTTGGGACGGGGAAGCGGTAGTCCCTGCAGAGAGTGTTCGAGAGTTAGTAAACAATTTATTAGCGAACGGACGTGAATATGCCCGTCCTGCGTTTGGCTTCTCTTATCAGATGTTAAATGAAGTTGAATCAAAAGCTTTGCAAACAGAGCGCGGTGCTCGAGTTCTAGCTGTGGTTGCAAACAATGCGGCGTCGCGCGGTGGGCTTAGAGCAGGGGATGTAATCACTGAAGTTGATGGGCAAAGAATCAATGACAATTTTAATTTAGATAATTGGCTTAGACAAGTGAAGCCTGCTCAATCTGTAAATTTTTCAGTGTTTCGCGCTGGTTCCACTGTTAGTTTGATTATCGTTGCTGAAGAGCTGTAGTTCAATAAATGAAAAAAGAATCCTCTGAAGCCCGTCAGTAGAGATAAGAATCCCCCGGAAGCCCCGCAATAGAGACAAGAACCCCCGGAAGCCCCGCAATAGAGACAAGAACCCCCGGAAGCCCGCAGGGCTATCCGGGGTCTGGATCCCGGGTCTTCCGCCCGGGATTTCTATTTAGGAATTTAAAATTCTCTTCGGCCTTCTAACGCTCTTTGCAGAGTCACTTCGTCGGCGTATTCTAGGTCACCACCCATTGGTAAGCCTCGTGCTATCCGGCTAATTTTGACTGGTGTTTCGCGGAGTAGTTTGGCAATGTGCATAGAAGTAGTTTCGCCTTCAAGGTTTGGATTGGTCGCAATAATAATTTCAGTGGCGCCAAGTTTGTTAATGCGGTCTATGAGTGAATTGATGTTTAATTGGTCGGCAGTGATTCCTTCCATTGGATTCAGTACTCCACCAAGCACGTGAAATAAACCATTGTATGAACCGGTCTTGTCGAGGGCTATTGCGTCCAATGGCTCTTCGACAACACAAATTAATTGTCTGTTACGAGTTGTGTCACTGCAAACTGAACACGGATTTGATTCGGCCATGTTGTGGCAATCAGAACAGAAAGTAATATCAGTGCGCACATCTTTCACGCTATCCGATAGCGATAGGATTTCGACATTATCTTTTTTGAGTAAATAAAAAGCTAGGCGTTGCGCCGATTTCGGCCCAATGCCAGGTAGCTTAGAAAATTCATTGATTAATCTTTGAAGAGAAGCAGGGAGTTTAAGCATTTAATTTGTCCGAAAGTTCTTTGGCTTTATAATGGAGTTCGGAAATCTCGTTTAAGCGGCGCTGAAGGTCGAGGTTGTCTGGCTCGTGTTCCAGGTCTGCTTTTAGTTTTCGGATTTGACTTTCACTGCGGAGGTTAATGGTTAAGAGGTTTATTTTTATAGTATTTTGCTTGTTTAGGTCTGTTGCCTTTTGCAGATAAAGCATTTTTGCCTGCAAGGGATTCATTGCAAAAATATCTGCTCCCAATAGTGCCGTTAATTCTTCACGTAATAGTATAATTTTATCTGAATCTTCAAAAAATTTATTATCTTCCGGATTTATAAATCTATATTCACTTATGATTAGTTCTCATTCTCATCAAACCCTTGAAGGGTCTGCATTACTGTTTCAGGGCTGGTGTCGAAGCTCTTGTCGAGGTTACGGAAGCTGGCGCGGGTCGCATCGAAGAATAGATCGATTTGCCCGGTTGGACCGTTACGATGTTTTTTAATGTGAATCTCAGCGACGTTTGGTCTACTAGAATCTGCCCCTTTGTACATATCTTCACGATAAATAAACATAACTACGTCGGCATCTTGCTCGATGGAGCCAGATTCACGAAGATCGGCTAGTTGAGGAACTTTGTCGGGACGGTTTTCAACCCCACGAGACAACTGTGAAAGCGCTAATACAGGAACGTTAAGTTCACGGGCGAGGATTTTTAACGAACGAGAAATTTCGGAAACTTCTTGCACACGGTTTTCTTGGCTACGGCCGGCCATAAGCTGTAAGTAGTCGACGATGATTAAACCCAATTTGTTTTCCATTTGAAGACGGCGCGCCTTTGTGCGGATTTCCATAATATTGCCGCCGGCAGTGTCATCAATAAAAATTGGTGCTTCACTTAATAAACCCATGGCGTCGCCAAGTTTACTGAAGTCTTCATCGGTAAGTTGACCGGTACGGATTTTCCACAAATCAACGTCAGATTCGGAAGCAAGTAATCTATCTACTAATTGGTCTTTTCCCATTTCGAGAGAAAAGATTCCGACAGGAGTTTTGGTGTGGACTGCAACGTAGCGCAAAATGTCTAGCGCTAAAGATGTTTTACCCATAGATGGGCGAGCGGCCAAAATTACAAGGTCAGATTTTTGTAGACCACCAAGTTTTTTATCTAAATCTACGAAACCAGTTGGGATACCACGCAAAGCACCAGCGTTACGATGAAGCTCGTCGATACGATCAAAACTTTCGTGAAGTACTGCACTGATTGGAATAAAGTTTTGTTGTAAGTGCTGCTGAGAAATATTAAAGAGTTTTTGTTCAGCGTTGTCGAGAATATCTTCAATTTCACCTTCTTCAGCAAAAGCTAAATTTGTGATTTCTGAGGCTGAAGAAATCAAACGACGCAGAGTCCCTTTTTTGCGAACGATGCCTGCGTAGTATGTTGCGTGGGCTGCAGAGGGAACAGAATTTACTAAACTCGCTAAATAACTTGCACCGCCAACACGCTCGGTGTTTTTTTGTTCATCCAAAAGGTTGGATACAGTTAGGACATCAATCGAAGTGTTGCGTTCAAATAATTGAGTAACAGCTTCGTAAATTAAACGATGGCGTAAATCATAAAAATCGTCGCTGATTACTTGATCGGCAACTTTAATGATGGCATCTTTATCCAACATTAAACACCCGAGTAGGGCAGTTTCAGCTTCTAAATTTTGAGGCGGGAGCCGGTCTATTTGATTCGCCATTTTGGTGTTTAGTTATCTCGGTCTCTGCATTGTAGCAGATATCCGAAAGCGGCTCTAATTGACAAAAGGCGAGGTTTTATGACCTAATTTGTGGCTTACTTATGGATAACTTTTTGACCATCAGCAGTATCCAATACTTCGTAGCCGAGTTTGGCAATTTCGTCGCGGAGTCGATCGGACTCAGTGAAATTTTTATTTTCTCGGGCGGATTTTCGTGCGTTAAGTAATTCTTGAATTTCTTCGGAGATTTCTACTACAGTTTGCGGTTCTAACCCTAGACCTAGCACTGATTCATAACCAGATAAATTTTGTTTGTTTTGATGAGCCACCGCAAGTGCTTCTGCTGTATTAAGATTATCGTTTAGTGCTTTCAAAAAATCCTTGTCTGGTTTTGCACCTGATTCAGTGTAGGCTTGTTGTAGTTTCTTACGGCCAGCTTTCGATGCTTCAAGTGCTTCCCAAGTAAAATTGGTTTGTTGTTGATAGCTGCTTTGTAAGTAGAAGTAACGCAAATCTAATCCAGAGAAACCTTTGGAAACTAAATCATCCAAGCGATAGTCGTTCTTTAAACTCTTGGACATTTTCTTTCCATCAACTTGTAAGTGTTCAAAATGAACCCAAGTTTTCGCGAAAGGATTATACATCGGCTGGCTTTGCGCGATTTCATTAGTGTGATGAGGGAAAATTAAATCTACGCCACCTGTGTGGATATCGGTAGTACTATTATTAAAAGCAATTTGGTTAATAGCAGAACATTCAATGTGCCAACCTGGGCGGCCTTTGCCAAGAAGTAAGTGATCCCAATAAATTTGACCATCAGCTTCGTCCCAAGCTTTCCAAAGAGCGAAGTCGCTTAGATCATCTTTGTCGTATTCATCGTTTTTGATTCGAGCACCAACTTTTTTACCTTCAATAAACTTTTCACCCACTAGGCTGCCGTAATCACCAAACTTTTCTTGATACTTTTCAATACTAAAATAAGTACTGCCATCGTCGGCCTTGTAAGCAAAACCTTTTTCGATTAAATCAACAACGAATTCTTGAATTTGTGGGATGACATCTGTGACATTGATGAATCTAATCTGTTCAGTATCGATTCCAACTTCTCGCAAGTCAGAAAAAAACTTCTCGGCATAACGTTGTGTGTAAGTTTTCAATTGAGAAACACCTGCGTCATTACCAAACTCAGAGACCGTTCCTTTGATTGTCTTATCATCTATGTCTGTGAGGTTGATTACCCAATCAACTTCTGAACCGTTCGCTTTCAGTGTTCGAACTAAAATATCAGCCATGATGAAACTGCGAAGATTGCCAATGTGGGCAAACTCATAGACAGTTGGTCCACAAGAATAGACTTTTACTTTCTTGTCTTTGGTAAGATGTAGACTTTCTTCCTTTTTTGTGAGAGTGTTGTAAATCTTTAACATACGGAAATTGTAACAAAAAAAGTCGCATTAAGCGACTTTAAGTGATTTATGGATAGTTTCGAGATGCTTTTTTCTAAGTTTTCGCAAGCTTATGCTATCGCTGTGTAAGCGCACGATGTCGGAAAGATGTGCGCTTCCTACAAAGTGAGGAAGTAAAACGTAATCAGCACCAGCATTATATAAATCAATTGCTTCGGTTTCGTCGCTAGCAGCAACAATAATTCGAGGCTTTCTTTTTAGAAGCTGAACAGCTTCGACTATTGCCATTGTGTCATGGAAGTCGGGTATAGTAGAAATTAAAAGCTTGGCTTCATGAATGACTGCTACCTCCTGAATATATGGATCTGCTATATCGCCACAGACTGCGGACAAACCTAAGTTGCGGTAATGACTGATTATATCCGGATTAAAATCGATAATAATGAATTGAGATTCTTTTTGTTTTTGTAGTTTAGAAACCAAGTGACCGCCAAGTCGGTTAGCTCCCACTAAAACGATATGTTTGCGGAACACGGTATCGCCAAGATGCTCTTGATCCTTCCCCCCTTTTTTACTTTTGGTTTCTAGCCATGTAAATGCGACTTTGCTTAACCATGAATAGAGTTTGTTTGAGTAAATTACGCCGTACGAAGAAATCGCAATCGTTGAAATTCCTACCATAGTAATAATCGTAACTTCAGTTTCGGTGACATGACCTGCGGCAAGACCAAGTGCCATTAAAATTAAACTGAACTCTGAAATCTGCGCAACAGTCACACCTGTTAAAAATGAGGTGCGAATTTTGTAACCCATGAAACTCAAAATGATTGAGACAATCAATGGGTTGCCGATTAAAACAAATAACGCAAAAATTATTGCTGGCCAAATCGCAACCGCGATATTATCGAATGATAATTGCGAGCCCAGCACAATGAAGAAGATAACAATGAAGAAATCACGGAGCGGTTTTATGCGACCACTAATTTGGTAATGTGCCCCAGTGTTTGCTAAAGCGAGTCCGGCAACGAAACCGCCAATCGCTGCGTTAAAACCAATCCAAGGAGATGTGAAAAAAGCTGCAAGACCAAGTGCCCAACCGAGAGCAAATAACAGTAGTAACTCGTCAGATTTAACAAGTGAGTTAATGAGTTTGGGAAATACGGTTCTGCTTAAAGCAATTACAACGATTGCAATCATGAACGCTTTACCAAGCGTGATGATAATTTTTTCAAACACTCCATTTCCGACGAATGTGCCAAAACTTCCGTCGTTAGTAAGTCCGGCTAAGATTATTAAAATTAATATAGCCGCAATATCCTGAACTAAAAAAATACCCACAGCTAGTTTTCCATACAAGCTCTGCATGTCTTTTTTCTCTGACAAAAGTTTTACAACAATAATCGTTGAAGAAAAAGTTAGCGCAATGGCAACATACAAGGCTGGAAGTGGTGCCATTCCCAAAACTGTCGCTAGGAAAAATCCGATGCTTCCAGTGAATAAAATTTGCCCAACACCCGCAATTACCGCGGCCCTACCAATTCGTTTCAGTTGAGAAATATCTAACTCCAAACCAACCATGAACAACAAAAGGGAAATACCTATTTCTGCCAAGCCGTGTAATATTTCACCATGATGAAGTCGATACAAAGCAAGAGGACCTATCAAAAGTCCGGTTAAGATGTAAGCAATAATACTAGGCTGCTTTAAAAAGTGCAGGATGTATGCAATAACTCCAGCAGCGGCAAGCACTAATGTTAATTCAAAAAATATATTTTCCACGAACTTTTGTTTTTCTTTCTAATCGAAATTTTTACAGCTTCATTATAACACAAAAGTTGCTTTTATCGGTTAAAAAAGCTATAATTTCTTCATGGAAATGCCCAAGTACGATGCAATATTTATGGTCGGTCCGCAAGGATCTGGAAAAGGAACTCAAGGGAAAGTCTTGGCAGAAAAGCTGGGTTATTTTTATTGGGAAATGGGTGAGATCCTTAGGGAAGAAGCAAAGAAGAGCACTCCTTTTGGAAAAAAGGTGAAAGCTCTTATCGACGCAGGACATCTTTTAGAAGACGACGAACTGTATAGAATACTCAACACTGAACTTCCTGAAGTTATAAAGCACAAACGTATTTTGTTCGACGGCGTACCTCGTCGCGTTGGGCAGGGTGTTTATTTAATTCACTATTTAAATCAAAACGGTTATACAAAGTTCGGAACAATTGTTATTGATGTTCCTAAAAAAGAATCTATTGCTAGATTATTAGAACGAGCCCATCATGAATTCCGCACCGATGATACTCCAGAAAAAATTGCTTATCGCTTAGATTTATACGAATCAGAAACTAAACCCGTAATTAAATTTTTACAAGGCATTGGTGATTTACACACCATTGATGGAGTCGGGAGCATCGAAGAGATTAGTAAAAGAATTAATCAGGCACTGGGGATCTAAATGGCGAGAGAGCAGAAACCTTTCAATTTAATTTTGCTTGGCGATGTGGGAGCAGGGAAAGCAACTCAATCCGCACACTTTGCAAAAAAATATAACATGTTTGATTTCGACATGGGGAGGGAACTAACTTTATTACGTAAGAAAAATTCTAAAGTTGATTCTGCTCAAAAAAGAACAGCGGATAAAGGAATCTTGACTCCAACTAAAATCGTTCGGGACATTCTTCAATCAAAAATCGCTAGGACACCGAAGACAAAAGGAATCTTATTCGATGGCCATCCCAAAATGATCGGCGAAGCTAAGCTTGTAAGAAAATTATTGACCGAACAAAAGAGAGCAAACCCGTTAGTAGTTTATTTGCTAATCCCTCGTGAGGAATCAGTTAAGCGAGTACTATCCCGCAAAGGCTATAATGATACTCAAATCAAGAAGCGTAGCGACGACACAATTGCCGGTTTAAAGAATCGAGCCAAGTATTATCGTGATCAGATAAAAAAAGTTACCAAGTATTTTGGTGACCACTATGAATTTGTTTGTATCGACGGGATAGGAACTCCTGCCCAAGTTCGCACAAGAATACAAGAAGCAATCACACAGTTTCTAGAGAATAAATAATTATGGCAGATTACACAAAAAAACCTGAAGAGATAGAATTAATCGGCGAAGGCGGAAGAATCCTTGGCGGTATTTTGAAGCGCACGGCTATGCTCGCAAAGCCAGGTGTTTCTACTGCGGAGTTGAATGATTTTGCAGAACGCGAAATTCGCATCGCTGGTGGACGTCCAAGCTTCATGGGTTATGGCGATAAAAAGAACCCGTTTCCTGCTGGGTTATGTACCTCAATAAATGATGCGGTCGTTCATGGTGTTCCTTCAAGTGAAGATATTCTTCAAGAGGGAGATATAGTTGGACTCGATATTGGAATGGAGTACAAAGGTTTTTACACTGATACGGCCATTACAGTGCCTGTGGGGAAGGTCTCAGCCCGAGCCGAAGAAATAATGAAGGTCACTAAGCATGCTCTAACAGAAGCAATAAATTTAGCAAAACCAGGTAACAAAATAGGGGACTTAGGTTTTGCCATGCAAAGCATTGCCGAGAAAGCCGGTTTTAGCGTAGTTCGTGATTTGGTTGGACACGGTGTTGGATATGCGGTTCATGAAGAACCTTCCGTTCCTTGTTACGGCAAGCCAGGAACAGGAATTAGTCTGGTAGAAGGAATGGTCTTGGCGATTGAGCCGATGGTGTGTGAAAAAAAGCCACGAGTAATTTTCGATACCGATGGTTGGACAATTCGTACCTCCGATGGTGGTTTAGCTGCTCACTTTGAGCATACTATTGCAATCACTAAAAATGGTGCTAGAATTTTAACAGAGAGAAATAATTAATAATAATCGATACTATGGAATACTCGATTTTGGATACTGCTACAAATCAGCCAGTATTTGACCCAGTGTTTATGCTGTTCGGTGTAATATTGGGAATCGCATTATATTTATACAGTGCGTATTGTTTGTACCACATCGCTAAAAAGACCAACACCGAAAATGAGTGGTTGGCTTGGATCCCGCTAGCTAACATTTATCTCATGGTAAAAATTGCTCGTTTACCGGTTTGGTGGCTTTTGGTTTTCTTAACAGCGTTTATACCAGTTCTTAATCTTTTAGCAATCGTACTTCTTGGTTACATTTGGTGGAAAATAGCTGAAGAGCGTCGTCGTCCAGGTTGGTGGGGAATTTTGATGCTCATTGGTCCTATTAACTTAGTCATAATTTGGTTCTTGGCATTCCGTGAAGCCGAAAATCAGATCGCTCCAATTTCTACACCGCCTAACACACCACCGTCAACAATTATGTAAAGAAAAACAGAAGCTAAAGGCTTCTGTTTTTAATTTTGTCTGAAAGAGTTTGTGCGAATTCGGCGATTGGAATTACTCCAAGGTCTTGATCGCCGCGGCCGCGAACCGCAACTTTGTTGTCAGCCGCTTCTTTGTCACCGACTACAAGTAAGTAAGGAACTTTTTGTGAAGCTGCTTCTCGAATTCGCTTACCGACGGATTCGGAACGAATATCGATTTCTATGCGAAGCTTTGGAATGACTGCTTTTAATTCTGCAACCACTTGTTCGGCATAAGCTGCGTGTTTGTCTGAAATCGGTAACACAACCGCTTGTATTGGTGATAACCAAACAGGGAAGTTACCGGCAAAGTGTTCAATCAGGAAACCAATAAATCGTTCGTGAGTTCCAAGCGGGGCACGGTGAATGACGGCTGGGGTTTTGCGTTGTCCGTCTTGGTCGATGTATTCGAGTTCAAATCGTTTACCCATGAACAAATCGAGTTGGTTGGTAGAGGCAGTGAAAGAACGGCCAATTGAAGAGTAGATTTGAAAATCCATTTTTGGTCCGTAAAACGCCGCGCCTTCATTTACAACTTTGTAAGGCACACCGGAAAGCTCCATAGCTTCGATGGTCATCTTTTCGGCATCAACCCAATCCTGTTCATCGCCATGGTACTTATCCATATTATTTGGATCGCGCAATGCTAATTCCATTTCGTATTCGGTGATTCCTAAAGTTTTGTAGTAGTATTCGTGAAGTTTAATTACTTTCACAAATTCTTCAACAGCATTTTCTTTTTGCACATAAATATGAGCATCATTCATTTGCATACCTCGAACCCGCATCAATCCAAACAAACTTCCAGAATCTTCATATCGATGGCACCAGCCATATTCAGCTAATCGTACTGGTAATTCCCGGTAACTCTTAGGACGAGCTGCAAAAGTTTTGTGATGAAACGGACAATTCATTGGCTTGATGTAATAGTTATCATCTTCAATTTGTAAAGGCGAGTACATACTGTCTTTGTAAAGTGGTAAGTGCCCGGAAGTGTAAAACAAATCTTGCTTAGTGATGATCGGAGTGGTTACTCTTTGATAACCCCATTCAGTTTCTGTGTCTTTCGCCCAGTTTTCCAGCTCTTCTTTAATGATATTTCCTTTAGGTAGCCAGATTGGTAAGCCTTTACCGATTGATTCGTCGAAGTGGAATAAATCTAATTCTTCACCTAGTTTTCGGTGATCACGCTTTTTTGCTTCTTCCAGCATTGCTAAATGTTTTTCTAAATCGGCTTTGGTTTCAAAAGCTAAGCCATAGATGCGGGTCATCATTGGATTTTTTTCATCACCGCGCCAGTAAGCCCCAGCGATTTTTTCCAACATAAAAGCATCTACATTTAGCTCTGTGGTATTTTCAACATGGCCACCCCGGCAAAGATCAATGAAGTCGCCAGTTTGATATAGGGAAACTTTTCCGTCTGAACTTTCAACTTCTTCCGATTGCTCGTGTAATTTAGTGCTACCGAATTTTTCGATATCATTAATTAGTTCAACTTTAAATGGTTGATGGCGTTGTTCAAAAAAACTTTTAGCTTCCGCAAAATTCATCTCTTGTCGCTCAAAACCTAGATTAGCTTTCGCTAATTCCTTCATACGAGCTTCGAGTACAGGTAAGTCTTCAGGAGAAAGTGAGGTAGGTAACACAAAATCATAGTAAAAACCGTTTTCGATTGCCGGCCCAACACCTAGCTTGGCATCGGGAAATTTTTCTAACACAGCTGCCGCAAGAAGATGGGCGAGTGAGTGCTGTTTGTTTGCGAGGTCGGTCATATTGAGTTATAACTTAATTGTAAGGAGGAATTTATGAAACGAGTAGTAGTTTATTTTGGTTATGGGTTTGTGTTTCTCTTAGTTATCTTGTGGCAAGTTAATTCGTTGTTTGTGCTAACAGATATATTCGGCAAGGAATTTAACTTCAAAGCCGTATTGGGTGCAATCCTTGTTGTGGATATCGTATGCCTCGTAACTCATCTGTGGGAGTCTAGAGCTGAGAATAAAAATAACCCCAGAAAACATTGATATACATCATTGCTTTCTGGGGTCTAATTTATTTAGACGATTCCGTCCCAGTTCATCGCGATTGGCGACCTTTTGAAATATAAAATTGATTTAAGCTCAGTGGTTGGTAGCCACTTCATCACTTACAATTATTATACATAAATTTGAGATAAAAAAAAGCCCCCGAACATCGATCCGGGGGCGTGTTGGGGATCGTAGAATTTGAGGATTCTACTCGGTTACCTGACGTTTTGCGTCAGATCTTGATTAACCCTCCTAAGGGTTGTATAAGTGTGGACAAAAACTTTGTAAAAGGCCAGCCGGATCATAGCATGGAGGGGCTCCCCGACTGGCTAGTGATAAAACTTCGGTTACGAAGTATTTATTGTCGTCTTCAGCCTGAGCTGTAGACTTGGTTATCATACGGTGTATGATTACATCCATATAATTTCTTTCATGGCTTGGCTTGGTTCAGTCCAAGTTTTTGTCACGAAAGGTTATGGTTCATCACGAACATCTTACCATAATGAACTATGTGGGTCAACTAAAAATCCATTCGATCATATATCATGCTTACTTCAGGGAGAGCTCGTAGTTGCTGGATTAGCTCCCGAGAAATTCGGACGCTGGACTTGGTTTTAATCACATTACTGTCAGCACCTGAGCCAACTTGAAGAAATACCGGCGCATTACCAGGATTTGATTCTAATAATTTTTTTATATGATGCAGAGTTTCCTGATTTTTGATATCAGGTAGATGAATGGTGAGTTCTTTTTGTTTTTCTAGTTCATTCACAGCCATCAAATACAATTCATCGTTAGGTAAATCCTTTATTTCATTAACTAGAACTTTTGGTTCACCATCTTTATATGAAATTTTCCCGGTTACGCGAAGGACACCATCACCATCAAGATAGCCCACAGCCTGTGGCATAACTTTTGGAAAGATTAGTAATTCAACTGAACCGCTTTTGTCTTCGAATGTAGCGAACGCCATTGGGTCATTCTTTTTTGTAACAGTCCGTTTTGCTTTCGTTATGATTCCAGCAATCTCAATCGTTCGATTATCCATAGATTCATTGATCGTGAAAATCCTTGTAAAATCTTTAGTCACTTCATTGTATCTATCCAGAGGATGACCAGACACAAACAAACCAAGATGTTCTTTTTCAAATTTCAAAACATCATCCGGTGGAATTGGTGAAGCGGGCTGAAGCTGTAATTTGCCAATCTGAAAACTTTTACCAAACAACGAAGTTTGGCCAGAATTATCGTTTTTGAAGTGCTCTCGCAGGAAATCCAGCACGCGATCGGTGCTGGCAAGAAGCACGGCTCTGTCACCAAATTTATCTAGGGCACCAGCTTTTACCAAAGCTTCCCAGGATTTCTTGTTAAAATTTTTGCTGTAACTCTTGGTAAGAAAGTCTTCTAAAGATTCAAAAGTGATACCAGCTTTATGGCAATCGATAATCTTGCGGATTACATCAGAGCCTAAATTTTTAATTGCTCGGAGTCCAAAGCGGATGGTGTTTTCGTCGATTACGGTAAACCCACCATAACTTTCGGTTACGTCTGGAGGAAGCACTTGAATGCCTAAATTCCGACATTCTTCGAACGCTGCAAAAATTTTGTCTTCGTCTCCACTTTCGGCACTCATTAGTGCCGCCATAAACTCTACGGTGTAATTCGCTTTCATGTAAGCGGTTTGGTAAGAGACTTGGCTGTATGAAGCTGCGTGGGCTTTGTTAAATCCGTAAGCGGCGAACGGTTCGATAAGTGTGAATAGTTCTGCGGCTTTCGTACTGCTCATTCCATTTTGAATACAACCATCGATAAACTTAACTTTTTGTTTAGCCATTTCGGCAGGGATTTTTTTACCCATGGCTTTACGAAGTTTATCGGCTTCCTCCCAAGTGTAGCCGGCAATCTCGATAGCTGTAAGTAAGACGTCGTCTTGATAAACGAGTAGACCAAGTGAGCGAGCTAGATAATCTTTCATTCGCTCATCAAAAAATTTAACCAAAGAAGGATTTCGTTTGCGGGCAATGTATTCGGGAATAATTCCCATTGGTCCTGGGCGATACAGCGCAATCATGGCAGAAATATCAAAAATGCTTGATGGTCTGAGTTCTTTCAGGTGGCGAGTAATTCCCGAACTGCCCAATTGGAACACACCAAAAGTATGACCTTCGGAAAGTAGCTGATAGGTCTTAGAGTCATCGAGAGGAAGTTTATTAGGATTAATCTCGATGTTGTGACGGATTTTAACAAGTTTAATAGCCGCCTCTAAAATACTTAAGTTACGGATACCTAGCAAATCCATTTTGACAACACCAATTGCGTTACCGTCGGCTCCTACATCTAGCGCGTACATATCGTACTGAGTGATAAGACGATTACCGTCGGGTTCAACTTGAAGGGGTGTGTAATCGGTGAGCGGTGTTGGAGTGATGGCAAGCGCCGCAGCGTGAATTGATGCGTGACGAACACAGCCTTCCAGCTTTTTGGCGATGTCTATAATTCTTTTTGTCTCGGCGTCAGTCTTGTAAATTTCTGCTAATTCAGGGTTTTGATCGATGGCTTTATCTAATGTCATCGTAAACCCTTGTTTACCAAGAGGAATCATTTTGGCGATACGATCGCACTTCCCGTAAGGAACGGCTAAGGCACGGCCGACGTCGCGCACAACCGCGCGGGCTTTCATTGTTCCGAACGTGATAATTTGGGCAACTTTATCGTGCCCGTATCTATCTGCTATCCAGCCGATTACTTCGTCTCGCCGGTCGTCGGCAATGTCTAAATCGACATCGGGCGGGGTTGGTCTGGATAGCGTTAAGAATCGCTCAAAAGGAAGTTGGTATTCGAGCGGGTCGATAGCACTGATGTTTAGTAGATAGCCAACTATCGAACCTGCTGCGCTACCTCGAGTGTTGGTTAAAGCTCCTAGTTGATGAGCGCCTGCAACAATATCGGCGACCATCAAAAAGTAAACGGCGAAACCTTTTTGGTTGATTATATTTAGTTCGTAATCGATACGTTCTTGGATTTCTTTTGTCACACCTCCCTTGTTTGCATAGACTTCCTTTGCGCGTTGATTGGTTTGGTTAGTGAGTTCTTGTTCCGGCGTAATTCCTTCGGGTAGGGGAATATGAGCAAAGTACCTTTGGTTAATGGGTATTTCGATATCGACTTGATTAGCGATAATTTGTGTACTCTTGATCGCTTCTGGGACGTCGGCAAACTTTGCAATCATTTCTTCTGGCGTCGAAAGTGATAGATCATGGCCTCTCATATCTAACCGGTTTGGTTCATCGACACTGCGACCTGTACCGACACAAACTAGCACGTCTTGGGCTTCGGCATCTTCTTTATGTAAATAATGACAGTCTTGGGTTGCAACCTGACGTACGCCCATTTTGTTACCTAAAGCAATCAGTAATTCATTAGGCTGTAATTCTTCATCGTGTAAGCTATTTCGCTGGAGTTCTAAAAAGAAGTTTTCTGTTCCAAAAATTTTAAGATGCTCTGCTAGAGCAGCTTCGCCCGCTTGCTCAGAATTTTTTAGACTCCGCGGGACTTGGCCGCGAGGACATCCCGACAAAGCAATTAATCCATCATGGTATTCATTCAACACTTCCAAATCTAAACGAGGTTTGTAATAAAAACCTTCGGTGTTGGCAATCGTGGTTAATTTCATCAGGTTTTGGTAACCTTGATAATTTTTTGCCAGTAGAGTGAGGTGATGGTAGTCAGCGTCAATTTTACCTTCTTTCATTTTCATACCTCGCGGAGCGATATAAGCTTCGAGACCTATTATCGGTTTGACCTCATGCTTACGGCAAGTGTTGTAGAATTCGATTGCTCCGTACATCACGCCGTGATCGGTGAGGGCGAGCGAGCTCATTCCTAAATCTTTTGTGGTCTGCACTAAATCTGAGACTTTGGATAAGCCGTCGAGTAGGGAAAAGTGAGAATGGCAGTGAAGGTGAGTAAAAGACATTAAATCAACAAACAGGGTTATTTTTGCTATACTAAAATTATCATAACATAATCAATTGGTCTCATGTCATTGAAGGATAATTTGCAGGTTGAAGCTCAAAGTGTCGTCGTTGGAGCGAATGAAGGAGTTTGGAAACTTAAGACTTGGTTCGAGGGATTATTGCGTTGGCAAAGAATTTTGCTGATTATTTTAATAGTACTTATGATTCCTGGATATTTTGCTGTGCGATATGGTTTAGAGTTAGTTTTAGTACGCCAGTATGCCAGACAAGCACTCGTTGCTCATTCAGCATTCACTGACCCAAATCCGTTAGTTGTTTCCAGAGTAAATATAATTCGAAATTCAAATGATACCGTTTCTGGTTATCTGACTGTTCGAAATCCAAACTTGGATTTAGGTTTAGATAATGCAAGATACACTATTAATTTTTTAGATAGCGCTAGTCAAATTGTTTTCACTTCAACAGGTTCTCTGTATTTGCTCCCAGATCAGCAACGTTGGATAGTTGTACCTCGTGTGGAATCTACTAATCAAATTACATCAGCAGAAATTAAGTTCGGTGAACTTAATTGGCAAAAACGTTTAGAGATTCCTCAAGTAGAACTTCGCATGAATGAACCATTTACTTATCAGCAAGAAAGCCCCTTGGCTACAGTTACTGAAGGAGCGGTGGTCAATAATAGCCCGTATAGTCTTCGACAGGTTTCGTTGGTAGTGGTTTTGTATGGGGCTAATAATCAGGTGTTAGCTGTCACGTCTAGAGAAGAATATTCATTACAACCTTTTGAACGTCGCGCGTACATTATTCAATGGCCAAATGTGAATCGTTCTGCTATAACTCGTATTGGTCTTGAAGCTTATACAAATACTTTAGATCCGACAAATTTAACAGTAGCAACTAATCCGTAATTAACATTGATGCTAGCGTTTCTCAACCGACTAAAATTTTACGACCTGCCGCTGCTCATTGTCAGCGGCTTATTACTTACTTCTGGGTTGGCCATTCAATATGCGATTTCGTTATCTGAAGCTGATTTAAGTGTATTCTATAGACAATCAGTTTACGCGGTTGGTGCGATTGTTGTTTTTATTTTGGTTGCGAATTATAACTATCAGAGATTTTCAAAAATAAATCGTTTACTGTATCCGATTCTGCTAGTTGCTTTGTTATATCTTCAAATTTTTGGTGATCCGATCCGGGGTAGTGCTAGTTGGATTGACTTTGGGTTTTTTCAGCTTCAACCGGCTGAGTTAGCCAAAATTATTATTGGTGTTGGATTAGCACGCTGGTTATATGTGAACCGTGGTCAGATAAATTCTTGGCGCAATTTGGCATTAACATTTATTTACGCTGGGTTACCAGCAGGACTTGTTTTCTTTGAACCAGATTTAGGTTCGGCTACTATCTTGATGTCAATTTGGTTTGGCTTGATACTAATTAGTCCAATTCGCAGAGTTTATATAATTATTTTATTAGCTATTGCTATAGCTGTTGCTGGGATTGGTTGGCAGTTTGTATTACGCGATTATCAGAAACAACGAGTAGAGGTATTTATCAATCCTGATTTAGACCCTCAAGGCGGTGGCTATAATGTTCGTCAAGCAATGATTGCTGTAGGTAGTGGTCAATGGTTTGGTCGAGGGTTGGGCCAAGGTGTTCAAAGTGGCTTACAATTCTTACCAGAAAAGCATACTGATTTTGTATTCGCCGCAGCAAGTGAAGAAATCGGTTTAGTTGGATCGTTTTCAATTTTAAGTTTGTATGTAATTTTATTATCAAGATTAATATTCATTATGAAAAATTCACGTGATGATTTAGCTATGTATATAACCGGTGGCGTTTTATTCATGATTGCTTCTCAAGCCACAATTAATATCGGTATGAATGTTGGACTTCTCCCTGTAACTGGAATTCCACTCCCGCTTCTTACAGCCGGAGGTAGTTCGATGCTTGTAACAGCTATCGCTTTGGGAGTTGTGCAAAACGTCGCAAAGCAATCAAAAGCACTCAAGTTCTAGCCATATATTCCTAAGATTTGGACGGTTTTACAGACCTTGAAATATGCTATAATGGTTGCGAAAGGACTCTATGAGAAAATACGACATTAAAAAAGTTCTAGGCTGGTTAGGGTTTATGTTGCAGTGCCCAGTTTGTAGTACTAAATATCAAGTTTCAAATATCAAAGTCTTGGATAGTCATCAAGAAGAAGATTTTCCAGAAGCTCATTTATTAATTCACTCCGATTGTCATAAATGTAAAAGCTCAGTAATGTTTAATATTGATATTAGTGGTCCGGATATCTTTACAGTTATCGCCAAGACTGATCTAACCAAGAAAGACAGCTCTAAGTTTAGCGATTTTCCGGCACTGGCTTTAGATGATTGTATTCAGATTCACGAATCAATCCAAAGTTTTGACGGGGATTTTATCAAAGCTCTCAAGACCAAATAATCTCAAGATTTAGTACCTTTACCTATAAAGGTAAGGGGTCTTTTTGTTTAAAGAAGGCGAGCACGTGCGCCAATCTCCCAAGACTTGCCAAAATTAAAGATTTCTTGTATACTTCTGAAGTATTTAATAACTTTATATGGAAAAAATTCAGTTAAAAACAGCTGTTCGCGAACTAGTTGGTCGTAACAGCAATAATCTTCGCAAGGCAGGGAATATCCCGGCTGTCTTGTACGGACACAATATTGGAAACCTAAATCTTAGCGTGAACGCGATTGATTTTGAAAAAGTTCTTCGTAAAGCAGGTGAAAGCACAATTATCGAACTAGATATGGCTGATGGTGCTAAGAAAAACGTTTTGATCCAAGACGTGCAGTATCACTATCTAAATAGCCAACCGATTCATGTCGATTTCTTCGAGGTTTCTATGACCGAGAAGCTTACTGCTACAGTTCCTATTGAATTCGTTGGTGAGTCTCATGCTGTAAAAGCTTTGGGTGGAACTTTGGTAAAAATGCTCACAGAAGTTGAAGTCGAATGTTTACCAGCTGATTTACCTCAACACTTCGAAGTAGATATTACACCTTTGCAGGATTTCAACGCGATGATCACAGTTGCAGACATTCCTCACGATTCTGCTAAAGTGGAAATCAAGGCAGAACCAGAAGAAGCCGTGGCCAAGGTTCAAGAACCTCGTGATATGGAAGCCGAGCTTGCAGAGCAAGTTGATGAAGCTTCAGCAGTAGCGGCTGCTATTGGACCAGAAGAAGGTACAGACAATAAAGTTGCTTCAGAAAAATCTGAAGAAAAGTCCGAATAATCAAAATAAAATCACCCTGATTTCTCAGGGTGTTTTTTATTTCCGAAAAGAACTTCCTAAACCAAGAAGGGCTCCAGCAAAAGCTGCTATACCATACAGCGAAACTTTACCCGGCACCAAATTATGAAGTCCTCTCTTATGAAAGGGCTCTGTAAAGGATATAGCATCTAATATGCAGGCAAGTGTCATTCCTGCGGCGATGCTGACTGCAATTTGTAATATCCGTTTTGTTGATTCATTCACAGCAAGCCACCAGCCTCCGAAAACTGCAAAGCCTGATGCCATCCAAAAGTAGTCTTTGACTAAAAATGTACAAAGTGAACCTAGAACCAGCAGTGCGAGAGCAAAAATCTTAAACCAATCTCTGCTTGGTTGAAAAGAAATTACTTCATGCATTTTCATACCTCCGTTTTTTATTATTATAATCTTCGAAACCTAATTACACAAATTGACGAATTAGGTTTAATTTGCTAGTTTTATAGCAAATTTAGTAGGGGGTAAATTTGTGTACGGAAAAAAATTAGGAAAAATTCAGCCTAATGAACTAGTGCTGATAGTTTTTAGCTGTAATGGAGAAAAATTTCTTTGGTTTCGAAATTCTACTAACGATCCCGAGGAATTTCTTCCAGAACAAATTCATTTTGAGTTAACTGAAGAATTTAATTCAAGTCAAGAACATCGTGCGGCGTGGAATAGGCTTGTTAATACAGCATTAAAAAAGTCAGAACGATTTGGCTTGCTTGATGCGACTCTTCTACATTCGTTAAGTCAAGCAAAACTACCCGAGAATGAGTTGGCAATAGCGAGTTAGTTTATGAATGTCTCGTGCGAAACTAAGTTTCGCGCGAGGCATATTTTTTTTAAACCAGTATCTAATCAGTTTCTTCATGCTCGGGTCTATTTCTAATAACACTAAACCATTTCTGTTTAAGCAATTGGGAATTTGAGTGAACAGCGTTTCGTAAAGCTGGAAATCTTGACCGGGGTCCACGAGCGCGGATTTAGGCTCGTGTTTTAAGTTTGACAAGAATTTTTGGTAATCTTTTTGCGGAACATAAGGCAAATTAGCGATTATTAAATCGAACTTATTCTTGTCTTTACTTAGTAAATCTTGAACTTTAAATTTTATTTTTACCTTATGTTGTTTGGCATTATGTTTTGCAATTGCTAATGCCTTGTTAGAAATATCCGAAGCAAAAATTTTGGGCTTGTTAGTAGAAAATTTTCCTATTGAAATAGCTAGACAGCCAGAACCCGTGCCGATATCAACAATTTTTGGCGATTTTGTGTCCTTAGTTAAAGCTAAAGCTTTATCTACTAACCATTCAGACTCAGGACGGGGGATTAGAGTATGTTCATTAACTTTGAATTTTAAACCATAAAAATATTTGTACCTAAGCAGGTAAGCAATAGGTTTGCCGTTTTTAAATTCCGCAAGAAGTTTTTTTAGCTTTGATTCTTGAAGCTTAGTTAGCTTTTGCTCAGGGTGTAAATATAAAAACTCCTTGGACTGTTTGAGAACATGTCCGAGGAGTAATTCAGTTTCTGGGTTAGGATAATTTGTTAGTACTTTGTGAATGGTCATTTGTTAGAAATCCTGGGTTTGACCCGGGATCTAGACCCGAGCTTCTGCCGGGGATGCTAAATTATTTTGTAACAGCTTCTTTACGGAGCTCAAAGTCGGCTTTTTCTAGTGCCGAAAAAATTGGCTCAAATCCGCCTTCCATTACTAAGTTGATTTGGTTAAAGTTTTCATTAATGCGGTGATCGGTGACGCGGTCTTGTGGGAAATTATAGGTTCGGATTTTCTCACTGCGATCGCCAGTACCAATTTGGCTACGGCGTGCGTCGGTAATTTTTTTCTCTTCAATTTCCTGATAGTAAGCACCAACTCGAGCTCTGATTACAGCCAATGCCTTTTCTTTGTTCTGAGATTGGCTGCGCTCGTCTTGGCAAGTAGCAACAATCCCTGTTGGAATGTGAACGATTCGAATAGCCGAGTATGTTGTATTTACACTCTGACCACCGGCGCCAGAAGAAGTTGTAGCTTCGATTTTTAAATCCTTCATGTCGATTTGAAAATCTTTTTCCTCTAATTCTGGCATTACAGCAATGGTTATGGTAGAGGTGTGAACGCGTCCTTGCTTTTCGGTTTCTGGTACACGTTGAACTCGGTGCACGCCAGATTCAAATTTAAACTTGGCATACGGTGCGATTTGACTTGAACCTTTAGCTGTTACTTCAAAAATCACTTCCTTGAAACCGCCAGCGTCGCTTTTGGAACTCGAAACAATCTTTACGCTCCATCCTTGTGATTCGGCATACTTGCTGTAAGCCCGAAACATCTCTGCGGCAAAGAGAGTTGATTCATCACCACCAGCTCCGGCGCGCATTTCTATAATGACGTTTTTATCGTCGTGTTTATCTTTCGGGATTAAATCAGTTTCGATTGCCTCAGTAAGTTCGACGATTTTCGCTTCGAGTAACTCGATTTCCTCAGCAGCCATGCCGCGGATTTGTTCATCATCGTTATCAAGTAGTTGTTTGTTCTCTTCAATTTCTTGTTCAGCTTTTGCTAAAGCCTGAATCTTTTCGACAGTAGGGAGTAGTTCAGATTGGCGTTTGCCGGTTTTGGCAATATCAACATTCTCGCCGGAGCTGAGCTGCTCCGTGAGTTGCTGATATTCGTCTGAAAGTTTTTGAAATCCTGCTTTCATATAAGTATTATACTTTATTGCCATACATAAAACCATCCAGAGTGGATGGCTTAATTTGTTATTCAGCTTTTGCGCCGCGAGTCTTGCGGGGCTTCTTTTCTTTCTTGGCTTCAGCTGTTTTAACAGCAGCTTCGCGACGCTTCTTAAAGCGATCAACGTTTCCTGTTGTATCCAAGATTTTTTGCTTACCAGTGTAAAATGGGTGACAGTTGCTACAGATTTCTGTTTGAATCGCTTCCATGGTTGAACCAGTGGTGAAGGATTCTCCGCAAGAACAAGTCACTTTTACATCGGTGTGATATGTTGGATGAATTCCAGTTTTCATAAATGTTATACGCTTCCATTTTTGACCGACTTCTTTGTCAAAAAGCTCCGCTTATCCTCGCCGTAACTTTAATTACGGCTCGGTTATGCTCGCTTTTTTCCTCGAATTCGTCTCAAAAATGAAACCGTTCAGAGTTTAATTTTTAGCAAGATATTATTTAAATACCCAGTGATTATAGGTGAACTTGCCAAAATAGTCAAGAGTTGCTAGAATATTCGGGTAATTAATCAAACATACTTTGTAGATTGTCCTGTCACTTTTGGCCGACTGGCGAAAGATTGGCTCGCAAAGTAGAAGAATAAAGGACATCGCATTGGCGTTTGCCTCAATTGCGCGAAGAAAAGCGCGGCTGGCGTGAGCCGTAGTTAAAACTACGGTGAACGACAACGCAAGCTTTTCGACAAAGCAATTGGGCAAACCCAAAGGGCGAAGTTCGTCTGTAAGTCTGAATTTAGTTCAGGCTTCAGACGAACGAGCGACAATGTGATGGAAGAATATGAAGACTGAAATTAGTCTCTTAGATTTGCTCAAATCCGGCGCGCACTTTGGTCACAAGACCTCACGCTGGAACCCAAAGATGAAACCCTTCATCTTTACAGTTCGTAACAACATCCACATCATCGATTTGGAAAAGACTCGGACTGGTTTACAAAAAGCTGCTGACTTCGCAGGCGAAGTTGCAAAAGCTGGTGGAACTATTTTGTTCGTTGGAACAAAGCGTCAATCTCGCGATATTGTTAAGCAAGAAGCAACAAACTGCGGCATGCCGTTTGTGAACCTTCGTTGGCTAGGTGGAACCTTCACTAACTTTCGAACGATTCAAAAAACTATTCGCAAGCTAGAGAAATTACAACAACGTAAAGATTCTCCAGACTTTGATTTGAAGTACACTAAGAAAGAACGTTTGTTAATCGAACGTGAAATCGAAAAACTTACAAAGCTATTTGAAGGTCTTAAAGATATGAAGCGAACTCCTAACGCAATTTTCATCACCGATATTCATCATGATGACATCGCGTTAACTGAAGCTCGTACAATGAAAGTCCCTGTCATCGCTATCGTTGATACTAATACTGACCCGAGTTTAGTGGACTATGCAATTCCCGCAAATGATGATGCGACAGCAGCTGTGAGCTTGATTACTGCAACTATTTCAAATGCAATCAAAGCTAATAAATCAGCTAATACAGTTGTGACTGCAGAATCAACTACTTCTGCTTAATAATTAACACAAAAAATTTATGTCTAACGATTTAATTAAAGAGTTGCGCGAACAGACCGGCGCAGGAATTATGGATGTTAAAGAAGCTTTAGAAGAAGCTAATGGCGATAAAGAAAAAGCTATCGAAATTCTTCGCAAGAAAGGTTTAGCAAAGCAAGCAAAGAAAGCTGACCGTGTTGCGAACGAAGGTATTGTCGAAAGTTATATTCATGCCGGTGGTCGAATCGGCGTTCTTGTCGAAGTAAACTGCGAAACCGACTTTGTAGCTCGCACCGACGACTTTAAAAATTTGGTTAAAGAAATTGCGTTGCACATTGCAGCTGCTAATCCTTTGTATATCTCTTCAGAAGATGTTCCTACTGAAGTAATCGAAAAAGAAAAGGAAATTTACAAAGAGCAATCTGCAGGCAAACCTGATGATGTTATCGAAAAGATGCTTGAAGGCAAGATTAACAAGTACTTAGAAGAAGTCTGTTTATTAAGTCAGCCTTACGTGAAAGATCAAGATAAAACCATCGGTGATTTACTTGGTGAAGCTACAGGAAAGATGGGAGAAAACATTCAAGTTCGAAGGTTCTCACGCTTCATGCTAGGTAACTAGTTAAAAACTCATTGAACAAAATAGTAGACATGTCATCCTGAGCGAAGCGAAGGATCTCCTATGTCATCTTCGGTGTCCTGAGCTTGCGAAGGACGACCGGTGATTCGTGGGTTCCCGGTTTGAGTAACGGATCCCGGATACTCATCCCTTGAAGGACTCGTTCGGGGACTTCTGTTTATACACAACAAAATCCGCTTCGTGCGGATTTTTGTGTTTCAAAAAGTGGTATAATAACTTCACGAGTAACCATTTAATTTCTAATCCGTGCCATATAACACAATCATGAACATTACATTCGTTCTCTCGATTCTCGGCGTGATTTTAATGGTGCTCCGTCATCTGCCGCAAGCGACTCGCGATCAAAAGCAAATGAAAGCTCGGAAAGCTTCCGCGTCGCAGACAATTGCGACCGAAGCGCTCGAAGCAAAAGGTCTGCCTGCTCAAGCTTATTCCCGCACTTTAGGAATTTTTAAGTTAATTAAGCACAAAATCTGGCAATTCGTTTTGGAAGCAAAGGGACTTAAACAGTCTCCAAAAATTAGTTATCAGTTTCAGAGAATATTTAATGCTGGAGAAGGGGATAGTCAGCAGGCGTTAATCAAGAACGAAAAATATTACATCGACCTAATTAAGCGAAATCCCAAAGATAACACTTATTACGATATGCTCGGACAGTATTATTTAGAGCATAAAAAAATGAATGACGCTGTGAGTGTCTATGATTATTTAGTTAATCATGTTCCAACTGAGGCCATCTATTGGGTGCGATTAGGCTTAGCGTCCTTGTACCTACAGGAGTATGGTCGCGCTGAAGAAGCTTATTCTAAAGCCGTAAAGTTAGACCCAACCAGTCCAAGTCGTTTTTATAATTTGGCTTTAGCTCAGCAAGGTTTGAAAAAATATTCCGATGCAGTTGTGTCTTTAACTAAAGCCTTAGAACTTGAGCCGAATAATACTAAATATCACGATCTCAGATTTGAGATGGAGTCAAAAGCAAAGAGCTCTGTACCGCTTGAAAATATTCACAAAAAGAGCTAGACTACTTGGGTATTTTGTCCCACATCAAACCGTCTGCCACTTGCTGAGCGAGCGCCTTTGCAGCCCAGTCCGCTTTGGCGGACGTAGCGCAACAGCGTGAGCGAGCAAGTGGCAGACATGTCCCACGCCGTTGTAGCTCCCTCCTTCGCTCTCGCAAAGCTCAAGCTATGGAGGGCGAGAGTTTAGTTAATAGCACTGCTTGCACTTCAATATCTTTGGCAGTGCCAAAGCGAAGTAGTGCCGTTGTAGCTCCCTCCTTCGCTCTCGCAAAGCTCAAGCTATGGAGGGCGAGAGTTTAGTTAATAGCACTGCTTGCACTTCGTAGCTTTGGAAGTGCCAAAGCGAAGTAGTGCCGTTGTAGCTCAGTCGGTAGAGCATCTCCATGGTAAGGAGAAGGTCTGCGGTTCGATCCCGCACAACGGCTCCAGAAATCAAAATAAAAAACACCCGTGAGGGTGTTTTTATGGTGGGCGGTAGAGGACTCGAACCTCTGGAGCCAAAAGGCGCCTGATTTACAGTCAGGTGTAATTGCCGCTATACGAACCGCCCATAATTTGTTCTAAAAGATTTTAGTCGCTTTAAATGTTTGGGATTCCTGAATCCAATTTCATTGATATATCGACTCAAGTCTATACGCCTAGTAAGGTAAATTTTATTAGCACTAATCTTTGATGGCGAATAGCCAAGTAATTCTAACATACTTTTGGCATCTTTGAGAAGGGGTGTAGATCTGTTGGTCAAGCTCATTTGAAAACCTTCTTTTAACAGATAGACTGAGCCGTCAGTGTCGAATAATCCACGCAAACAACTTTCCTGATAAGTTTTATACTGAAAACACCATTTTGGAATTCCAATTTGGTCCCGCACTTTATTGGAACTTAACCCCATTGCGATAAGCCATCTAACAATTTTCGTTGAACCAAAGTAGACTTCATGATACCTCTTTGTGCGTAGTAAAATTTTTGGTTTTATTCCAAACAGTTGTGATATAAGTTTGGCAACATAGTGGCTATACCGCTCTTTAACTCCAAGAGTTACAGTGATTTGTGTTGGAGTGATATGACCATCACCGAGCAAAATACCAATGAACTCAGCTAAGTCTGAGGAGTGTTTAGGAGTAATGACATCTTGGCGCTGGTTATTAAACCCAGTCTTTTTATTTCTAATCGTTTTAATATCTAATCTGATTAACCGATCATAGACACTATTTGACTTGAGTTTTAATAAGTCCGCGATTTGATTAATGGATAAATTACGTTTCACATATAAATCTAAAAGCTCTGCTCTGTACTTTTTCCTTATTTCTTCAGACCATCTCTTTGGCATAATATTACATTAACCACTTCGTTATTATACCATAAGAAAAGCACCTTGAGGACAAAGGTGCTTTCAGTTAAATTTGTGGGGCCCGACTAACCCTGTGATAGGGTGGTAGAATCGGATTCCCCTTAATATTTGTCCTCTTTTTGAAATGATATTTGATAATAAGCTTTGATAGTAATTATATGGTGCCATACCCACTAGACTTTTGCAAGGGAATATGGTAGTATTCTTAAGTTAGTTGGACCGGCTTAGCTCATCCGCCATCGCCGCAGGCGAAAAAAGATATAGCTAAGGAATCAACGGCCAATTGAGACCGACACAGTTTTGCTGGGTCGGAGTAAGTAAAAAATTAACTATAACTGGCCGGCTTAGCTCATCCGGTAGAGCAACGGTTTTGTAAACCGTAGGTGGTCGGTTCGAGTCCGACAGCCGGCTCCAGTAAAAATAATTCTTTAGCGAGTGAGCATCTGGCTTTGCCAGTGCGAACGAGGAGCAGGGCGGCTTGCCGCATCTGCGACCAAATAATAGAGCAACGGTTTTGTAAACCGTAGGTGGTCGGTTCGAGTCCGACAGCCGGCTCCATCGGGCCAATCATCCCTGCGGCTTACGTGCCTCCGACTGTGTCGAAGTCACTTCAGCCTCCAGGATGTTGTCCCTCTTCCCAAATCGCTTAACCTCGCTTGCTAAGCAAGCTTCGGCCCAAGCAATTTAGGAGCCCTGATAGTTTTCAATATTAAGATAAGAGATATGTCACAAGATCACAGAATACAGTTGGAATGCACAGAGTGTCGCAATATCAATTACAATACAACCAAGAATAAAAAGAACACTCAAGCTCGTCTTGAGATTAAGAAGTATTGCAAACATTGTCGCACACAAACCGCTCATAAAGAGACTAAGTAATCAGCCCCGCCTCGAGCGGGGTTTGATATAATAGGGTAGTAGAGTTAATACTAAGCCGTGCGGGCTTCGTATAATGGTAGTACAATGGTCTCCAAAACCATTTGCGTAGGTTCGATTCCTACAGCCCGTGCCAAGCAAAGTGCCTCACCTTCGGGTGGGGCAATTTGCTTGTTAGGACTTAGTAGGAATCGAACGGGTTGAAGTGAGCTAGGTTGATTCAGTAGAATCAACCGCAGCGAACGATCACAAGACTGCTGGGAGCTGTCTTGTGCAACCCTGTACAACGAAGTCAGTCTTCAGACTGACGAGGCGGAATTCCTACAGCCCGTGCCATAGAAAATACATCAGCATCAGCTGATGTATTTTCTATTGTAATGTGGTAGGAATCGCACTGGTGTATAATTATTCTATGGAAGATACTTTAGAAAACAGAATTAAACAGATAGAAAGAGTGGTTAGCACAGATGTGTTGTTGAGTCAGACGCAGGATGAACCACAGATAAAGGATTATTACATAAAGAATCGATTGGCGTATTTATTGTTCCATAATTCAAATGGGTATTTACACATGGGTATTTCAGCCAATGATGAATACCAAGAAGAAGATTTAGAAGTCGCGGTTAACCAAATCAATCAGGAAATTCACAAAAATCAATATGCTGATGTAGTTGAATTAGGTAGTGGTAGAGGTGCAAATTCATTTTATTTAGCAAATAAAAATCCTAATCTCACCATAAAAGCAGTGGATTTATCTACCAGACCATTAGCAAAATATACATCATTAACCAATATAGAATTTTTTAATAGGGACTTTCATAATTTAGACTTTATTCAGGATGAGTCCGTGGATTTGGCCTTTGGGATTGAAACATTTTGTCATAGTGATAATAAAGAGAAATTGTTTTCAGAAATATATCGTATTCTAAAACCTGAAGGCAGACTGTTCATTTTCGACGGTTATCGAATCACAAAAACTAATTTAAACAAAATGGTAGAAAAAGCAAGTGTGTTAGTAGAACATGGTATGGCAGTCAATAAGTTTGAGGTAACTAACGATATTGAATCTAAAGCTACTACTGCGGGTTTTACCTTAGAAACTAAGGAAGACTTATCAATGAACATACTCCCCACTGTAAGGCGGTTTGAAAAAATGGCTCAAAGATTCTTCAATCACCCAAAGTTAGCAAGATTAATATCAAGTTTTTTGTCTGAAAAATTCATTCGAAATAGTGTCGCAGGTTATCTAATGGTTCCTTTAATTGAACAAAGGGTAGTGGGTTATTATAAACATGTTTTTATAAAGTAAGTTCTAACTTCCTCCACCACGCCCTGCCAAATATAATCGCCCTTTGGGCGGTTTTTTTTTGATATACTTAAATTAATTAAAGATTTGCAGATGAGTATAAAAG
>ERZ761602.1086-NODE-1086-length-52120-cov-865.869644_pt1 | contig 52120 bp, 56 predicted proteins | sample MGYA00512165_ERZ761602 | MGnify/ENA primary metagenome ERZ761602 (study PRJEB28899, sample SAMN02445085) | bioreactor sludge metagenome | biome: EBPR sludge; isolation source: Thorneside wastewater treatment plant | place: Australia: Brisbane, Thorneside...
TGGACCGGATGATGACATTTACGTCATCACCCGGTAATCTCTCTGTCAGCCTCCCTGGTTGGCCGGGTTCTCGGCTACATAAACCGTAATGCCCTCAGCCCCGGGGACAATCCTGGAAAGCGGGAACGGCGCGGTCCCGAACGTATCGAACTTCCAGGTGATGCTCTTGCCGCCCACATCGATCTGCACGGTTTCGAGACGCGAGTCGTTCAGGCTTCTGTCACCGTGTCACCCACAAGCGACGCAGATTACAAATTTGTAATTTTTCAGTCAGCTTTCTGTTTGTCAGCATCTGGCAACATCGCGCCCATCAGTGATTCACAATGGGTGCTTCCGATGCATTGCAATCCGCAGCGAACGGCGAAGGCACAGCTTGTGGTCAAGCTCCTGACCTTGTTGCTTGCCGTCACGACAGCTTCCGCACAGGCGGAAACCTTGCGTGAGGTGTTCGAGAAAGCTTGGGCGAATTCCCCGCAGGGGCGAACGGCAGAAGCGAAACGGGACGAAGTCGCCGCCAGCCGAACGGTGGCCGAATCCTGGTTTCCTGCCGCCCCGAAAATTGACGCTTTTCACCGCACCGATCGATGGAACAGCGATCTGGGTAACCAGGAGAGCGAAATTGGCGTTTCCATTCCGCTCTGGCTGCCCGGACAGAAGGCGGCGCGCAGGAGCCTTGCCGAGGCCGAAGGCGAAGAGAACGAAGGCGACATCCAGGTGACACGACTGGCCGTGGCCGGTGAACTGCGCCGAGCGCTATGGACGTTGATCATGGCCAGGAGTGAAGCCGAGATTGCCGCAGAACGCCTGAATACCGCGCGAGGCCTTGAAGCGGATGTCGGCAGGCGGCTCAGAGTGGGAGAAATTGCCCGCTCCGACCTGCTGCTCACCCGGCAGGAAACCGCCAGTGCGCGCACAGCCGCTGCCGACGCCGAGCTCGGGGTAGTGCGCAGCCTGCAGCGCTACCGGGTGCTGACCGGTACTGACCGGCTGCCGGATGATCCCCAGGAGCCGGTCGCGGTGGCCGCCAATCGAGCGGTCGATCCTCGCGTCGCCGCCGCCCAGGCCGTCGTAGAGCGCGCCCGCGCTGCCCTCAAACTGGTTCAGGAGTCGCGCCGCGAGGCGCCGAGTGTCGGTGTGCTCTATCGTCGCGACCGTGACGTATCCGGTGCCACCCCGCGCGACAGCATTGGTTTTGCCATCAGCATCCCGCTGGCCGTCGCCGTGCGCAACGCGCCGCTGATGGCCAGCGCCAACACGGCCCTGATCGAGGCCGAGGCCCGCTATCGGCGGCTCCTTGCCGAAGTCGAGGCCGAGCTACGCGAAGCCGAGGCACAGCTCGAGTCGGCCGGTCTCGGTGCGGCGCTGGCGGTCGAGCGTGAGCAAGCCGCGGCGGAGCGCCTGGCGCTGATGCGCCGCTCGTTCGAGCTTGGCGAAACCTCCCTCGTCGAGCTGCTCCGCGCCCATTCCCAGACCACCGAGGCCCGTATCGAAGAGGTCCGCAGCCGTTCCCGACTATCCGCCGCGCAGGCCAATCTGAATCAGGCTCGAGGAATCACGCCGTGACCCGACCATTCTTCTTCCCGACCTGGGCCGCTGCTTGTGTGGCGGCCGTTCTGCTGGCGCTGTTTTCCCTGTCTGCGCCGGTCATCGCCCACGAAGGCCATGACCACGGGGCCACCGGCAAGCCCGCCGATGTCCGGCTGGCACCACGTTTCGAGGTGCTCAGCGAGGAGGTGGAAATCGTCGCTGTGCTGGCCGACAAGAATCTGCTCATCTATCTCGACCGCGTCAGCGACAACCGGCCGATTCAAGGCGCGCAGATCGAAGTCGAGGGGCCAGGGATCAAGGGCGTTGCCTCCGCGATGGGCGACGGAGTCTATCAATTACCCGCGGCCGCCCTCGCCCAGGCCGGCAAGCACCCGCTGACGCTGACGATTCAGGCAGGCGACAGTATCGATCTGCTCGCCGCCACTCTGGAGGTGGGAGAAGTCCCGGCGACAACGTCCGCCGGGGAAAACAGTGGACGTCCGTGGTGGCTCTTCGCAGCGATTTCGCTGGTCCTGCTCTGCGGCGGCCTGGTCGCGCGTCGCCTGCGTCGCCAAGCAAGAGAAAGGGCCATTCCCCATGTCTGATTCCCGCAACGCAAGCCGTGACGCCCTTGTCCTGTTATTGGCCAGCGCGCTCACGGTTCACGCCTGGGCGCACGGCGGTGAGGACCATGGCGACGAGAAGAAATCCGCCCCGGCCCCGGTGGCAGTCGCCGCAGTCAACGCCCAGGGACAGGTGACCTTCATCGAGCCTGCCTTGCGCGTGCCGGATGGTAGTGTCGTCGTGCCGAAGTCGGCCCAACGGCAACTGGCGCTACGCACCCAGCCGGCACGCAAAGGCGAGTTTCCCCGCACCGTCGAACTCAATGGCCGCGTGGTCGGCGACCCCAATGCGGGCGGGCGCGTGCAGACCTTCCAGAGCGGGCGCATCGAGGCCGGCCCGAAGGGACTCGCGGTACTCGGCCAGCGGGTCGGCAAAGGGCAAGTTCTCGCTTGGCTGCAGCCGGCGTCGAGCGCCATCGAACGTGGTTCGCAGCAGGCGGCTCTGGCCGAACTCGCCGCTCAGGAAACCATCCTCGAACGCCGCGTCGCACGCCTCAGGCAACTGGAAGGCAGTATTCCGCAGAAGGATATCGAGCAGGCACAGATCGAACTCGCCGCCTTCAAGAAGCGAAAAGGCGCGGTCGGCGGCAGCCTCGGCCGTGAAGCGCTGCTGGCGCCGGTCAGCGGGGTCGTCAGCGCGGTCAACGCCGTCGTCGGGCAGGTAGTCGATGCGCGGGAGGTGGTCTTCGAGGTGATCGATCCACAGCGCCTGGCGGTCGAGGCGCTGGCCTACGACCCGCTGTTGCTCGCCGGATTGGCCAGGGCCAGCGCGCCGGTGGCCGGCGGCGTTCTCGAGCTTGCCTTCGTCGGCATCGGTCGCAGCCTCAAGGAGCAGGCCATGCCGATCCTGTTGCGTGTCGAATTGCCGAAAACCGGCGAGTTGCCTGCGCTTGCGGTCGGCCAGACACTCAAGGTGCTGGCCCAGACCAGCGAGCGCCAGTCCGGCGTCGCCGTTCCCGTCGGCGCCGTGGTGCGCAATGCGGCCAATGAATCGGTGGTCTGGGTGCACGAGAGCGCTGAGCGTTTTGTCTCGCGCAAGGTCAGGATCGTGCCGCTCGACGGCCATTCGGTGGCCGTGACCGACGGGCTGAGCGGCGGCGAGCGGGTCGTCGTGCACGGTGCCGCATCACTTTCCCAGATTCGTTGAGGGAGCGCCGTGTTCGATTTCATCATCAACGCCAGCCTCAAGCAGCGCCTGATCGTGCTTGGCGTCTCGTTGCTGCTCATCATTTATGGCGCCCTGACCGTGCGCAAGATGCCGGTAGACGTCTTCCCCGACCTCAACAAGCCGATGGTCACGCTGATGACCGAAGCCGGCGGCATGGCGCCCGAAGAGGTCGAGCAGTTGATCACTTTTCCCGTCGAAGCGGCGATGAACGGGATGTCTGGCGTGACGCGCGTGCGCTCCGTGTCCGGTATCGGCCTGTCGGTGGTGTATGTCGAGTTCGCGTGGGGAAGCGAGATTTACCGCAACCGCCAGCAGATCGCCGAACGTCTCAACCTGGTGCGCGAGCAATTGCCCCAGGGCATCGTTCCGCAGATGGGGCCGATCTCGTCGATCATGGGCGAGATCCTGCTCATCGCCCTGCCCGCCGACCCCGACAAGGTCAGCCCGATGCAGGTCCGGGAATACGCCGACTGGGTCATTCGCCCGCGCCTGCTCACCATTCCCGGCGTCGCGCAGGTCATTGCCATCGGTGGCCAGGTCAAGCAGTACCGCGTTGAACCCGATCCGGCCCGCCTGCAGGCGCTGGCAGTGACGCTGAGCGAACTGGAAGCGGCGCTGAAAAACTTCGGCGGCAACACGGCTGGCGGCTTCGTCGATGCCGGCGGACGCGAATACCTGATCCGCAACATCGGCCGCAGCAGCCGGCTGGAAGACCTGCAGAACCAGCCGGTGGCGACGCGCAAGGGGCAAGTGATCCTGCTCCACCAGGTCGCCTCGGTCAGCTTCGCGCCGGCCATCAAGCGCGGCGATGGCAGCTTCCAGGGCAAGCCGGCAGTCATTCTCTCGGTACAGAAGCAACCGACGGCGGACTCGGTGGCCTTGACGCGCGCCATCGAAAAAGCCCTGGCGGAGATGGGCAGGAGTCTGCCGCAAGGGGTCGAAACACCGCAGTTCCTCTTCAAGCAGGCCAATTTCATCGAAGCGTCGGTCAATAATGTCGAGGAAGCGCTGCGCGACGGCGCGATCATGGTCGCCGTCATCCTCTTCCTGTTCCTGGGCAATCTGCGCACGACCTTCATTTCGCTGACCGCCATCCCGGTCTCCCTGCTGGTCACGGCGCTGGTGTTCAGCTACTTCGGATTTTCGATCAACACCATGACGCTTGGCGGCCTGGCCATCGCCATCGGCGAACTGGTCGATGATGCGGTGGTCGATGTCGAAAATGTCTTGCGTCGCCTGCGCGAAAACCGGAGTTTGCCCAATCCCCGGTCGGCGCTGGAAGTGATCGCTGCCGCCTCGAAGGAAGTCCGTTCCGGGGTCGTCTATGCGACCTTGATCGTCGTGCTGGTATTCATTCCGCTGTTCGCCCTGCCGGGTATCGAGGGCCGGCTATTCACGCCGCTCGGCGTGGCCTATATCGTGTCCATCCTGGCCAGCATGGCGGTGGCGATGACCATCACCCCGGTGCTGTGCTACTACCTGTTGCCGAAGATGAAGCACATCGATCATGGCGACAGCGCCCTGGTCAAGCAGCTCAAGGCATGGGACGAACGCCTGCTCAACTGGTCCTTTGACCGTGGCCGACTCCTGCTGGCCGGTGCGGCGATCACCGTGGCGCTGGCGCTGGCATCGATCCCCTTCTTCCCGAAATCCTTCCTGCCGCCGTTCAACGAAGGCACCCTGACGGTCAGTGTGCTGCTCAACCCGGGCACCTCGCTCAGCGAGGCGAATCGCATCGGCACGCAGGCGGAGAAACTCTTGCTGACAGTGCCGGAAGTCACCGAAGTTGGCCGCCGGACCGGTCGGGCCGAACTGGACGAACACGCTGAAGGCGTCCATTCCTCGGAGATCGAGGTCGACCTGAAAGCGTCGGAACGTGGCCGCGAGGTGATCATCGCCGACATTCGCCAGCGCCTCTCCGGCCTGCTGGCGGTGGTCAGTGTGGGACAGCCGATTTCGCACCGCCTCGACCATCTGCTTTCGGGTGTGCGGGCGCAGATTGCGCTGAAAATCTTCGGTGACGACCTGGATACCCTGCGCGGGCTGGCCGGGGACCTTAGGGAGCGACTGGCCAGGATCCCCGGGATTACCGATCTGCAGATCGAAAAGCAGGTCCTGATCCCGCAGTACAAGATCCGCGTCGACTACGCCGCCGCCGCGCGCTACGGCGTCACCTCCGGCGAGCTGCTGCTACGGCTCGAACAGCTGCTGGCCGGCGAACGCGTTGGCCAGGTCCTGGAAGGCAATCGTCGCTTCGACCTCAGCCTGCGCCTGCCGGAAGATGCCCGCGGCGAGCGCGGCCTGGAGAACCTGCTGATCGAGACACCGACCGGTCGGGTGCCGCTCTCCAGCCTCGCCGCGATCGAGGATGGCGACGGCCCGAACCAGATCGGCCGGGAAAATACGCGCCGGCGCATCGTCATCTCGGCCAACAGCGATGGTTCCGACATGAGCCGCCTCATTGCCGGGATCCGCGCAGAAATCGACCGCAAGCCGATGCCGGAGGGCTACTTTCCCCTCCTGGAGGGGCAGTTCCAGGCGCAGGAGGAGGCCGCCAGGCTGATTGCGGTACTGGCTCTGGTCTCGCTGGCCATGATCTACCTGGTCCTCTACAGCCGCTATCGCTCGGCAGTGCTGACGGCGATCATCATGGGCAACGTGCCACTCGCGCTGGTCGGCTCGGTGGTGGCCTTGTGGATCTCCGGCCAACCGCTGTCGGTGGCCGCGCTGGTCGGCTTTGTCACGCTGACCGGCATCGCCACCCGCAACGGCATTCTCAAGATCAGCCACTACATCAACCTGTGCGCTTTCGAGGACGAGGTATTCGGGCGAAAGATGATCGTGCGCGGCTCGCTGGAGCGCCTGACGCCAGTGTTGATGACTGCCCTGGTCGCTGCCTTCGCCCTGACGCCGCTACTGCTCGCCGCCGACGCGCCTGGCAAGGAGATCCTGCACCCGGTGGCGGTGGTGATTTTTGGCGGACTGATCAGCTCCACCCTGCTCGACACCCTGCTGACGCCGGTCATGTTCTGGCTGTTCGGCGAGAAACCCCTGCAACGCTTGCTGGCCGAAAAAGCGAAAGAGTCCTTTTAACCCTACCCTGTGAGGAAGACCCATGCAACGCACCCTGATTTCCAGCCTGGCCATGACGGCTGCCTTGATGTCCGTCGGTAACGGCGCACTGGCCCATGACGATGGCGCTCTCGATAAAATCAGTGGGCCCAACGGCGGCCAGCTGCGCATGGCCGGCGGCTACCATTTCGAGCTGGTAGTCGCCAAGGACAGCAAGGAAGCCAAAGACAACCCGGTCACGGTCTATCTCACCGACCATGGCGAAAAGAAGGTCCCCACCACGGGCACTACCGGTACAGCCACGATCCTGGCCGCTAAATCGAAGATCACGGTATCGTTGGCTCCGGCGGGCGACAACAAGCTGACCGGGATCGGGAAATACGCCTCGGATCCGCAGATGAAGGTCGTCGTGTCAGTCACATTCCCCAGCGCGAAAACCGAGCAAGCGCGGTTTTCGCCGCTGCTGACAGCGACCGCCGATGGGCATGGAAATCACCAGCACTGAAAACTGTGGACGGAACTGCGGTATGTTGCAACGCGCCCTCACTGCCGGCGTCACGATTCGTGTCCTTTCGGCAGAGCTGCAAACCCGCAGCCGTTCGCTGAGCACGCCGGCGCCCGGCAGGCGGCTCTCGCCGCTTGCCTGCGTCGGACGAGCATCCCCAAGGAGTGTCTCCGGTCCCCGGTGCGGTGCCGGACTCAAGCGCCGCAGCGGGTTTGCAGCTCTGCCGAAAGGACACGACTTCAAGGACCGCTACAATCACCATTGGCGTCTCGAAAAACTGGGCTTCATGTCTCCCCACGAAGCCCGTCAGGCTTATGCCATGCGAAAGACCGCCTGAGTTGCAAAACCGTGTCCAGACAATCCGAGGGGTCTATGCTGTTTTGTGTGGAACCTGCCTCCAGCCGCCCTCGATTGCCACCGATGCGGGGCAACCCCAAGCCGCATCGCCGCGCGCGTTGATGGCGCTGTCAAGGGCGGGCGCAGCCCGGCGAAGCGAACCCTTTAGTGCGTCAGAAACGCTAATACGCTCAAGGGCTTGGGGCTGGTTGCGGCTTCTCGTGGCCGGCTCCCGAGCCCGTCCGGCGGCGAGGACTTCCCCGCCCTCGGGGCGGGGTTAGGGGTGGGGCGCCCGAAGGGCTTAGCTTGGGGTCCCGGGGCCCCGTTCCACACGGAACGGACTAAACCCAATCCGAGCCGGTACACGGTTACCGCCACAGAGGCGCAGCCGGAGCAAAGAGCGGCAAGAATCCATGCACTGGTGTGGGCTCCGATTGTGAGTTGCATGCTAATCTCCTGGAAGAATGTTCTGGTAAAGGGCGAACTTGTTCCGGGGGTCACCCGGCCGGCATTGAACAGCCAAGGCAGGGTGCCATTGAACAGATACTTGTTTACGTGACCGCCCGTCATCAAGAGCAGTGCGAGCCACTTCAACGCTTCAAGTGTGCCATTAGCTATGACCAGGCGTCTTATGGTGTAGCCACCGCGGACGAGGTCGGTCGGCGACGCCGATCGCCATGCCACTCGATCTGTCTGTTTTCGGAAAACGAGGCCATCGCTTTTGCCGCTGACTTCGAGAGCGTTGCTCATGGCTGTCCGCCGATGATGACTTTTCGTGGGACATACCCGGAGGTATTCCAGGCCACCGTTGTCACCGGCGTTTGCGCCGGCGTCGCGACCACCTTCGCCGTCTGCGCCGGGCCTGGCTGTACCGCCGTCGAGGTCGCAGGCATCGAGGGCAGGGCGCCCGCCTTTGTCGCGTCCACCGTGACAAAGCGGGCCTCCAGCCAATCCGCCCATCTCCCGGACTTGACAAGCAGATCCGCTCGGTACGTCGCGTTGTACCGCGGCGTCCGGGAGTGATAGTTGGCGGCCCGCGTCCAGAGGTCGCCCGTGTCCGTCTTGATGTGCTGCCGCAGCCGCCAGGCGGCGAGATCGAAGGCATAGCAACCGGCTGCCGCTACGTCGCCGGGCGTGATGCCGTAGCGAGCCAGATCGCGCAGGTACGCCGTGTTGAACTGCATCGGCCCCACGTCGTGCGTGCCGTTGGTGTTGCGCACCCACTGGCCCGGCTTGCCGGCTTCCTTCTCCGCCACTGCAAGCACGATGTTCGCGGGAACCTGGTACTTCACGGCCGCCGCGATCGAGCAGACGACGCGTTCCTGAAGCTGGGGCGGAAGATCGGCAACAGGCATGAGCTTTCTGCTTTCGTCCTACCGATACCACTCGTCATTCCTGCGTCGGCGATCTTCGGCAGCGATCCGATCGTTGTAGCGAGCCACGGCAGCGTCCTGGTCGCGCGCATCGACCCAATAGCCGCCTCTTTCCGGCGTCCCGACATAGCGGGGAGTCAGGTCGCCGAGGTCCGTGTACTGGTGCCCGGTGTAGGCCGCGCAATAGCCCGGCATCTGGTTGTTGATCAACACCCTGCCACCGTCAGCGTCCCAGTGGTTCCACACGCGCAGCGTCACGTTCAGTGAAGCCGCGTCGCAGCGGCCGGCGCCGTTCGCCATGGCGCCCACCAGCGAGCGCATTTCCGGTGTCTGGTCCGACAGCGGGCACAGGTTCAGAAAGCTGGCGCGCGCTCGCACGGTGTCCGACCACTTCCGCTTGTTGATACCGAAATAGCGCGAGAGCGACGGCGCGCACTCGCCCGGCCGGGTGCCTGTCGCCAGGCACAGGGTGGCCTCGCACGCTAGGCGGGTATCGCCGGTCAGCACCTCTTGGGTGCTGGCGGGGGCCGCAACTACGGCGGCGATCGCGAGGGCGAATGGCGCGAGAACGCAGTGGTTTTTCATCGGGATGCTCCTTTCAAGAAGATCGGGCGGCGCGGTCACGGAATGCGGCGATTTCCGATTCTGCGTCTACCGATTGGTCGTCTGCCTTTGCCAGGCTGTCGCTGCCGAATACGGGTTTCTGATCGCCCCTGGCCTTGATGGCCGCAGCGATCTTGCCGCCCGTCGTTTCGCCGATGCGATCCATCGCGGCATCCCCCATTTCGCCGGCTTTGGCCTTTGCCACGTCCCAGGAGCCTTGCGCCAGATTCGCCACGGTACCTGCCGCGACCTTGCCGACCTTGGCCACTGCCGAAGCCATGCCGCCCGACTGTCCTTCACCCGACGTTCCACCCCGCTTGGCGCTTGCCTGCCTGGTGTCCGATCGGCCGGAATGTGAACTGCCGTCGCCAGACGACCCGCCGCCGGCTGATGAACTGCTGTCCATCGCCGCCGCCAGCGGGCTTGCGCTGCCACCGCCCGACGATCGACCCGCACCCGACGAACTGCCATCGCCCAAGTTCGAAAGCATGTCGCTACTGCCGGCCACGTCCTGCGACGCCTTGGAGAACGCCGCCATCAAGGCTTGCGTACCGCCAGCTATGCTCGCTGCCCCGGCGGCAATGGCTGCGCCGGCGACACCCACGGCCGCACTGGCCATGCCGACCGCCGCCATCGCCGCGCCCGTACCGAGGCCACTGCCCATGGTGTGCACGCTGCCACCCATCGCCAGGCCGCCGATCAACGAGGGCAGCTTGGTGACGAGCGCAAACAGCACCACGGCGACGATCATCATCACGCCCAGTTCCTTCAGGCTGATGCCCGGATCCATCCCGGCGTAGTACTGGTCGACGAAGGACTTGCCGATGCCGACCAGCAGGACCATGGTAAAAAGCTGCGCGGCAATGTTCAGAACGGTCTTGTAGTAGCCGATCGCCATGTCGGAGGTCCAGCGGGACCCACCGAAGCCGAGGAAGAACACGCCGGCGTAAGACAGGATCCAGCCACTCACCAGGAGCACCAGCATGTTCACGCCGATCAACGCCAGGATGATGAGGATGGCGGCGCTGATGAGGATGCCGACCGCACTGTCAACGGGCGACAATATCGACGACTTGTCGAGCACCCTGAAGAAGATGTCGAAGCCGATATCGACGATGCCCGACGGGGTCAGCGTGGCGCCTGTCCCGGTGGCCATGCCGCCGAGGGTGCGCAGGGAATCCATGATGTCCGTGGCGAAACGCGGGCCGTTGGTGAGCAGCCACCAGAAGAAACCGGTGAACACCGTGAACCGGAAGAACTCGGCGTAGAAATCGCCCAGGTCGGCCTTGCGCAAGGCCAGCATGCCGAAGGTCCAGACCATCGAGATCACGGCGAGCGTCCAGAACAGGAAGCTGGCTCGCGCCGTGATGACACCTGCCCAGGCGCTGGCCGCAGCCGCATAGCGCGCCAGGACGTTGTCGAGGACGCCCGAATTGTTGATCGCTGCCTGGGCGTCGATGGAGAAAAACGTCAGCCACAATAGCATCGGAATACTGGCGCTCTTGAGTACGGCGGGCAGGCTCATCGCTTACCTCACCATTCTTTCTTTGGACTGGGTGTGAACCCGGGACCGCGACGCGCACACGCCGAAGCGAATTGCTCGCGCGTCCCCTTGTCCTCGATCTTGAGCATGTTTTCCCACTTGCAGTTTTCGTCGTTCACGGCCGGCATTTCCTTCTTGGGCGTTTCCGGTGAGCAGGCGCTGATCAAGGCGGCCACGAGGGCGGCCAGCGTCAGGAGGGCAGGGCGTTTGGTGATCATGTCGATTCCTTTCGTTTACCAGTTGCGGACCGGGCTGGCGACGTAGCTTCCCTGACGCAGTTGCTCGCCGGCAGCGGCTTGCTGTGCTTCCCGATCCGCAAGGACCTGGTTGCGGGTGGCGATGGCGTTCTGCTCGGCCACCAGCAGGGCACGGATTTGCAGCAGTTGGTTGGCCTGCTGGCTGGCGAGCTGATTCGCGTAGCTGATCGCCTGCATCTGGCCGGTCGCACCCTGCGCGCTCGCCTGGAGGCGCTGCAAGGTCATGGCGTCCGCTTCCAGTGCGGCTTGTTGCTTGTCGAGGCCCCGGAACAGCGCATCGGTGGCCCTCTTCTGTGCTTCGGAGCCGAGGCGTTGGCTGTCCTTGATCGCGGCCCACTCAGCGTCGGTGCAACCGCCTTGCCTGAAGCAGGGCGAACCGCGGTAATAGGACGCATCCTGGAACTTTCCGAGGTAGGCGTCGATGCTCCCCAGGTTGGTCTTGTAGTAATTCAGCGTGTCGATCGCACTGCGCAGCTGGTTCATCGTGCCGGTGGCCGAGTCCCAGATATAGGCCGCCGGCGCCAGCGTGTTCTGCAGCATGTTTTCGTATTGCTGCAGTTGTGTCTGGTACTGCTGAATCTGTTTCAGCGTCTGGGCGACCGCTTCGATGGAACTGATCACGGTCTGCGAGAGATTCGCGGTGTCGATGACCGGGATACCTGCTGCATGCGTCGGTGTCGTCGCCACCGGGCCGGCGAACAGGGCCAGAAGCAGGGCCCGAAGCAGGGTGCCTGCGGCAGTTAGCTTTGCGGCGGCTGGTTTGCTGGTCGAGACTTTCATGCTCAGTGCTCCTTGGCGTCAGTAGTCAAACGATTGGTACGGCTTGGAGAACGTCATGTCCCTGGCGACTATGACGTTGAAGCGATACCCCGGCCGGATCTCAAGCGTCGGTGCGATGTTCATGTTCTTGGCGATCAACTGCGCGGTGACCTGGCCGAGTTGCTGGCCCAGGGCTTCGCTCATCGCGCTGCTGGCGGTTGGTGCGCCATAGACGCTGTTGCCCTGGTTCTGGCCCTGGCTGTAGGTGATCCCGGCGGTCACGGCAGACATCAGGAGGGCCGATCCGAACAGGCGCAGGTAATGATTGTTCACCTGGTCTGTAAGGCCAGCATAGCCGACACCATCGGCGCCCGGCATGGCGCCGATATCGATCGCCTTGCCATCCGGAAAAACGATGCGCTGCCAGGCGACGAGCACACGGGCCTGGCCGTAGGCAATATCGCTCGAGTAGCGGCCGACCAGGCGCGAGCCTTGCGGGATCAACAGATGTTTGCCGGTTGGCGTGTCGTACACGTCTTGCGCAACCTGGGCCATGATCTGGCCCGGCAGCCCTGAGTTGATCCCGGAAATCAGCGTTCCCGGGATGACGAATCCGGCCCGCAGCTCAAACGGCGAGCGCGGCGCTTCCAGCCTGGAGTCCAGCTTCCAGCGATCGCCTGGCTCGCCGCTGCCGCTGCCGAACTGCGCGACGTTGTTCCTGCCGCCCACAGGCGCGGTTGGTAGCAATTGGGGAGACGCGGCGCCTGCGCCTCCGATGCCGGCACCTTGCAGTGTCGCCAGCCGGGCCTTGTAGGCTGCCGTCGGGTCGTCGTGGACCGCGGCCTCGCTTTGCTGTCGCAGAGCGGCCAGACGCGCCAGTGTTTCTTCCCGGCTACCCGGTGCGCCGGTCTGACCTGCAGCGCCAGGCGCCGAGCCCACGCTACGCGGGGCAACCATCTGCACTGTGGTCCTGGCCTTCACCGCCTCTTCGAGCTGCTGCATCTTCGCCATACGGATGCGATTCAGTTCTTCGTCGCGGGAGCCGCTTTGCGGTGTGCCACCACCGGCCAGGGTCGGTGGCTTCGGCGGTATATCGAGGTTGTCCGGGCGTGCAATCAGCACGGCGCCGTCCGCGGTCGCGGGCGCAGAGAGTTCGGGCACTTGCAGCGGCTTCGCGGCCGCTGGCGGAATGATTCCATCCTTTTGATCGCCGGCGATTTCGCTGGCGAACAGGCGGGTGTTGCCGCCTTTTTCTTTCGGCCCGCCGTTGGGCTTGTTCTGCTGGGCATTACGGTCCGCAGCGACCAGCACCATGATGGCCAGGAACACGGTCATGACACCGCCAACGAGGTACACCGGCAGGTTATTGACCCGGCGCACGCCGGATTTTCTCGAGAGTTCGCCGGGCGAGGCCGCCGGAGACATCTGGTCTTCGGTCACTTGGTCAACCATCGCCGGTCACTCCTTGCGAACCCAGGCACCGGCCGGCGCCACGCGGTTGTTCTGCGCCAGATAGGCGCGGCTGAGCGATTGCTGCCCGACCATCACGGTGATCCGGTAAAGGTTCGGACTGGCCGCTGTGTCGAGCACGTAGTGCAGGTTCAGCCCTGGTGCAGTCGCCGCTGCGGGCTCCGGAGAGCCTGCCGGCGGGGCCGTTCCCGGCTTGAACTCCACGAGCGCATAGCCCCTGGCCCGCAGAGCTTCCACCAGGGCGCTGCCATAGGCATCCGGCGTCGGCTGGCCAAGATGGAAGCGCGTTCTTGCCGGCGGGTACAGGGTGACCAGCTGCTTGACCGTGTCGGCGACAAGCCTTTCCTCCAGGCCGGCTGGGGGCGCGGTCGCGAAGTTGCCGTAGGGCGCGGTCGACGCACAACCGGCCAGGGCCATCACCAGGAGCGCGGAGAGGGCGAACTGGCGCATGGCTATTTCCCCCTTTGGATTGTCACGCGATCCTGCGACGAGCCGACGCCGGCGATCAGGATCGCCTTGTCGAAGACGCTATCGACGATGTAGCGGTCGCCCTGAACGCGGTAATTGACCATTACGGTTTCATCGTCGGTGAACACGCCGCCGTCCTTGCGCACCACCAGCAGCGCCGGCGCTTCGGTCTGGGCCATCGTCGAAGGCATCTGGATGATGGTCTTTCGGCCATCGTTGTAGACCCGCACCGGCTTCCAGGCCGCGCTACCCGATACCTCGTACTCGAAGCTCAGGTTGCCCATGTACTCGCGGGTTCCCGGCATCGTCCGGTCTTCGCGGTCCCTCCCTTCGCGGGTCTTGATCGCTTCCCACTTGGCCATCGCCTCTTCGGGGTAGGTGAAGGACACCTGCGGCATGTACTGGCTGCGATGCGAGCGCAGCTTCAGGTGATAGCTGCGGCGGTTGGTGGTCACGACCATCGACGTTTCCAGGCCGACGTCGAGCGGTTTGATGATCAGGTGCTGCACTTCCCCCGCGCCGCTGCCGGTGACGGCCGGTTCGACCGTCCAGCGGGCGGTATCGCCGAGGTTGATCGAGTTGACCTGCTCGCCGGCCTGCAGGGCGACGTCGCATACCTGCAGCACCGCGCAGACGATGCTCGGTTGCTGCGCGCCGTACAGGAACTTGATCGAGCCGTTGGGCCCAGTCACCGGCGCAACCCCTTTGGCCCTCGGGTTCTTCCACCTCTCGGCGATGGCAATGGCCGCCTTCTCCTGCTGCGTCAGGGTCGGGTTCTTGTCCGAGAAGTACAGATCGGTCAGGTGGTCGCCCGGGGCTGCCAGGACAATGGCGGAAGCGACGCCAGGGAGCAGGGCGAAGAGAGGTTTTTTCATGCGGGCTCCTTTCTTAAAGCTGCTTCGCCCAGGAGAAGTCACGGACGTACAGGCCGATCGGATTGTTGCGGATCTGTTCTTCGCTGGTGCTGGTGGTCGGTTCGGCGACATAGACCGTCACCAGGGCGCGCATGCGGAAGGGCTGGCCTTTCAGGATCCCTTGGCGGTCGCGGCTGGTCTCGATCCAGTCGACTTGCCAGGTTTCCGGCGTTTGCGGCAGCACCGAGGCGATCTCGATGCTGACCGTCTCCTTGGCGGCCCGCTTGAACGGACTGGATTCTTCGGCGCCGTTCAGCCATTCGTTCATCCTGGCCGTGGCCGGGTCGTTCGGTGCCAGCATCGAGTACACGCGGAACACCGCCTTGCGCTGCAGGGCCACGTCGGGTGTTACCAGGCGGGCGTCGGCGATGAAGGAAGCCACCGACGCTTCGATCACCCGGGCATCGGCCGGTGCGGCGCGATCGGCCGGCGCCACGGCCACGGCCTGCCCGAGCCGGTCGACCTGGACGACATACGGCACGAACTTCGATTGGCTGCCGATGTGGATGATGCCGCCGACGCCCGCCAGTGCGATCAACAGCGACAGGATGCCGATCACCTGCCAGGTCTGGCGCGACGACACGACGCCGCCGACATGGTCGTTCCAGGTCCGGCGAGCAGCCAGGTAGGGGTTCTCGCTTTCGTCCTGGCGGAAACCCCAGGTCGTCGGTGCATTGGCGGGCGGGGGATCGGCGTCCGCTGCGGGCTTCCGGCCGATCAGGCGCTTGATCTGGTCTGCGAAGTTCATGTGGTCACTCCATAGGTGTCCAGCGTCAATCCTCGCCCGGCCAGCCACTCGTGCACCCAGCCATCGCCCAGCTTGCTTTCCAGGTGCTGGATGGTGGCCAACGACTCCTTGTCGGAGGCGCCGACGAAGGCGAGCGCCAGGGGGCCGAGGGCGAGGTCGTACAGGCGGCGGCCGTTCTCCGAGACGTAGTAGTACTGACGCTTGGGAATCGCTGTCGCCAGAATCTCGATCTGCCGGGTGTTGAGGCCCATGCGGCGGTAGAGGGCGGCCGTGTCCTCGTCGCGGGCATAAAGGTTGGGCAGGAAGATCTTGGTCGCGGTCGATTCGACGATCACATCCAGAATGCCCGAGTTGGCGGCATCGGAGAGGCTTTGCGTGGCCATCAGCACCAGACAGTTGGCCTTGCGCAAGACCTTGAGCCACTCGCGGATCTTGGCGCGAAAGGCCGGGTGCCCGAGCATCAACCACGCCTCGTCGAGTATGATCACGGCCGGCTGGCCGTGCAGGGCGCGCTCAATGCGCCGGAAGAGGTAGAGCAGTACCGGCAGCGCGTACTTCTCGCCGAGGTTCATCAATTCGTCGATCTCGAAGACGGTGAAATCGGAGAACGACAAGCCATCTTCTTCGGCGTCCAGCAGGTGCCCCATGGCGCCATCGACGGTGTACTGACGGATCGCGTCGCGGATCGCTTCGTCCTGAATGGTGACCGAGAATTCGGACAGGGTACGGCCACCGCTGGCGTGCAGACTGAGGGTCGCATGGCCGATCTCGTTGCGCTGCGCCGGCGTGGTGTGCAGGTCGTTCAAGGCCAGGAGCGTGTCGATCCATTCCATCGCCCAGGCGCGGTCGCCCTTCGTTTCGAGAAACTGCAGCGGGCAGAAGGCCAGGCGATCATCGTCGGCTGCCACCGTGAAGTGCAGACCACTGGCGCCTCGGGTCTGGGCGCGGATGGCGGCGGCGAGCGGGTACATCGCCATGCCCTTGTCGAAGGCGAAGATCGACATGCCGGCGTAGCGGCGAAGCTGCGCGGCGAGGATGCCGAGGTGCGTTGATTTGCCGGCGCCGGTCGGGCCGAACATGAAGGTATGGCCGAGGTCGCGCACATGCAGGTTGAGGCGGAAGGGTGTCGCGCCGTGGGTGACACAGTGCATGAGTGCTGGTGCCAGCGGCGGGTACATCGGGCACGGAGCGGCGTTGCTGCCTGTCCAGATCGTGCTGGTCGGCAGCAGATCGGCCAGATTCATGGTGTTGATCAGCGGCCGGCGGACGTTTTCCACGCCGTGGCCGGGCAGGCTGCCGAGGTAGGCATCCATGGTGTTGATGGTCTCAATGCGGGCGGCGAAGCCGAGGCGATTGACAGCCTTTTCGACCTGGCGGGCAGACGCTTCCAGGCGGCTGCGATCCTCGTCCATGAGCACGACGACGCTGGTGTAGTAGCCTTGCGCCACTAGGCCACTATTGACTTCGGCGATCGCCGCTTCGGCGTCGGCGACCATCGACAGCGCGTCCTGATCGATCGGCCCGAGGTGGGTGTTGAAGACCTGGTCGAAGAAGCCGCGAATCTTCTGCCGCCATTTCTTGCGGAACCTGTCGAGGTGTCTTACTGCCTCGTGCGTGTCCATGAAGATGAAGCGCGACGACCAGCGATATTCGCAGGCCAGCTCGCCGAGGGCGGTCAGCATGCCCGGCGTCGATTCCAGCGGGAAGCCTTCGATGGCGACGACCTGGATGAACTTGCGGCCGATCTTCGGCACGACGCCGGTCCACAGTTCCTGCCCACCGATGAGCGCGTCCAGGTACATCGGGTTGCTCGGCAACTGCACCGGATGATTCACGCCGGTGACGCAGAACTGCAGCCAGCGCAGGAAGTCATCGTGGGTGACTGCCGACCCGTCCTCGTTGACCACCGGGTGGCCGCGTAGCCGCTGCAGGTCCACCGCCGACGACAACCGCGACTCGATGCTGACGCATTCGCGCTTGAAGAACTCGATCAAGCCGTGGGTGTGGGCCTTGTGGTCGGGTGCCTTGGTGTCATCGTCGAACATCAGCTCGACGAACTTGCGCTGCGCGAGCAGCGCCGGGAACCAGGTCAGCGTCAGCACGTAGTAGCCTTCGTAGAGGGTGCCTAGGCCCTCGAACAGTTGCCGCCGCTCCTCGTCGATCGCCGCCGACACCCCGTCGGGAAAATGGGAGGTGCCACGATCGAGGTAGTTGGGCGCTGGCAGCCGTGCTGCATCGACGTGCACCATCCAGCCATTGCCGAGGCCGGAGAGCGCCTGGTTGATGCGCAACGAAACGGCCTCGCGTTGCTCGTCGGTACTGCTGGCGTTGTCGGCGCCCTTGTACAGCCAGGCGGCCATGAAGGCGCCGTTCTTGCCGACCATCACGCCGTCGTCGACCATCGCGGCGTAGTTGAGCAGGTCGGCCAGCCCGGCATCCCGCGAGCGGTGCTTTTTGAGCTTCAGTTCTTCGTCGACCGCACGGATGCGGGCGTAAAGCACGAGCAGCAGCAGGGCGCCGAGGGTGGCAATGGCGAAGGCAATTCCGGCGATCATTGGTATTGCTTCCCCTGGCTGGCCGGGTTGTCCCGGAACGGCGTGCTGCGCGGCGGGTAGTACGGCTTGTAGCGACGGTGCCGCAGGTAGACGTGGCGCATCCGGGGGTCTGCCTTGGCCATGATCCGCAGCGCGTAGAGCGCGCCGAACCAGAGCAGCAGGCCGACGACCGTGGCCCGCAACTCCTGCGCACTGAAAACCAGCGCGAAGGCCAGCAGGCCCGAGAACATGACCAGTTCACGATCGCCACCCATGAACAGGTTGTCCCGATTACCGGCCCGCCGAATGGGGATCTTGCGCAGCGCCATGCTCAGGCGAGCCTTCCCGGAGCAATCCCACCGGCAAGCTGGACTGGGGCGAACGTGCCTTCACCGAGGGCAGCGATCTCCGCGCCACGGCCGAAGAAGCTGCTCATCATGTTTTGCGCGCCAACCAGCAGGGCCATGACGAGAACGACGAAGATCAAGGTGCGGAAGAAGCCGTTCAGATCGCCACCGAAGATCAGCACGCCACCGGCCACGACGATGCCGATCATCGCCAGCGCGAACGCGACCGGGCCGGTGACCGAGTTGCGGAGGTTGGTCAGCCAGCTTTCATAGGGCAGCGACCCGCCGGTGCCTTCCGCTGCAAAGGCGTGTGGCGGGACCAGCAAGAACACCAGCAGCAGGATCGCCAGTCCGAAATAGAACAGGGTCGAGCGGTGGAGCGGGTAGGGCAGGGCGGGCGAGTGCATGGGGCTGGCTCCTTTACAGAGGACGAGTGAGGTAAGCGCCGTTGGCGTAGCCGGCCACTTCCAGGATCTCCTGAACGCAACGGCCTTCGGGGGTGCGGGCGATATGGACGATGACGTGCACCGCCTCGCCGATCAGCGGTTCGATCGGCCGCGGTGATTCCGGGTGCATGCTGATCAGCATGGCGAGGCGGTCAAGCCCGGACCGGGCATTGTTGGCGTGGAGCGTGGCCGCACCGCCTTCGTGGCCGGTGTTCCAGGCCATCAGCAGGTCCAGCGCTTCGGGCCCACGTACCTCGCCGACCAGTATCCGGTCGGGCCGCATGCGCAGGGTGGTCTTGAGAAGCATGGTCATCGTGACTTCGAGCGAGGTGTGGTACTGCACGAAGTTATCGGCGGCACACTGGATCTCGCCGGTGTCCTCGATGATGAAAACACGCTCGGCGGGATCGAACTCGACCATGGCATTGATGATCGCGTTGACCAGCGTGGTCTTGCCGGAGCCGGTGCCACCGATCACCAGGATGTTCCGGTGCGCCTTGATGGCGGCCGTCAGGGTCGCCTGCTGCACGGCGGTCATGATCCCGGCCTCGACGTAGTGGTCGAGCGTGAAGATGGCCACGGCCTTCTTGCGGATGGCGAAAATCGGCGCGGGAACGACCGGCGGAAGCTGGCCGGCGAAGCGCGAGCCATCAATCGGCAGCTCGCCTTCGAGAATCGGCTTGTGCCGCGTCACTTCCTTGCTGTGATAGCCGGCCACCGTCTTGATGATCGCTTCGGCGCGGGCAAAGGGAATGCTGCCAATGCAGCGCATCTTCTCGCCCAGCCGCTCCTGCCACAGCCTGCCGTCGGCATTGAGCATCATCTCGACGGTCCTGGGGTCGGCCAGGGCGTCCATGATGAGCGGCCCCAGATCACGCTCCAGCTTCCTCTTCGCCCGTTCCTTGAGGGAGGAAACGGATTCTTCGATTTCTGCCATTTATCGATCCCGGTTTGCTTCGGTTGAATGTCAACCTTCGACCTGCGAGATACGATATAACGAATTGCAGAACTTTGCAAGACAACGACTATGGTGAACCAGAAGGCGGCCGTGTGCAACTACCAGGCGACGTCGACGGGGCTTATGGCGGGTACTGGCGTTGAGGATGTGTTTCTACGTGGTTCTTTGTGACAAGCTGAGGCGCTCGTCAGGTGTGGATCGTGGAATCCGGAACCGGGCGTAGTCGGCGCGGAATGCGCCTTTGCAGGAGAGGAGGCAGGAGGGAGGAGGAGGGCAGGAAGGGCTTCAGCGGCTAAAGGCCCTCACCTGGCGTCAGGACGAGGACGGCTTGCGTAACTTGCTCCGTGCCGCTTCGTCCCACTTCTTGACGATGAAGGCTTGATGCTCCGGCAGGACTGCCGACACCCGCACAACGCCTTCGGGAAGACTTCGCGGGGCGTTCCCGCCGGCCAGGGCATCCAGGCTCTCACGGTCAAGGTCGGTCGATTCCAGGAGGGTCGGCAGCGGCGTTTCCAGGGCTTCCGCAATCGCCTCCATGATCTTCAATGAAGGGTTCGCCTTGCCATTGGTCAGGTCGGACAGGAAAGAGACGGAGATGTCGGCCTTTGCGGCCAGTTCGTTCTTCGTCATGCCGCGCTCGTCGAGCAAGCGAAGAATGTTTGTGAAAAAGATTTGGTTGTGCACAGTGCCCGTCGCCGTCCGGTTATGCGGAGCTTCTAAATTTAGCCGCTAAAGTTCTTGATCCTGGACTTCGATTTAGCTAAAGTCAGGCCTGATGCCATCAGGAGAAGTTGCTCTGCCGCCCGCGCAGGTCAGTCAATCGGCACATGGCCTGTCGACATGATAGACCGACAGCCGACAATGATCGGCGTCGTCTGTGCCCTTCACGCTCCCCCGGAAAATCGAAAGCAAAAATCACGCCGCATGACCGCGTACGCTTAAAATCAATGACTTGATTCTGGTTTCTGGAAAACGGAAAAACCAACTGTAAAAATAGTCGACAGTCATTTGCGACCCTCTGGCGGTGCTGGGGTTGGGGCCTGGCCAATGCTTCCGGGTACTTTGGGTTGCAGGCGGAAGGCATATCCACTGCGGAGTGTGCATTGCTTCAGTGATCGGGTTCGACATCGTCCTGTTCGCCGCCCTGGAGCGTTTGAAGTTCCTCAGTCAGCGCCTCGATGCTCGGCAGGACACCCGCCATGGCGTCCGGCAGGGCAGTGCGGTAGGTGGATACGCCCATCGGCGTATGGATGTCACGCAGCGCATACTCGACGACGGTTCCTTTCTTGCTCTTGCAGAGCACGAGACCGATCGTCGGCGCATCGACAGTCTGGTTGCGCACCAGATCATCGACCGCGGCGAGGTAAAAATTGAGCTTGCCAACGTATTCGGGCCGGAAGGCGGTATTCTTGAGTTCGATCACCACGTAGCAGTGCAGGCGGGTGTGATAGAAGAGCAAGTCCATGAAGAACTCGTCGCCGTCGACCTCAAGGCGGTACTGACTTCCCACAAACGCGAAACCGACGCCGAGCTCGATCAGGAAATCTCTCAGACGCAGCAGGAGTGCCTTTTCGATGGTGCGCTCGTTTGACGCATCCGTGATCCCGAGGAAGTCGAAGGTGTACGGGTCCTTGAGGATGTCGCGCGCCAGGTCGGACTGTGGCGACGGCAGCGCACGATCGAAGTTGGTTTGCGCGGAGCCAACGCGCCGGTGAGCGGCCGTCTCGATCTGGAGTTCGAGCACCGACCGGCTCCAGCCGTTTTCGATGGTCTTTTGGATGTACCACTCGCGGGTCGGCCGGTCTTTGACCCGGTCGAGAAGAATGCAGTTGTGGAACCACGGCATTTGTGCAGCAGCTTGCTGCACAAATCCTTCTTCAGGCCAGGCCTCGGCGAACGCCCGCATGTACTTCATGTTGCGAGGGGAAAGCCCGCGCATGTCGGGGAACTCGGCACGGAGGTCACGGGCCAGTTGGTCGATGACCTTCGCCCCCCAGCCCTGGGCGGATTGCCGCTCGAGAATCTCCTTGCCGATGCGCCAATAGAGCAGGATCAGTTCCCGGTTAACCGCGAGACCGGCTTTGAGCCTCGCTGTGCGGATGGCGTCCTTCAACTCCGCAAGCCATGCGGCGTAGTCGGGAGGGATGAGGGTTGTCATGCTTCGGCGGTTATGGTTTTCGGCAAGTCACTTGGTCTGGAATTGTCCACCGGGCTGCTGCACTGTTGAGTAGTCAGGCGTCAATCGACCCGGCACGCCTCCCAAGGTCGGCCAGCCGGCATGATACGACGCGCGAAGAACGGCTGCGCCATACATCGCGCCGGTCTGCCGATGAAGATGGCGATCGGTGTGGCCCGCGACGATTGGGGAAGGTCCGACAAAAAGGCGCTCACTTCCGTTGCGGCTTCTCGGATGATAATGTCGTCTTTTATCATCCGCACCATCAGACACCTTCGAGGCCGCGATCCTGCACGATTCCCTGTCCTGCTACGCCTCGAATCCCAACAGGCTCCACCAGTCGCTGGCCGCATGCAGCACACGCACGATGGACACGCCGCCGGGGCGCGGCTGGTAGAACACCAGGTGATTGTCGAAATCCTTGACCCGCCATTTGCGCATGCCCGCCAGGTCAGGATGTTTGAGCGTTACCGGTGCGCCCATCATGGGCTGCCGCGCCAGGTCGGCGAAGCTGGCTTCGGCCCGGATCAGAAAGCGTTCGGCTGCGTCCAGCCCAGCGTTCTCGGCCCGATAGACGAAGTGTTCTACCAAGTCGCGCCGCGCCGCCGCGCGCTTGGTGACCGGCGGCATCAGCGCGGTTGCTTTCGCGCTTCGACCTTGGCCAAGGCTTCCCTGCGGATGGCGCTCCAATCCGCCGGGGTCAGTTCACTCTCAGCGCCGCTTAGCCCTTCCAACAGCTTCGCTTCAAGCTGTTCTTCGGCTTTGCGTTTCTCGTCGGCGCGGATCAGCTCGCGTACATATTCGCTCACGCTGCTGTAGCGGCCTTGGGCGATCTGTCCATCCACGAACTTCTTTAAGGGGTCGGGCAGCGAAATATTCATGCTTTGCATGGAGCACCTCCTTATCTGGCCTAAATTGCCACAAACAGCAACAAATGGCAAGAACTGCCATGTTATGGCGGTCATACTCGCGCATGCGCGCCGGCAGTCGCGTGCTACGCGCTGTGCGCGCCGAGCCTCGACCTTCGGTAACGCCCGCTAACGCAAAAGCCAGTTAACCGCGTCAGCTTCGGGGGTCACTGGGTGCAGGATGGCGTCCGTCAGCAACCACAAGCTGCCGGTGAGATGATCGAGAATTTCATTATTTGAACGACTGCTGTTGGGCAGTTCGCGCGCAGCGGTGTGGCGGGCGGCAAGGCTTGCTACCAATGGGCGGGTAGCGAATGGAAAATCAATGCGGATGCCGACTGGCAGGATCCGAAGTTCGTCGACTTCAGGCAGGGCGACGACCACCCTGTGGTGTACGTGAACTGGGACGAGGCCGGGGCCTACGTGAAGTGGCTCAACACGCAGCGACCGGGCGGCGCCCTGGGCGCCTATCGATTGCCAAGCGAAGCCGAGTGGGAATACGCGGCGCGAGCCAACACCAGCAGCGCACGTTTCTGGGGTGACAATCCGGACGACGCCTGCAAGTACGCCAATGTCGCCGATCGCAACTTTAGAACCCGCTTCAAGGACTGGGATGGGACCATCCATGACTGCGAGGACGGTCACGTGTTCACTGCACCGGTGGGCGGCGGCCAGGCCGGGGCTGGATACCGCTTCCGTCCCAACGCCTTCGGGCTGTACGACATGCTCGGCAACACCTGGGAATGGACGCAGGATTGCCACCAGGCGACTTACGATGCGAAGGTGGCCACCGGCAGGGCTTTCCAGGCGTCGGGAAGCTGTGGTCGGCGCGTGTTGCGCGGCGGGTCGTGGTTCAGCAGACCCGACGTCGTGCGCTCCGCGAACCGCCTCAGGTACGATCCCGGCAGCCGGGGCAACGATGTGGGTTTTCGTGTTGCCAGGACGCTTCCTTAGCCCTTGCGCCCTGACCCCTTTACTCCTTACAACAAACCGCTGCGATCTGCCGGGGGAGCCAGGTATGACCGAGGTCTTGAAACCAGCGCGGCGCAGTAGCGCAGCGCTGGAAAAACACTACCGTTTCCTGTTGTGGCTGGTACCGACGGTGGAGAAGTTTCCCCGGGCGTAGAAATTCACGCTCGGCGACCGTATCCAGTCCACCGGGCTCGACGTGCTGGACGGCCTGACCGATGCCAACTACTCGCGCGATTGCACACCGGCGCTGATGCAGGTGAACCTGCGTCTGGAACGACTGCGACTGCTGTTCCGCTTCTCGCTGGACCTACACCTGCTGGATCCACGACGCTATGAGTTCGCCGCCAGGGCGATCGACGAGATCGGGCGTCTGGTCGGTGGCTGGATCAAGGCAAGCCGTGCCGCCCCGGCATGAGGCGCTGATTGGTCGCATCGCCGCTTTCGACAATCTGCTCGAAGCGGTGCGCCTGGCGGCGCGCGGCAAGCGCCACAAACCGGGCTGCGCGGCTTTCCTCGCCGACTAAGGATTGTAAGCCGGAACCGCCGAAAATTCCGTCACCCAAGATCGAGTCCCGGCACGAGCGCATCCAGGTCGATCATCTTGCCATCGCTCTGGAAGGTGTAATTCCCGTTCAGCAGGATGTGCCGCCAGGCCGCTGGGGATATCTGGGTAATGAGTGCGAGTGCCTTGGCATTGCCAATTGCCTCGTACTTCGCCAGCAGCCGCGACAGGATGGTCGAGTTGTAGTAGATGACCGCGTTGGCGATCAGCCTTGCGCACTGATTGCTGATTTCGATCTCGATGTCGGTGCGCCCGGTCAGGTCCTTCTTGCCGCCAACTTGGGCGATGGCCCCGCGTAGCTGGTGGAAGGACTCGATCCGATTCTGCGAGCGTCGCACCTTGCGCTCCAGTTTCGAATCGCGCAGGTATACCCGCGTACCCGACCCGTCGAACAATCCAGTCGAGGAGCGCGTCAGGTCCTGCACAGTGGAAATCGTCTTGGCTGCAATCCACGCCAGTTCATCCCGGATCTCGCGTGCCGCAATCCGCCCTTTGATTTCCCGCGTGTCGATATCGACGGTGCACTCGCAACCGTCGTTCCGCTTGACGTGAACATGTGGCAGCAAGTGATCGTCGGCAACCATCAGCACCCGAGAGGCGGGAAGTCGCTGCAGGGTCGGCATCGAACCAAGCGTAGTGCAACAGTTGCCCTATTTCAACGCCTGGGTTTGCTTCGCTCAGCTACCAACATCTTCCTGGGAAGGCTGCTTCGCTGCCCGTGTGGCAAGCTCGTTCTCCAGGGTGCGTATGCGGTTCTGAAAACCTTCGATCTTTCCGGCGGCTTCCTCTGACGCCCGCTGCCAACGACTGGACTCTTCCGCTGCCGCTTCGGCCTTGCCGCGCCAGAACGCCGCTTCGCTTTCGGCCCGGCCGGCTCGCGCCTGGAAGCTCTCGGCGAAGGCTTTGGCCTCCTGGAGTTGTTCCTTGAGCACGGCTTCATTCGCCTTTGCAGCTTGCCGGATCTCATCGGTCTGGCGCATCAGGTACTGACGTTCGCCGGCGGCAATTTCCCGCTCACGCTCGACCGATTCGTGCGCCCGCTGCCGTTCGGCGTTCACCGCTTGCTCGTGTCGGTCACGTTCGGCGAGAAGTTCCGCCTCGTGATTACGTCGCTCACTCTCCAGGGTGTTGGCAAGTCGAGCGCCATCTTCGCGCATCTGGCCGATCTGCTCGTCACGGGCGCGAAGGAGGGTAGTGGTATCGGACAGGCGTTGCCGCAAGTCTTCGATCTCGGCCTGGCTTCCCTGGAGTCTCGCCTGAAGGGCTTGCAGTTCTCCCTGCAAGGAAAGGGCTTCGCGCTCGAACTCGGCAGCGCGTTCCTGGGCTTGCGTCACCGCTGCAGCCATTTCGACGCGAGCCTGGTCGAGTCTGCTTCGTTCATCGGCGTACGCGGTATCGGACTTTTCCAGCGCCAGGCGCCAGACGACGGTGAGCACCTTGTCGGCCTCGGTGATCAACGCTTCCGGGAGATCGGGGTTGGTACGGCCAGCCATGAACCGGTTGGCCATCTCTTTACGCCAGTCGGCAATCATCCCCTGGACGACCTTGGCGCCACCCTTGCGGCCAATCAGCTCGTAGACCGACTCGAACGACGGACTCTTGCCTTCAAGAAAGAGACTGGAGCAGGCCTCGGCGACCCGCTCATACTCGACTGCGCTAGTGCGTGCCACTGGGGATCTCGGCAAACTGCCGGGCGTTGGCCTGTAGCGCCCCGGCGATCTCGCCAGCACGCTCCGGCGCATTCTCGGCAACGCGACGGTACAGATCGCACAGCAAGCCGCTGAGGTCGTGGATTTCCTGCTCGATGATCTGTGCCTGCGGCGTATCCATATCCCGTCTCCTTGAATAGCAGTGCCCGACGATCGGGCAGCGTTACTTGCCCGGTTCCTCACTGAGGATAGTCTATTGGCGGTATAGCGTCAAATAGCAGACGTATGGCGCTTTTTACAGGACGGTTTATTCCTTTGCGGGGATCTGCTCCAATTCATCTCCTGTTGCCGAATCCCGCTCGGCGCGGCGAATGTGCAGAACTTCGACATCGGCACGCACGCGGTAGAACACCAGGAACGCGCCGTTCGCGACAACCAGGCGGCGAACGCCTGGCGCGAGTTCATACGATGGAGCGATGTCTGGATTGTCCTTGAGCGACAGTACTGATGTTTTGATCCGTGCGACCATCTTGCGCGCCAGCACATCACCCCCAACCTCCCGATAGTATTGCGCAAGCGCCACCAAGTCGTTCTTCGCCTGGTCGAGCAGCCTAACCCGCATGAGCCGCTGCCAATTCGTCAAAGACGTCCTCTGCTTCATGCCAGATGGCACCTTGCGCGTCGGCCATCGCTATCCGTTCGTCGAGAACGCGTTTGAGCTCAGCAGCTTCGTGCGCGGCTTTCAGCTTCACCGACTTGTCTGGCCGGGGCGGATGCAAGGAATCGGCCTGCTCTGGTCGCCAAGCTTCGGTATCGACAGCCGCCTTTCTGATGCCCATCTCGCGCAGCAGGGCCAGCGCCTTGCGCGGATCACCGAACAGGCGCGGCAATTTCCTGCGCGTATCGACCAGCACCGCATCGCCGCGCTGAGTTTCTGCCTGGATGGCGAAGGCCGCGCCCTGCGCCTTGAGGACAACGGACAGAATTCCGCCGGATTCAACCGTGGCGCGGAACTGCTCTAGTGTCATATTTTGCATAAGTGACCTCGTCGTATAACAACATGCTTGTAGTATGCGCTTTTTCGCTTCACAAACAATAATTGTTTGTGTCACTCGGTTCGACAAAAACCTGATAGGCGCGATCGCTTTGTCACCGCTTCGTGCGTTGGCACCTGTTTGCTGCCGCGGCAAACTTGCGGATGCGACCCGGAGATGCTGACCATACCATCGTGCAACGGACGTTTCGCGTTGCATACGAGACGCATGCTTGCTTTAGTTAGTCATTAGTTCTATAATGACTACGTAAGAAGGCATCCAGCGGTGGGCAGCCAAAATCGCCCGCGGCGAGACCGTCGGCTCCGTGGAACAATTCCCAGGAACTGTCTGCAACCGTCTATAAAACAGATAGATAGGTGTGGCGCTGAATTTCCGTCAAATGTTCCACAGACCGATTTGTTTCACGAAAAGGAGGTTGCGCGTGCAGGAATCTGCAAAGCCCTGGGTACTGGCGCTCGGTCAGCCGTTTATGCAGGGCATTGCCAGCTGGCCCCGATGGGCGCTTCGAATACCGCTACTTCGGGGGTCACCACATGCTGCAACTCTGCCTTGGCAAGCTGAGCGAGCGGGACATCACGGCTTTCGTCCGGGGTCAGGTGCATGTCGGCTTCTACCTCAGACAAGCGGTGTTGTTCATCCTGTTCAAGATCGAGAATCTGATGGACTGGTCAGACCAGGCTTTCACCCTTCATCTGGTGACGCCAGAAGACCGTGAGCTGCTGCCGCACATTCCGGGCACCCACCAAGGCCTGTCGCTGGTCCTCGTGGAAGCCGAAAGTGGGCTGGTGAAAGGGATGCGCCTGGTCACGTACTCGAAACACGCCAGCGCCTTGCTGCACCGGCTCCTGCAGCAACAACTGGAGACGCCGTTCGACGCAGACCGGCATGCTGCCCTGGTCGCCGAGGTCTACCGACAGTATCCGCACTCCCGGCTGCTGGCCAAAGCGGCCGTCCTGATTGAAAAGGCGGGGGGACAACAGTGACTTTGCCAACCCCCCTGCCCTTCCCCGCCGAGCCCGCGCGAAACCAGGCGCTTTCCGGGCCGCGGCTGACGGCAGCCAGGAACGATCACGAAGCGGTAGCCACCTGGCTGGCAAAGTACGCGGATAACCGCCACACGCTCGACAGCTATCGCCGGGAAGCCGAGCGGCTCATGCTCTGGGCCGCCTGGCACGGCAAGGACCTGCCAGGGCTGATGGTCGAAGACGTGCTGGCCTACAAGGCTTTCCTGGCCGATCCGCAGCCAGTGGATTTGTGGTGCCTGCAGACCCAGCCGCGGACACTGCCTGACGGTTCGCCGAATCCCCTGTGTCGGCAAGTGCGACGGGTGACGCGCGTGCTCGCCGATGGTTCGCCAAACCCCACCTGGCGTCCCTTCGTCTCCGGATTATCGGCGTCAGCCATCAAACAGGCCACGACGATACTGTTCGGTCTGTTTGAACACCTGGCAGCGATCGGCTATGTCCACGCCAATCCGTTGCGAGCGGCAGCCAAGCGTATCCGCAAGACCCGGCGGCAAGGACAGGAACGCTACTTCGACGCGGCGGCGTGGGCGACGCTGAAGGACTGGATCGAGGCGATGCCCCAGCAGACTGCGCGGGAGGCGGCGCACTACCACCGCACCCGCTTCCTGTTCTCCTTCCTCTACCTGACCGGCCTGCGGCGTTTCGAAATGGCCCAGGCACGCACGTCCGATCTGCGTTTCAAACGAGGCCAATGGTGGCTGGATGTCCTCGGCAAGGGGAGCGTCGAGGGTGAAGTGCCCCTACCCGTGGATGCGCTGGAAGCGATCAAGTCATATCGGGAGAGTACCGGCCGCCCTGCCCTGCCCCCCAGCGGCACGGATGAACCGCTGTTGCTGGACCTCACTGGCGTCGGCCGTCCGCTCTCTGATCGGGCGATCTACGCGATCGTCAAAGAAGTATGTCGTCAGGCGGCGAACACTGTAGTGGCCGATCAGCCCGATCTGGCCAGGCTGATCGATTCTGGATCGACGCACTGGCTGAGGCATACCTCGGCGAGCCACCAGATCGACCGCGGCGTCGATCCCTTCATCGTGCAGCGCAACCTGCGGCACGCGAGCTTCTCAACGACCGAAGGCTACATCCACAAGGACCGCGATCAGCAGCATCACGAAACCGAAAAACACACGCTGACCGATGCGCCGTCGTGACCACGCTCTCGTGCAGCCTCGGGACATCCACGAAACTGCCGCGGTATCACCGATAAGACGTCGTTCAGTGCTTGGTGCACTTGCCTTCGATCACGTCGGTCACAGCGATTCGGCGCGGAGCGCGGACGACGTTCAGGATGTCGCTACGCGAGTCGATATCGTACGAGACAAGAAATCCGACCTCGACGAGCAAGGCGAGGGCCTCACGGAGTTTGTAGCGAAACTTCGCCAAGACGCCAATGCGAGACCCGCACAGCGTCTTGATCGTCTCGACCTTATAGCCGATGGGCTTCTCATGCGTGAAGTAGAACTGGTGCAGCCACTTGGCCAGCGGCGGCAACTGCAGGCGCTGAGCCCAGTCGATCCTGGTATAGGTATCACGACCGAACAGCACAACGATCTCAGGTTCCAGCCAAATGCGCCAGCATTGGGACGTACCCCGTTCCGCATCAGCATTCCATTCGAACTTCCGCACGAGCGATCCGCCGAAGCCCTTCTCAGGTTGCCCGGTAGAACCATCGGTCTTGACAAGGACGGTCGTAGAGGAAAGTCGGTTGATGCTTTCTCGAAGGCGTTCGTACGAGCCCTTTGACGTCGTCCATTCAAGATCCTTGAGCAGGGCGTAGCCCGAGAACTCAACGACATCCCCCAACGGCTGCTGGCGCGCGAGATGGACGATCTGCAGAAATACATCACCGTCGTCCTGGCGTAACTCTTCGCCAGTGTAGAAAATCTCGGCCCCCCGAAGGGTCGCGATCTTGCGGCGCTTGAAATTCTCGCGCTCCACACTGCGATTGGCCGACGTAAAGAGGGCGGAACGGGCAAAAGAATTCGGCAGCCCACGGACGCGCTCCTCCCACAGAGGAAGCTGAACCACCTCCTGGAATATCGAGGAGACATCCCGGCCAGCGTTCTTGGCCCGGGCGCTTTCCCTCAACCTCTCGGCAACCTTGACGACTTCAGGCACCGACAACATGCCGTCTTCCCCGGATTCATCGACCACAGGAGCGGTCCTGCATCGTGCTGAGTGCCATACCGTCCCCTTCCTTGAAAACTTTGGTGAAGTTTAACTGCCCCACGGGCACCAAACGTCGTCTTATGAGTGGCAAACGTCGGCGTATGAGTGAACAAACCCGTGCCACGCCCTGCCCTGCCCTGCCCGCAATCGCCGCCCCTGTTGTCTCCTTAGCAAACGTCGTTGCAACGGTGATATCGTCGCCCTCTTCCCTCCGCGCAACCGCAGGCCATAGCACCAAACCCTGGGAACGACCATCCGCCGGCCTACGCGAGGTGAACCAGCCGACCCCACGTCGTCTCATGAGTGAACGGAACATCGTCTTTTGAGTGGCAAAGCTCAACCTAACGGTGAAGAAACGTCGTCACAACGGTGAAGAAACGTCGTCTCAAGAGTGAACAAACCTCGTCCGAAGGGTGAACCACCAATCGCCTGTAACCTCCGCAAATACTGCGACACAGCCACTTATCCACACCCAGGTAATCTTCTTTAATCGTTTTTAATACGCCACCCACTATCACCCAAAACACGACGTTTAACGACCGACTCCGGAAAACCAAAACACGGGTCGTTTGCAGCGCACATCGCCCACACTTCCAGGACCAACCATCACTTCCGCAACCGAGCCAAGCGAAACCTTCGTCCTTACGCTGAACCTCCAAAGGAAGCAACACGTCCCAAAAAGCGTCTTTAGAGAAACGCCCGCAACCGGAACATCTGAGCCCCATCATGCGCCACACGCGCACAAAGGCTTCATCCAAGCAAACACCACCGAAGCCACTATCACCGATAAGACGAGCTTTCCCGGTCACGGCAGGACGCCAAGTGAAGATCAATCCTCTTCGCTAACCTTCTTCAAGCGTCCCCGATTGAGAACCTCTTTTTCAGTTCGTTGACCAGCGCAACGCGATCCGTGGCCGACAATACCACCACGTCAAGCGACACCCGTCCAGAATCCCACTCTTTCAACGCTCCAATCTGTGTTCCGTCAGAAACGTTAATTTTATATTGTCGAGAAATTTCCTTCCTCTTACGGCTTTTCGGCGTTTCGATTCTCGTCCTGGCTTCGATGATTTCCTTTCGTCCGATCTCCCCTTGTCCGATCTTTTCCGCAAAACCAAGAGCTGTTTTCGTCCCCGCAACCGCTTCGAGCAGGACCAGCTCCGACAAACACGACATCGGAAACGCTTCCGGATTCTGTCCGACCAGGTCGAGAACCTGGGCCGACAGCTTCAGAATGGAGAGCGTCCGGTTCACATTAGCCAACGACTTCCTGACAACACCGGCGAGCGCGGTTTCATTCGGGTACACTTCCCGGTCGAGCATCTCTCGCCAAGCCATCGCATCGTCAAGGGCGGACTGGCTGTCACGCTCAGAGTTCTCCCGATAGCTGTACTCGAACAGATCCCGATCGGAAAGGCCATCGTGCACCATCACATCCATCGTTGGCAGGCCAGCCTGCCGGATCGCGGCCAAACGGTAATGCCCCGCAACCAGAACGTATCGTCCACCATCCCGCACCGTAGCTATTCCCGGCTGCATCTGGCCATTGGCAACAATGCTCTCCGATAGCTCGCCTATTCTCTGCGGCCGATAGATCTTGCGGGCGTTGTACGGATTGACATCAATCAGATCAACCGGGATACGTTCGAACCGCCCGTTCCTTTTGTCCCCCGACACCTGCACTCCGGAAGCCACAACCACTGCCGAATCGCGCGATGGCTGATGGAATGCCGTCGGCCGCTGATCCAGAACCGCTTCAGCTCGCGAGAACCTGTCACCAGCTGCTGCTGCCTTCCGCGCCTGCTCAGCCATATCGATTTTTCTCATCGTTTACCCTTTCGCTTCACTTCCACCGACTTCGTCAAGCCGAGCAAGCCCAGCACCTCGTCAGAGAGCGCGGACATTTCCTTCGCAGCGGTCGATGAGCTCGACAACTGCCCTACGCACAACCCGAGCATTTGCGAATCCAGATACGCATTCAGAAGGCTCACCGTCGAACTTAGCAAGGAGACCTCCGGGTCACTTCTGAACTGATCGAGCACCCCAGTGATGGTGTTTCCACGCCGGACCATTGACGGAAGGTGATGAACTCCGCGGATATCCGGGTTTTGCTCCATCGCCTTTCTCGCAAGTACCCGTGCTTCCTTCGCCCACATGTCCGCTGCCGTCGGAACAAACGGGATAAGGGCCAGATCGGAGATCTGCAAGGCCGCCCACGGTGCCTCCGAAGCGACAGCAGGGGGGGTGTCAATGATGATCAGATCGTAGAGGGGCGCCAACTCCGCTACCGGCCGCACCATCCCCCGTCCCAGTGGAGCGAACGATTCCACCTTCGCAGGAAACCCGGTGGCTTTCAGCCGCAGTTGCGGATCCGGTTTCACGGTGGACCACACCAATGCCGTTCCCTGGGAATCCATGTCCACGACCAGCGTCGAATAGCCGCGCATTGCGCACGTACCAGCAAGCTGCATCGCGGTCATTGTCTTGCCGCAACCCCCCTTCTGATTGAACACCGTAAGAATCTTTGCCATCAACAGCCTCCCGCATTTGCACGCGTGCAAGTTAAACAATGGAACCACGAACGAAAGCCATCCCACCAGAACATCACGCTCCTTCCTTGCTACCCGCAGACCCCTCGGGGTTCTGTTGTACTTTCCATCTCTCAATCTTTCTGACGTACTCTAGGAAATACCGCCTTCAACCGCGCTATAGTTTAATTCATCATCGAACGTTACCAACGCGATATAACACGCCACGTAGTAGAAAGATAGATAGCGTTGCGAATTTTAGCAACCTCGCAAAAGGTGCAACCCGCCCCGTGCTTGCACGCGTGCAAGTGACCTATTTCCGAGCTGTCGCTACGTGTCCGCTCCGCTAACAACACCAACGTGTTCCTTGCCCTGCCGACCCCGGCCGGTCGCCCCATCCGCCTGCGCCCAACGACCTTGCCCAGGCGAACGCACCGTCCATGGTCTACTTTTCCCCACCAGTAGCCGCTCGCCAACATCAAGCCTTCCTCGTCACGCCTCGCCAACTCTCGCATTGTTTCCGGCCGCACATTCTCAAGCTCCAAGCGCGTGGCTCGGTCTCACCGTGCAGGGTCCTACTCTCATGTGCCGCCGTCGATCCAAAGAACCACCCGCTTCCAAAAGCAGCAGGGCTCCAACGTCTTGTCGGAAAGCCGAAAACTCCAGGTTAGGCAGCTCTTTGTGCACCGAATCTGGGGATAAGTCATTTTTTTCCACTGGCTCGTTGTAGTCATACACCTCCAGCGTTATAGCTAGGCCGCAGCCTCACGACATAGGGCGATCGAGGTAACTCCAGCACGTTCGGCACCTTTAGCCACCAGCCCGCGCTGCGCTGCGCCTAATCTTTCCGTACATTCTTCTTACCCCGCCAAGTTTTCGTCAAATCGAAACAGAATGCTCGAAAGTCCTTCTACGCCAGGGAAAGGCAGCCAACCAAGTACTTCGTTCACAAATGTTGCGTTCTTTAGCTAAACTATGTTGACCATACTCGCTGAGATAAGCTCCGGTCGAACTTCAGATTAGCCGCTGATCTTTTGCGCCCGATCGAGGCGTTGCTGACCAAAAAGGCTTTCGGCAGTGGAACACGCCCAGAACTGTTCGCGAGCGGGCAAGGGTAGCAAGCGCCGCGTGAGACGCTCGTGTTCGGCGTAGCGGAAGCCTAAGAATACGATCGAGAATGCTAGCAAAGCGAGGACGAGAAGATGACGAACATCATCCAGTTTCCCAGGCGCGATTCTCCGGCTCCGACTCGGGATCTAGCTCCGCCGGGGGGCCAACCTAAGCCGCTTGATGGCGCCGGAGGAGGGCGCGTTCTCTCCAACCTCACCAAAGTCGTCTGGGTTGTTACCGTTCTGCTGTGGCCACTGATCAAGTGGATTCTCTCTCTCGACGTGTTGTTCCAGTTTGCTCGCATGGTTTACCACTGGAACACGCCAGAACTGTACGCCACCTGGATGTTCCTCTTCCACCTTGCCGTGTTGGTCGTGCTCACCTATTTCCTGTCGCTATACAAGCCCAAAGGAATTTAGCCACGTAGTCGTCTCGCGTGTCAGTTAGCCCAGGACTACGCTCTCTCAATCGTCCCCAACGACTGCAGTTTGCACAACGCAACCGGCAGAGAGCTTTAGCCGCTAAAGCACTTGCTTGCTCATGACGTTTAGCTGAACTACTATTGATAGGTGGCGGCTGTCGGCACCTCTTTGCAACGTGGGCGCGGACCACGAACAGGGTGGACACATTCCATGAAGAAGCGCCTCACCGAACCCGAATTCCAGAAGGCCATCAAAGGGCTGGACGTGGGATCGCAGACCTTGGAGATCGCGCGCGGCGTGCTGATCGATGGGAAGCCGCAAAAGGAGTTTGCCGTGGCGCTGGGCTTGACCACGGGTGCGATTTCGCAGGCAGTCAAGCGCGTATGGGCGGCGCACGAAGAAAGCAATCTACCGGAGGGCTACGTTCGAGTCTCGGCAATCCTGCCGGAACACCGGGCATTCATCGTCAAGAAGTGGGCTGAGGACGCCAGGAAGAAGCGCCAACACAAGAAATGAAAAAATGAAGACGCTGGTTGTCGCAAACCAGAAGGGCGGGGTTGGCAAGACTTCGACTCTTGTTCACCTCGCGTTTGACTTCCTGGAGCAAGGTCTAAAGGTGGTCGTCATCGACCTCGACGCCCAGGCCAACGCCTCCTACACGCTGCAGTCCTTCCGATCCGGCCTTGTCGCAAGCGCACTGTTTGCCGACGTACCGAGGGGCTTGTGGCCGCAGACCGCAATCGACCTCACCGCTCCCAATTCGCCCCGCATGACGCTGATCGCCTCCGATGTCGGACTGGCCAACCTGGAGAAGATGTCTTTGGCCGAGGCTGGCGCCAAGTTCCGGGACGCCATCAAGGCCCTGGACGCGCAGGGCTTCGACGCCTGTCTGATCGATACCGCTCCCTCCCTTGGCGTTGGTATGGCCGCCGCTCTGCTGGCGGCCGACCACGTTCTCTCGCCGATCGAGCTGGAGGCGTACAGCATCCAGGGCATCAAGCAAATGGTCACGACCATTGCCCACCTTCGCAAGGCCAACCCCAAGCTGCAGTTCCTCGGCATGGTGCCCAGCAAGGTCGATGGCCGCAACCCGCGTCACGCTCGCCATCTGGAAGAACTGGAACGTGCCTACCCGCAACTGATGATCCCGACCGGGGTCGGGCTGCGCAGCAGCATTGCCGACGCGCTGGCGTCTCGCGTGCCGGTGTGGAAGATCAAGAAGACCGCCGCCCGCAAGGCCACGCAGGAAATCCGCGCATTGGCCGCCCACGTGTTCGAGAAGATGGAAATGACACAATGACCGCCGCCACCCATCCCGCCACCCCTGTCAAGAAGAAGACCGAGGTTCGACCACCGGCGTCCGGGCTGGGTCTGGAGAGCATCGGCGATCTTTCCGACCTTCTCAACCAGCCAGAGACCGTCGCGAAAAGTTTCCGTCCGCTCGAACTGTCCCTCGACCTGATCGACGAAGATCCGCATCAGCCCCGAACGAAGGACAACCCCGGTTTCTCGCCGGAAAGCCTCGACGAGCTTGCTCGAACCATCCGCTTGCGCGGCGTCAAGACCCCCATTTCCGTACGCGACAACCCGGACGCCGCCGGCCGCTACCTCATCAACCACGGCGCCCGCCGTGTCCGCGCCTCTCGCCTGGCCCACAAGACGACGATTCCGGCGTTCGTCGACAACGACTACAACGAGACCGACCAAGTCATCGAGAACCTGCAACGCAACGAACTGACCCCGCGCGAAATCGCCGACTTCATCGGCCGCGAACTGGCGAAGGGCAAGAAGAAGGGTGACATTGCCAGGGAGCTAGGCAAGTCCCCGGCATTCGTGTCGCAGCACGTCACCTTGCTGGACCTGCCCGACCCGATTGCCGAAGCCTTCAACTCCGGCCGTTGCCGTGACGTGACGGTGATCAACGAGCTCGTCACAGCTCACAAGAAAGCGCGCAACGAGGTCGGCCTCTGGTTGGCCGACGATACCCAGGAGATCACCCGCGGATCGGTCAAGCTGCTGCGCGAGTACCTCGACGACAAGCGCCAACACGAGCACGACGAGCGCAATTCAGACACAGTCCAAAGTACCGCAAGCGCCCGCGCAGCGGCAGGGGAGGGCGAGCAAGCTATCCACCACTCCAGGAGGGATTCCACCAAGGAAGCCGACCCGGACAGCTTGAGAAGAGCCATCGTGCATGTGCAACATGACGGCCGTCCGGCCCGCCTGATTCTGAATCGCCGGCCACCGGTCGAAGGTCATGCCTGGTTGAAGTACGACGATAACGGCCACGAGCTTGCTGCCGACCTCGCCCAGGTGCAGCTTGTGGCCCTTCTGGAAGGATAACGGGCCGACCAGCCTCGCCAGCGCCACGCCAGGAACCCGCCTTGTGCGGGTTTTCTCAAATGGCGCCGGCCGGTAGCCGTCGTGCCGTGATAACAGTTGACACATAGTAACCTTACTATTATTCTTCTTCCTACATCTTGCCGTAGGAACAGCGAACATGGAATTGAACAAGGACATCCGCGATCGCATTCTCACCGCAGCCGATGCGCTCTATGAGCAGGCAGGTCGCACCTCCTTTCCGACGGTGGACTCGGTTCGCAAGCTGGCCAAAGTCAATATGAACGATGCCGCCGCTATCATGAAGGAATGGCGACGTGCGCAGACCGCCCAGGCGGCGCCGGTAGCCATCACCGTCCCGGAAGCCGTCCACCAACTCCATAGTCAGGCGCTCGCCGCCTTGTGGCAGTCTGCCCAGAACACCGCAAACGAGTCACTGCGTGCCGCGCAAGCCGGCTGGGAGGCCGAACGCGCCGAGGCCGACACCATCAACAAGCAACTTGGCGACGCCTACGACGCCCAGGGGGTCGAGCTGGATGCCGCCAATCACCGGATCGATGAGCTCACCGGCAAGTACCAGGCCGAGCAGCAGCGAAGCACCGAACTCGCGCAACACATCGAGGAAACGCGCAAAGCCACACTGGCCGCCGAGAACCGGGCGGCTATTGCCGAGCAGCGTGCCGTCGAGATCGAACGCCGCGCCGCCGACTTGCGGGCCGAACTTGACCTGGCGCATCAGAATGCTGTCCAGACGCGAACGGAACTGGCTGGCCTCCGTCAGGCCCAGCAAGAGCAACGCAAGACCACCGGCCAGGAGGCTCTCCGCGCCGCCGAGCGCCTCACCACAACGCAGACCGAGCGTGACGAGGCCCGCAAGGAAGCTGCCAAGGCCCGCGAGGAAACCGCCCACTGGCGCGGTCAGGTCGAAGCATTGAAGGAGCAGCAGCGCGGCTTCCTGGAGGCAATCAAAACTGGCAAGAAGTTAGGCGGGGCAGGAGAGTGATGTCCGAAAAAGGCTGATCAACCGAAATGCCTTGCGGTAAACTTCGCTGCTTTTCTACTCTACCCGACAGGGCAATGGACTTCCTTGAATACGCTGCTGTGATATCGCAACTGCATATGAAGGTACTCCTGGACGGGGGCACCGCATGAAACAGCGCCTTCTTGTGATGAACGGCCAGAAGATCCTTCAACATGAGCAGGAAGGCCGCTGGCAGAACGACAAGGTGGAGAAAGCCGGACCCGTGAAGCCCGGCATCTACAACCTGTATCTAGCCAGCCCGCCCGACAAGACCAAGACCCATGATGGCGTGATCCTGCACGTTGACCGAGACAGTGTTTTTCAGCAGGTGGGCAAGAATGTCGTCAAGCATGATCGGGTGGATTTCGCTAAAACACCTTCAATCGGCAGCCATTCCAGTATCACTTATGACCAGGGCAAAGCGATAGCTTCGACCGCCTCGCATGCGTTGATCCGTGGCGTGTTGCGATGAGCCGAATTTAGCCGCTGATCGGCGGCAAATCTCGGCCTGCCGGCGCGGCAGAGCGCAGGTTGTTGCACGCGGGGCGCTGTGTTACGCGGTCGATCTCGGCGTCGCGGTCGATCCGGGTCGTTGCGCGATCAAGCCGCTGTCTTGGCCGGCGCCGATGGTCGAGCCCGCGCCTGCGCCCGCGGCAGTGGCGCCATTGGCGGTGGCAGCAATCCCGCCGGCAGCGACGCCGCCCGCGAGTGGGTGGGATCGCTTGAAGACACGGCTGTTCGACGGCCATTACACGCGACGCTATCTGCGCAGCGTCGAAGCCGAGTACGCAAAGTTCACTTTTCTCGGCGTCAAGCACCTGGCGCTCGAGAAGATCTACGTCGGCCTGCAGGTCGGCGATTATGCGCCGCGCGACCTGCTGCCCGACGGCGCGGCGGCGCGCGCGGACGATTCGTCGGGCCTGGTGCCGCCGGCGGGAACGCCGGTCGACGTGCCGACCGCGCTGTCGCTATCGCCGTCGCTGCTGGTTCTTGGCGACCCCGGTTCGGGCAAGACGACGCTGCTGCGTTATCTGGCGCTGAAACTCGCTCGCCGCGACCCGCTGCTGGCGCCTTTCGCGAGAGCGCGCATCCCAAGACGCGGCGCGCTGCTCCTCGAACGAATCTGCCGCGGCTTGTCTAGCGCCAATGTCATCGTCGCCGGTTTTTATAGCAGCCTGGCGGCTTCTTGCGTCAGGAACGGCTTGCAGCGGGACCGCGCGATCCAGCGTCACCAGGCGGCCACCTTGCTCTACCGCCAGTGCCAGCAGATAAACGTCGGTTACCTGGCGGGAGCTGAGTACGGCATTCCAGGCAATTCGCCCGCTATCGAGGATGCTTACGGCGTTTGGCCAGAAAACGGGATGGCTGGTCGCGGTCGCCGCGGCGAGTTGTAATGTTAGACCGCGGCTTTGCCGCTAGACGATCACTGACGGCGGCTTGTTCGATAGTTCAATAAGCAGCTCGGTCGCGGCGCGGTGAGCTTCAGGGTCGGTAGGACGCATGTCATGAAGGGGCTCCGATGGCGCACCGCACGGTGATCTCGCGGATAAAGGCGTCCTCCTCCGTGACCGGTAGCATTCGGAAGGTCGTCGCGTCCTCCTGATTGAATCGGTAGGTCGCACCCATGTAGACACGCTCGTAGGATCCGGACTCGTTGACCACCCAGTCGCCCGCATTGCCGACCGTGTCCACAAGTCCAAATGGACTGCGCTCGCTCGCATACGCTTCGACCGGTTTGAGTCCCGGCGGTGCTTCGCCTTTCTTAGGCAGGCCTGGCACATTGGCGCGCGCTTCGTCAAACCGATTGCCCCACGGATAGATCCGTCCGTCCACACCGCGTACGGCGAGTTCCCATTCGAGGTCCGTCGGCACGCGCATGCCGCGACTGGCGCAGTATAGGCCCGCTTCCAGCCGAGTCATCGGCGCAGGGCATTGAGCGCATGGCAACGCGCCAAGCCCCACGACAATGTCGCCAGGGGCAGCAACGCGCTGCGAGTGTGCCGCCTCGACGACGCCGAATATCTCCCCTAGGGCCCTGTTAAGCGGCCGAAGCTGCTGCAGGCCTACGGCATCAATGGCTGCGTCGCGCTGGTGCCAACTCAGCACATAGGAGTTCTGTTCCTCAAGGTTCCTGATCGCTAGCAAGCGCCGGGCGACCACCATGTACTGTTCAACGGTTGGCGGGCGCAAGTCTATCCAATAAGCGACCGAATTGGTGCGCGGCTCACGCTCCCTACCGTGGAACCAAGGCGTGACCGGTACGTACGCCATGTCGGGGTGGCCCAGGACTTCGCCTACCGGCGGCAACTTCAGCGAGGGCGTCTTGTGCCGCGGATCAAAGCTGCGCGTCAGCACGAGATGGAAGTGAAGGGCGCGCTCGGCGCCATCCGCATAGTCCGCTCGGACCTGGAGAACGAGGTTCGATGCCGGCGCCCAGACCCGAAGGTGGTTGGCATGACCGGCTTCCTGCTCGGTGATTGCCTTGCGTGAATTATTCGTCGGGTCATCCTCGTGAGCGACGAGGCGAACGTTCGCGGCTGCACTCGGCAGGCCGGCGAGATCGATCTCAATCAGCACGTGGCTCCAGTAGAACCAAGTCGCTGCCGTCAGCATCACGGCCACTGTCGCACCGACAGCCAGCAACGTGTTGCGGACCCGGGTTACGGTTCGCTCGCGCTGACGTTGCCAAGACAACTCATCCCGCACGAGACGCACCGCTGGCCCGTGCATCCGGTAGCTGACACTCTGTCCACGCAGCACGCCATCGCCGTCCAGTTTGTCCGCTACGTTGGCCACGATCTGCGCCAGGTCCACGACGTTCCGCGTTAGTGCAATCTCGTCCGCCAAAGCGATGCTCAACCGGGACGCCTGTTCCTTAACCAACGCGATCGCTTGCTCGCCGGCGCCGCACGCGTAGATAAGCATTCTGGGCGGATGGGTGGCTACGAGATGAGGATCGAACGCAGCGGCATGGCAGCAGTCGAGTACCAGCACATGTCGGTCCGCACCGATCGCTGGCACCAAGCGAGCCGCCAGCGCCGCGGCATCACCGACCACTGACGATCCGTCAGCCCGCCATGCGACCTCTGGACCTCTGGGCGTTAGCCATGCATGCCCATAGGCATACACCAGATGAAGCCCCGAAGACGGGTAGTCCATCGGCGACTTACCATCCCAGGTGTGCACGTCGCCCGCGTTTTCCAGGAAGGGCTCGAAGGCCCGCCGCACCACGCGCAATACTCTGGTGGCAGGTGGCAGGATGTCTAAAATTTGGTCCGGTGGTGCATCCCCATCCAATGCGACGAACGTGATACGGCTGAGCTTCGACACTGCCGGTCACCAGCGAAAGAATTCGCGTAGAGTCGGGGCACCGGCTCCCTGCTGAGCAACCGCCGTCGGGAGATTCGCGACGAGCTTTTGCACGATGACAGGAGTTGCCGCTCCCAAGTGGAAGCATAGCAGCGCTGACGCAGTCCCTTGAAGGTACAGCACAGGCATGACGCCACCCAGGAGCACCATGCCGACAGTGGTAACCCAGTAGACGGCGTGCGTCCTGTAGCCCTTGAGGCCACCGGGCTTGCGCGACAACGCGTACCAATGCAGCAGTTCTGCCGCCAGGCCTCCGATCAGGGCCACCATGACTTGTGCCAAGAGGGTTTGCAGGATCATGCCGGGTGCTCCTATGCCAAGTTTGACCTACGGCAGGTCGATCGTCGCCAGAATTAAAGGATAGGAAATCCAACGGTGCTATCAAGAGTATATGAGCCCGCGTCAAGCGGCGTCAATTTCGCGTTTGGCCCCCCTGGTCACTGAAAAAATAGGTGAAACGCACTTCACACTGGGCCGCCTGCTCGAAATCTTGAGGCGACCCGATGGGAGCCTGATCGAAATATCGAGATCGTCAAAGGCTTGCAAAGTAGTCAGTCGCGATTTAATGCACCGTGGCCCACAGCGCAACCGCTGCCGCCAGGCACGCAACGCACGATGCCACCACATTCAAAGTAGCAACCCTTCGAGCATCACCCATCGCGCCGGTGACCCGCCCCAGCGCCGCATCGACCTCCCCACGCACCTTAGCCGCCGCTTCCTTCGCACCCTCCTGCATCACCTTCCCCATCGCCCCCTTGCTCGCCGCCAGCGACGCATTCAGGATCCTCTCCGCCTTGTCCCTGGCATCATTCCCCCAGCGTAGCGCAAGAGCTTCCAGCTCCTCCTTGTACTGATCCAGCATGACTTGCTGGGCCTTGGCGCTGTCCTGCAGCAAGCGGGTGTTGATCGTTTGCAAGATCAGGATCGGGTCGTCGCGGCTGACGGCGATGCCGTGCTTCGCCGCGATTTCCCTGATCAGTTCTTCGATCGGGTCGGTCATCACAGGACCGCCGCGCTGTCCAGTTGGCTGAACAGTTGCCCTTTCACGATCTTGAGGCGCTGCCGCGTCATGATCGTCAGGGAGTCCATCGCCAGGGCCTCGTCGAAGGTCAGGCGTTCCTGCAGCATGTCGCTCAGATCGCGGCCGTAGGTGTCTTCCTTGAGGGCCGGGATGTTGACGATCGCCGACACGCGCGCCTTGTTGGCCGTGTAGGCCTTCATCTGCTCGAAGCTCTTGCCCTCGTGCTCGATCGACCCCCAGAACGGATTGAGCCAGACGACGAACAGCGCCTCGGCCGGGAACTGGCTGGCCAACTGGGCGAAGCCGCTGACCGTGTCGAGGAGGGCCTGGCTTCCCGTGATGACGGTATGCACGACCATCTCGTGCCCCATCTCCTGTAGCAGCACCGGCACCTGGTTGCTGATCAGGTAGTGCGTCAGCGGTACGAACGAGCTGGCGCCGTTGTCGATGATCACGTCGTCCTTCGACGGCGCAATCAGTTCGACCAGGGTATCGAAGTGGCGGGTCTGGATCTCGTCGCCCTGCATGATTTCCAGCAGTTGGACATTCAGCGCCTTGAAGCCGTGGAAGGTGGCGTTCACCGGGTCGGTGTCGATGCACAGGGGCTGTTGTCCCTTGCTCCTCTTGTACTGCGCAATCACCGTCGCGATGAACGACTTGCCGACGCCGCCCTTGCCTTGCAGAACCATGTGAATCTTCGCCATCAGAGTAAATCCTCCTTCTTCGGGGTCTTGTTGAATGTGAAGCCGGTCGCGGCCAGCTTCTCGGGTTTCCATTCGGCCGGCATCCTGTCTGACTGCGGGACCAACCTCGGGGCCGCCTGCCTGGACTGATCGGCCACCACTGGCGCCAGCGCTACTTCTCCGTTCGCTGACGGCGACAGGATCAGGCGATTCACGTAGCCGCGAAACGCCTGGTAGCTGAAGGCGACCTTCCCTTCATCGTGCAGCGTTTCCCAGATCGTCTTGACTGGCCAGCCATCGTCGATGGCCTGCTTGACCTCGTTACGCAGAGCCAGGAAGGCCGCCCGGTTGCGCACATTGCCGGCCGGCTTCTTGCGCGCGATCCGTTCAGCGATGCGCGCCGACAAGCTCTTGGCCATCGATCATCCGGCGTTGCTGTTGCCGTTGTTCCGCCATTGTTTCGTCCTCACTGCAGCAGGCTTACCTGTTCTCCACCGTTGTTTGATCGTTGCCAGCCCGTTCCTGCCGTCACACAACGAAGGATATAACGAATAAAAAGCTACAAGCAAGGCCAGAGACATGCTACCCTTGGCGTACGAAAGGCATATATCGGGGCAGGATAGGTGAAGTAGGCCCACCCGCAAGCGGCTCGTCCTTCTTCACGGCGCCTTATTCGCACTGCGTGCTCAACGGGCGTCCTGCTCTGCGAGGCCGGACGGCTACCGCCGTCACAAGCAAGGAGAAAATGATGGAGAACAGCGCGATGGAGAGCAGCGACAAGACCACCCGCAAAGCCAGTCCACCGATCAAGGTGTACTGCCTTCCCGAAGAACGGCAACAGGTTGCGGCGAATGCCAGGGCCGTCGGCCTCAGCCTGTCCACCTACCTGCTGAACGTCGGCGTGGGCTACCAGGTGCGCGGCATCGTGGACCACAAGCAGGTCGAGGAACTGGCGCGGATCAATGGCGACCTGGGCCGCCTGGGCGGCCTCCTGAAACTCTGGCTGACCAACGACGCGCGCACGGCGCAGTTCGGCGAGTCCACCATCCGCGCGGTGCTCTCGCGGATCGAGGCGACGCAGGACCAGATGATCGGCGTCATGCAGGACGTGGTCAGACCCAGAGCCGACCGATGAGAACTTTAGCCGCTGAAATTCCCGGGGGTCCGGGATGATCGCCAAGCACGTCCCCATGAAGTCGGTCAGGAAGAGTGACTTCGCCGGTCTGGTGAAGTACCTCATCGATGAGCAGCAGAAGCGCGAGCGGGTGACCGGCGTCTCCGTCACCAACTGCCACGCCGACCGGCCCGATGCGGCGATCCTCGAAGTGCTCAATACCCAGGCGCAGAACAGGCGAGCCGAGTCCGACAAGACCTATCACCTGATCGTCAGTTTTCGTGCCGGCGAGCAACCCGACGCGGCGACCCTGCAGGCGATCGAGCGGCGAATCTGCGAGGGATTGGGCTACGGCGAGCATCAACGCGTCAGTACCGTGCACCGCGACACCGACAACCTCCACCTGCACATCGCCATCAACAAGATTCACCCGACTCGCTACACGATCCACGACCCGTACCGCGACCACAAGACGCTGGGCGATCTCTGCGAGAAGCTGGAAGGCGAGTACGGGCTGCAACGCGACAACCACCAGGCACAGAAGCGCGGGGCCGAGAACCGGGCCGACGACATGGAACGGCACGCGGGCATCGAGAGCCTGCTCGGCTGGATCCGACGCGAATGCCTGGAACAGATCCAGGGTGTAGGAAGCTGGGCCGAGATGCACCAGGTCCTGCGCGAGAACGGCCTGGAAATCCGCGAGCGGGGCAATGGTCTGGTCATCGCCGACGCGGCCGGCACGATAGTCAAGGCGAGTTCCGTCGCCCGCGATCTGTCCCGGGCCAAGCTGGAAGCCCGCCTCGGCCGCTTCGAGCCTTCAGCCGAGCGGCTGGCGAACCAGGCCGACCAGCCGACCCGGCAGTACCAGCCGCGCCCCTTCCGGACGCGCACCGACACGGCCGAGCTTTACGCCAGGTACCGCGCCGAGCAGCAGGGCCACGGTGCTGCACGCACGGTTGAGTGGACACAGGCTCGTGAGCGCAAAAGCCGGCTGATCGAAGCCGCCAAGCGTAGCGGGCGCCTGAAGCGGGCCGCGATCAAACTGATGGGTGGCCCGGGCTTGAGCCGGAAGGCACTCTACGCCCTCACCAGCCGGACGCTGAAGGACGAGCTCAACCAGATCCACCAGCAGTACCGCAAAGAACGGCAAGCCATCCACGACAAGTACCGGCGCCAGGCCTGGGCCGACTGGCTACGCCGCCAGGCCACCGAAGGCGACAGCGAGGCGCTGGCGGCTCTGCGCGCCCGCGAGGCCGCACTGGGTGGCCTCCAGGGGAACACCATTGCCGGCAACGGTGGTCAGCAGAAAGGGCAGGGCGTCGACGCGCAGCAGGACGGCGTCACCAAGAAGGGCACCCTCATCTACCGCGTCGGCGCATCCGCCATCAGGGACGATGGCGACAAGCTGCAGGTGTCCCGTGGCGCCACCCCAGACGGTCTGGAAGCCGCCTTGCGCATGGCCATGGCGCGCTACGGCGACCGCATCACGGTCAAGGGTAGCGCCGAATTCAAGGAGAGCATCGCCCACGCCGCGGCGACCGCAAACCTGCCCGTCACCTTTGACGACGCCGCCCTGGAGCAACGCCGTCAGACCCTATTGAACGAAATCACGAAGAAGGAGAACCGCCATGATGCAAGCGCACGCACTGACCGAGGACGAGCAGATCGAGGCCGCTCTAGCCGCTCTGGACCAAGCACAACTCATCCCACCGGCGCCGGCCGCCGTGTCGGCAGCGTCACAGCCACCCGAGCTACCCGTAAGCCCGACGTTGGCCGGGTTGGACGCCAGCCGCCGCCCGAAGCTCAGAACCGTCTGCGAAGTCTGTCCCAACTCGGTCTGGTTCGCATCGCCAGCGGAAGTGAAGTGCTATTGCCGGGTCATGTTCCTGATCACCTGGAGCACCCAGGAGCCCAACCAGATGACGGCTTGCGACGGAGCCTTGCTCGGCCAGGAGTAGCGGCCGTGGCCGGAAGAGCCGGACCAGCCCCAGCGCCGTCAGCGCTGGCAGCAGTCGACAAGTACATTGCCGAACGCGAAGAAAAACGCCTTAAAAAGTTCGATATACCGAAACACAGGCGATATAATGAGAATGACTCGGGCGCGGCAATCTACGCCGGCAGCCGTCAGATCGATGGCCACTCGCTGGCCCTGCTGAAACGCGGCGAGGAAGTCATGGTGCTGCCGATGGACGAAGCGACCGCCCGACGGATGCAGCGTCTTGCCCTCGGTGATCCGGTCACCGTCACCCAGGGCTCGATCAGGATGCCAGGAAGGAGCCGATGAAGGACCAGTTCAACAACGCCGTCGGACCACAGGTGCGGGGATCGACGCCGAAGGCCGGCAAGCTCATCCCGGCGTTGGTCGTGGTTTCCCTGGCGGCCGGCCTGCAGTCCGCCACCCAGTTCTTCGCGCACGATTTCGGCTACCAGGCGGCACTGGGCCGTCACTTCGAGCATCTGTATGTGCCGTGGTCGATCCTGCAATGGGCTGGCCAGTGGTACGGGCAGTACCCGGACGCGATCATGCGCGCCGGCAGTGTCGGCATGATCGTCACCACCCTGGGCCTGCTCGGCCTGGCGGTTACCCGGATGGTCCTGGCCAACTCGTCCCGGTTGAACCCTTACCTGCACGGTTCGGCCCGCTGGGCCAACCTGAAGGACATCCAGGCGTCTGGCCTGCTGCCCCGGCCGCGCACGTTCTGGCAGATGCTCACCGGCACCCGGCCGGCGGCCAGCGCCGGCGTCTATGTCGGCGCCTGGCTGGACCAGCGCGGTCGCTCGCACTACCTGCGCCACAATGGCCCGGAGCATGTCCTGTGCTACGCGCCGACCCGTTCCGGCAAGGGGGTCGGCCTGGTGGTGCCGACCCTCCTGTCGTGGGGCGAGAGCGCTGTCATCACTGACCTGAAAGGCGAGCTCTGGGCCTTGACCGCCGGCTGGCGCAGGCAGCACGCGAAGAACCAGGTGCTGCGCTTCGAGCCCGCCGCGGCCAGCGGCAGCGTCTGCTGGAACCCTCTCGACGAAATCCGGATCGGCACCGAGCACGAGGTTGGCGACGTGCAGAATCTCGCCACGCTGATCGTCGACCCGGATGGTCGCGGGCTGGAATCGCACTGGCAGAAAACCAGCCAGGCGCTGCTGGTCGGCGTCATCCTGCACGCGCTCTACAAGGCCGTCAACGAGGGCACGGCGGCCACCCTGCCGGCGGTCGATGCCCTGCTGGCCGATCCCGAGCGCGATGTGGCCGAGCTCTGGATGGAGATGCGCACCTACGGCCACCTTGACGGCCAGAACCATCCGGCCGTCGGATCGGCCGCCCGCGACATGATGGATCGCCCCGACGAAGAAGCCGGGTCGGTCCTGTCCACAGCCAAGTCGTACCTGGCGGTGTACCGCGATCCCGTCGTCGCGCGCAACGTCAGCCATTCGGAATTCAGAATCCGGGACCTGATGCACCACGAGCAGCCGGTCAGTCTGTACATCCTCACGCAGCCGAACGACAAGACCCGTCTGCGGCCGCTGGTGCGCGTCATGGTGAGCATGATCGTGCACCTCCTGGCCGACAAGCTGCACTTCGAGAACGGCCGGCCAGTCGCGCACTACCGGCACCGCCTCCTGATGATGCTCGACGAGTTCCCCAGCCTCGGGAAACTCGAAATCCTGCAGGAGTCGCTGGCCTTCGTCGCCGGCTACGGAATCAAGTGCTACCTGGTCTGCCAGGACATCAACCAGCTCAAGAGCCGCGAAACCGGCTACGGCCACGACGAAAGCATCACCTCGAACTGCCACGTGCAGAACGCCTACCCGCCGAACCGGGTCGAGACAGCCGAGCATCTTTCCAAGCTGACCGGACAAACCACCGTCGCCAAGGAACAGATCACCACCAGCGGCCGGCGCGCGAGCGCCCTGCTGGGGCAGGTGTCGCGCACCATCCAGGAGGTGCAGCGCCCCCTGCTGACCCCCGACGAGTGCCTGCGCATGCCCGGCCCGATCAAGAACGCCCGCGGCGACATCGACGAGGCCGGCGACATGGTCGTGTACGTCGCCGGCTACCCCGCCATCTACGGCAAGCAGCCGCTCTACTTTAAGGACCCGATCTTCCAGGCCCGCGCCGCGATCCCGGCACCGCAGGACAGCGACAAGCTGATCCACCTCCACGACCTGCCGGCAGGGGAGGGCATCATCCTATGAACCGCCTGCGGCAACGCCTTGCCATGGGTACCGCTATCGCCGGCGTTTCCGTCCTGGCGCTGGGCGCGCTCGCCTGTGCCAGCGGCGCCCGCATCAACAGCACCCAAAGCATTCCGGTTGGGCTGTACTGGCTGAGCAGCGAGCCGGTGGGGAAGGGCGCTTACGTGATGTTCTGCCCGCCGACCATCGGCGTTTTCGAGGACGCCAGGGCCAGAGGTTACGTTGGGGCCGGCTTCTGCCCGGGCGGCTACGGCTACCTGATGAAACGCGTCCTGGCCGCCAAAGACGACGCCGTGACCATCACTGACGAAGGCGTGCGCGTGAATGGCGAACTGCTGCCGCACAGCGCCCCGATCCAGGCCGACAGGGCCGGTCGGCCGCTGCCGCGTTTTCCGGCCGAGCCCTTCACGCTGGGCGGTTCGGAGCTGCTGCTGATGTCGGATGTCAGCGGCACGTCCTTCGATGGCCGCTACTTCGGCCCGATCCACCGTTCGCAGATCAAGGGCGTGATCCGCGCAGTTTTTACCTGGTAGCGAGTTGGCAACCCCCACTGACAGCAACCGCAAGGAGAAAGGCGATGAATGACCGAGACCCCCTTCCCAAGAACGACGTGACCTTCATCGAGAAGGCCGACGATCGAGCCAACGCCGCCGGCGCGCTGCGCGAGAAGTTGCTCGACGCGATGACTCCCGGCTATCAGGCTGAGTTCGACCCCGACGAAGCCGAGCAGGCCGGCGCCTTCGTCGAGGACGCCTTGAGCGAGCAGGACGCCGCCGAGAGCGACATCGACCTGGTGGATACCACCGCGCCGGTCGCCATGACCACCGCCGCAGCGAGGAGGTGAGGACGATGGCCGACACCAAGAAAGCATTTCACGAACAGGTGGCCGAGAAGCTGATCGAGCAACTGCGGCAGGGCACCGCGCCCTGGCAGCGGCCGTGGGAAGCGGGCGAGGCGGCTTCCCTGCTCCCGATCAACCCGACCACCGGCAAGCGCTATCGCGGCATCAACGCTATCCAGTTGATGAGCCAGGGCCGCATCGATCAACGCTGGCTGACCTACAAGCAGGCCGCCGCTGCCGGCGCGCAGGTGCGCAAGGGAGAGCACGGTACGGCCATCCAGTACTGGAAGTTCAGCGAGGAACACCTCCGCACCGACGAGAGCGGCAAGCCCGTCCTCGATGCCCAGGGCAAGCCAGTCAAGGCGGAAGTGCGGCTGGAGCGACCGCGGGTGTTCTTTGCCACCGTCTTCAACGCCGAGCAGATCGACGGCCTGCCGCCGATGCAACGCAGGGAACAGACCTGGAATGCCGTCGAGCGCGCCGAAGCCATCCTGCAGGCTTCCGGCGCCGTGATCCAGCACGGCGGGCAGAACCGCGCCTTCTACCGCTTGCGGACCGACAGCATCCACCTGCCCGACAAGGGCCAGTTCCCCAGCGCCGACAACTACTACGCGACGGCGCTGCACGAAATCGGGCACTGGACCGGTCACCCGTCGCGTCTGGGCCGCGATCTGGCGCATCCCTTTGGCAGCGAGGGCTACGCGAAGGAAGAGCTGCGGGCCGAGATCGCCAGCATGATTCTGGGCGACGAACTCGGGATCGGTCACGACCCCGGCCAGCACGCGGCCTACGTCGGCACGTGGATCAACGCCCTGCGGGACGATCCGCTGGAGATCTTTCGCGCCGCGGCCGACGCCGAGAAGATCCACGGCTATGTGCTGGCCCTCGAACAACAGCAGGTTCAAGAGCAGACTAGCCAGCAGGCACAGACCCAGGACAGCGCACAGAACCAGGATGGCGCAGAGAACCACGACCACACAGAGAACCAGGAGGCGACCATGACGACCTTCACGCAGACCCCCGTGCTCGCGAGCACGGCGCTCGACTCAAGCGACGGCGAAACGGCGGTTGCCGACCCCCGTCACGACCCGATCAACCCGCACGAGCAAGCGGCCAGGCTGGCACGACTCGAAGAAGAAAGGGTGCGCCGCGACCCCAACAGCACCGACGAGGAGATTGCCGCCGCCCGAGAAGCGCGCAAGTCGGCCGACGTCGCCGCGCTCCTCAACGATAAGGACCTGCAGCGGCAGATCGCTGAACACGAACGCGAGCAGCAGACTACCCAAGCCGGTCCGGTAGACCCGTCCAGCCAGTCCAACAAGATCTGGATCGCCGTTCCCTACCCGCAGAAGGACGAGGCGAAAGTGTTGGGTGCGCGCTGGGATCGTCAGGAACAATCCTGGTATGTCCCGGCCGGTGTGGACCCCGCCCCCTTTGCCCGATGGACACCGGCGACCGCTCCCCAGGCCCGACCCAAGCAGCCGCAAGCCACCCCGCCGCGCCAATATCTCGCCGTTCCCTACGGCGAACGCGTCGCCGCCAAGGCGGGCGGCGCCGTATGGGACAAAGCCGCGAAGTCCTGGTACGCCGGGCCGAAAGCCGACCTGGCGAAGCTCAAGCGCTGGCAGCCCGAGAACGTCGCGGCCCAACAAGGCCCGGCGATGACGCCGAAGGATGAGTTCGCCGGGGCGCTGCGCTCGATCGGCTGCGTGGTGAGCGGCGAGCACCCGATCATGGACGGCCACAAGCACCGCATCAGCGTCGAAGGCGAGAAGCACAGCGAGAAATCCGGGTCGGGATTTTATGTCGGCCACCTGGATGGCCACCCGGCCGGCTACATCAAGAACAACAAGACCGGCGTCGACCTGAAGTGGAAATCGAAAGGCTACGCCTTCGACCCCGAGCAGAAAGCTCGGATGCTCGCCGAGGCCACCGAGAAGCTGCAGGCCCGAACCGCCGAGCAAGAGTGGCTGCACGAGCAGACCGCGCAGCGTGTCGCCCGGCAGATGACGAAGCTGCTGCCCGTCATCGAGCCGACCGCGTACATGAAAGCCAAGGGTATCGAACCACAGCCCGGCGTCTTCACCGACCGCGAAGGCCAGAAAACCTATATCCCGGCCACCGACGTCGACGGCAAGCAATGGACGATGCAGTACATCCGGGAGGACGGCAGCAAGCGCTTCGCCAAGGACAGCCGCAAGGAAGTCTGCTTCCATGTCGTCGGCTGCCTGGACGCACTGGCCAAGGCACCCGTCCTGGTCATCGGCGAAGGCTACGCCACCGCCGGCAGCCTGTCGCAAACGCTGGGCTTTGCGACCGTCGCCGCCTTCGACTCGGGGAATCTGGTGCCCGTCGCCAAGGCCCTGCACGAGAAGTACCCGGACAAACCGATCGTGATCGCCGGCGACGACGACAAGCACCTGGAGGCCACCCAGGGCGTGAACCCCGGCCGCAGCAAGGCCGAAGAAGCCGCCCGGGCGGTCGGCGGCAAGCTGCTGCTGCCGATCTTCGCACCCGGCGAGCAGGCCGCGAACCCCAAGGGTTTTACCGATTTCAATGACCTGGCTACCAGGAGCGTGCTCGGCCAGGAGGGTATTGCGCGGCAGGTTCGGTCGGTGGTTGATGACGTGATCGAGTGCCAGCGGGGGCGGAGTGTCGAGGAATTGCAGCGCGGGCAGAGGCAGGAACAGTCGGCGGGCAGGGTCGCGAAGGTCGGATAATCGTCGCGGTTGGACCGAAAGGACGGTTGTTGTTGCTCACTGACAAGCCGCAGCACTTCACCGGCTCGTTGATCGAGGCGGGTTTTTTGGGCGCGCGTCTTGCGGCTTGCGGGTACGATTCACGGTTCTGATGAGATGTGCCCAATGACCCAGCCCGAGATTTTCAGCAGCGCATGGGGTGCGATCGCCGACACACCCGAGTAGGCCGCCAACCTTCAGGCCCGCGCCGAACTGATGCGGCAGATCGTGGCCATCATCAAGGACAGCGACTGGACGCAGGCCGACGCTGCGACCCATTGCGGCGTCACCCAGCCGCACATCGTGGTTCTCTCGATCCCCTGGTGAACATCGCTACGGCCTTGGGCCGGCGCATGCATGTGGAGTTGAAGGTGGTGTATGATCCTAGCCTAGCGGTGACAGGTACTGCAACAGCAAGTCGTCCACAGGTTTCCGATGCTCGCGCAAAGCATTGGTGGCACGTCCCAGATAGACCACTTTGCTCAGTCTCAGGAACTGCTCGCGTCGGTTGCGGTAGGCACGATCAGAGCGGGCCCCGGAATTTCGGACAGCAGGATAAGTGGTAGCCTTGCCCCATC
>ERZ761602.1087-NODE-1087-length-52106-cov-11.014505_pt1 | contig 52106 bp, 34 predicted proteins | sample MGYA00512165_ERZ761602 | MGnify/ENA primary metagenome ERZ761602 (study PRJEB28899, sample SAMN02445085) | bioreactor sludge metagenome | biome: EBPR sludge; isolation source: Thorneside wastewater treatment plant | place: Australia: Brisbane, Thorneside...
GGCCACGATGGACCACGCCCCGACCCCCGCTCAGCCCTGGGCTGGCCTGCAAGGCGGCCAGATCCGCCTCGTGATCGGCGCGCCCAGCGGGCTGGTGGCAGCGCCCGAGGGCTGGTGGACCGTGCGGGTGCGCTGCGACGGGCCGCCGCGGATGCTGGGCCCGGTGCACGAGGCCCTGCGCCAGGTGGCGCGGCTGGTGGGCAGCCGGACGCCGGTGGTCGAGCTGGCCGCCGACCGGGTGCGCACCGGCCTGAGGCGGCGCCTGCTGGGCGAGGAGGCCGAAGGGACCTGGCCCAGCGACGGGGACATGGTCACCGAGCTCAACCGCCTCGCCGACTCGGTAGACGGGCCCTCGGCCATCGTGATGGAGGCCGCCGAGGCCGCCGACGCCGCCACGATCGCCTTCCTCTCGCGGGTCGTGGCTCGCCCCGGCTGGCTGCGGCCGGCCCTGATGCTCAGCTTCGGCGCGGCGCCCACAGCGGGCAGCGTGGCCGCCCTGGTCGCCGCCTGCGAGCGCGCTGGCGCCACGATCCTCCGCTTCGAGGCCCCGCCCGCCGCCGCCCCCGAGCTACCCTTCATGGACGCCGGCACCCGGCTGGTGCTGCGGGCCGCGGCCGTCGTCGGCGAAGGCTTCGAGGCCGAGCTCGTCGCCCGCCTGCTCGACCGCGAGCCGATGCAGATCCTGCTCAGCCTGCAAGACGCCCGGGACGCGGGCCTGCCGGTCGAGGACCTGGGCGAGGGCCGCTTCCACCTCCCGACCGTCCTCGTCGAGCAGCTCCGCGGCGAGCTGCTCCCCAGCCTCGCCAGCGCCTGGCACCGGCGCCTCGCCGGCCTGCTCTCGACCCCTACGACGAGCGAAACCGAAGCCCCCGAGGCCCAGGCCGAGGAGCCCGCCGCCATGGACCCGACCGCCAGCGGCCGGGCGGCCCGCCACTCCGCCGAGGCCGGCGACGTCGATCTCGCCGTCGAGCGCTACCTCGCCGCCGCCCTGGACCTCGCCGAGCGAGGCGCCAGAGATCAGGCCCTGCACTACGCCCAGGCCGCCTGGGAGCTGCTCGGCCGCCTTCCGGGCACGCCCACCCGCCGGCACCACGCCGCCCAGGCCATGGCCATCATCGGTCGCCTGCGCTGGGAGTCCGGCAGCGGCGAGGGCGAGACCACCCTGGCCGCCGCCCACAAGGCCCTCAGCGAGGCCCTTGCGCTCATCGTCGACAGCGAGGACGCCAGCCTGCGGGCCGAGATCCGCCGCCTGCGGGCCAGCGTCGCCTTTGACCAGGGCGACGCCGAGCACCTCGACCAGGCCCTGGCCGACCTCGTCGAGGGCACCCGCGAGCTGCAGCGCGCCGGCGAGTCCCGGGCCGCCGCGCGGCTGCTCAACGACCAGGCCAGCGTCCTGGTGGCCATGGGCGACCCCGTCCGCGCCGCCCACCTGCTGGAGGAGTCGCTCAGCACCTTCCAGGCCCTCTCGGCCCGCGCCGCCCGCGACGCCCGCCGCGACGGCCGCCCCCTCACCGCCGAGGAGGCCATGGACCGCCGCGAGGTCGCCGAGACCCGCCACCTGATGGCCCGGCTGCCCCTGCACGTCGCCTCCCGGCCGGGCCTGGAGTCCGAGGCCATGCAGCGCGCCATCGAGCACGCCATCGAGGCCGAGGAGATCTTCGAGAGCCTCAACCAGCCCCGCGAGCTGGCCCGCGTCTGGCAGACCCACGGCCAGCTCCTGGGCCGCGCCGGCGAGGCCCCCGCCTGCCGCGAGATGCTCGGCCGCGCCGCCCGCGCCCAGCTCAACCTGGGCGACGCCATCGGGCTGGCCCAGACCACCCAGGCCATGGCCGCCCTGCTCGGCGAGCGCGGCGAGCACGCCGACGCCTTGCGCTTGTTGGTGGACAGCGTGCGGCTGAACCTCGGCAAGGGCAGCCCCCGCGGGCTGGCCTGGAACCGGCGGACGCTGGAGTCGCTGACCCGCGCGATGAACGAGCGGCAGCGGCAGGAGCTGGCGCCGATGATCATGGCCGTCCGGCGGCAGATCGAGGCGGCGGAGGCCAGCCTGGGCAAGGTGGAGCTGCCGCCTGTTACGGGGTGAAGAAGTGCTCCTGACGATCACCACCACCACCGCCCCTGCTACCGATCTCGGCTACCTGCTGGCCAAGAATCCGGGGCGCACACACTCCTTCGAGCTCACGTTCGGGACGGCCCACGTCTTCTACCCCGAGGCGACGCCAGAGCGTTGCACCGCCGCACTGCTCGTAGACATCGACGCCGTCGGCCTGGTCCGCGGGCGGCCGCGCAACGAGGATGCGCCGCTGGCCGCGTATGTCAACGATCGCCCCTACGCCGCCTCCTCCTTTCTGTCCGTGGCGATCTCGCGGGTGTTCGGCACCGCCCTGGGCGGCCGCAGCCGAGAGCGGCAGGAGCTCGCCGACACGCCGATCTCCCTGGTGGCGACGCTGCACGCGTTGCCCTGCCGCGGGGGCACGGGAGTCGTCCATCGTCTGTTCGGGCCGCTTGGCTACACAGTAGAAGTCGAGCAGCTCCCCCTCGACCCGGCCTTCCCCGGCTGGGGCGCCAGCCGGCTGCATGATGTCACCCTCACTGGCACCTGCCGCCTCGCCGATCTGCTCACCCACATCTACGTCCTGGTCCCCGTACTCGACGACCAGAAACACTACTGGGTCGGCGACGACGAGATCGGCAAGCTGCTGGCCCACGGCGAGGGCTGGCTGGCCGCCCACCCCGAGCGTGAGCTGATCGTCGAGCGCTCGCTGAAGCACCGCGGCCACCTCATCCGGGGTGCGCTGGCCCAGCTTCTGGACGAGGACGCTGTCGAGCCCCCCGACGAGGTCGAGGCGGACGCGGGCGAGGACGCGCTTGAGCGAGGTCTCAGCCTCAACAACCAGCGCCTGGCGACCGTGCACCGCATTCTCTCAGAGGCGGGGGCAATGACCGTCGCCGATCTGGGTTGCGGGGAGGGAAAGCTGGTCGGCCGCCTCTCTCGCAGCAGCAAGTTCCAACGAGTTCTCGGCGTGGATGTCTCGGTGCGCACGTTGGAGAGGGCCCGGCAACGCCTGAACCCCGAGCGTATGCCCGCGAAGATCGCCGAGCGCGTCACCCTGCTGCACGGATCGGCCATCTACCGCGACGCACGCCTCGCCGACCTTGACGCCATCTGCCTCGTCGAGGTGATCGAGCACCTGGACGAAGACCGCCTGCCCGCCCTGGAGGCCGCCGTCTTCGGCGCCGCGCGGCCTCGCCTCGTGATCGTCACCACCCCGAACGCCGACTACAACGCCCGCTTCGAGAACCTGCCCACCGGCCGCTTCCGCCACGCCGACCACCGCTTCGAGTGGTCGCGGGAGGAGTTCGCCGCCTGGGCCGAGGGCGTCGCGACGCGCCAGGGCTACACCGTACGTTTCGAGCCCATCGGCCCGGTCGACGAGGCGCTGGGCGCGCCCACCCAGATGGGGGTCTTCTCGCGATGAACCTTCAGATCCCCGAACTGTCCGTCGTATTGTTGGTCGGTGCCAGCAGCAGCGGGAAGTCGTCTTTCGCCCGCAAGCACTTCCTGCCGACCGAGGTGCTGTCCTCGGACACCTGTCGCGCGCTCGTCTCCGACGACGAGCACGATATGAGCGCCACCAGCGACGGCTTCGACCTCCTCCACCACCTCGCCGGCATCCGCCTGAAGCGCGGCCGCCTCACCGTCATCGACGCGACCAACGTCAAGCGCGAGGACCGCAAGGTGCTCATCGACCTGGCGAGGTCCCAGGACTGCCTCGTCTCTGTCATCGTCTTCGACCTGCCCGAGGGCGTCCTGTTGGCGCGCCACCGCGCCCGCACCGACCGCGACTTCGGGGCCCATGTGGTGCGAAACCAGCTCAGCTCCCTCCGCCGCGACCGCCGCGGCATAAGGCGCGAGGGCGTCCACCGGGTCTGGTTCCTCGACAGCGAGGAGGCCGTCGACGCCGTCACCATCGAGCGCGTCCCGCTCTGGAACAACCGCCGCGAAGAGCACGGTCCCTTCGACATCATCGGCGACATCCACGGCTGCTACGACGAGATGGTCGAGCTGCTCGACCGCCTGGCCTACGTCCGCACAGGTAGCGACGAGGCTCCCAGCGCCCACCATCCCGAGGGTCGCAAGGCCCTCTTCCTCGGCGATCTGGTCGACCGCGGCCCTCGCTCGCCCGATGTGCTGCGGCTGGTGATGGGCATGGTCGCCCAAGGGACCGCCCTCTGTGTGCCTGGAAACCACGACGTCAAGCTCGTGCGCAAGCTGCACGGTCGCGAGGTGAAGATCACCCACGGGCTGGCCGAGACCCTGGCCCAGCTCGAGGGCGAGTCAGACGCCTTCCGCGCCCGGATCGCCGAATTCGTCGACGGCCTGGTCAGCCACCTCATCCTCGACGACGGCAAGCTGGTGGTCGCCCACGCCGGCCTGAAAGAGGCCTTCCAGGGCCGCGGATCCGCGCGGGTGCGACAGTTCTGTCTGTACGGCGAGACCACCGGCGAGACCGACGACTACGGCCTGCCCGTCCGCTACGACTGGGCCCGGGAGTACCGCGGGCGGGCCAAGGTGGTATACGGACACACGCCGGTGCCCGAGGCCGAGTGGGTCAACCGCACCATCTGTATCGACACCGGGTGCGTGTTCGGCGGCACCCTCACCGCGCTGCGCTACCCCGAGGAGGAGCTGGTGTCGGTGGACGCCGCCCGGGTCTACTACGAGCCCGCACGCCCGCTGCGGCCACCGGATGCGCGCGCGGGCAGCGATCTGCTTGATCTCGACGATGTCAGCGGCCGCCGGCACGTCGAGACACGCCTTGGCCGCGCCGTCACCGTCGACCTAGAGCACGCCGCCGCCGCGCTGGAGGTGATGAGTCGGTTTGCCGTCGACCCGCACTGGCTCGTCTACCTGCCGCCGACGATGTCACCCTCGGAGACCGCGCCCAAGGACTCGCCCCTGCTGGAGCACCCGCGCGAGGCTCTGTCCTACTTCCGCAAGGCCGGCGTCGCCCAGGTGGTTGTCGAGGAGAAACATATGGGCTCGCGGGCGGTCCTGGTGGTCTGCCGCGATCCTGCGGTCGGTCCGCGTCGTTTCGGGGTAGTGAAGCCCGGCCTCGGCGTCGTCACCTCGCGCACCGGCCGGCCCTTCTTCCGCGAGTCGGAGCTGCAACACGCCCTGCTCGACCGGGTTCGCCAGGGCTTCGAGGACAGTGGCCTCTGGGAGGAGCTCGGCACCGACTGGGTCGTCCTGGACGCCGAGATCATGCCCTGGTCCGCCAAAGCCCTGGAGCTGCTGCGCTTACAGTACGCCCCCACCGGCGCCGCCGGCATGAGCGTGCTCACCCGCGCCGCCGCCCTCCTGGAGCAGGCCGCCGCCCGCGACCCCTCCGCCGCCGAGCTCTCCGCCGCCACCCGCGAACGCCTCGCCGCCGTCGAGCAGTATCGCGAGGCCTACCGCCGCTATTGCTGGGAGGTCAGCGGCCTGGACGAGCTGCGCCTCGCTCCCTTCCACCTCCTGGCCAGCGAGGGTCGCGTCCACACCGACCGCGACCACACCTGGCATATGGAGACCCTCGCCCGACTTGCCAGCACCGGGGACCCGCTCTTCGTCGCCACGCAGTACCGGGTCGCCACGCTGGGCGACGAGGAATCCGAGGCCCAGGTGATCGCCTGGTGGGAAGAGCTGACCTCAGCCGGCGGCGAAGGCGTCGTCGTCAAGCCGCTGGGCTGGCTGGCGCGGGATCGTAAGGGCCTCGTCCAGCCCGCGCTGAAGTGCCGGGGTGCGGAGTACCTGCGCATCATCTACGGACCGGAGTATCTGCTGCCGAGGAACCTGGAGCGGCTGCGCTCGCGCGGGCTGTCGCGCAAGCGCTCGCTGGCGATCCGCGAGCTGGCGCTGGGGCTGGAGGCGCTGCACAGGTTTGTGGAGGGGGAGCCTCTGTACCGGGTGCACGAGTGTGTGTTCGGGGTGTTGGCGCTGGAGAGTGAGCCGGTGGACCCGCGGTTGTGAGTGGCGGTGGTCAGGTGCGGTCGGCGCGGAGCTCCGGGTAGTCGCTGGCGATCCAGACGCGGCCGATGCGGCCGGGTTCGGTGTAGTAGAGCTCGTCGGGTCCGTCGCCCTCGCCGAGCCAGCGGCCGTCGGCGGTGACGCTGGCCCAGCCGCCGCTGGGGGTGGCCCACAGGACGCGAAGGAGGGCGCCGGTTTGAGTATCCCAGAGCCGAGTCGTTCCGTCACTGAACGTGGTGATCCACGTGGCGCCATCGGGAGCGAATCCAAAGTGTGTAATGGGACCATGGGCGCCATCAAGCCTGTGTCGCAGCTCACCGGTTCGACTATTCCATATACAAACGGTACAATCTTCGGACACGGTGCACAAGACTTCGCAGTTCGATGAAAATTCGCCACCCACCACCTGTTGGCGGTGTCCTTGAAGTGTGAAGCGAATCCGGCCAGTATCGGCGTCCCAAATCTGGACGGTGCCGTCCAAGTAACCCGCAACCAATGAGCTACCGTCGCCATCAATGGCAACACCCGTCACCGGATTGGCGTGGCCCTGGAGAATGTGGCGGACTTCACCCGTGCTCGTGTCCCAGACCGTCCTGTCGGCAAGCAAGGTACTGTTGTCCCCAGAGAATACAGCCGGCGCCGAGTTGGGAACACCTCTCAGTGTATGCCGGATTTCATCTGTCCGGGTGTCCCAGAGATTGGCGACCCCTGTAGACGCAACAATCAGCAACAGGGAGCCGTCAGGCGACGAGCGAACCGAGGCGGAGGGGCCAGCATTGATTGATAGCCGGACCGTACCGTCATCAGCATCCCAGAGAGTCTGAGTTCCGTCGAAGCGTCCAAATAGAACCGTCTTGCCTCCGGGCAGGACCAGTGCGAATCCACGCGGCCCGGTCGGGCTGCTGATGGTTCGTCGAAGCTCGCCGGTCGCCACATTCCAATGGTGGGCCGTGCCGTCGTCAGAAGCCGTAACAAGGCTTCGGCCGTCTGAACTGAAGGTGGCATTCCTAATGTATCCGGAATGCCCGTGCATGATTCGCTGTCGCCTGCCGGTACGAATCTCCCAAAGCTGGACCCCTCCCTCGCTGGATGCGACACACAGCAATTCACTACCGGGGCTGAGAGCGAGACTATTGACCACGCTGGCGCGCCCTTGCAGGATGTGTCGAGGTCGGCCCGTTTGGGTGTCGAAGATGTAGGAAGCCCCATTGTTTAGACCCTCGTGAAACCCAGCGCAAAACCCCGCAAGCACGGACGTGCCGTCGGGCGAAAAGGAGGCGTGCTTAACTCCGGGAATAGTGCCAAGCATGGAGTGCCGAAGATCGCCGCTTCGAGCGTCCCAGAGACGGACAGTGCCGTCGTCGGAGGCGGTCAGAAGGGCTGCAACATCGGGGGCGAAGGAGGCATACTTCACGGAGTCGGTGTGCCCGATTAGCGAGTGTAGTTGTTTGCCGGTTTGGGTCTCCCAGAGTCGAGCGGTGCTGTCATCGGACGCGGTGAGCAGGGTCTCTCCGTTAGGCGAAAACGCGGCCATTCGGACCGAGCCTTCATGTCCCTGTAAGGTCAGTCGTAGGGTTCCGGACCGGGCGTCCCAGAGGCAAACGGTGCCATCCGAAGTGGAGGTCAAGATGGAGCCACCATCGGTAGAAAAGGCGGCGTACACCGCTGTGGTAGAGTGTCCATTCAACTTGTGCAACTGAATGCCGGAGCGAGCGTCCCAGAGGCACGCTGAGCCGTCTTCGGACACAACGAGCAGTGTATCGCCGCTTGCGGCGAAGGCAGCGTGCATCACCGGAACAGGGGATCCATGCAGGGAGTGTCGGAGCCTGCCCGTGTTGGCCTCCCATAGACGGGCGAATCCGTCCCGCGACGCAGTAAGAAGCTGGACGTCATCGGGAGAAATTGCAACTAGGTTTACGGGGCCGGAGTGCCCCCTCAAGATGTGTCTGACTACCCCGGTGCGAGTGTCCCAGAGGCAAGCAGTACCGTCCGCGACAGCGGTGAGCAAAGTGTCTCCGGAATGGGAGAATGCCGCGTGCAGTACCTCGCCGGGAAGGTTGAACAGGTGCAACACGTCGCCAGCGCCGCCATAGAACCCGTGTAGCACCTGCCCTGTCTTGCTGCACCACAGTTGGATACAGCGTCCAGATTCCCAGGTCGCGACCATTGTGCCATCGGGAGAGAACGTGGCACCGTTGAGGCGAGTAATGGTCTTTCGAATCTGCCAGCCGTATGCGGCGTCGGGTGGTGATAATCCTGGTCCGCCCATCGCCTCCAACCCTCGCACCCCTGCCAGGTCCGGCAACTTAGCTCGCGCTAAGCGGGCCCCTTGGAGGTCCGCCCGATCAAGTTGCGCCCCCGTGAGGTCGGCCTCCACCAGCCGCGCTGCCACGAGGCTGGCATTTCCCAGGTGCGCCTCTCGCAGGTCACAGCCCCGCCCGTCGACCTTGTCCAGCACCACCCGCTCAGCCCGGACCCCAACAAGCGAAGCCCCTCGCAGGTCTGCGCCCCGCAGGTTCGCCGCAACGACTGAGGCCCCATCGAGCACCGCCTCCCGCAGGACCGCTCCCTCCAGGTCCGCCTCACAGAGCGAAGCCCCGGCCAGGCGGATACCCGCCAGGTCCTCGCCCCTCAGCACCAGTCCGTCGAGCTGCGCTGCCTCGGGGACCGCCACCCCACGCCCCGCGCGCTCAAAGGCCACCGCGACCCGCAAGGCGTTCGCCGACACAATCCCCTGTGCGCTCGTACCCAAAAGTGTCCGCAGCTGGTCCGCCAGCGCCGCCAACCCTTCCGCCTTCAACAGGTCCCACAGAAACTGCAACACCTCCGGGCTCGGCGGCGCCGATCCCAAGGCACTCTCCACCCTCCCTTCCCCAACAAGGTCGGCAAGGTGACGGGCATAGAAGAACTCCAAGAAGCTCTTGTGACTGAAACGATAGAAGCCGTCTGCGCTACGGACCAGGAAGGCCGCCGTGCGCAGCTCCAGGTCGATCCGCACCGGATCCAGCCTGCCCAACAGCTCCCCCGGAAGCCCCTCCAACACTGCCGACAGGGCCTTGTAGTGGATCCGCCGGTCCTCCAGCCCCCACAGCTCCCGGGCCAGCAGCCGCAGAATCCGCCCCCGTTGTTTCGGGTTCGTACGGAGTTGCCCGCTCTGGTCCCCCAACCACTGGTCGGTGTACAACCGGTACAGATCGGTCGGACGGACCGTCTCGCCCCCCTCGACCATCAGCCTGGGCAGCGTATGGACGATCATCTCCAGCAGCACCGGCCGGGGCGCCAGCGAACCCAGGTCATAGGTGCGGTTGATGAACTCCCGCGCCTCGACCGCCTGCGCCGGCCCCAGGTGCAGCTCCAGGAAGCGCTGGACCTGGGCCTCATCGAAGAGCGCCAGCTCGTCCAGGCTGGCCTCGAACCGCCTGGCAAGCCTGCCAAGGGCAGAGTCCTCAGCGGCCTCCACGTCGCTCACCCGACCATCCGCCGTGTCCTTGGCCTGCTGCTGATCGCGGAAGAAGTGCGTGCGACAGGTCACCAGGACGCGGTTTCCTGGCGCAGACGCCGGGGGGGTCCCCGCGGCCTCGACCAGCCGCCGGAGCTGGTCTTCAACCTGCACGCCGATGGTGGCCACCCCCATCTCGTCGAAGGCGTCGAGCAACAGGACCACCCGGCCAGCCGAGAGCAGGTGAAGCAGGATGTTCGGGTCTCCATGCCAGTTCAAGGTCTCGCGCAAGTGCTCCTGGAGCAGGGTCTCCAAGCTGGTGGCGTTGGGGACGGTCTTGAGGTCGATGGCCAGGGGGAAGGGCGCGTCCGGGTCCTCCTCGGCCTGGACCGCCAGCCGGTAGGCCAGGGTCTGGAAGAAGGCCGACTTGCCGGTGCCGTAGTCGCCGAGCACCACCCACAGTCGGCGGCCCTCGCCGCGGGCCCAAGACAGCGCGTGCGGCATCAGCGCGACACCCTCCGGGCGGTCGGGCAGGGCCTCCAACAGGATCCGTTGTTCGACGTAGGTGCGCGCGAGCGAGCTGCTCTCGTAGCGGCTGCGGATCCGGGCGAGGTAGGGCGCCGGGTCGAAGAGGCGAGCCTCCAGCTCTCCCAGGGTCAGGGCCAGCAGACCCTCCTGGCTCTTGGCGAAGGTGATCGCGGCAGGGCTGAATGAGCGCGCGACGACCATGCCCTGGGCCCGCATCTGCCGCGCGGTGTCGCCGTTCAGCCAGACCGACAGCTTCTCCAGGACCTCCTTGCCTTGTGCTCCCTGGTGGTCTTTGCACTCGACCCAGAAACACTCCTGGGTGAAGCCCCGCTGGGCCCGAGCGACCAGATCGACCCGGTTTCCATCCAGGATCTGCTCGGCCTGGACCTCGTAGCCCAGCAGGCGCAGGACCCGGCCCACCCTCTCTTCGAAGGGCTTTCCGGTGCGGCGGCGGGCCTCGCGGGGGTCCAGAACCTCGGGGAAACGAGCATCCACCCGGGCGATCGCCTCGTCCTGATCGAGCAGGGCCTGGCGCTGCGTACTCAGGCGCTGGGCGACCTGGAGGTAGGCCAGGGCCGTGGCGTGCTGGGGCTCGTCCAGCGCGAGCAGATCTTCTTCAAACAGCAGCCGGCCCTCCCAAGGAATCTCGAGGGCACGGGCGCTGAAGTGTGTCGTCCAGACCTTCTCGCGCTGCGTGCGCCGGTCCTCGTCGTTCGCGGGGACCGGACTGGCGACCATGACCAGCTCCAAGGGCGAGTCGCCGCGATCCGGGTTCCGACCCGCTACCTCCAGGGCCTTGCGCACAAGAGCGAGGCCGGCCAGGCTCTGGTGGGCATAGCCCCCGACCAGGACGGTGGTGTGGGGCAGGATGGCGGTGAGCAGGCCACCCAGGTCGGTCAAGCCGGTGCGGGAGTCGATCAGGACGTGGTCGAGCTTCAGGGTCTGTACCAGGTGGTCCAGGGCCGCGCGAAACATGGACAGTCCGGCGGCGGGGTCCCGCACCAGGAAAGCATCCCAGTCGACCTCGTAGTACAGTCGACCGAAGTCGGCGCCCTGGCCATAGGCGGGGAGCAGGAACAGGTGCGGGAGACTCGGTGGGCTGTAGACACTGGCGGAGAGCTGCGCCAAGCGCGCCTCGGTCAGGGGCAGCCGTCCCTGTGTAGACCAGGTGCCCACCCACTCCAGGAAACCCCTCGCCGGGCGGGCCGAATTCTGCAAGCGGGGGATCTCGTGCAGGCCGGGCGCTTCCAGGTCCAGGTCCCACAGCAGCACCCTCCGCCCCTGCGTCGACAGCCAGGCGCCGACGTTTGCCAGCAACAGGCTGCGCCCGACCCCACCCTTGTAGGAGTAGAAGGTGGCGACGTGTGCCCGACTCATGCCGCGCCCCAGACCTTCTGGCCCCAACCTTCGCGGATCGGCTGGAGCTGGCCCTTGAGGTAGACCCGCTTGGCCTGACCATCGGCGCGGCGTTCGACCAGCTCGTGGTCTTCGAGAGTGCGCAACAGACGGCTGAGGTTGGGAGCGCTCAGCCCGAGCCGCTCTCCCAGCTCGGCCTGCGACGGCCCGTCCAGCTCTTCCAAGGCCTGCAGGAGCTGCGGAACGTGGCGAAGATGCCGCACGCGCTCGGGGTCGCGAGCCTGAAGCTGCGCGAGGCGGGTGTCGAGCAGATCGGCCCAGGCGCTCCATCGGGCCCACCAGTCCCGGTCAAGCCCCCGCACTTCGGCCTGGCGTGCCCGGGGGAGCATCGCCTGCATCGCCGCTTGCAAAGCAGAGAGCGCGTCGGAGTCAGCGCTTCCGGCCAGGGCTTCGACCACACGGCTGCGCAGGACCTGGTCCAGCTGGCGGGCCAGGGGCTCGGACCAGGCGGGCACGGCCCGCACCAGCTCTCGCAACGCGTCCGGCGAGCAGTCGATCAGGGAGCGAGGGTCGTCGAGGGAGAGTGCCATGATGAACCTTCCAGCTTGTTCAACATATACTTCAATCTTGTTGTAGTCGACCCCCCGCGGCCGCGACGCGCAGGATCCGCACGGCCTCCGTGGCCTGCGGATCGGTCTCCCAGGTGCGCCCCGCCTGGTAGACCGCGCCATGGACCCGGTCGGCCTCGCCCCAGTCCGTGGTCGGCTGGTTGGCCACACACACCAGGCTCGCTGCGGCGCGATGCAGGTCGCTCGCTCGCCGCTCGTGTGCTCGCATGGTGGCGGGGTTGCCCATGGAAGGCACCAGCACCACATCGGGGGCCAGCGCCTCCCAGGCACCCTGGTGCAGCTCGCAGAAGTCACGGCAGATCGCTACGACCAGCGTTCCCCATGGTCCCACCAGCAGCTCGATCGCCGTTCCTGGAACGATCTCCTCCTGAACACGTTCCACCAGCAGGGGCTGGATCTTGCGCTGCACAAGCAAGGTCACGCCCCGCAGGTCGACCAGCATGGCCATATTGTGGACCCGCTCTCCGTCGTTGCAGTGGTAGGACCCGGGCACCGTGAGCAGTGGCGCTCCCGCCTCCAGCAGTCGGTCGAGCAGCTCATCGCGAAGGGCTGGAGGCAGGCTCAGCTCCGGGAGGACCAGGACCCTGAGCGGCCCCTCGCCTACGGCAAGGACGACGGCCTCCAGACCCAACACCCGCTGGTCGGCCCCTGTGAGTCGATCGCTACGGAACCGGGGTTCGGCAGCGCTGTTGTCGGGGACGGCACCGTCCTCAAAGCCGGCCACCATCACGTCATCGCGCTCGCGCCATGTGTCCGGCCCCGTGAGGTAGCTCGGAGCGACCTGCACGTGAACATCGACGCCGTCGTGGTGGCAGGGGCCGATCGCGTGGTGGCGCATCCAGCGCTCGATCTGGTCGACGCCGCCAGTCAGCGGCGGCTTCCACCCCTTGGGTCGGGGCGCTACCCACAGAGCGGGAGAGTGATCGGCGACTCGCCAGGTAAGAGGCGCCTGCCCGACCTCATCGTCCAACAGGCGCTGGTCCAGAGCCCAGAGCAGGGCGAGGCCGTCGGCGGCATCGAGCTCCAGCGGTCGGCGGCGTTCACGAAGCGCCTCAAGAAGTGTCGACCCGCGTGCGGTGTTGCTACTACGCAAGCCACACTCTGCACGCCAGGGTTGGTCGTGACGCAACGCCCAGCAAAGCCGGGCCAGGGCAATGGCCGGCCGCTCCCAGGCATCAGTCAACAACTCGGAGAGGTCCATGCCCGCAGCTTATGCTCGGCGAGCTACCGAATCCACCCCCAAATCAGGCTACCTGCCTTCCATGCTCCTCCTCCTCGCCGCCCTCACCTCCCTCGCCTCCGCGACCACCGTCTCCGTCCCGATGGCCGACGGCGTCGGCCTCGCTACCGACTACTTCGCCCCGCCCGGCGCCGGCCCCTGGCCGACGATCCTGCGTCGCACGCCCTACGGTCGCTATTTCGACCCCACGGTCGTACAGACGCTCAACGACCTCGGCTACGCCTTCGTCTCGCAGGATGTGCGCGGGCGCGGCGACAGCGAGGGGCTCTACCGCCCCTTCTTCGACGACGCGCTCGACGGGGCCGAGACGGTCGCCTGGGTGGCCTCCCAGCCCTGGTCGGACGGTCAGATGGCGATGTACGGCGGCTCGGCGGAGTCGGTCGTACAGTTCCTCGCCGCCGGCGAGGGTCCGGCGGGGCTGGTGGCCCTGCAGCCCTTCCAGGGCACGCCCGATCTGCGCCGCTCGCTCTACCCGGGGGGCGCCTGGCGCGAGGATCTGACGACGGACTGGCTGGCCTCGCTCGACGAGAGCCAGGCCGAGGCGGCGCTGCGCGAGAACGAGGTGGACAGTGCCTTCTGGGACCCGGTCCGGCTGGACGAGGCCGAGCTGGCGCAGACCGAGGCGGCCATGCTGTTGGTCGCCGGCTTCTTCGACATCTTCGAGGGCGAGATGGTCTCCCTCCCGGAGAAGCTCCAGGCCAGCGGCAGCGAGGCGCCGGTCTGGTTGATCCTGGGGCCCTGGGTCCACGGCGGCGCCGCGGTTGCCGAGCAGGGCGAGGTGCGCTTCTCCGACGCGGTCTACGCCGACTTCAACCTGGATCTGTTCACCCTCTACGAGTGGTCCCTGCGCGGCGGGCCGGCGCCCGACTGGGCCCCCGTTCGCTACGCGGTCTCCACCTTCGCGGACAGCGAGGCCACCGCCCACTCGGTCTGGGTCGAGTCCGACACCTGGCCCCCGCCCTCGACGCTGGAGCGGCTGCTGCTGGGCGAGGGCGGGCTGGGGACCGCCTCGGACGGGGAGCCGGTGGAGCTCCCGGTGGACCCCGACGACCCGGTGCCCTCGGTCGGCGGCGGCAACCTGAACAGCGCGGCGGGTGTCTACGACCAGGCCGGGGTGGACGCCCGGGACGACGTCTTCGTCGCCTCGACCGCCCCCCGGGAAGAGAGCGTCACCATTGCCGGCGATCTGTCCGCGACGATCTGGGCGGCCAGCGCCACGACCGACGCCGACGTGATCGTCCGGGTCGAGGTGATCCCGCCCTCGGGTGCGGCCTGGCTGGTGGCCGACGGCATCCGCCGGGGCCGCTTCGTGCAGGGCGAGGACGCCATCCGCCCGCTCAGCCCCGGGGTGCCCGCGGCTTTCGAGGTGGACCTGGGGCCGATGGCCGTCACCCTGCCGCCGGGCCACGCCCTGCGCGTCGCCATCAGCGGCACGCTGGCCCCCCGCTACGAGCCCAACCCCAACCTGGCGACGCCGATCGCCGACCGCCCAGACCCGGTGCCGACGACGTTGACGATCTACCGCGACGAGGCCCACCCCAGCAGCATCCTGGTGCCTGTGACGGCGGGGACCCTGGGCGGGGTCGAGCTGGATGAGGAGGAGCCGCCGGTGAAGGACGAGGGCGGCTGCGGCTGCGCTGCAGGAGCAGGCTCCGGTGGCTGGGGGCTGCTGGTCCTGCTGGCGCTGAGCCGCCGGCGGGCAGGTGTAGGGAGATAACGAGCGGCGCCCATCGGTCAGTCGGCCGATGGTGCAACTCGCACACCGCCTTACCGGGGCTGCCTCTCCAAGGAGCCCCTGGTGCGGATCTCTGGCCCTCCCCTCCCCCCGTTGCCCGTCGGAGGCCTGACCGAGGCGATCGAGGCGATCGGATACCGCCGCCAGCCCTGGCTGACGGTGGTCCGCGGCCGCGAGGAGCAGGCCTTCAGCGGGGCCGAGCTGCACGCGCTGGCGGCGCGCTGGCAGGCGGCGATCGAGGGGGCCGGGCTGGAGCCGGGCGAGCGGGCCGTCGTGCTCTTCCCCAACGACGAGCGCTGGGTGGCCGCCTTCCTGGGCCTGCTGCGGGCCGGCGGGGTGGCGGTGCCCCTGGCCTTCCCGGCCAGCCTGAGCGACCCGGCCGAGGCGATGCGGCGGCTGCAGCCCCTGCTGACCGCGGCCGACCCCCGCTTGGTCCTGACGACGCCCGAGCTGGCCCCCTTCGTGGCCCTGCCCTCAGTCACGCAGCCCGCTTCCTCCCCCGCCACCGGAGCGGCCCCGGTGCGGGGCGAGGACCCGGCCTTCATCCAGTTCACCAGCGGCAGCCTGGGGCAGCCCCGGGGGGCGGTGATCAGCCACCGGGCGGCCCTGAGCTGCACCTTCAGCATGGGCCTGGCGATGGCCCTGGGGCCGGTGGACCGGGGGATCTCCTGGCTGCCGCTGTACCACGACATGGGCCTGGTCGGCGCCCTGCTCTGTCCACTGTTCTTCGGCTTCCCGCTGGACCTGATGCGGCCGGGCGACTTCCTGCTGCACCCCAGCCGCTTCTTGTCGCGCGCGGCCCACATCGGCGCCACGGTGGCGGCGGCCCCGGACTTCGGCTGGAAGGCCTGCGCCCGCCGGGCCCGGCTGCCGCCTGGGGATCTGTCTCGCTGGCGGGTGGCCCTCAACGGCGCCGAGCCGGTGCACCGCAGCACGATCGAGGAGTTCCAGGCCGCCTTCGGCCCCCACGGCTTCCGGGAGAGCGCGATGCGGCCCTCCTACGGCCTGGCCGAGAACACCCTGGGGGTCGCCCTGTACGAGCCGCGCGATCCGGCCCCCGATCTGCAGCACGAGGGCCGGCTGCTGCCCTCCGTCGGCAGCCCCCTGCCCGGGGTCGAGGTCGAGGTCGATCCGCAGGGTGAGATCCGGGTGCGCAGCGCCTCGCTGATGTCGGGCTACTTCCGCGACCCCGAAGCCAGCGCCGCCGCCCTGGACGATGGCTGGCTGCGCACCGGGGATCTTGGACAGATCCACCAGGGCCAGCTCTACATCAGCGGCCGGATCAAGGACCTGGTGATCCACAACGGGGTGAAGTTCCACCCCTACGACATCGAGCGGGTGGCCGCCGAGGCCGCCGGATCGCCGCCCAACGGGGCCGTGGCCCTGGCCCGTCCGGGGCCAGAGGCGGAGGAGCTGGTGGTGGTGGTCGAGGTCTCGGGCCGAAACAGCGAGGGCGTCGACCGCCGGGTGCGGGGGGCCCTGGTCGACCAGCTCGGGCTGCGGCCCGACCAGGTGCTGACGGTGGCCCCCGGCGCCCTGCCCCGCACGACCAGCGGCAAGGTGCGCCGCCCGGCGGCCCGAGCGCTCTTCGGGGGGCAGCATGCCTGAGGCGCTGATCCTGGGGGCCGGAGGCTTCCTGGGCCTGCACGCCCTGGACGCCCTGCGCGCGCTGGGCGAGGAGCCCCGCTGCGGTCGCCGAGCTCGCAGCAATGTGCTGGGCCTGCGCTCCCGCAAGGCGCGGATGGCGAGCGCCGACCTGGACGACGAGGCCAGCCTGGTCGAGGCGATGCGCGGCTGCGATCGGGTGCTGCACCTGGCCGGGCACTACCCCCGCACCAGCCTGGATCCCGCGACCGCCACCCGCACCGGACTCGAACAGTCGCGCCGGGTGCTGAACGCCGCCGCCGCCGCCGGTGTGCAGCGACTGGTCTACGTCTCCAGCACCGCCACGGTGGCGCCCAACCCCGAGGGCCTCTCCGACGAGCGTCACAGCTACCCCTCGCCGCCGTCGCACGGCCTCTACCACGCCCTGAAGTGGCAGATGGAGCGCCTCTTCCTCGACGAGCAGCGCTTCGAGGTGCGGGTGGCCTGCCCCTCGGGCTGCCTGGGGCCCGGCGATCTGCGGGTGGGGACCTCGGCCCTGCTGATCGCCCTCGCCCGCGGGATGGATCCGCCTCACCCCGACGGCACGGTCGCCCTGGTGGACGCCCGCGATGTAGGCCAGGGCCTCGCCCGCCTGCTGCTGGCGGAGCGAGCCCCCAAGCGGCTGATCCTCTCGGCCGAGAACCACCGCCTGCACGAGCTGCTCTGCTCGGTGGCCCCCCGCTACGGCGTGCCGGAGCCCTCGCCCGCCCTGAGCGCGGCCGAGGCGATCGCCCGGGCCGATGAAGAGGAGGCGCGCTCCGTGCGCGAGAACAGACGCCCCGCCCTCTCGCGCGAGATCGTCGACCTGGTCGTCCACGGCCAGCCCCTCTCCGCCCGGCTGGCCGAGGAGCAGCTCGGCCTGCGCTGGACGCCCCTCTCCCAGACCCTCGACGCCCTGGACGCCTGGGCGCGCCGCCTCTCCCTCATTCCCTCCGCGAAGGACCAACCACCATGCTCAGCCCCGCCCACCAGACCCGCATCCTCGGCATCCTCACCGACCTGACGGCCATCCCCAGCGCCGAGATCCAGCCCGGCGACCGCCTGAGCGAGGACCTGGGCATGGACTCCGTGACCCGGATGGAGCTGGTCAGCATGCTGGCCGAGCAGTTCGACCTGGACATCGAGCTGGAGGAGGCGGTCGCGGTCGAGGATGTGCGCGGCATCCTGGCCCTGGCCGAGGCGAGGCTGGGCCATGGTTGAGCCCGAGGAGCTGGCCGTCGTCGCGGCCCTCAACGAGACGCTGGAGCGCCTGGGCCGCGGCATCGACGCCCGGGCGATCGACGCGGCTGGGCGGATCCCGAGCGAGCTGATCGAACAGCTCGCCGACCTGGGCCTCTTCGGCCTCTCCCTGCCGACCGAGCATGGGGGCTACGGCCTGTCCCTGTCGGCCTGCGGCAGCGTGGTGGCCCAGCTCGCGCGCTTCGACCGCTCGGTAGCGACCACGGTCGGGCTGCACCTGGGCCTGGGCAGCCGCGGGCTGGTCGCCTTCGGCAGCCCCCAGCAGCAGGCGGAGCTCCTGCCGGCGATGGCCCTGGGGCGGCCGATCGCCGCCTTCGCCGCCACCGAGCCCGGCGCGGGCAGCGATCTGACGGCGGTGCGGACCCGGGTGCAGGAGGGCGGACGAGGCGTGCAGGTGGACGGATCGAAGATCTACGTCACCAACGGCGCCCTGGCGGGGATCTTCACCATCCTGGCGCGCAGCCCGGGCCTGGGCGGCAACAAGCGCGGACAGAGCCTGGTGCTGCTGCGAGACACCGACGAGGGTGTGAAGGTCGGCGCCGAGGAGGGCAAGCTCGGCCTGCGCGGCTCGTCGACTACCAGCCTGGACCTGGACGGTGTGCAGGTGCCCGCCGACCGGATCCTGGGGGTTCCCGGGCAGGCGCCCGAGCAGCTCGCCCACATCCTGGCCTGGGGCCGCACGATGATGGCCGCCGGCTGCTGCGGCACCGGGCGGGCCGCGCTGGACGCCGCCCATCGGCACTGCGGATTCCGTGAACAGTTCGGGAGGCGCCTGTCGGCCCTTCCGGTGGTGGGCCAGCAGCTCGCCGAGGGCGAGGCCCTGCTCTTCGCGATGGAGGCCCTGGTGCGGTACGCGGCCGGCTCGGACGAGGCCGGGCTGCGCACCCGCTCGCTGGCGGCCAAGGTGCTGTGCAGCGAAGGGGGCTGGGAGCTGGCCGACCTGGCGGTGCAGCTGCACGGCGGCTCGGGCTTCATCGAGGAGACCGGCGTGGCCCTGCTGCTGCGCGACGCCCGCGTCCCGCGCATCTTCGAGGGGGCCAACGACGTGCTGCGGGTCCACCTGGGGCTGCACACGGCGGGCAGCGCCCAGCCCGTGGAGGGCGACAGCCTGGAGGCCGAGGTGGCCAACCTGGGCGTCGCGCTGAGAGAGCGGCTCGGCGCCCGGCTGGGAGGCGCGCCTCTGATGATGCACGCGCTCGGCAGCCTCGCCGGCCTCGCCCTGGCCAGCCGGGCCGCCGTCGAGCGGGCCGAGCAGGAGGCCAGCCCCCAGGCGACCGCGCTCGCCGAGACCTGGCTGCGCCTGGCAAGGCTGCGCGCCCTCCCCCACCTGCACCGACTCCGCGAGGCCTCCCCATGAAGATCCTCTTCGTCTACCCGCGCTTCCAGCGGCACGCCGACAGCAACCCCGAGCTGCGGGAGTACGTGCCGATGAAGGAGTACCTGGGCTCACCCAGCCTGGGCATCGCCTCGGTGGCGGCGGCGACCCCGGCGGGCTGGGAGGTCGAGTACCGGGACGATCGCCTCGCCGACGCCTCGGGCGAGACCGACGCCGACCTGGTCGCCCTCTCCTTCTTCACGCCAGCGGCGACCCGGGCCCTGGAGCTGGCCGACGGGTTCCGGGCCCAGGGCAAGACGGTCGTGGCGGGAGGCATCTTCCCCACGATGATGCCCGAGGAGGTCCAGCCTCATGTCGACGCGGTCGTCCTGGGCGAGGGCGAGGCGGTCTGGCCGACCCTGCTGGCCGACCTCCAGGCCGGCCGCTTGCAGGCCCGCTACGGCCCGGTGCTCTGCGATCTGGACAGCGCCCCGGCCCCGCGGACCTCGCTCTACATCGACGCCGAGCAGGAGGGCTTCCAGCCCGACGACTACCCCTTGCAGGTCTCGCGCGGCTGCCCGATGAGCTGCGTGGCCTGCGCGCTGCCCGGCACGATGGGCGCTCGGCTGAGGCCCTTCCCTCTGAGCCATGTGCTGGCCCAGCTCGACGCCCTGGAGGCCCGCGGCAAGCGCGCCTGCCTGACCGAGGACACCGGCTGGTTCACGACGACCCAGGCCGGGCGCCGCATGGGCGAGCTCTTCGACACCATCGCCCGTCGCGGCCAGGGAATGGCCATCAGCTATGTCGGGATCTCCATGCCGATGATCCTGGCCGCCGGCGACCGCTGGCTCTCCCGCGCCCGGGCGGCGGGGGTCGATATGTTCTACCTGGTCGGCGGCTTCGACCCGATCACGACCCGGGCCTTCACCGGCCAGGACGCGCTCGCGCTGAAGCGGGCCGAGGAGGCCATCGCCCGCTGCCACGCGCACGGGATCGAGCCCTACACCAGCTTCCTGCTCGGCAACGAGGACGACGACGAGGGCACCGTCGACCGCATGCTGGAGTTCTCCACGCGCGCGGGCATCCGCAAGGCCGAGTTCGCCATCTTCACGCCCTACCCGGGCACCCCCGCCTGGCTGCGGCTGCAGGAGGAGGGGCGCATCCTCAGCCGCCGCTGGGAGCACTACAACGACGCCAACGTGGTCTTCCAGCCGAAGCGGATGAGCGTGCAGGCCCTGCGCGATGGCTACCTGCGCTTGTGGCGAGAATTCTACGCCGCCCGCCCCGAGGTCCACCAGATGGGGGAGGCAGAGCGTACAATCCAGTTCTGAGGAGAACGCCATGCCCAAGGAGATCCTGAACCTCGTCACCGACGCGCAGGGCGAGATCATCGCCGGCAGCGACGAGGCGCTGAAGCTGCTGCACACCCGGGAGGGGATGCGCTGCCGGGCGGCGGTCGACGCGCTGACGGGCGAGGCCTCCCGCATCTGCACAGCGACCTGCGCGGCCGAGCTGGCGGGCAAGCCGCAGCGGGATCATGGCGCGGTGCGCGTCGCCGGGGACAGCTACCGCCTGGTCTGCACCGCTACGGGCGAGCTGCGGGTGATCACGATGGTCCCGCTGCCCAGCGGCGCGGACCAGGATGAGCGCCTGACCCCCCGCGAGCGCGAGGTCCTGGCCCTGGTGGCCCGCGGCTACACCAACCCCCGCATCGCCCGCAGCCTGAAGATGTCGGCCTCGACGGTGCGCACCCATATGGAGCACATCCTGGAGAAGCTGGGGGTCCGCACCCGCGCGGCCGCGGCGGCGCGGGCGATCGCCGCCGGGGTCATCCCCGCGGGGAGCTGAGCCGGTCAGGTCTGGCCGGTGATGCGGGCCAGGCGCGCGCCGATGGTCTTCTCGGCCGCCTCGTATCGTCGCTCGCTCTCGGCGAAGCGGGCGGCGTCCCGATCGAGCCGGGCCAGGTGGGCCTCCAGCTCTCGCCGCTGTTCAATCTCTTCGGGGGTCGAGGGCATCGGGATCTGCGCGAGCTGCTGGGTCATCACGCTGGAGAGCTCCCGCGCCGCCTCAACCCGGGCCTCGGGCGAGGGGGCCTCTTCGTAGTTGCGTTGCAGGCTGCTGAGGAGGGTGGGGTTGGCCCCGGACTCCACCAGGACCGGAACCAGCTCGAGGCCCTCGTCCATCGAGCGGTTCATGGCCAGAGCGCGGCTGTCCCGCTCGGAGCGGATCTGCTGGAGCTGATCCGCGGACTGCGAGCCGACCAGCCAGGCCAGGATCAAGACCAGCAGGGCGGGGATGCCCCCGTACTTGGCGGTCCGCATCAGCCCCCAGGCGGTCGCCCGGACCATCGTCCAGAAGAGCTCCCCCATCATGTCGGCGGCGTCCCGACTGTTGACCGGGCTGTCCTCCTCCGCGGCCCGGGCCCGCTCGCGACGCTCCCGCTCGCTCCTCTCCCGCTCGGTGGCCTCGGTAGGGGTCTCGGCAGGGGCCTCGGCCGGGTGCGCCGCCCGGACCAGGCCCGAGCGCGGCGGGGGCGAGGCGGCCAGCGTATCGGTGGTCGGCTGATCCTCCTCCAGCTCGGGGTCCACCAGGCTGAGCTGGCCCGGACCGGTGACCCGCGGCTCCTGCCAGGTGGCGCGGGTGGAGCGCTCGGGCGGCTCCTCCGGCGGGGGCGCCAGGGTCGGCGAGCTCAGCGCCTCCTCGAAGCTCCGCCGGATGCGAGCGGCCCGGTCGTGCCCCTCGGGCCCCGCAGCCGGCGAGTCCATCGCAGGGGCGACGGCCAGGCCGGAGAGGGCCCGCGCCATGCTCGCGCAGTCCTCGAAGCGCTCCTCGCGGCGCGGCGAGAGCGCCCGCGCGACCGTCTGCTCCACCTCGGGCGGCAAGGCCGGCAGGCGCTCGGAGAGGGGTCGATAGCGACCGGCCATCGTGCGGTTCATGGCCGCCAGCGCGTCGTCGTCGGCGTAGGGCGCCTCGCCGGTCAGCATCTCGTAGAGCAGCGCCCCCAGGGCGAAGATGTCGGCGCGGTGGTCGACGCCCGCGGAGTTGCTGATCTGCTCGGGCGCCATGTAGCCGGGGGTGCCCATCGCGACGCCCGCCCGGGTGCGCGGGCTGGGCTCGCTCTCGTGGAGCACCTTGGCGATGCCGAAGTCGGTGACCTTGGCGACCACGGCCTCGTCCTGGACCGTCAGCAGGATGTTGGCGGGCTTGAGGTCGCGGTGGGTGACCCCGGCAGCGTGGGCCGCCCCGACCCCCGCCAGGATCTGTCGGAAAACCATTAGCGCGTCGGCGAGCTCCATCGGACCGTCGCGCAGGCTCTCCTCCAGGCTCCCTCCCTGGACGAACTCCAAAAGCAGCCCGATCAGCCCCTCGTGCTCGACCACGTCGATCACGTTGACGATGTTCGGGTGCCGCAGCCGGGCCTGGATCCGCCCCTCCTGCATCAGCCGCCGCGCCATGCTCGGGTGCGCCACCTTGAGCAGCTTCATGGCGTAGACCGAGTCCAGCTGGCGATGCCGGACCTTGAAGACCGTGGCCATCCCGCCCTGGCCAAGAGGTTCTTCGATCTCGAATCGGCCGACGGTGGCGCCAGGCTGCATGGCGGTCCTCCCAGGTGCCTCTCCAGAGTAGGCGCCATGGGGGAAACGCGGGGTCACGAGGCATCTCGAAATGTCTCGGCTAGGACGATCCGTCCCGGCGGCGCGGCGGCGGCGGGAGATCGTCCGAGCGCGCCTGCCGCAGGGTGACCTCGTCCTCGACCGCGGGCTTCTTGCGCGGGATCGGCAGCGGGTGGCGGCGCTGGGCCATGGTCGGGAGGTCGTCGGGGTCGGTCGAGAAGGGCAGCACGCTGACCAGCGAGGAGCTGCTCAGCTCCTCGTCGTCCAGGGCCTCGATCACGCTGGGCTCGTCGTCGCCCGGCCGCGCGGGGCTGAGCTCCACGCTGCCGACGCTCTCCAGGTCCTCGACGTCCTCGACCTCGACGGCCTCGACCGCGTCCGAGGCGCCCTCGCCGCCGCTGCCCCGGCTGAAGCCCAGGGCCTCGGCCGAGAGATCGCTCCAGCCCCGGCCGGTCGCCACCGCCGCCAGCCGCTCCAGGGGGATCCACAGGTCGGGGGTCGCCATGCGGCCCAGCCCCAGCTTCCGGGCCCGGGACCAGCTCTGGCGGCAGGCCTCGGCGTCGCCGTCCTCGGCGAACCACAGGGCGCGCACGACCGAGATGGAGATCCAGCCGAGGTGGTGCGGGTGGGCGGCGAGGTTCTTCTCGGCGCGGGCGATCTCGATGTGGGCGAGGCGGTCGGCGCGGCGGACCAGGGCCAGCAGGCCCAGCTGGATGCGGCTGGTGGCGGCGTGGACCAGCCAGCCGCGCTCGGTGGCCAGCCGGGCGGCGACGCGGAGGGTCTCTTCGGCGTCGGCGTCGTCCCCGCGGTAACGGCTGATCTCGGCGAGGTGGCTGAGGCAGGCCAGCAGCAGGTTGTCGGCGCCGAGCGTGGCGGCGAGGGCCCGGGCGGTGAGGAAGTAGCGCTCGGCGTCTTGGAGGTTGCGCCGCCGCAGGTGCAGCAGGCCCCCGGCGAAGGTGGCCTGGGCGATGTTGCGGGTGTCGCCGCTCTCGCGGGCGACCATGCGCAGGCGCTCGACGGTGCGGTCGATGCCCTTGAGGCGACCGGCGGCGATGCTCGACTCGACCAGCCCGAAGAGGGCGACGGCCTCGCGGCGCAGGTCGCTGCGGTTGAGGCGCAGCATCTGGGCGTAGTGGTCGGCGGCCTCGTCGGGTCGGGCTTCGAGGCGGGCCAGCACCCCCTGGCAGTGCGCGGCGTCGACCTGCCCGACCCAGTCGCGGGTGGCCTGGAAGGCCAGGGCGGCGTTCTCCAGCAGGCGCCGGGCGCGCAGCAGATCGCCGGACTCCATCGCCACCCGCGCCTCTTGCACCCGCAGGTGCGCCGTGGTGGCCCGGTCGATGTGGCCGAGCTTCCAGGTCTCGCCCAGGACCCGCCCCGCCTCGGCCGCACGATCCAGGTCCAGCAGGGCCTCGACCACCTGCCGCCGGGCCTGGACCCGCCCGGGCAGGGCGCCGACCCGATCGGCGGCCTCGATGGCGAAGCGGGCGCTCTCCAAGGAGAGGGAGAGGCGGCCCTCGACCAGCGCGCCGCGAGAGGCCTGCAGCAGCGGGCCCAGGGCGGCGGTGGGCATCGCCGCCAGCAGGCGGTGCTCGCCCAGAGGGCGGTTGACCTCGACCCCGGTGCGCTTGCCGAGCGCCTCCCAGGCGTCGGCGAGCTGGCGGTGCAGGATGTGGAGGTCGGGGCGCTTCTGGGCGGCGGTGAGCGCCAGGTCGCGCATCGAGGGGTGCTCGAAGGCGAGGCGCCAGCCCCGCTGGCTGAGCAGGCCGGTCGCCAGCAGGGCGTCGAGGCCCTCGGGGTGGACGTCCTGAATCAGGCTGACCGGCGGCACCTGCCCCGCCAGCGCGGTCGCCGCCAGGGCCGCGCCGGCGGCGTCGGGGTCCTCGCAGCAGGCCAGCGCGCCCGACATGCGCCGCTCGCAGAGGGTGATGTAGTCGGGGGCCAGGACCAGCGCCGGGCGCAGATCGTCGCGCAGGACGAAGTGCATGTCGCTGTTGCGGGTCAGCAGCCCCCGGGCGGCCCAGTCGCGCAGCAGGAGCATGGCGAAGGAGGGGCTGCCCTCGCAGGCCGGGGCGATCTCGGCCGCCAGGGCGGGCGCGAGGTTGAGGGACATGATCAGCAGCTGCTCCATCTGGGCGACGGAGAGCCGGGAGCAGTTGACCTGCAAGGCGCCGCGGGCGATCAGGGAGCTGATCTGGCGGGCCAGGAGGGGGTCCTCCTCGATGGCCTGGGCGCTGACCGTGGCGAAGACCACCACCGGCCGGCGCCCGACGCTCTCCGACAAGATGGCGTCGCAGATGGCGAGGCCGTCGCCCTCGGCCCGGCAATTGTGGACGTCCTCCAGCACGAGGCAGGTGCCGCCTCTCCAGGCGCGGGCGTCGATGTGGCGGTACAGGAAGGCGAGGCCGACGGCGGCGTTGACCGGCTCCTCTCCGGTCTGGACGTAGCCGCACCAGCGCGCCAGGACGCTGGCCTCGTTGGCGACGGCCGCCGGGGCCACCTGCTGATCGCGGGCCAGCCAGCGCTGCAGCCGCGCTTCGACCCGCGGGCGGGTGTCGTTCCAGGGCGCCAGGATCTCCCGCACCGCGCCGCGGTAGCCGTCGTCGCCGCCGGCCGGGCGGTGGTAGCGCAGCCAGAAGGCCTCCATGAAGCCCCCCTCCTCCAGCCCGTCGACGACGCTCTCGACGACCCGGCTCTTGCCCGAGCCGGTGGCCCCGACGACCAGCACGACCTGGGGCCGCGCGGACTGGATGGTCTCCCGGGCCTTCTGCCAGAGCAGGCGGCGCAGCGGCTCGCGGGCGACCATGGGGGGATCGCGCAGGGCGAAGAGGCCCAGGCTGGTGCGGGAGCTGGCGCCCAGGCCGCGCGAGGCCGGCGGTCGCAGGGGCATGCGCTCGGGCTGGACCTGGTTCCAGCGAGGCGCGCTGCCGGCGACCGGGGTCGAGCGCCGCGAGACGACGATGGCCTCCTGCGCCTCGGGCAGGATGCTCTGGTCGAAGCTGGTGTTGCCGGGGCCGACCGTGTCGGCGGTGTCCCCGCCCTCGCCCAGGGCGCCCAGCAGGGGCTGATCGGCCAGGCCCGCCGAGGCCAGCCGCAGGGCCCGCCGGACGTCGGCCGCCCGGTCGTAGCGCTGGCGCGGATCCGGATCGAGCAGGTTGCGGATCACCTCGGCCACCTTGGGCGGGGCGTTCTCGGGCATGTCCGGCGGCCGCTCCAGGCGGCGATCGAGCATGGCCTTGCGGTCGGCGGCGTCCCCGCCGGGCATCCCGGCCAGCAGGGCCAGCAGGATGAGCCCGACGGCGTAGAGATCGGTCCAGGGGCCCAGCTCGTGGTGCGCCCCGGTGAGCTGCTCGGGCGCCATCCAGGTGGGCGTGCCGGAGATGGAGCGCTTGTTCATCGCCAGCTCGGACAGGGCCGCCGCGACGCCCAGATCGGCGACCCAGGCGTCGACCTGCCCGGGATGGCTGGTGCGCAGCAGCACATTGGCCGGCTTGAGATCCTGGTGGAGCACGCCGCGGGCGTGCAGGGCCGCCAGCGCGTCGAGCACCTGGTCGATCAGGCGCAGGCCCTCGGAGAGGCCCGGCTCCCGGCGCATCAGGTTGGAGAGGCTGCCCCCGTCGGCGTAGGCCAGGGCGACGAAGGGCCGCCCGTCGGGCAGCCGGCCGGTGTCGTGCACCGGGACCAGGCGAGGGTGCACGACCTGGGAGGAGAGGGCCACCTCGCGGGCAAAACGCGCGCGGAAGCGGGCGTGCATGGCGAGGTTGGGCCGCACGACCTTGACGGCCACATCCACGCCCAGCACCCGGTCGTCCGCCCGGTAGACCGTGCCCGTCGCGCCCTCGCCCAGCACCGCCAGCGGTCGGTAGCGGTCCGGCAGCACAGGCAGCGGCGCGAGGTTCTTCACGAGGCGATGATAATCGGGTTGACCCGGGTCTGACTTGCGGACGCCCCGCTCACGCCCGCAGGGCCAGGGGCTGCCCCAGCTTCTCGCCGATCAGGCGCGAGAGCAGGGCCAGCATGTCCTCGCCCGTGTCCCGCTCGACCCAGACCCCGCCCTCGTGTACGAAGTGCCAGGCCCGCAGGTTGGCCGAGAGCCAGAGCTCGTGCGTGGGCGCCTGCTGACTGAGCACGAAGGTGGCGCCGGACTCGAAGCGCAGCACCAGGTTCCCGGTGGTCATCGCCGGGTCGAGCAGGTCCGGGTCGCACTCGTCGAGCTGGACCAGCAGCTCCTTGAGCAGGGCGTCGACGACGCTGCGGAAGTCCGACTCGGACTCGAAGTCACCTCTGGGCATGGCTGCCTCCTGTGGCCGCGGTCTACCCGAGGTCGCCCCGCTGTCCAGGGGCGGCGGCGCCGAATCTGCGACGAACGGCCTCGTGAAGCCGCGTCATGGCCGCCCCCAGCTCGTCCAGGCCGACGGCCCCGACGCTCATCCGGAACCAGCCGCTCTCGTCCTCCATGTCGAAGGCCTGGAAGGGCACGACGGCGACGCCGGCCTCCTCGATCAGCCAGCGGCGGATGGACTCGTTGTCCTGGAAGCTCCACCCTTCGAGCCCTCGACCGATCAGGTCGACCCGCAGCGAGAGGTAGAGGGCGCCCTGCGGCTTGACCGCGTGCACCGGCAGGCCCTCGGCCTCCATCGCCGCGATGGCGGAGTAGGCGAGGCTGAGGCGCGCGTCGAGCTGCCCACGCAGCGCGTCCAGGGCCGCCTCGGTGCGCTCGGGCCGGTCCAGCAGCCGGGCGGTGGCGAGCTGCTCGGGCCGGGGGGCCCAGGCGCCGATGTGGCCGATCAGGCTCTTCATCGGGCCCTGCAGGGCCGGGGGCAGGACCGCCCAGCCGACCCGCAGCCCGGTGGCGGCGAAACACTTGCTGATCGCGTCGACGTGGACCACCCAGGGCGCGCACTCCGGCACGAGGCTGACCGGGTTGTGGTGCTGCACCCCCGGGCTGGGCAGCAGCCAGTAGACCTGGTCGTAGAGCAGGATGCAGGGCGGCTGCCCGGTCCCCAGGCGGCGGCGGTTCTCGTCCACCAGGGCGCGGGCGATGCCCTCGATCACATCGCGATCGATCGCCGTGCCGGTGGGGTTGAGCGGGCTGTTCAAAGCCAGCAGGCGGGCCCCGGGGAGCGCCTGGCGCACCTGCTCAACCGTCGGGAAGAAGCCGTGCTGGGCCTGGGTGTGGAGGAACTCGTGCCGGGTCTGGCAGAGCTGGGCGTAGTAGCCGACGTTCCACATCGGCAAGCTGCTGAGCGTGCGATCGCCGGGCAAGGTGAACAGCCGCCAGGCCGCGTAGATCGGCGGGCGGGCCCCGCTGGCGACGCAGACCCAGTCCGGGCTGAACTTCAGCCCCAGGCGCCGCTCGTAGAGGCGGACGATGGCCGCCTTCAGCTCGGGGACACCGTCGGCCGGCGGATAGTTGGTGTGCCCGGCCGCCAGGGCGACCGCGATCTCCTCGCTCAGCTCGCTGGGGATGCGGAAGTGCTGGGGGGAGAAGTCCCCGACCGTCAGGTCGCAGACCTCTTGCCCCTCGGCCTTCAGGCGGCGGACCTGGGCGGCGATGCCCAGGATCGTCGAGCCCTTCATCTCGGCCATGGGGCCTTGCACGGCGAGGTCGAGCAGGCCGGGGCCCTGGCTCGCGAGGATGGCGTCAAGATCGATCGACATGGGTTCTCCTACCAGTCCACGATGGCGGAGCCCCAGGTGAACCCGGAGCCGAAGGCGACAAGGCAGGTCTTCATGCCGGGGACCAGGCGGCCCCCGCGCACGGCCTCGTCGAGCAGCAGCGGGATGGTGGCCGCCGTGGTGTTGCCGTAGCGGTCGATGTTGTGGACGAGCTTGTCCTCGGGGATGCCCAGCGTCTCGGCGACGTACTGGTTGATCCGCATATTGGCCTGGTGGAAGCACCACAGGTCGACGTCCTGACCGGTGATGCCCTGCGCGGTGCAGGCCGTCAGGACCGCCTCGCACATGCGCTCGACCGCGTGGCGGAAGACCTTCTTGCCCTCCATATGGGCCCACATCATCTCGGGCTGGACCTGGCCGACCCCCGCCTCATCCTGCGGGATGAAGGGCCGCTTGCGGATGTCCCAGACCTTCTGACAGAGCACGTCGGCGTGCCGACCGTCGGCGCCCAGCCACCAGCCGCGCACCCCCTTGTCCTGGTCGGTGGCGCTGACCACCACGGCCCCGGCGCCGTCGCCGAAGAGGGTCGAGACGGTCCGGCCCCGGGTGGTCAGGTCCAGGGCCGCGGAGTGGGTCTCGCCGCCGACGACCAGCACATGCTGGCAGGCGCCGCTCTGCACCATGCTGGTGGCCGTGCCCAGCCCGTAGAGGAAGCCCGAGCACTGGTTGCGGATGTCCATCGCCGGCACGAAGCGGGCCTTGGGGCCCTCGCAGAGGCCCAGGCGCTGCTGCAGCATGACCCCGCTGCCGGGAAAGCAGTACTCGGGAGAGAGGGTGGCGAAGACGATCATATCGAGCTGGTGAGGCTCGAGGCCCGCCGCTTCCAGGGCCCGCCGGGCCGCGTGCTCGCCCAGCTCGGCGCTGCCCACGCCCTCGTCCGCGAAGCGGCGCTCGTTGATGCCCGTCCGGCGGTGGACCCACTCGTGGCTGGTGTCGATGCCGTACTGGCTCACCAGGTCGTCGTTGGTGACGACCCGCGGAGGGACGTAGCTGCCGGTGCCGGAGATGGTGGCGTTGCGCATGGGGGCTCCTGGTGGGCCCCTTGCCTAAGTGGTCCCTCCCGGTGTCGCCACGGTCCCTCGTGGCCACGGCAACGAGTTAGGACGAAGTCCACGAGGCGCCTTCGATGCTCATCAACCAGACCTCCGAGTACGCGCTGCGAGGCATGGCGGTCCTGGCGATCCGCTGGCCGGACACCCGGATCACGGCCGCCGAGATCTCCGAGCAGGCCCACATCCCCTTCCACTACGTCTCCAAGGTCATGCGGCGGATGGTCACGGCCGGGCTGGTCCAGGCGCAGCGCGGCCACGGGGGCGGCTTTCGCCTCTCTCGCCCCCCCGAGGAGATCACCCTGCTGCAGGTGCTCGAGGCCACCGACTTCGAGCTGGACGCGGCCCGCTGCGCCTTCGGCTTCGGCAACTGCGATCCCGACAACCCCTGCCCGCTGCACCCGGCCTTCAGCGTGCTCAACGCCGGCTTCGCCACCTGGGCCGCCAGCACCCGGCTCTCGTCGGTGGAGGGGCCCAACATCCGCCTGATGGGCGCCGCGAGCTGAGCTTCAGCGGCTGGCCTCGACCTGCTCGCGCAGCTCGACCGGCCCCCGCCACTCCACCCAGCCTGGTCCCTGCGCGCCCCAGCGCTCGTCGATGCGCGCCTTCATCTCCAGCAGGACCTGCTCGGGCTCCGCCCGATCGGGGTCCGAGCCCGGCCGCAGCTTGTAGCCGCTCAGGTCGGCGAGGTGGAAGTAGAAGCTGCCCGGCCGCTCGTCGCGCCGGGTGAGCGCTCGGGCCAGCCAGGCCTCGACCGTCGCGGCGTCTTCGGTCGAGATGACGATCGGGGTGAACTCGTCGGTGACATGACCCTGGGAGAGGTCGGAGAGCTCCATGTCGTACAGGCGGGAGAGCGCGACGGTGCTGCCGGGCATGTAGAGCAGGTCGGAGAAGGCGCTGTCCTGCTCCCAGGAGTCGACGTCGGCCAGGAACCAGGTCGTGCCGAGCAGCGCCGGGTCCTGCGGGGCCGAGTCCTTGCCGCGGGGGTCCTCGGAGCTGGTGATCTCGGGGTAGATCCAGGTCCCCTGGAAGAAGGTGATGTCGTAGCCCTGGCCCCCGTCGGCCCGCGCGAAGGTCCGGTAGCCCTCCGAGATGTACTCGAAGCCGTCCAGGCGGTGGCGGTCGGCCCCGAAGATGAAGCGGCTGCCGCCCGGGATGGCCTCGTCCACGTCCAGCGCCTTGGCCCCTACCCAGCTCAGCCAGCAGGGCTGGTCTCCCGGGCTGCAATAGTCGGGGTTGGACGGCCAGCAGGCCTCCTCCCCGTCGGCCGCCTGGTAGTGCTCGTCCAGCTCGTTGCAGGTCTCGGGGCTCTCGCCGGGGACGGCCTGATCGGTGCAGGAGTAGCAGGGCATCGCGTGGATCATCGTGCCCAGCTCGAAGCCGGCCGCGTCCAGCTCGTCGATGACGCCGTCCAGGCCGCACTCGCGGGCCTTGGTGAGGAACTCCCAGGTGATGCCCACCGCGATCGGCATGCCCAGGCCTGCCGCGATCGGGATGTTCTCGCGGAGCTGCTCGACATAGTCCGAGAAGTTGACCGGGTTCTCGGCCCGGGTGCAGGCCATCTCGGCGTTGGTGAAGGGCTGCTCCAGGGTCGTCACGACGAACATGGACAGCGCAGGCAAGTCGAGCGCGGGGTCGTGGATCCACCAGGCGCGGGTGGCCTGGAGAGCCTGGCCCTGCGCGTCGGCGCCCGCCTGGACCAGGACGGCGGCCTGGCCGGTTCGCCCCGGAGGCAGCAGCGCGATCGCCTCTTCCTGGAGCTCGATGCGGACCCGGACCCTGTCCTCGTCCAGCACCCAGATGGCGCTGCCGCCGCCGTCCTCGTCCATCAGCAGGTGGAGCGCCCCGCTCTCGAGGTCGACGGCCAGGTCGCGGACCTCCCCGCAGAGCTCGATCGAGCGGGCCGAGTAGAGGCCATCGGGGCCCAGCTCCAGCCGGCTCAGGACGCCGTCGTTGCCCAGCAGCCAGGCCCGCCCGCGGGCGTCGTCCACGGCCATCTCCTGGACCGAGTCCAGGGGCGCCAGCTGCCAGGAGCGACCCGCGGTGGGGTCCAGCGCCCAGACGCCGCCGTTGCTGGTGCGGGCGATGAGCTGGCCGCCCAGCCCGATCCAGCTGAGCTGATCGACCGGCTGGCGGAAGGCGAGGCGGTGCTCGACGGCGCCCTCCGTGTCGTAGACGACCAGCTGCGAGCCGCCGGCGAGGGCGACCCGACCGCCCCGGGCGGCGCAGGCGTCGCTGAGGGTCTCGCCCTCGTCCCGCTGGGGAGTCCAGCCGCTGAAGGGCCGATTGTAGCTGGCCCAGGTCGTGTCCCGGCGGGTGGTGCTGACGGTCGACACCCGGTAGCCGTCGCCCTGGATCACCTGGAGCATCCCCGTCTCGTCGTCCAGGCAGGCCCCGCGACCGTCCGGGATCTCGACCAGCCCCGCGCTGAAGAAGGCGCCATCGGTGCAGTCCTCGGGGGGGCTGTTGCTGGCCAGGCAGTAGTCGCCCTCGGGCTGGATCCAGGTCGGGCGCAGGACGCGGATCTGGCTGCGGACCTCGTCCTGAAGGTAGAGGTTGTCGCTGCCGGAGGAGCGCCAGCTGGCCCGGGCCGTCGCCAGGCCCGAGACGGACTCCCGCAGGCCCGGGATGGGCACGGCCTGCCAGCTCGGCTCGGCCTCGGGCGCGAGGCAGACCCCGGGCTCCTCCTCGCCTCCGGAGCAGCTCAGCACGAGGGCGCCCAGCGCAGGGAGGAGAGGGAGGGAGGTCATCGGCGTTCCTGAGGCGTGGGGCGCGGGCCGGTACGGGAGCCGCGGCCCGGCGCAGCACCCGGCAGGATATCCCGGGCCCATGTGGACCGCGCTCGCCTCTCTCTCTGCCCTGCTCTCCTGCACCGGCAAGCCCGCCGGCCCGGACAGCGGCTTCGAGCGGGACGGCGGCGCCACCTCGGTCGACCTGCCCGTAGGCTTCACCCTCGCGGTCAGCGAGGCCGACGAGTGCCAGGAGCTCTGCGCCTCCCTGACCGGCCCCGCCGGGGCGGCCTTCCGGGTGGAGAGCGACCGGGACGGCTTCCTGGAGGTCCAGGGCCAGCTCGGCGCCGACGGCCAGGGCAGCGCCTGTTTCGCCGGGCTGAGCCCCGGCCTGCACTCGCTGGTCCTGCACCTCGACGACCGCGTCGAGCGGCCTGCGGTGGACGTGCTCGTGCACCCTTTCGGCTGGGCCTGGGGCCTCGACCGGGACCCGGAGCCCCCGCTCGCGCTGCCCTGGGTCCCGTCTTTCAGCGAGGAGCAGCTCACCGCCCCGCCGCAGCTCGAGGTCGACCCCGGCGAGTGGGACGCCCTCAGCGTGCTGGCCCCCAGCACCGTCACCTTGGGCGACACCCGCCTGCTCTACTACGCCGGCACCTCCAAGGTGGACTTCTCGCTCGGCGTCGCCAGCCGGGAGGGCGACGGCCCCTGGCGCCGCTACGAGGGCAACCCCATCCTGACCGCGGCCTCGACCGGCGCTCAGGAAGGCGACTGGGACTACTACGCCCAGAACACGCCCGAGGCCCTGCTCGTCGACGGCGAGGTCTGGCTCTACTACAACGGTCGCGCCGCCGTGGACGGCAGCCTCTCCATCGGGCTGGCCACCTCGACCGACGGCTTTGACTTCGAGCGGGCCCTGGACGAGCCAGTGCTGGCGCCGACCGGCCTCGACGAGGACTTCGACGGGGGCGGGGTGGCCCACCCCAGCGTGCTCCTGCGCGAGGTCGACCGCCTGGACAACCTCATGGGCGCCAGCCGGGTCTTCGAGATGTGGTACGCCTCGGGCACCCTGCAGGTCGGCTACGCCCTCTCCAGCGACGGCACGAAGTTTCAACGCTACTGCCGGGGCCCGGTCTTCTCGGGGCTGCCCGGCAGCTGGGACCGCCGCACCGTCAAGTCGCCCGAGGTCGTCTACGAGGGCGGCCTCTACCAGATGAGCTACAGCGGCTGCGGGCAGGGCTGCTACCAGGTCGGCTGGGCCGCCAGCAACGACGGCGTCCGCTGGACGGCCCACGACGCGCCGATCATCCCCGTGCAGGCCTCGCCCGCCTGGAACTCCTTCGGGACGCAGGAGGCCTTCGTCGAGGTGGAAGGAGACACCTGGCGCTTCTGGTACGCCGGCACCGGCGAGAACAGCGGCCAGATCGGGCTGCTGGAGCTCCAGCCGTAGCCTCGCGCGTCCTATACCCGCCGCAGCACCGCCAGGACCTCCAGGTGCTCGGTGCCCGGGAACATGTCGAAGGCTTGCACAAGGTCCAGGCGGTAGCCGCTCTTCAGGGCGGGGGCCAGGTCGCGGGCCAGCAGGGCGGGGGTGCAGGAGAGGTAGACGATGAGCCGGGGGCGGGTGAGCACCAGCTGGGCGAGCACGCCGGGGGCGCCGGCGCGGGGCGGGTCGAGCACGACGGCGTCGAAGAAGGCCTGGCCGGCCTTGAAGGCCCCGGCGTCCCCGGCGCGGATGTCGACGGTCAGGCCGTGGGCCGCGGCCGTGCGGCGGGCGTCGGCAACCGAGGAGGCGGCGCTCTCGATCATGGTCAGGGCCAGCCCGGCCCGGGCGAGGGGCAGGCCCAGGTTGCCGCAGCCGGCGTAGAGGTCCAGCACGGCGCTGGCTTCGGCCGCGCGCACCGCCTGGACGACGGCGGCGACCACCTGCCGGTTGACCTCCGGGTGGACCTGGAAGAAGGTCTCGGGTCCCAGGCGGTGGGTGATGCCCTCGACCTCGAAGCGCACCTCGGCCTCTCCCCAGAGGGTCCGGCCGTCCAGGGCGAGGCCGTCGAAGAGGCCCTCCCCGTGCTCCTCGGCGAGGCGCGTGAGCGCCTGGGCCAGCGCGGGGTCCCGCCCCGGGCGAGGCGATCGCGCGGCGAAGACGAGGCGCTCGCCGTCGGTGCGCAGCTCGACCTCGCGCAGGCCCCTGGGGACCCGTGGCAGGGCGGGCAGGGCCTGGTTCAGGCGGGGGTGCAGCAGCGTGCAGGAGGTCAGGGGGACCAGGTCGTGGCTGCCGGGCAGCGCCTGGCCGAGCCGACCGTCGGGCAGCGGGCGCAGGCCGACCCGCGCGCGGCCGGGGGGGGCCGGGGGGGGCATCGGGAGCTCGACGCCCAGGGCCATGCCCAGCACCGAGAGCCGCCGACGGCGCTGCTCGTCCAGGGCTCGCAGGCCGGCGGCGTCACCCCGGCAGCCGGCGTGGACCTGGCAGCGCCCAACGCTTTCGGGCTCGGCGGTGGTCGGCTCGTCCATCACGGGGCCGGGTAGCACGCCGCTCCCCTCCTCGCCGCAGCTGCCGTCCTCGCAGCGGCAGCGCAGCCGTCGGGAGGGCGCAGCCGTCGGGAGGGCGCAGCCGTCGGGAGGGCGCGCAAGAGCGTTATGCTCTCGCCCATGACCTCCATCCCGCTCCGCGTCCTGCTCGGCTCGCTCCTCCTCGGCTCGATGCTCGCCTGCGAGCCGATGACGCCCTCCTCCAACCCTTTCGCGCCGGCCACGGTGCGTCCCAGCGTCGTCGTCGGCGCGGAGGAGGCGGCTGCGCCGGCGGATCCGCGCTTCGCGGACTTCGAGGAGCCCCAGTCCATCAGCTTCGAGGAGCTGCAGGCGATGGCGCCCGAGGCCCTTCCGCCGGTCGAGCCCGAGCCCCCGACCGATCCGGAGCCCAGCTCGCCCGACGCACAGGCGGCGCACACATCGGGCACCGCGACCCCCTCCGCCGCCGCCGCGCCCTCGGTGAAGGGCCTCTCCTGGGCCGTCCGCCTCGTCGCCACCGTCCCCAACGCGCAGCCGCCGCGGGCCATCCTGGGCCTGCCCGACGGCCGGGAGATCGTCGTCGAGCCGGCCACCATGATCCCCGAGGTGGGGCTCGCCGTCATCGCCATCGGGGCCGGCACCGTCCAGCTGGCTCGCTTCACGGCCAACGGCGACCACGCCACCGTCGAGTCCGTGCAGCTGACCCCGCAGTTCTGAGCGCCCCCGCCCGCGCTACAGGGTGGCGCGCAGCCGGCTCAGCGCGCCCACCTCGATCTGCCGCACCCGCTCACGGGAGAGGCCGATGTCCTTGCCGATTTCGGCCATGGTCCGCGGGCTGCCGCTCTCCAGGCCGTAGTGGTGGGTCAGGATGTACTGCTCGCGCTCGTCGAGCAGGGTGGTGAACTGGTCCTGCATCTTGCCCAGGGCCTCCTTGCGCAGGCTGACCTCGGCCGGATCGTGCATCCGGTGCTCGGTGGCCGTGCGGTCGAGCACGGTCAGGCCGTCGTCGTCGGGCTGATCGAGGGAGACGACGCCGCCCTGGCGCAGCAGGAACTCCACCCGCTTCTCCTCCAGGCCCACCTCCTGGGCGAGGTCGGAGAGGTCGTACTCGATGCCCTCGGCCTCGAAGCGCTCGGCCGCCTTGCGCAGGTTGCGGATCTGCTCCACGGCCCCGCCCGGCAGGCGCACGGTCCGGCCGCTGGTCTCCAGGGCGCGCGTCATCTGGGCCCGAACCCACCAGCGGGCGTAGGTGCTGAAGCGGATGCCGCGATCGGGGTCGAAGCGGCGGGCGGCGCGCAGCAGGCCGATGTAGCCCTCCTGCACGAGATCGTCCTCGCCCAGCAGCGAGCAGGAGAGCTTGCGGGCCTCGCCCCGCGCCACCCGACGGGCGGACATCGCCAGCTCCCAGCGGTACTTCTCGGCCTCGGCCCACTGGGCGGAGGCCTCCCGCACGTTCTCGCGCAGCTCGGGGTTGGCCTTGGCGGCCACCCGAGCGGCCTCCAGGGCCTCGTCCAGGCGGTCCAGCGCCCCGGCGCGGGTGCGCTCCCGACGGCTGGGCCGCCGACGGACGATGGCCTCGGCGGCGTCGACGCCGGCCAGGGCCTCGCGGGTGGCGGTCTCGGCGCGGCGGATGGCCAGGGCGAGCTCCTGCTCTTGTTCGAAGGTCATGGTCACGGGTCTCTCCGGGGTGAACGGGCCTATGCAAACCATATACAACCTTCCCCCATACACCCGCAAGGCTTGTGCAATGTTTTTTTGAGGGCGCAGGTCGATCACGCGGCGCCCTCGGAGCCGACATGGCCCGCTCCGCGGCGCGCAGGCACAGCTGCAGCCGGGCATCTCCTGCCCTGGCTCACCCTCGACCCTCGACCCGCGAGCCTCAGTCGGCGCAGCGGACCCGGATGTGGAAGTGGTTGTCGTGACCGGGGACGTGGTGCACGACGCCGTGCAGCGCGAAGAGCGAGCCGACCAGGCCGTCCTCGGGCAGCAGGAAGGTGGCGCGGGCCTGCTCCTCGCTCATCGCGCCGGACTCGATGGCGTAGCGGCGCAGCCCGCGGATCAAGCTCTGGTCCAGGAGGATGCGCTCGACATCGCCGCTGTCGAGCAGCGTCCGGATGAAGAAGAGGTTGATCTCCAGGTCGATCTCGTCGGGGGTCAGGCTGCGGAAGCCGCCGGGGTGCTGGCGACCGTTGAGCTGGTAGATGCCGATGTCGGCGTCGCGCCCCCCGCGGTGGCTGCGGTGACCCGACAGCATCCCGCCGCCCCGGCGCGAGAGGTCCCCGATGACCAGGGGATCGGCCTGCGGGAAGCGCCAGCGCATCTCCTGGGTGACCGCGACGAGGGTCTCGGCCATGAGCTGCGTGCCCCAGGCGTTTCCCGGCACCATCACCCGGTAGAGATCCGGCAGGTACGGGAGCTGTGTCCCGTCCTCCAGGCTGGACTCCGCACACACGGAACGATCGCCGGTGTCGGAGCTGGGGAGGACCAGGGCGTGCTGGGCCGCCTCTTCGGTCGGGAAGTAGTCCCAGTCGTCCGAGACGGGGTCGAGCAGCGAGGAGGCGGGTCCCGGGGGCGCCGCCGCTGCGGGGAACACCCCGAGGGCGAGGAACACCAGGACCGAGACATCGAACCGAGCCACCAAGCCACTCTCCTGCCGGGGGGACGGGCGACTAACCGATCGTGTTCCACGCAACCAAGAATCTGCGGGCGCGCGCCCACGCGGGCTGGCGAGCACGCGCCCACGCAGGCTGGCGAGCACGCGCCCACGCAGGCTGGCGGGCGCGCCTGCTATGCTGGGGACTCGCCCTCGTGGAGAAGACATGCCCTCGCGCCATCGCTCGACCCTCCTCTCGCTGGCCGGCGGCCTGCTGCTCCTGCTCTGCCCGCCCGCCCTGGCCGCGGACGCGGAGATCGCCGTGGTCGGCGTGCACGTCGAGGGCCTCGACGAGGAGGCCTCGCGCGAGGCGGCGGCGGACCTGGTCGAGGCCATGAGGGGGACCCCGGGCCTGGCGCCGGTCAGCCCGGGCGAGGTGCGGACCCGGCTGGCCGGACGCGAGAGCCTGGTGGTCGAGACGGCCTTCCTCGGCGCGGGCCGGCGGGCGCTGGACGAGGGGCGCATCCTGTACGAGCGCGCCGAGTTCGAGGACGCGGTCAACGCGCTGAGCAGCGCGGTCGGCCTGCTCGGCGAGGCGATGCCCGCCGCGACCGACAACCGGCTGCTGATCGACGCCTTGCTGACGCTGGGCCTGACCCACTTCAGCGTGGGCGACACCGAGCCGGCGCACGAGGCCTTCCAGCAGGTGGTGGTCCTCGATCCGACCCGCCGCCTGGACGCGGTCAAGTACAGCAAGCCCACCGTGGACTTCTTCGAGACCGTGCGCGCCGAGGTCGAGGCCCGCGGCACGGGCCAGATCGAGGTCACCGGGGCGCCGGGCTACACCGTCTACGTCGATGGGCGCAGCCGGGGGCAGACCCCGCTGCGGATCGAGGCCCTCCCCGTCGGCAGCCACGGCGTGCTGGTCCTGGGCCCCGCCGGCCAGCGCGCCTTCGAGGAGGTCCAGGTCGAGGCCGGCGCGTCGACCAAGGTCTCGCCCAAGCTGGCCCGCGGGCTGCTGGCCGAGACCGGTGGCAGCGAGGACGAGCGCCGCCGCCAGACCCGGCAGCTCTACGAAGCCCTGGGCACCTACGTCGAGACCGACCTCGTCCTGCTGGCCGGGCAGACCTCTGCCGGCGAGGTCGGCGTCCAGCTCTACGAGCCCCGCACCGGCAGCCTCTCCACCATCCTCAGCGGAGGCGAGGGCCAGCCGGTCGATCAGCTCGTCGCCGCCATGTCCCGGCTGCCCGAGCTGGTCAACGAGACCGGGGGCCTGCGCACCGACCAGGTCTTCGCCCGCTCGCTGCCCCTGGACATCGGCACCAACACGCTGCTGCTGAGCCTGCTGCTGGACCCCGAACCGATGCTCGCCCAGGGAAGCGTCAGCGGCAGCGGCGAGTCGACCGAGGTCGCGCGCGAGCGCAAGGGCCTGCCCTGGTACGTCTGGGCGGGTGTCGGCACCGTGGCCGCGGGGGGCGCCACCACGGCGGTCCTGCTCAGCACCAGCCCGGGCGGCGGCGGCGGCAACGGCAGCATCACGGTGGGGCCCCTGCCCTAGACGTCGGCGCCCCGGTCCCTGGGCCCTAGAAATTCGCCTTGGCCGTCTCGCCCGACTTGACGGTCACGCTGCGCGTCTCGGGCTCGGAGCCGTCCTTGGGCGTCACCGTGACCGAGTAGGTCCCCGGCGGCAAGGACTGCTTGATCAAGGGCGGGCTCTCGCCCCAGGCCTTGCCGTTGACCGAGACCGTCGCCGGCCCGGCCTTGCCGGCGAACACCTGGAGCGTGCCCGGCTCGACCGCCTTGGCCTTCAGGCTGCCCTTGAAGGCCTTGCTGCCGGTCTCGGGCAGGGTCGCGCTGAGGCTGGCGCTGTCGTAACCGTCCTTCGACATCACCACGGTGTAGGTCCCGCCCGGCTTGCCGCCGGTCCAGCTGGTCGGCGTCGTGCCCACCGAGCGGCCGTCGACGCTGACCGTCGCCCCCGAAGGGTCCGAGCTGAAGCTGGCCGTGACCGTGACGGGGGCGGTCTGGGTGGTCTCGGTCGGGGTCGCGCTCTCGACCGGGGCGGTCGGCGGGCGGTCGGGGACCGGCGCGGGCACCGGGAGCAGCGTGATCTTCTGCCGCAGCCGCTCGCCCGCCACCAGCGTCAGGCTCTCCTCGTAGGGCTGGAAGCCCTCCGCCTCGATCCGCAGGACCAGGGGGGTGCCCACCGCCAGGCCCTCGCTCTGGACCATGGACCCCGAGCCGATCTCCGCGCCGTCCAGGAAGGCGCGGGCCTGGGCCTCGGCCGGCTCGATGCGCAGCTGGACCGAGCCGGTCGTCGGCGCCTCGGCCTGGACCAGGCGCTCGACGACCCGCTCTTCGGGCTGCCGCGTCAGCGCCCAGGCCCCCACCGCCCCCAGCAGCAGCAGCGCCCCGAGGGCCACCGCCCAGGGCCAGCGCGAGGGCTGGGTGGTGATCGTGCCCGCGGTGGTCGCCGCCGAGGCCTGCCACTCCTGCTCGGTCGAGGGGCCCGGATCCGCGGCGTACATCTCGGAGGCCACGCGGGTGCCCTCCAGCAGCCGTCCCCGCTCCTCGTCCACCTCTTGCGAGAAGAGCTCCTGCATGAAGTGACCGAGGGACTCGCGGGTCAGGTCCGGCGTCGCCGGGTACAGGAACTCCAGCAGCGCCTGCTGCATCTCGCGGCCGTCCGCGTAGCGCTCGGCCGGGTCGACCGACAGCGCCTTGAGGACGATCTCGTCCAGCCGGGGCGGGATGGCCGGGTTGAGCTTGCTGGGCGGCGAGACATCGCCGGTCTTGATGCGCTCCAGCGTCTTCACATCGCTGTCGGTCTTGAACAGGCGGCGCCCGGTCAGCATCTCGTGCAGGATGATGCCGGCGCTGAAGAGGTCGCTGCGGTTGTCGAGCTCCTTCCCGCTGGCCTGCTCGGGGCTCATGTACTCGAACTTGCCCTTGAGCACGCCGTCCTTGGTGTCGTAGGCGCTGCTCTCGGCCTTGGCGATGCCGAAGTCGGCGATCTTCACCTCGCCGTTGTACGAGACCAGGATGTTGCTGGGGCTGATGTCCCGGTGGATGATGCGCAGCGGGTTGCCCTGGGCGTCGGCCTTCTTGTGGGCGTAGTCCAGGCCCTTGCACATCTCGTGGGCGATGTAGACGGCGAACTCGGTCGGGAAGAGCTTGCGGCGCTGGGCCAGCTTGCGGAGGATGCCCTTGACGTCCTTGCCTTCGACACACTCCATCGAGAGGTAGTAGTTCTCGCGGATGCGCCCGAAGTCGTAGATCTGCACGATGTTGGGGTGCTGCAGCGAGACGGTGATCTTGGCCTCGTCGATGAACATCTCGACGAACTCGTCGTTGTCCGACAGGTGGCCCAGGATGCGCTTGATGACCAGCAGCTTCTCGAAGCCGCCGTGCGAGAAGCTCTTGGCCTTGAACACCTCGGCCATGCCGCCCGTGGCGACCTTGTCGACCAGGTAGAAGCGTCCGAAACTCTCGGTCTGGAAGCTCAAGGGGGCCACCGTCGCGTCGGGGCCGGGGAGAGGCTCTCCGGCAGAGGGGGTCAGGATAAGCCGCGCAGCGCGTCCGGGTCAAGCACGCGCCACGCCGCAGCGGGACGGCGAGCGCTTCGCTCGGTCAGGGCGTCGTCTCCTCGGTGCCGCCGGCCTCTTCGAAGTAGGCGGCGATCTCTTCGCAGTCCCACTCCGAGGCCACCTGCCCCTTGCCGTCCCGACAGGTCGCAGCCTCGCCCTCGGCCAGCTGGCTGCCGGCGTGGTCGGCGATGCACTGGTCCACCTCGGCGTCCTCGAAGGTCAGGCCGCACTCGGTGCGCGCGAACTCGGCGATCTCCTTGCAGAGGCTCTGGCAGGCGTTGGTGCAGCCCGGGCCCAGCAGGAGGGCGCCCGCGCTGAGCGAGGCGAAGAGCAGGGAGCGGGGGGTGGCGATGCGCATGGAGCCCTCGGCGTGGGGAGCGCATCGTCACACGGCGAGGCCGCCCGATCAACCCGTCCGTGGACGAGGAGGGCAACCCGCCGGCCGCGCCCCAGGCTAGGATGGCGCGGTGCAGCCCACCCACCCGGTCCTCCAGGTCGAGCCCACCGACCACTGCAACCTCTCCTGCCGGATGTGCGCGCCGCACCACGAGGCCTGGCCCACCGTCCACGGCATCCCCAAGGGCATGCTCGACCCGCAGCTCTGGGAGCAGATCGTCGCCGGGCTCGCCGCGTCGGGGCAGCGCTTTGACCACATCATCTTCCAGTGGCTCGGAGACCCCAGCCTGCACCCCGAGCTGCCCCGGCTGGTCGGCACCGCGGCGCGAGGGCTGGCCGACCGGGTCGGCTACCTGCGGGTCGACACCAACGGCATCCTGCTGGCCGACGAGCGCATGGACCGGCTGGTCGACGCCCTCCCCGACTCCGGCCCCCCCCTGCTGGCCGTCTTCACGATCGACGCCCACCACCCCGAAACCTACCACCAGGTCAAGGGCAAGGACGCCCTGCTGCGGGTCCGGCGCAACATCCGCCGCCTGCTCCAGCGCCGGCGCGAGCGGCAGGCGCAGATCAACCTGCAGCTCCAGTTCGTCGTCCAGCCGGGAAACGAGCGCGAGCTGCGGCCCTTCCTGGACTACTGGATCGACCTGCTCGCCTGCCAGGGAGGCGGCGAGCCCTGGCACGACGAGGTCCTCTTCAAGCGCCTGAGCGTGAGCGGGGGGCGGCAGGGCCAGGCGGCCGCCGACGCCCTCTACGAGCAGGCCATCGCCAAGGCGGGCATCCAGCCGGGCCGCCAGGGCCCCCTGACCGTGCAGATCTGGCAGGAGCGCCCCTGGCAGCAGGACGACGGCCACCTCGCCCAGCCACGCACGGCCTGTCCCGGCCTGTGGCTGACCCCGGTGATCCGCCACGACGGGCGCCTGCTGATGTGCTGCGCCGATCTGCACAGCGAGCTCATCCTCGGCGACCTCTCCCAGCAGGGCTTCAGTGAGCTCTGGGAGGGACCTCGGGCCACGGCGCTGCGCCTCGCCCACCTCGGCGGCCGCTTCGACGGCGTCTGTGCAGGCTGCGGAGGCATCAACTGGTACCGGGTCGAGCCGGCCATGGTCGAGGCCACCCGTCAGCGGGCCCGGGAGCTGTCCCTGGCCGGCTGAGCCGAGCTCAGGAGAATCGGGCTCAGAAGAACAGGACCGTCCCGCCCGAGACCTGCGGCGCCACCGCCCCGTTGCTCATCCCCTCGGCGATCGAGGAGATGTCCTTGCCGCCCAGGAAGCCCACCGCGCCGTTCAGGTTCAAGGCGACCGTGTCCGAGACGAAGAAATTTGCGCCGAGCCGGCCGCGGCCGCCCATGGCCGGGGTCGTGCTGTTGCGCACGATGCCCGGGACGATCAGCAGGTCCGCGCCAAGGTAGGGCTGGGCCTTGCCCTGGCCGATGTGGTACTGCAGGCCGACATTGAGCGGCAGGATGGTGTTCCACTGCCGCGCCGGCTCGCCGGGCTCCAGGTTGGCCGGCGGGATGGTCCGCTGCACCGAGTAGGCCTCGACCCCGCCGACCAGGGCCAGCCCGCCCGTGACCAGGTAGCCGACCTCGGCGCCGTAGGTCACGAAGCCCAGGCCCTGGTAGGGCGCGAAGCCCAGCCGACCGGCGAGCAGGACGGAGGCGTCGCGCTCGGAGGGCTCGCGCTTGATGCGGGCCGGCTCGTCGCGGCTGGAGCTGGCCCGCTCGGTGGGCTCGCGATCCCGGGAGCTGCTGCTGCGCGAGGTGGAGCCGCTGCTGCGCGAGGTGGAGGGCTCGTCCAGGTCGTCCAGGCTGCTGCTGCGCGAGCTGCTGCTGCGCGAGGAGGACGAGGAGCTGCTGCTGCGCGAGCTGCTGCGCGAGGAGGAGGAGGAGGGCTCGTCCAGGTCGTCGATCGAGCTGCTGCTGCTGCTGCTGCTGCGCGAGGGCGTGCTGCGCGAGCTGCTGCTGCGCGAGGAGCTTGAGGAGGACTCCGACGAGGGCAGGATCCCCAGGTCCTCGTCCTCGGCGGCCGGACCCGGGTCGGTCGAGGCGTCGCTGACCACGCTGACCGAGCTGGAGAGGCTGAAATTGGCGAAGTCGTCGTCTTCGTCCTCGACCGGCGGAGGCGGCGGGACGCTGCGGGAGGAGGCGAGGCGGCGCGCTTCGGCGGCGCGACGGGCTTCTTCCTCTTCTTCGGCGCGTCGGGCCGCTTCGGCCGCCTGGCGGGCGGCCTCGGCGCGCGCTTCTTCTTCGGCGCGGCGACGCGCCTCGGCCTCGGCCACGCGGCGGGCCTCTTCTTCCGCGGCGCGGCGGCGAGCGTCCTCTTCCGCGCGGCGCTTCGCCTCGGCCTCGGCCCGCTGGGCGACCGCACGCTGGGCGGCCAGCTCTTCCTCGTCCACCTCGTCCTCCAGCGCGCGACCGGGGCCGGTGCTGGTCTGGATCGGGCGGGTGCCGCCGCCGGTAGACACCGCGGTGAAGTCGTCCTCGTCCTCGTACAGGTCGGCCGTGCTGACGCCGGCGAGCTGGGTCGGCTCGGAGCTGGCCGGCGCGTTGCCCGTCACCACCTCGCGCACGTAGCCGCCCATTCCATCGGCGATCGCCGCCGGGGAGTCCGGGAGCGTGAAGCTGGTGGTCCGCACAACCCGGTTCTTGGGGGCGTCGTAGTAGACCAGCTTGAAGTCGTACTTGCCGCCCGTGGGCGTCGCCTGGCCGACGATCAGCATGTCGACGCCGTTGTCCTTGGCGATCTTGTTCAGGCAGGCCGTGTTCGAGAGGCAGGGCACCGTGAGCGTGGCCGGCATCTTCGAGAGCTGGTTGACGTTGTCGAAGGTCCCCAGGAAGTCCGCCTCGGAGGAGATCAAGCTGGTGAGGTTGAGCACCACCAGCGGATCCACCCCCTTGGCGATCAAGGGAGGCACGGCTGCGTCCACGGCCAGGGCGGTCGAGGGCAGCAGGAGAGCGAGCAGGGCCAGGCTGGCCGAGCGGGGCAGCGACATGCATGCCATCCACGGTGAAGGCGTCGAAGGAGAGCGCTGGAGTCTACTTCCCGCGCCGCTCCATCGCAAACACTCGTTCAGACACGCCGAGCCGCCGCTCGGTTCCCCCGCGTGCAAGCTTCGTGCAGGCCCCTCGCAGTTGGCCGCGGGGCTGGGCGCGCGATCCTGCTCCTGGGTTAGCCCCGCTCGCCGACTCCCCCTTCAGCCCCCAGAGGACGCCCGTGAACCAGAGCCCACGTCCCATCGCCTCGGCCATGGCCGGCGCCATGCTCGGCGGGGCCATCTACGGCCTGATCGACACCTTGCGGGCCACGCTGGCCGACACCCTGCCCTTCGACGCCGGTCGGGCCCTCACCCTGGCCCTGCTGAGCGCGGCAGTGATGGGCCTCGCCGCGCTGGTGCCCGGCCTGGTCCTCGGCCTGCTCCTGCGGCTTCGGGCCCTCTCCAGCATGAAGGCCTGGCCCGGCGTCGCCGTGCTGGTGGGCATGTACTGCCTGTGGCTGCTCGACCTGGGCGAGTCCTGGTTCAAGGCCCTGCCCCCGTTCACCCAGGGCCCGCCGCTCCATGGCAACCCGATCGTCTTCGGGCTGCTGGTGGTCCTCCCCCTCGCCGTGCTCATCCCCCTGATGCGCACGATCATCCCGCGCCCCTCCACCGTCTTCGCCGCCTTCGTCGTCGCCCTGCTGCTGGGCCGGGCGGCTTCGGATGTGCGACAGCTCCCCGCCAGCGGTCAGCCCCAGGCCGGCTCGAAGAACGTCCTGCTCATCACCGTGGACACCGCGAGGGCCGACTACTTCAGCGCCTACGGCCGCACCGACATCCGCACCCCCCACTTCGACCGGATCGCCTCCGAGGGCGTGCTCTTCACCAACGCCTTCAGCCAGATCCCCGTCACCGGCCCCTCCCACAAGTCGATGCTGACCGGGCTGGCTCCCTGGGAGCACGGCAACCTGCTCAACGGCCTGCCCCTGGACCCCGCCCTGCCCCTGCTCTCCGAGCGGCTGCGCGCCCAGGGTTGGCGCACCGCCGCCTTCGTCAGCGCCTACGTGCTGGACGGCACGCTGGGCTTCTCCCGCGGCTTCCAGGTCTACGACGACGACTTCGGCTGGCTGCAAGGCCTGGACGGCACCTTGCTGGGCCGCCTGCAGGCCATGGCTCAGCGCTTCACCGACCCCAACCTGGTGCTGGAGCGCATCGGCGGACGGACCACCGACCACGCGCTGGACTGGCTGCAGGCCAACGGCGGGGGCGAGGCCCCCTTCTTCGCCTGGGTCCACCTCTTCGACGCCCACGGGCCCTACACCCCGCCGCCGCCCTGGGACACCGCCTACTACCAGGGCGATCCGCGCGACCCCTCCCACACCTCGATGGCCGAGGCCAAGAACCTCGCCGCCTACCTCGTCCCCTCGCTGGAGGGCATCACCGACGCCGACTACGTGCTGGCCCAGTACGCCGGCGAGGTGGGCTACACCGACGCCCAGGTCGGCCGGCTGGTGGACTGGCTGGAGCGCAGCGGCCAGCTCGACGACACCCTGGTCATCGTCGTCGGCGACCACGGCGAGAGCCTCGCCGGCGAGCACGGCGTCTGGTTCAACCACGGCGACGACCTGTACGAGGCCAGCACCTGGATCCCCTGGGCGATCCGCCTCCCCGGCGGCAAGGACGCCGGAACCAAGGTCGAGGAGCTGGTCGAGCTCACCGACCTCGCCCCCACCGTCTACGAGGTGCTGGGCCAGAGCGGGCCCGAGCGCATGAGCGGACAGAGCCTGCTGCCGGCGATCAGCGGACAGCCTCACCGGCCCTTCGCCCGCGGGGTCGCCTTCGACCGCCCGATCAACACCGAGCTGCGCCGCAAGGGCGAGCTCAAGAACCCCACCTGGCGCCTCGCCGCCCTGCGCTTCCCGGGCAGCCGCTTCGTCGATCACGAACACGACAGCCTCTCCAGCGAGAACTGGGCCGTCAGCCAGGAGGGCCCCTTCCGCACCGAGCAGCGCGCCCCCATCGCCATCCCGGTGGAGAACCAGCTCAGCGAGCTGACCCAGGGCCTCTTCGCCCAGGGCTCGGTCGAGCGCTCCCAGGCCGAGCAGAGCGAGGAGGCGATCAAGAAGCTCCAAGCCCTCGGCTACATGGAGGAGTAGTGGTCATCGCCGAGAGCCCGCTCAAGGACGTCTGGCGCCGCCTCGTCTGGGGGCCCTTCCGGCAGGCCGCCGAGGCCGCCCCGCCGACCTGGGAGGCCCGGGTCGTGCGGGCCATGGGGCGAGCCGCGGCGCAAGCGATGCCCTCCAAGCTCGGCCAGGTCCGGACCAACATGCAGCGCGGGCTGGGGCCTCGGGCGGACCTGGAGACCCTGGCCCGCCAGACCTTCGCGACCCACTTCGGAAACCAGTACATCGGCTTCCTCTTCGGCAAGTGCGACGCCCGGACCTGGCCCCGCTACCTGGAGATCCAGGGCCTGCACCACCTGGAGCAGGCCCGGGCCCAGGGCCGCGGGGTCGTCCTGATGCACCCCCATATGGGCCCCGCCCAGCTGCCCCTGCACGTCCTGGGCGTGCGCGGCTACCCCATGCACCAGGTCGGCGGCGGCCAGGTCACCGAGGTCCAGTTCTCCAAGACCGGGCAGTGGGCGGTGCAGACCCGGGCCTCGCTGGAGCAGCGTATCCAGGCCACCCTCCACGACGGCGGGCGCTTCCTGCGCCCCATCCTGCGGGCGCTGGAGAACAACGAGATCATCATGAGCGCCTGCGACGGGACCGGCGGCGGCACCGAGCTGGGCCGGCGGCTGGTGCGACCGGTGCTCGGCCAGCCCGTCGGCGTGCCCGTCGGGCCGATCTGGATGGCGTTGCAGGCCAAGGCCCCGCTGCTGACCGTGCGCTGCGTGCGCCACCGACGTCCTTCGGGGCCTTCGGGCGAGCGGCAGGACGGGGGAGAGGGGCAGGCCCTCTTCCTGGCCGAGATCGGGCCGCCCGTCGAGTTCGAGCGAGGCCAGGGCAAGGCGGCGGCCTTCGAGAGCGGCGCGGACGCCATCGCCGCCTACCTCTCGCAGAGCCTCAGCGCCTGGCCCGGCGACTGGCACTTCTGGGACTACTTCGAGCCCGGCCGGCTCATCGAGGGCGAGAGATGAAAAAGACAGCCACCCTGGGCGGCGCCATCCTGGGCGGCCTGCTCGGCGCCCTGCCCGGCACGATCTTCGGCTTCTACGCCCGCCGGGTGAACCCCTGGTTCCTGGACGAGCCGCAGAGCTTCATCCTGCTGCTGGTCCTGCCGACCACGCTGCTGGGCCTGCTGCTGGGCTTCCTGCTGGGCCGGCGAGCCGACGCCCGCAACCGCCACCCCGGGCGCGCCCTCACCCTCAAGATCGCCCTCCCCTTCGCCTTCGCCACCCTCTTCGCCCTGCTCTCGACCCTGACCGCCCCGACCCCCGCCCGGGTCGACGCCAAGATGGTCATCGTCGGCATCGACGGCGCCACCTGGGATCTGCTCGACACGATGGAGCTGCCCTTCCTCAGCGCTCTACAGGCCGAGAGCACCCGCGCCGTCCTGCTCAGCCGCGAGCCGATGTTCTCGCCCCTGCTCTGGAACACCATGGCCACCGGCCAGCCCCCCGAGGTGCACGGCATCCACGGCTTCCGCGTCCGCGGCGACCAGTCCGCCGCCGCCCGCTGGTGGGACATCGCTCACCAGCAGGGCTACCGCGTCGGCCTCTACAAGTGGCTCGTCTCCTGGCCTCCCCAGGACCTCAGCCAGAGCCCCGAACAGGCGCAGGCCCTGGCCCCCGGCCGCGCCGACAGCGCCTTCTACCTCAAAGCCCACGAGCACGGCCACCAGGGCTTCGTCGTGCCCGCCTGGCTGGCCCCCAGCCCCGAGACCTGGCCCGCCGACCTCTCCTTCGTCAAGGAGATCGAGCTCTCCCGCCGCATCAAGCGAAAGTCCATCGACGACGCCCGCCCCAGCTGGCGGCTGGCCTGGGACGGCCTGCACCGCGGCTTCCGCTGGTCCACCCTGCTGAAGGCCGCTCGCTGGAGCCTGGTCGAGCGCTTCGGCAAGCCTCGCCCCGAGGAGCGCAGCTGGAGGCTGAACCTGCTGCGGGTCGCCATGGACCGCGACGTCTTCATCCACCAGCTGCACTGGCACCGCCCCGATGTCGCCTCGTTCACCATGTACTCGACCGATGCGCTGGGCCACACCCACTTCGGCTTCATGGACGAGTGCAACAAGGGCACCCGGCCCTGCGACGACCTCGCCCGGGCCCTGCCCCGCGCCTACGAGCAGGCCGACCAGGTGCTCTACGAGATCGCCAACTCCGTCGAGGACCAGACCACCATCCTGGTCGTCAGCGACCACGGCTTCCGGGCCATGGGCGACGAGGACGCCGGCCGCTACTTCGCCCCGCGGACCGAGCGCCTCAAAGCCATCCTGCAGGAGCAGGTCGGCCCCGTCGACGTCAGCAAGGCTGGCCACAAGCTGGTCGTCGCCATGCTGGGCGAGGACGTCGAGGCCGAGAAGGCCAGGCTCATCACCTTCCTGGAGGGTCAGATCCAGGCCAGCACCGGCAAGCCCTTCTACCGCTGGGAGGAGGTCCCCGAGTCGCCCCGGGCCCTGGGCCTGACCCTGGCCGACGAGCGGGTCGACGCCGAGCGGCTGGCCAGCGACACGGTCGGCGGCGAGTCCCTGGCCGAGTTCGCGGCGTTGACCGACGCGTACAGTGGCGAGCACGACGTCAAGGGCATCCTGCTGGCCCGCGGGCCGGGGATCCCCGCCGGGGAGCGGATCGAGCCGGTCGCCTTGATGGACCTGGCGCCGACGATCCTGGCGCTGATCGGCGCGCCGGCCTCCGCGGACATGACCGGGCGAGCGGTCTTCGGAGAGAGCCTGCCCCGGGTGGCGAGCTGGGAGGCGCTGGCACCGATCGGCAAGGGCGGGGCGGCCACGGGCGAGGCGGACGTGAACGAGGAGCAGCTGCGGGCGCTGGGGTATATTGAGTGAGGGTCTCCAAGGACGACGTAGGGGCGCGATTCATCGCGCCCGCGCCCACGGCCGATCAACGCCCCCAACGCTGCAACACACGCCTGGCCGGATTCGACTACTCCCAAGCCGGTGCCTTCTTCGTCACCGTCTGTACAGCCGGCCGGCGATGTCTGTTCGGCAACATCGTCGATGATGCGATGGTGCTCACCCCTATCGGTCGTCTGGTGCAGGAGGTGTGGGAGGAAATCCCAACGCACCATGAAGGCGTCCAAACAGACGCGTTCATGGTGATGCCGAACCACGTGCATGGAGTGATAGTGCAAGTGGGGCTGGAGAGCGCGATGAGTGGCGCCCCTACTCTTGGAGAGGTCGTGCGGGCGTGGAAGGCCCGTGTGACCGTCGAAGGGCGACGCCGGGCGCTGGTCCATGGCCCCCTCTGGCAGCGCGGCTACCACGACCACATCGTCCGCGATGACCAAGACCTGGATCGGATCCGGCGCTACATCGACGACAACCCCATGGCCTGGGCGCTCGACGAGGAGAACCCGCTCCGGCACCGATGACGACCACGGCAGCCGGACGCGATGAATCGCGCCCCTACACGCTGCATCGTAGGGGCGCGATTCATCGCGCCCGGGACGCCAGGCTATACCGCGTTCCCCACACCCTCCCTGGACCCGCCATGCTCCCCCTCCTCGCCCTCCTCGCCCAGCCCGCCCTCGCCGACGAGGGCATGTGGCTGCCCGAGCAGCTCCCCCAGCACGCCGAGCGCCTCGCCGAGCTGGGGCTGACGCTCCCCGTCACGCAGATCGCCGACCCGATGGCCTACCCGCTGGGGGCGATCGTCTCGCTGGGCTTCTGCTCGGCGTCTTTCGTCTCGCCCGACGGGCTGATCCTGACCAACCACCACTGTGTGGGCAGCTACCTGGGCTACAACTCCAGCGCCGAGGCCAACCGGGCGCGGGAGGGCTACCTGGCCACGGATCGAGCCAGCGAGCTCTGGGCGGGGCCCTCGGCACGCCTCCAGGTGGTCGAGTCGATCGAGGACGTCACCGAGCGGGTGCGCGCCAAGGCCGGCAAGCGGGTCAGCGACCGCGACCGCGAGGCCGCCGTCAACCGCGCGGTCAAGGAGCTGGTCGCCGAGTGTGAGCAGCAGCCCGACCGGCGCTGCCGGGTGGCCAGCTACCATGGCGGACAGAGCTGGCGGCTGATCCGCGCCCTGGAGTTCAAGGATGTGCGGCTGGTCTACGCCCCGCACGAGACGGTCGGCTCCTACGGCGGAGAGATCGACAACTGGATGTGGCCCCGCCACAGCGGGGACTTCGCCGTGCTGCGCGCCTACGTCGGCCCCGACGGCAAGGTGGCCGCCCACGCACCGGAGAACGTGCCCTACCGGCCGGCCCAGCACCTGCGGATCGACCCCACCGGGGCGCAAGAGGGGGAGATGGTGATGGTCGCCGGGGTGCCCGGGGGCACGGCCCGCCACGCCCCCTCCTGGGAGCTGGCCGCCCGCCAGCAGCGGCTGGAGGCCGACATCGCCCGCTCCGAGCGCTACATGGCGATCCTCCAGGCCGAGAGCGCCCGCGATCCCGAAGGGGCCGCCCGGCTGGCCTCCCACATCGACGCCGTCGGCAACGGCCTCAAGTACAACCAGGGCCTGCGCGACAACTTCGCCTCCTCCGCGGTGGTGCCGCGCCTGCAGGCCCGGGACGAGGCTCTGCGCGCCTGGATCGCCGCCGACAAGAAGCGCAACAAGCTGTACGGCCCGGTGCTCGACGAGCTGCAGCGGCGGCACCAGGAGGCGCTGGCCGAATACGAGGTCGAGGCTGTCGCAGGCCGGCTGCTGCGCTTCATCGACCTGTTGGGCGTGGCGACGACGGCCTTGCGCTTCGCGGACGAGGCGAAGAAGCCCGACCTGGAGCGCGACCAGGGCACCCAGGACCGGGACCGCGAACGGATGCAGGACCGCTTCGCGAGCATGGACAAGACCCTCTGGCTGCCCGCCGACCGCGAGTTCATGGCTCTGTTTCTGGAAGAGCACGCGGCCCTCCCCTCCGACCAGCGCATCGCCCCCCTCGACGCCTGGATCACGGCACAGGGAGGCACCAAGGCCGCCCTCGACCGTCTGTTCACCAACCCGACCCTGGCCACCAACGAGGCCCGCCAGGCGCTGCTCCAGGCTGACGCCGCCAGCCTGCGGGCCAGCACCGACCCCTGGGTCCAGCTCGCCGTCGCCCTGGAGAGCTGGCGGGCCCCTCGCCGAGAGCGGGACAAGGCCCGAGCTGGCGCCTCCCTCCGCCTGCGCCCTCTGTACATGGAGGCGATGCAGCAGGCCTTCCCCGGGGCTATCTACCCCGACGCCAACGGCACCCTGCGGGTCAGCTTCGGGCGGGTCGAGGGCTACTCTCCCGCCGACGGCCTGCTGGCCCTGCCGCGCACCACCGTCGCCGGCATGGCCGCAAAGGCCGGTCCCCCGCCCTTCGACGCCCCCCCGAAGCTGCTGGCCGCCGCGGCCTCCTCGAAGGGCAGCCCCTGGGTCGACGCCGAGCTCGGGGATGTGCCGGTCAACTTCCTCACCAGCCTGGACACCACCGGCGGCAACTCCGGCTCGGCCACCCTCAACGGTCAGGGCGAGCTGGTGGGCCTGATCTTCGACGGCAACTACGAGGCGATGAGCGCGGACTATCTGTTCGATCCGGCGCTCACCCGCAGCATCCACGTCGACATCCGGTACCTGCTCTGGATGCTCGACGAGGTCGAGGGCGCGGGCTGGTTGCTGAGCGAGCTGGGGGTGGGTTCCTAGACCATGGGTGTCCTGCGGGCCCGGGCGCGATGAATCGCGCCCCTACGATGAGGCGTGTAGGGG